>Ga0209709_10000576_pt1 | contig 35217 bp, 33 predicted proteins | sample ArcticOcean_MG_C_2_FD_187435 | JGI IMG/M metagenome (GOLD analysis project Ga0209709, IMG submission 187435) | Marine microbial communities from western Arctic Ocean - ArcticOcean_MG_CB4_136 (SPAdes) (version 2) | ecosystem: Environmental > Aquatic > Marine > Oceanic | place: Arctic Ocean... | reverse complement strand
AAAAATTTCTAAAAAAAAAAAAATTATAAAAATAGGTTTAGCTCTTTCGATACAAGAAGTAGATAGAGTGCCAATTAATATATTTGATCAGAAACTAGATTATATTGTAACAAATAAAATTATAATGAAATGAAAATACTTTTTTTGGGTGACGTAGTTGGTATCTCGGGACGATCTATGATTTTGAATAATCTACTTTCAAAAATAAAAAATAAAAAAATTGACTTCGTAGTCGTTAATGGTGAAAATGCAGCTGACTCTGGTGTTGGATTGACAGAGGAAATTTGTAAAGATTTTTTCAATTGTGGAGTAGATGTTGTTACAACTGGAAATCATGTGTGGGACCAAAAAGAAACAATGCTTCATATCGAAAAAGAAAGCAGACTTCTAAGGCCTAAAAATTTGTTTGAACCATCCCCTGGTAAAGGATTTGGAATATTTACAGCTAAAAATGATATGAAAGTTGGTGTACTTAACTTAATGGGAAACGTTTTTATGAAAAAATGTGAAGATGTATTTGAATCTGCCGAAAAATTTATGAAAAAATATAAATTAAAAGAAGATTATGACTTTCTATTAGTTGATTTTCATGGAGAAATAACAAGTGAAAAAACAGCTATGGGACATTTTTTTGATGGTAAGGCTACATTAGTTGTTGGAACTCACACACATATACCAACAAATGATGCAAGAGTATTAAGTGGTGGTACTGCTTATCAGACAGATGCAGGAATGTGTGGTGACTACAACTCTGTTATTGGAATGAATAAAGATAATTCAATTAATAGGTTTTCTAAAAAAAAATCTACAAAACATTTTCCAGCAACTGGAGAAGCTAGTTTGTGTGGCGTGATCGTAGAATGTGATGTAGAAACAGGATTAGCGAAAAACATAGAAAATTTTATATATGGAGGAGAATTAAAAAATTCTCATTAATTATTATGTCAGGTCACTCAAAGTGGGCAAGTATCAAGCATTCCAAAGGTAAGGCTGATAAGCAAAGATCTAAAGTTTTTTCGAAACTTTCAAAAGAAATTAGTGTAGCAGCAAAATTAGGTGACAAGGATCCCGATATGAACCCAAGACTTAGATCTGCAATTCAAGCTGCAAAATCAGCTAACATGCCAAAAGACAACATAGAAAGAGCAATTGCTAAATCATCCAATAATACTGAAACAAATTATGAGAATTTAAGGTATGAAGGATTTGGTCCAGATAAAATAGCTGTGATTATAGAGGTATTAACAGATAATAAAAATAGAACTGCCTCTAACGTAAGAACTATATTTGTAAAAAATGGTGGAAATCTAGGAACACAAGGTTCAGCATCACATAATTTTAACCAACTGGGTATTATTAAGGTTGATAAAAAAGAAATATCTGAGGAACAAATACTTGAGCTTGCAATTGATGCGGGAGCTGAGGAATGCATTTCACACCATGACTACCATGAGATTCAATGTGCAATGAATGAAATTTATAATGTTAAAAAAAATTTAGAGAAAACAATTGCAAATTTTATTTCAACAGAAATTGAGTGGATACCTTTAAATAGTGTTGATGTGCCAAAAAATAGGGTAGATAACGCAATTGAATTTTTAGAAACACTTGAAGATGATGATGATGTTCAAAATGTTTATTCAAATATAAATTTTGGAAGTAATTAATGCTTATAATTGGAATTGACCCTGGTATAACAGGTTCTATTTGTTTTTTTGAAGATGGAAAAATAATTGATGTAGTAGAAATGCCAAATATGGCAGAAGGTAAAAAAAATAAGAAACAAGTTAATGGAGCGCAAATTTATCATGAAATTTTCTTAAGAACTAAGAGCCTAAAAAAAGAGGAAATTAAAGTTGTAATAGAGCAAGTTTCAGCCATGCCTGGTCAAGGAGTAACCAGTATGTTTAATTTTGGACAATCATTTGGAATTTTAAAAGGTATATGTTCAGCAATGCAATTACCCATGTATTTTGTAAGACCTGCTAAGTGGAAAAAATATTTTAACCTTATAAATTCTGAAAAAGATGCCAGTAGAACTAAAGCAATAGAGGTATTTCCATACTTCTCATCACAATTATTAAGAAAAAAGGACTCAAATAAAGCCGATGCAATCTTGATTTCTAGTTTTTATTATGAAACATACAAATTAGAGGAATAAATTAAAATCAATAAAGCCAAATTCATGACACATTTAAGTGTGAAATCATAAATATGGAAGCTGATATTACATCTCAAGCAGTAGGTCTTGCATCAAATACTGATTTTTCATTATGGAGCTTATTTATCAGAGCTGATCTTATTGTAAAATCAGTAATACTTATGTTAATTGGATGTTCTATTTATTCATGGGCAGTTATCATTGAAAAGTTCAGATTATTTAAAAAAATTAATCTAGAATCTGAAGAATTCGAAGAAAAGTTTTGGAAATCAAAATCAGCAGAAACTTTTTATAATAATATGCCAGCAAACTCAAACAATCCTATGACTTTATTGTTTAAGGATTCTATGCAAACTTTATTAAAAGCAAAAAATAAATCTAATCTTAACGAAAGAATGAGTGGTATGCTTGAAGTTAATATTGAAAAACAAATCTCAAAAATTGAAAAAGGTTTTACATTTTTAGCAACAGTTGGCTCAACAGCTCCCTTTATAGGATTATTTGGAACTGTTTGGGGAATTATGAATTCATTTCAGTCAATTGCAATTTCAAGAAATACAAGTTTAGCAATTGTTGCGCCAGGTATTGCTGAAGCCTTATTTGCAACTGCGCTAGGATTATTAGCAGCAATCCCAGCAGTTGTTGCCTATAATAGATTCAACAATGACTCTAAAAAATATATCCAAAAATTGGAAAACTTTTCTAAAAGATTTTTATCAATAATTTAAATGGCTTTTAAATTGAACCGTTCATCAAAAGAACCCATGAGCGAAATAAATGTTACACCTTTTGTAGATGTAATGTTGGTATTATTAATTATCTTTATGGTAACAGCACCCCTATTAACAGTCGGTGTTCAAGTAGATTTACCAGAGAGCTCGGCAGACTCTTTGCCTGACGAATTGGAGCCGTTAACTTTATCTATTAACGCTAAAGGAGAAATATTTATTCAAGAATCTAAAGTAGAGTATGATAAAATAACTGCAAAAATTTTAGCTGTATCTAAAAATAGAACAGACACTCGTATTTATGTCCGGGGAGATAAATCAATAAATTATGGCAGGGTTTTAGAAATAATGGGAATGTTGTCTGGGTCTGGCTTTACTAAAGTAGCATTAATTTCTGAACCATATAAAGAAAGGTAATAAAGGTGAATAGAAATATTGTTATTTCTTTTGGGCTTCATACCTTGCTTGTTATAATTACAGCTGTCAGCTTACCCTTCATTGCCAAAAAACCAATTGATCTGCCACCAATAGTTTCAGTAGAACTTATTCAAATTACTGACAAAACTAATATTCCATTTGCACCTAAAGCAAAAAAAATAATTAAAAAAGTTAAAAAAAAAGAGAAAGAAAAAAAAATAGTTTCAGAACAGGCCCCACCAAAGATGGCTAAAAAAGAAAAACAAGATGCAATTCCACTACCAGATGAGAAGATAGAAAAAATAAAAGAAATCAAGGAAGAAAAACAAAACCCTGAAAAAGTAGAAACTGAAGTGAAGCAAGTTTCAGAATTTGAAAAAAAGGATCTATTTGATCCAAATAGTATTGCAGCCTTAATTGATAAATCTGCAGATGAAACTGCACTAGTAAGTGAAAAAACTGACAAAATAACTCAAGATCAGGACAAGAGTATTGATTTTGGGGGGCTATCTTTAAGTGAAGAAGATGCTCTGAAAGCACAGATTTTTGGATGCTGGAGCATTCCATTAGGATTGCCGTATAATGAAAATTTATTAGTTAGAATTAAGTTACAATTAAAACCAGATGGTTCTATTATAAGATCAGAAATTCTTGACCATGCTAGAATGAACAAACCAGGACAAGGATTTTACAAAGTTTTAGCTGAAAGCGCATTAAGAGCTATAAAACTTTGCCAACCTCTTAGAGTTCCTGGTACAGGTTATGAGAGATGGAAAGATTTACAGTTAAATTTTGATGCAAGAGAAATGTTAGAAGGATAAAATGTTATTTAGATACTTAGTTATATTATTAATTTTATTGCCATTAAAAGCTTTTGCTTTAATAGAGGTTGATATCACACGAGGAAACCTTAATCCTCTGCCTGTTGCGGTATCTCCTTTATCTATAGACGAAAAGTCAAAAAGTAATTTCAAAAAAATTTTAAAGAAGAATGATCTTGGATCAGAAATATCTGCAGTTGTAGAAAATAACCTAAAACAATCTGGCTTATTTAACCCACTTAATAAAAATGCATTTCTTCAAAAACCTGATATTGCAAATTTAAAACCAAGGTTTGAAGACTGGAATTTAATCAAAGCTCAAGCCCTAATAACTGGAAAGGTTACATTTATAGATGAAAAATTAAGAGTTGAGTTCAGACTTTGGGATGTTTTAGCTGGAAAAGAAATGATGGCACTGGCATTTACAACAGTTCCAAGTAACTGGAGAAGAGTTGGGCATATTATTACAGATAAGGTTTATGAACGTCTAACAGGTGAAGATGGTTATTTTGATACTAGAATAATTTATGTTTCAGAAGAAGGACCAAAGACGAATAGAATAAAAAAATTAGCAATTATGGATCAGGATGGATTTAATAATAAATATTTAACTCTTGGAAATGAATTAGTTTTAACTCCAAGGTTTAGTCCAACTAATCAAATGGTGACGTATCTTTCTTATTTTAGAAATTTGCCTAGGGTATATTTACTAGATATTGAAACTGGAATGCAAGAAGTGGTTGGGGATTTTCCAGGCATGACATTTGCACCAAGATTTTCTCCAGATGGTAAAAAAATTATAATGAGTTTTGCTAAAGATGGAAATTCTGATATTTATACGATGGATTTAGAAAATAGAATTGTCGAGAGAATTACTAATCATCCTTCAATTGATACTTCTCCCTCATATTCTCCAGATGGAAAATATATTACTTTCAATTCAGATAGAAGCAAATATCAACAAATTTACGTAATGAAAAGTAATGGAAAGGATGTAAGAAGAATTTCATTTGGAAATGGTTTATATGGGACCCCTGTATGGTCGCCGAGAGGAGATTTAATTGCATTCACTAAACTGTACAAAGGAAAGTTCTATATTGGTGTAATGAGAACAGATGGAACGGGTGAAAGATTATTAACAGAAAATTTTTACCAAGAAGCACCGTCTTGGTCGCCTAATGGTAGAGTGTTAATTTTTTATAGAGAAGCTAAGACCAATTCAAAAGGAGAGGGTTTTTCTGCTAAATTATGGTCTATTGACTTAACTGGATATAATGAAAGGATGGTTGAAACAGAAACAGATGCATCTGACCCATCTTGGTCATCATTATTAACAAATTAATTGTAAAACAACTTGATTTTTAGCTTGAAAAGACTAGTTAAATAAGAAATTATAAAATATTACAAAACAATGTATCAAGGAGAAATAATGAACATAAGTAAAATTTTTAAAAATGGATTTTTAATATTATTAGTAAGCTTAGTATTAACAGCGTGTGCGACACAAAAAAAAGCAGGACAGCTTCAAGGTGATGTTTATACTGGGTCTGACTCGGTAGAATATTTAGCCTCAGGTGTTGCTGATAGAGTTTTCTTTGGAACAAATGAAACAGTGCTTACAACTGCTTCAAGAGAAACTTTAAGAAAACAAGCCGCATGGTTAAGAAAGAATTCTAAAATAACAGTTGTATTAGAAGGTCATGCTGATGAAAGAGGTACAAGAGAGTACAACTTAGCACTGGGCGAAAGAAGAGCTAATTCAGCAAAAGACTATTTAATGACTTATGGAATTTCTTCAGACAGAATTTCCGTATTAAGTTATGGTAAGGAAAGACCTGTAGACTCAGGATCTAACCCTTTAGCTTGGTCAAAAAACAGAAGATCAGTTACAGTTAAAGCAAATTAGTCAAACCAATTTATAAAAGATCCTACCACTTATGTGTTAGGGTCTTTTTTTTGCCATCATTATAATTAGTACTGATTATATTATGTTTAAATATAAAAAGTTAATTCTGCATAAATTAATATTTATTCTCACTTTAATTACGAATATTGCTGTAGCAGATAATCATAACTTTAATGAGTTATTAGACTTAATTCAGAAAGATTTAAAGACATTGGAAAAAGCAGTTTACTCTGGAGCAACTAATAATTTAGAAAATCAAAAAGGTTTTAATGAAAATTCGGAAGATGTTTTAACGAGGCATTTATTAAAATTATCAGAAATTGAAAATCAGTTTCAAGAGCTCACAAATAAGTTTGAAGAAATAAATTTTAAACTTGATAAACTATCTAGTAGGATGTCAAAAGTACAAGCTGATAACCAAGTAAGGTTTCAGGATATTGAAAGTGCTTTTTCTACAAGAAGTGTTAATAAAACATTAAGCTCTAAATCAAAAAAACAATCTGAAAAAATCTTACCAGGATCTTCACAACCACAAGATTTAGGTTCAGTGTCATATAAAGACACAGAAAACAAACAGACAACACAACAAATACAGTCTATAGAAACTACATCTTCAATAGTGACCGAAACATTTGAAGCAGAACAAAGTATACTTCCTAATAAACCTCCAGAAAACCAATATGAATTTGCAACAAGTTTTTTAAAGGTTGGAGACTACACTACAGCAGAGAGAGCATTTAGAGAATTTGTAATAACAAACCCAGAACATAAATTAGCAGGCAATGCACAATACTGGTATGCAGAAACATTTAGAATAAGGCAGCTTTATACTGATGCAGCTACTGCTTATCTTGAGGGTTATCAAAAATATCCAAAAGGTGAGAAGGCTCCTATAAATTTATTGAAACTTGGTGTATCAATGGTTCAGATTGGAGAAAAGGAGCAGGGTTGTAAAATGATTGATGGAGTTGAAAAGCAATATCCCAAAGCAAATCAATCAGTGCTGCAAAAAGCAAAGTATGAATCTAAAAAATTTGAGTGCGCAAAGCAAAAATCATAAAAAAATTCTTAAACATTTAAATACAAAAGAAATATCTAAAGTTTTTAAGGAATTTTCCAACTCTTTTACAATCAAAGAAGACTTAGCCGTCGCAGTTTCTGGAGGGCCAGATAGTTTAGCATTAGCTTATTTAGCTAAATGCTATTCAATAAAAAATAAAATAAAAGTTAAATATTTTATTGTTGATCATAAGATTCGAAAAGAATCATCAATAGAAGCAAAAAAAGTAAAAAGTCTCTTAAAAAAGATAGATATTAGTTGTAAAATTTTAAAATGGAATGGGAAAAAACCATCTAAAAATATTCAAGCAGAAGCTAGAGATAAAAGGTATTCTTTATTAGCGAATGAATGTAAAAAAAATAATATTAAACATTTATTATTAGGGCATCATATTAATGATTTATTTGAAAATTTTTTTATTAGATTGGTCAGAGGAAGTGGATTAAAAGGACTAATCTCTTTTAGTAAAAATACAAAATATAAAAATAAAAATTTAAATATTTTAAGGCCATTACTGGACTTAGAAAAAAAAGATTTAATAAATGTTTCTAATAAAGTTTTTAATTTCTTTGTTAAAGACCCTTCAAATATTAATAAAGACTATAAAAGAACTAGAATTAGAAATCTACTTAATTCACTTATGAAAGAAGGTTTGGACAAAAAGAAACTTAAATTAACAATTAATAATTTAAAGGACTCAAACAAATCAATTAAATTTTATGTAAATAGAAATTTAGAAAAAAATGCAGTTTTTTTAAAAAAAAGTAATATCTATACCTTGGGTTATAGTTTTTTTGATCAATCACATGAGATAATTTTTAGATCTCTCACAACAATTATTCAAAAAATAGGAAAAAATTACTACCCAGTTAGAGGCAAAAGTATGAATGAATTAATTGAAGGAGTTAATGTTAAGTCATTTTCAAAAGTCACTCTAGGGGGATGTTTTATTGAAAGGATAAACGATACTATATTAATATCTAAAGAAAAATAGCATTCAGCCTAAATTTTGTACCAATTTGACACTTGTTTAATCTATAAAAATTATTATCTTATAACTATGAATATGAAAAATTTAGCGATGTGGGCCGCAATTGTTTTTTTAACAATTGGACTTTACAATATGTTTAAAAACCCTCAGTCTAATGTAGGTAAAAATAATTCGATCATCTTTTCAGAATTCTTAACGGAAGTAGAAAATGGTGGAGTTATAAAAGTAGATATACAAGGTAACAAAATAAGTGGTGTCCTTGCTAATGGAAATTCTTTTTCAACTTATTCACCAAATTATCCAAACTTAATTGAAAAATTATCAAGCAAAGGTGTAAGCATTTCAGCTGCTCCTCTTGATGATAAAATGCCATCACTCTTTGGAGTCTTATTGTCATGGTTTCCAATGTTACTACTAATCGCAGTCTGGATTTTTTTTATGAGACAAATGCAAGGTGGAAAAGGTGGTGCAATGGGCTTTGGTAAATCTAAAGCAAAAATGATGAACCAATTAAAGGGTAAGATAACATTTGATGATGTCGCTGGTATTGAAGAAGCAAAAGAAGAAGTAGAAGAAGTTGTTCAATTTCTAAAAGACCCAAAAAAATTTAGTAGACTTGGTGGGAAGATACCAAGAGGATGTTTATTGGTTGGTCAACCAGGAACAGGCAAAACTTTACTTGCAAGAGCTATAGCTGGAGAAGCGGATGTTCCGTTCTTTACTATATCAGGATCTGACTTTGTTGAAATGTTTGTTGGTGTTGGTGCTTCGAGAGTCAGAGATATGTTTGAACAAGGTAAGAAAAACTCACCCTGCATTATTTTTATTGACGAAATTGATGCAGTTGGAAGAAGCAGAGGTGCTGGCTTAGGGGGAGGAAATGATGAAAGAGAACAAACTTTAAACCAGTTATTAGTTGAGATGGATGGCTTTGAAACCAACGAAGGAGTAATAATTATTGCAGCTACAAATAGACCTGATGTATTAGACCCAGCTTTACTAAGACCAGGAAGATTTGATAGACAGGTGGTTGTCGGGCTTCCAGATATTATTGGTAGAGAAAAAATATTAAAGGTACATGCTAAAAAAATAAAAATGGCACCAGATGTTAATTTAAGAACTGTAGCAAGAGGAACTCCAGGTTTTTCAGGAGCAGATTTAGCAAATATAGTTAATGAAGCAGCATTACTTGCTGCTAGAAAAAATAAAAGAATAGTTACATTAACAGATTTTGAAGAGTCTAGAGATAAAGTTATGATGGGAGCTGAAAGAAGATCAATGGTAATGACAGAGGAAGAGAAAACTCTAACTGCTTACCATGAGGCTGGTCACGCAATAGTAACTATTAATGAAGTTGCAGCTCACCCTATTCATAAGGCAACTATTATTCCTCGTGGAAGAGCGTTAGGGATGGTTATGCAGCTACCAGAAAGAGATGAATTATCACAAACTAGAGAACAGCTACATGCTCAATTGGCTATAGCTATGGGTGGAAGAGTGGCAGAAGAAATTATTTTTGGTGAAGATAAAGTTACGACTGGAGCATCGAGCGATATAGAGCAAGCCACAAGAAGAGCAAGAGCGATGGTTATGAAAGCAGGTTTAAGTAAAGAACTAGGACCAGTTTCTTATGGTGAAAATGAAGAAGAAGTATTTTTAGGCAGATCGGTAGCTAGAACCCAAAATATGTCTGAAGAAACTGCAAAAAAAGTAGATTCTGAAATTAGAAAAATTGTAGACAAAGGGTATGAGAGAGCAAGAAAAGTTTTAACAGAAAAAATTGATGATCTGCACAAATTAGCTAAAGCTCTTTTAACATATGAAACTTTATCAGGTGAAGAGATAATAAATTTGATAAATAAAAATATATACCCGTCCAATAAAGAAGATTTAAAAGTTGAAGACAAAGATAAAGGATCAGCTTTGAGCTCTATGGGTCTTAAGCCAAAAATAGTTCATTAAAAGTAAATGAAAAAATATTACACGAGAGCGTGTAATTTTGTTTATGGTAAATCATCAATAAAATCAGTTAATCAAAAAAAAAATTTACCTTTGAATGGTAATAATGAGATTTCATTTAGACAGATAGAAATTATTTCAAGAGATTCAAGAAAAGTAATTAACATTAAAGATATAAAAAAACTATCTAAACCACTAAGAGAAAAGATTGATAAAGATCTAAAAATTATTGTTAAGAAAAATAAAAATTTTTCAAATTTAAATTTTAAAAAAATACCAAATATAATGGGTATATTAAATCTAACACCAGATAGTTTTTCTGATGGTGGTAAATTTAATAAAAAAAAAACTGGGTTAAAGCATGCAAATGATTTATTTAAATTCGGTGCAGATATAATTGATGTAGGTGGAGAATCTACAAGACCAGGATCAAGGTCTATAAATGAAAAAACAGAATGGAGCAGAATTGAAAAAATTATAAGAATAATAAATAAAAGAATTCCACTTTCACTTGATACTAGGAAAGCAGATATTATGAATAAAGGAGTTAAAATAGGAATTAAATTGATTAACGATGTTTCAGGATTAAGTTTTGATTCTAAAACAATTGAAGTGTTGAAAAAAAATAAATCTCCATTTGTAATTCAGCATTCACAAGGAAACCCTGAAAATATGCAAAATGATCCAAAATATAAAAATGAACTATTAGAGATTTATGATTATTTTGAAGAAAAAATAAAACTCTTAAGATCTAAAGGTATCAACCATAACAATATTATAGTTGATCCAGGAATTGGTTTTGGAAAAAACTTGAAACATAATATGAATTTAATTAGAGATGTTTCTATTTTTCATACACTTGGTTTTCCTATACTACTTGGCCTCTCTAGAAAAAGATTTATTAAAGATATATCTGGAAAAAACGATACTAAGGAGAGAATAGGGGGAACAATTGCCTCTTCATTATACACAATGATGCAAGGTGTTCAAATTTTAAGAATTCATGATGTGAATGAATTAATACAAAGTATAAAAGTATTTAAACAACTGATAAAAAGTTAATGGTAAAAAAATATTTTGGAACTGATGGAATAAGAGGTTTTGTAAATAGTAGAAATATTAATGGTGACATGTTTTTTAAATTTGGGCTAGCTTCAGGTACATATTTTAAAACTCAAAAAAAAAAGAAACAAATAGCAATAATAGCAAAAGACACCAGACTATCTGGTTATACTTTAGAACCTGCTTTAGTTTCAGGGCTTACTTCAGCAGGAATGCACGTATACACAATGGGTCCTTTACCAACAAATGGTCTTGCAATGCTAACGAAGTCAATGAAAGCAAATATGGGCATTATGATTACCGCATCTCATAACCCCTATTATGATAACGGATTAAAACTATTTGGTCCTGATGGATTAAAGTTGTCAGATAAAATAGAAAAAAAGATAGAAAGCTTAATAGATAAAAAAATTGAAAATCATTTATTAAGACCAAAAGAACTAGGCCGCGTAAAAAGATTAGAAAGTGGAAACAAAGATTATATAAAGATATTAAAAAAAAATTTTCCAAAAGATTTTAACCTTAGAGGTTTAAGAATAGTTATTGATTGTGCAAATGGTGCTGGATATATGGCAGGACCTGAATTACTTAAATCCTTGGGAGCAAAAGTAATTGCCATTGGAATAAAACCTAATGGTTTAAATATTAATAAAAACTGTGGCTCTACATTTCCAAATAAAATTAAATCTGCAGTAAAAAAATATAAAGCACATATAGGAATTTCTCTTGATGGGGATGCTGATAGAATTATTATGTGTGACGAAAAAGGAGGTATAATTGATGGAGATCAAATAATTGCAGCATTAGCAATTAGATGGAAAAGAAAAAAAATGTTAAAAGGTGGTGTTATTGGAACTTTGATGTCAAATTATGGATTAGAAAAATTTTTTAAATCAAAAAAAATAAAATTTATAAGAGCAAATGTGGGTGACCGTTATGTCAAAGAAAAGATGCAAAAAAATAATTTTAATTTAGGTGGTGAACAATCTGGGCATATTATATTAGGTAAATTTGCCACCACTGGAGATGGCTTGTTAGTTGCTCTAGAAGTTTTATTTTCGTTAAGAAAAGGAAATAAAGCTAGTAATTTTTTTAATACTTTTAAAAAGATCCCTCAAATTTTGAAAAATATTGTAGTAAAAGATAAAAGTATAATTAATAATATAGAGCTAAAAAGATCAATTAAAAAAGCAGAAAAATTGATGAATGAGCAGGGAAGAATATTAGTTAGAAAATCTGGAACAGAATCAAAAATTAGGATAATGGCTGAATGTGAAAATAAGAAACTACTTCATGAGTGTTTAAGCATCATATCAAAAAAAATTAGATAAATTGATACCAAAATCTAAAATATTAATTATTGCAGGTTCAGACTCTTCTGGTGGAGCTGGTATTCAAGCAGATATCAAAACTGTTACTGCTTTAGGTTCATATGCAATGACTGCAATAACTGCAGTAACAATTCAAAATACAACAGGAGTTAAATCGATAGTATCTATAGATCCCAAAGAGATTTCTAATCAAATAGAATTTACATCAAAAGACATTAGACCTGATGCCATAAAAATTGGGATGTTGCATTCTGCTGAGGTAATAAAATCTATAATTTGCTCATTAGACCTTATTAAAGTTAAAAAGATAATCTTAGATCCCGTTATGATTGCTAAAGGTGGAGCAAAGCTAATAGACGATAAGGCAGTCAAATTATTAAAAAATGAATTAATAAAAAAAGTTAGCTTAATAACTCCAAACATTCCAGAAGCTGAAATATTAACTAATACTAAAATAAAAACCAAAGAAGATATGATCTTTGCAGCAAGCAGGCTGATTAATTTAGGGGCAAAAAATGTTTTTATAAAAGGTGGTCATTTACATTCTAAAGTAGTGCACGATATTTTTGTTAATAAAAAAGAAATTATGCTTATAAAAAATAAAAGAATTACAACCATTAATACACATGGGACTGGATGCACTCTGTCATCTGCTATTTCTACATTCTTTGCATGTGGAAAAACTCTAAAGAAGTCTTGTGAGCTAGCAACTAAGTATGTAAATAATTCAATAAGATCTAACCTTAATTATGGTAAAGGCCACGGTCCTATCAATCATTTAAGTTCAATAATTGTAGATAGAAAATTTAGATAATGAAAAATGTAGTTGTTGTAGGTTCACAGTGGGGAGACGAAGGTAAAGGAAAAATTGTTGATTGGTTATCAGATCAAGCAGATGTTGTTATTCGTTTTCAAGGAGGTCACAATGCAGGGCATACATTGGTAATTGATGGAATTACTTATAAATTGAGATTACTACCTTCAGGAATTGTAAGACAAAATAAGATTTCTATTATTGGAAATGGAGTGGTAGTTGATCCTTGGGCTCTACTAGAAGAGATTAAAGAAATAAAATATAAGGGAGTTGAGGTAAATGTAGATAATTTTATTGTATCTGAATCTGCAAATCTTATTTTGCCCTTTCATAGAGAAATGGATGAAATTAGAGAAGATGCTGCAGGTAAGGCGAAAATAGGAACTACAAGACGTGGAATTGGGCCAGCTTATGAAGATAAAGTGGGGCGAAGATCTATTCGTGTTATGGATCTAAGATCTGAAAGTAATCTTGATCACAGATTGGAAACTGCTCTTCTTCACCATAATGCAATTAGAAAAGGACTTGGAAAAAAAATATTTGAAAAAGAAAAACTTAAAAAAGAATTATTAAAAATTGCACCACAAATATTAAAATTCTCACAGCCGGTGTGGCTTAGAATTGATGAATTTAAAAAACAAAAAAAAAGAATACTATTTGAGGGAGCTCAAGGAATATTATTGGATGTTGATCACGGCACTTACCCTTTTGTAACATCATCTAATACTGTAGCTTCTAGCGCAGCTACAGGAACTGGGTGTGGGCCAAACTCTATTCATTATGTGCTGGGTATAACAAAGGCATATACAACTAGGGTGGGTGAAGGACCTTTTCCAACAGAATTAACAGATGATATAGGAGAGTTACTTGGTTCGAGAGGGAAAGAATTTGGAACTGTAACAAGCAGAAAAAGAAGATGTGGATGGTTTGATGGAGTGTTAGTTAGACAAACAATCAAAATTTCTGGGATTGATGGAATAGCATTAACAAAACTTGATGTTTTAGATGAATTAGATGAAATTAAAATGTGTGTTGAATATGAGTTAGATGGTAAAAAAATGGATTATCTTCCTGCAGCAGCTGAAGATCAATTAAAGATAAAACCTATTTACAAAACATTTCCTGGATGGAAAACATCCACTCAAGGAATAAAAAACCTTGATGCTCTTCCAGAAAAAGCTAAGAATTATATTTATGCTTTAGAGAGTTTTATTGGTACAAAAGTTTCAAGCATTTCAACAAGCCCTGAACGAGAAGACACTATTCTTTTAGAAAACCCTTTTGAAGTTTAGTTTAGAGGAAGTAAATTTTTAGATTTAGCCAAAATTAACATGTGTTTTTGAAGTTTCTCAAAAGCTTTATTTTCTATCTGTCTAACTCTCTCTCTACTAATTTTATATTTTTTACTTAAGTCTTCTAAGGTTATAGGATTATCATTTAACCTTCTTGCGTTTAAAATCTCTCGCTCTCTATCGTTAAGAACTTTTATTGAATCTTTTAACAAGCTTTGCCTCTGCTCCATTTCTTCTTGATGTGCAAATTTAAGATCGTGATCTAGTTCTTTATCTACTAACCAGTCTTGCCATTCATCACCATCCTCTCCTACATGTGCATTCAAGGAAAATTCTTTACCAGATAACCTTCTATTCATTGATACCACTTCATGCTCATGAACATCTAGTTTATTAGCTATTTCATTTACATGTTCAGGCCTTAAGTCTCCTTCAGATTGAGGAGCTATTTGATTTTTAATTTTTTTTAGATTAAAAAATAATTTTTTTTGAGCTGTGGTTGTTCCGATTTTTACTAAACTCCAAGATCTTAAGACATATTCTTGTATAGAAGCTCTAATCCACCACATTGCATATGTGGCTAATCTAAATCCTTTTTCAGGTTCAAATTTTTTTACAGCCTGCATCAAACCAACATTTCCTTCTGAGATCATTTCATTAATTGGAAGGCCATACCCTCTATAACCCATTGCAATTTTTGCAACAAGTCTAAGGTGACTAGTTACAAGTTTTTCTGCAGCTTTAACATTACCATTTGTTCTCCAATTTTTTGCTAAAGTATATTCCTCCTCAGCCTCCAACATAGGAAACTTTTTAATTTGCTCAAGATAAGCGGATAGACCACCTTCATCTGAAAGTGCAGGAAGATTATTTTTTATTACAGAACCCATAAGTTGTATTTATTTAATTTACTATTGTAATATTTTAATATCTTATTTGCTAGTATTTCTAAGCAATACTAGAATATTTTCAAGTTCTTGTGGCAAAATTGAGGTAAAAGTCAATTCTTCATTAGTTTTGGGATGAATGAAGCCTAGTGTTTGAGCATGTAGAAATTGTCTGTCCAACTTGTAAATTAAGTTTTCTAAATTTGTATCAATATTCTTAAGTTTCTTATATTTTTTTTTATATTTACCATCACCCATAATGCTGTTGCCCATATGCGTCATGTGAACTCTTATCTGATGTGTTCTTCCAGTTTCTAATTTACACTCGACCAAACTTAATGTGGGTGTTTTATCATTTTCAAAAATTTCTATTGTTTTATAATTAGTAATTGCCTGTTTACCTTTGGAACTACTAACTTCCATCATTTGCCTATTCTTTGAGCTTCTGGTTATAAAGGTATCAATTTTTCCAGAAGATGGTCTAAGTTTTCCCCAAACTAAAAGTTGATAAACTCTTGAAATTGTATGCTCACTAAATTGATGTGATAGATTTTCATGTGTTATATTATTTTTTGCAACAACAATTAATCCAGAGGTATCCTTATCAATTCTATGAACAATGCCAGGTCTAAGTTCATCACCAATTGTAGATAGTGAATCCTTATTATAATACATTAAGGCATTAACAATTGTTTCATCATAATTACCAGCTCCAGGATGCATAATTATGCCAGCTGGTTTATTAATTACAAGTAAGTCATCATCCTCATAAGTAATATCTAATTTGAAATTATAAGGTTTTAATGAAGCTTCTTTAGGTTCTGGTATTCGAAGGATTATTTCATCACCAGTAAGTACTTTTTTAGATGGATTATTAATTATTTTATTATTTATCATTAATTTTTCTTTAAGAATTAAATTTTTAATTCTAGTTCTACTAATTAATCCCTCTCTTTTGCTAATAAATATATCTAGCCTTAGACTACTTTCATCCTCTTCAACTTTTAAAATAATTTTTTTATCCATAAAATATAATTTTTATAGTCTATGAGCTTTTAACGTAATTATAAAAAATATCTAACTTAAGATTATATATGATAAATAACCCAAGTTAAAAAAACTCATAATACAGCAGGTACAGCCAACTAATGAAAATTAATACTCAGAGAATACTGTTTTTAGGATTAATAGTACAAATAAAATAATAATTTATCGAAGAAAAATACTTTATAATCATATATAAAGTAATCACTACTAATATGGGCTGCTAGTTCAACTGGATAGAATACCAGATTTCGAATCTGGGGGTTGTAGGTTCGAATCCTACGTGGCCCATGTAGTTTGTTAAATTTAATTTTATAATTTAAAAGTTTAAAATAAATAAAAAATTAAACAAGAAATAACAAATATAACAAAATATGATTTTATAAAGATTTATAAAAACATATAGGATAAATTCAAATTTATATTGATATCTGAAAAATTATTAAATATTTACGATAAGTATAAATAAGTATAAATAAGTATAAAAGGTTTGTAAGCAAAATCTTAAAGTAACTAGGTATGAAAATAAGTATTAATCAAATAAAATTTATAAAATTAATCCCCTATATAATCTCAATTATATTGGCACTATTAATTTTTTATTTTTCTTTAAATCAACACATATGGCCAGATTTTTGGGGTGCACTAAAAATTCCTCCCAATATTGTGCCTTTCTCCGATTACAAGGCCCATTTATTATTTTCAAAATGTCAAGAGTTAGGTATAGATATAAATAATCAAGAATGCACTTTAATACCAAATGGTAATGCGAAGATAAACACTCATCCACGAATATGGGTTTATTTATTTAGTGTCTTAAATTTAAAGGAGCCATTAATTTATAACATAAGTATAGTAACTTTACTTACTTTATATTTCTGTGTGCTTATAAAACTTTTTAAAAATTATAAAAATAAGTTGAGTAAATTTGCTATATTAATATTTTTTTTTTCAACAACAAATTTTATTTTAATTGAAAGACTTGCTACTGATTTAATTATTTTTTTAATAATATATTTCATATTAAATATAAAAAATAAAATATTAAAATCATTATTAATTTTAGTGGGGTTTGCTTTAAAATATTATCCAATATTTGTAATTTTATTATTAGCAGAAAAAAAAAAGTATATTGTTATTTTTTTGGTATTTATGGCAGGTTTTATTTCTCTATTCTACATTAAGGAAGTTCAATTAATAAACAAAAATATTGTCGAAATGGCATTACCGATTGCATACGGATCAAGAACTATGCTTAAAGCTTTCTATCATTTATCTTTAGAGTATAACTTTTTTCTTAATGATAAAAACATGAGTTTTTTTAGAAACATAACTGTTTTAACTTTTTTAATCTATGCATTATTTTTAATTATAGTTGGATATAATAATAGATATTTTATGAATAAAAAATACAAATCAGATAAATATTTTTTAGCTGGAGCATCAATTTATGTAGGCACCTTTATCATTGGTGCCAATGTAGATTATCGTTTAATCTTTTTAATTTTTACAATTCCATATATAATAAACTTGGAATCTAAATTAATTAAAAATTTACTTCTATGTTCCTACTTTTTTTCACTTAATAGTTTTTATTTTTTAGGTGATGTTTTAAGCGTTTCTTTTTTTATTAAATCTTTTGTTATTTTTTTATGTAAGTTTATAATTTTATCATTACTTACTATAATGATAGGCACAGAAATGAAAAAAATTAATTTTTTTAAGTTTTAGAATAATATGTATAAAAAAAAAATATTTAAAAAAGTAGAAAAAAAATATAATTCCTATCAAGACGAAGGAACAGTTGGGTTTCTGATGAAATCATGTCATCTTCAGCTTGAAAATAATGATTATTTCGATAAATTTGATAAAAGATCTCAAGTACTTGAGATTGGTGCTGGCTCTTCTCCACACTTCAATTATATTTCACATGAGTTTGGAAAATACATATTTTTAGAAAATTCAAAATTTGCAATTCGTTATCTAAAAAAAAAATTTAAAAAGAATAAAAATTTATATTATAAAACTTATAATGGAAAAAAAATTCCTTTTAAGTCAAATTATTTTGATAGAATTATTATATCACATGTCTTAGAGCACATACCAGAACCAGAACTTTTTTTAAAAGATATGATGCAAAAGTTAAAAAAAGGTGGAATATTATCCATATCTTTACCATGTGATCCAGGTGTTCTGTGGAGATTTGGAAGATTTTTTCTTAAAATCTTTACTGTAAAAAAAAAATTAAATCTTTCCAATATAGAATATGATTATTTGATTGCCACTGAACATATTAATTCAATATTTAATTTAAAATCAATAATAAAATATAAATATTCAAAAAATATTATTAAAGAAAGTTACTTACCAACCAGAATTAAAATTGCTGATTTAAACTTATTTTATAATATTACTTTAAAAAAATAATCTTCTTTTGACAATTAAGGCTATGTTTAGGTATATAGTGTTAATAACTTTCATTTTCGATTCACCTTTCTTTAGGTCGTATCTTAAATCTATTGGAAGCTCAAAAAATTTTAATCTATATTTGTATAGCTTTAATAAAATATCAGCCGAAGCAGAAAAACCTTTTTCTGAAAAAAATTTTTTATTTTGTACCCAAGCGTTTTTTATTGGTCCTAATTTGAAGGCTCTAAAACCTGAAGTATAATCACTTACATTTGTAATTGGAAAAAATATCTTATACAATAGTGCTGCACCAAAACTTAAAAATTTCCTCATAATATTTAGTCCCGCTATTTTAGAATTTTTTTTATATCTTGATGCAATTACAACATCATATGCATCAAATATTATTTTATTAACCATTTTATAACTTAAATTTACTGTATGAGAATTATCCGTATCCATTGAAACTAAAATGTCATCATTTTTACCTTTTGAAAAACAATATTCAAAGCCAGTTTTCAGAGCTTTACCAAGTCCCATATTTTTTTTATGTTGTAATATTTTGATGGAAATATTTTTGTAAAAATTATTTTTTCGAAATTTATTAATAATTTTAATAGAATTATCTCTTGAACCATCATCAACAATAATAATCTTAACTAATATTTTTTTTGATTTAAAAAAATTTGAGAAATCTTTTAAAAGTTTATTCAAATTTAAACTTTCATTGTAACAAGGTAGTATGAAAAAAATTTTTTTGATAGACATTTTTAAAGTACTTTATTATTTTTATCATAACATAATCTAATTTTTATATTTATCTATTAAATTGTATAGACAGGTGAATAAAATATTTAAATTTTTTGAGGAGATATTTTTAATATTTTGATGCTCTATTTAACCGGTCATTAATTACTAGACCTAATCCTTTATTTGGAATTTTTTCTACAGCAATTGATTTGTATCCACTGTTCTTAATTTTTCTCAAACATGAATAAAGATTCTTTGCAGCTTCACTTAAATTACCATTAGTAGTTAAGTAGTAATAGTTATTTAATTTAGTTTTCCTTTTCTTAATTAAAATGAAGGCTTCATCACTTTTTGATTTTTTAACATTCATTTTCAAGGGAATTCCTGGAGAATAATGTAGACGAGATTGTCCTGGTGAAATTTTCTTTTTATAATTGATATTTATATTTAATTGAAATCCTAAAGTTTTTTTTATTTTTGAAACATCTAATCCACCCAATCTTAATATAGTAGGCTTGTTCGTAAGATTAATTATAGTGGATTCTACGCCGATAGCACACCTACCCCCATCCAAGATATATTTAACTTTATTGCCAAATTCTTCCTTAACATCAGATGCTTGAACGGCACTTACTTTTGTTGTTATGTTAGCGCTAGGTGCAGCTAATGGGTAATTTAATTGTTTAAGTAATTCTTTAAATATTTTATGTTTAGGAAACCTTACAGCTAAACTTTTTTCATTATTGTAGACATATTTAGAAATTTTAGAATCTTTTTTTAATTTTAAAATATAAGTTATTGGTCCAGGAGAAAATTTTTTATATAGTTTGATAAAATCATCACTTATTAAACAATCTTTTTTAAGAGAGTCAATATTCAAATAATGAACAATTAAAGGGTTATTTTTTGGTCTTTTTTTTAAAGAAAATATCTTTTTTACTGCTGAATTTGAGTATGCATTAGCAGCTAAACCATAAACAGTTTCTGTTGGGACACCTATACAGTAATTTTTATCAAGATATTTCTTTGCTTTTTTGATATTTGATTGACTAAATTTCATGTATTAATAATTATTATTATATGAAAGATAAAAATTTACCACACGATAATAACACTCAAACACTTGAAGAGTTAACAAAAAAAGCAAATAATATTATTGAGTCCTTAGAAAAAGAAAAAAATCTTCAAAATTCTATTGATGTCTATCAAGAGTTACTAAAATTAAATAGTATTATAGAAAAAAAGTTTCATAAAAATACAAAAAAAATTAATGAAGAAACAAAGAAAAAAATTTATAACATAACAACTAAAAAAAATGAAAAATAAACTTGTTAAAATTGCAAATGACACCAATTTATTTTTAAAAAGATTCATTAAGAAGCAAAAAAAATCAGAATTGATTTTAGCAATGCAGTATGGTTTGTTTCCAGGTGGGAAAAAAATTAGATCAAAAATTCTATTAGATATAGGTGCCCTCCTAAAAGTTGAATACAAGGTACTAATTGCTGTAGGGGCAGCAGTTGAATGTATTCATGCATACTCTCTTATACATGACGACCTTCCTTGTATGGATAACGATAAGCTGAGAAGAGGCAAACCTACCACTCATATTAAATTTGGAGAGTCCACAGCTGTACTTGCTGGTAACTCGCTATTAACTATGGCATTTGAAATTTTGACTAGTTCAAATTTAAAAATAAATGAAAAAACAAAAGTAGATTTAGTTAAAAAGTTATCCGAGTGTTCAGGTCATCTTGGTCTAGCAGGAGGGCAATACTTAGATTTAAATTTTGAAAAAAAAAATATACCCAAAAATAGAATTATAGACATGGAAATAAAAAAGACTGGTAAATTATTTAGTTTCTGCTGTGCAGTGCCTGCAATTATTAAAAGAAAAAAATTAAAAGATATAAAGTTTTTTGAAAAAGTAGGAGCAAATATTGGACTTTTATTTCAAATAGCTGATGATCTAATTGATTTTAAAAGCTCTTCGACAGTTGCTGGAAAAAAAACTGGAAAAGATAGTAAAAAAGGTAAAGCAACCCTAATTAGTTTACTGGGATACAATAATGCTATTAAATACAGTAATAAAATAAAGTTTAAAATAATTGATGATTTAGAAAAATATGGCTTAAGTTCAAATAATTTGGATAAGACCCTAGATTACATTTTAACAAGAAATAAATGACACAAGAGTATAAATTTTTAAAAGATATTAACTTCCCCTCAGACTTGAGAAAATTATCTGAAAATAATCTTCAAGAACTATCTGATGAAGTTAGAATGGAGATGATTAATGCTGTTTCTGAAACTGGTGGTCATTTGGGTGCTGGGTTGGGTGTTGTAGAGTTAACTGTTGCTCTCCATTATATATTTGATACTCCCAATGATAAATTAATTTGGGATGTGGGTCACCAAACTTATCCTCATAAAATTCTAACAGGAAGAAAGTCCAAGATTAAGACTCTAAGACAGGGTAACGGACTATCTGGATTTACCAAAAGATCTGAAAGTGAATATGATCCCTTTGGTGCTGCTCATAGCTCAACATCTATATCATCAGCACTAGGAATAGCTGAAGCAAATAAACTATCTAATAAATCAAATAATGTAATTGCTGTTATTGGAGATGGAGCAATTAGTGCAGGCATGGCATATGAAGCCATGAATAATGCTGGTGGTTCAAAAACTAAAATGATTGTTATTTTAAATGATAATGACATGTCTATCGCAAAGCCTGTTGGTGCTATGAGAGCTTATTTAGCTAAACTTTTAACTGGAAAAATTTATTTTAATTTAAGAGAAACTTTTAAATTAATTACATCTGCTTTTTCAAAGAGATTTAGTGCAAAAGCTGGAAAAGCTGAAGATTTTTTACGTGCAGCTGTAACTGGTGGTACACTCTTTAATTCCCTAGGTTTTTATTATGTTGGTCCCATTGATGGACATGACCTAACAACACTTTTACCAATTTTAAAAAATGCGCGAGACTCAAAGTATCAAGGCCCGATTATGATTCATGTTAAGACTAAAAAGGGAAAAGGTTACTCATATGCTGAAAAAGCAACTGACCACTACCATGGAGTATCAAAGTTTAATGTTGTAACTGGAGAACAGGTAAAAAGTGGAACCAATTTGCCGGCCTACACAAAAGTTTTTGCTAATACTTTAGTTCAACATGCTCAAAGAGATAGTAAAGTTATAGGTATTACAGCTGCAATGCCAGGTGGAACAGGTATGGATATTTTTGCTAAAAACTTTCCAAAAAGAATGTTTGATGTCGGGATTGCAGAACAACATGGGGTTACCTTTGCTGCAGGATTAGCAACAGAAGGATATAAACCTTATGTTGCAATTTACTCAACTTTTTTACAAAGAGCCTATGATCAAGTTGTTCATGATGTAGCCATTCAAAGTTTACCGGTAAGGTTTATAATTGATAGAGCAGGTTTGGTAGGGGCTGATGGCTCAACTCATGCTGGTTCTTTTGATCTCACTTATTTATCAACTCTTCCTAACTTTATAGTCATGGCTCCAAGTGATGAAGAGGAATTGGTCAAAATGATTAATACTTCAATAGATATTAATAATAAACCTAGTGCCATTAGATATCCAAGAGGAAGTGGAGTTGGATTGGAATTGCCATCTATTGAAGAAAAATTAGAAATTGGAAAAGGAAGGGTCATTCAAGAAGGAAAACAAGTTTGTATTTTAAGTATAGGAACAAGATTGGAAGAATGTAAAATTGCAGCTGAAGAATTAAAGAATAAAGGAATTCATTCAACAATCATTGATGCTCGGTTTGCAAAGCCTTTAGATCAAGAGCTTATTTTAAAGTGTGCAAGAGAACATGAGGTAATGATTACTGTAGAAGAAGGATCTATTGGTGGTTTTGGCTCACATGTTGAAAACTTATTATCAGAAAAAGGTATATTTGATAAAGGTTTAAAATTTAGATCTATGACATTGCCTGATGCCTTTATAGAGCAAGACAATCCAAAAAAAATGTATGATGCTGCAGGCCTTAATGCATCTCAAATTTCAAAAAAAATACTAGATATTTTATTTACAAAAGAGTCGATTAAAGTAGTTAAAAATTAAACTGATAATGTTAGCTACATTGAGCTTTGTTCATTAGATAGTGATCTAATAAAACACAATTCATCATTGCTTCTCCTACGGGAACCGCACGAATGCCAACGCAAGGGTCATGCCTACCTTTAACTGAGATAGTGGTATTTTTTCCAAACTTATTTATAGTTTTTCTGGTTGTTAAAATAGACGAAGTTGGTTTTACAGCAAATGAAACAACAATTTCTTGGCCAGTTGAAATTCCACCGAGAATTCCACCAGCATTATTAGAATTAAACTTTAATTTTTTACCTTTTTGTGAAATTTCATCTGAGTTTTGCTCACCACTTAATTGTGCAGAACCCATTCCTGAACCAATATTAACACCTTTAACAGCATTGATACTCATCATTGCAGAAGCAATATCCATATCCAATTTTGAATAAATTGGAGCACCTAAACCAACAGGAATTCCTCTCGCTCTTACTTCAATCACAGCACCACAAGAAGATCCCGATTTTCTTACATCTAGCAAGTATTTTTCCCAAAGTTTTACCATATTTTTATCAGGACAAAAAAATGGATTTTTATTAATCATTTGATCATTCCATTTAACAGTATCACATCCCAATATTCCTAATTGAGTAACAGCACCCACTACTTTAAATTTTTTACCTAATTTATTTTCTAAAACTTTTTTAGCAATTGCTCCCGCTGCAACTCTTGAAGCAGTTTCTCTTGCAGAAGATCTACCACCACCCCTGTAATCTCTAATTCCATATTTCTTAAAATACGTAAAATCAGCATGTCCTGGTCTAAATTTGTCTTTGATATTTCCATAATCTTTTGACCTCATGTCTTGATTATAAATAATCAAAGAAATGGGAGTTCCAGTTGTTTTGCCCTCAAATACTCCTGATAAAATTTGAACTTTATCATCTTCTTTTCTTTGTGTTGTAAATTTTGACTGACCAGGTTTTCTTTTATCTAATTCAACCTGAATATCTTGTTCTTTTAAGATTATGTTGGGTGGACAACCATCAACAACACACCCTATTGCTGGGCCATGAGATTCTCCCCATGTTGTGAAACGAAATTGCTTTCCAAAAGTATTAAATGACATTATCTATATTATATAGATTATTTTGTTAAAATTATGAATCAAAAAAACCCATTAGGTCTCAATAGCTGCTTTTTAGATAAAAATGATCCAATAGACTTATTTGACACTTGGATGAATGAAGCACGAAAGACAGAGCCAAATGATCCAAATGCAGTAGCTTTAGGAACTTCTGACCAAAATAACTCTCCATCAATTAGGATGGTTCTACTAAAGGACTTTAACAAAGAGGGGTTTATTTTTTATACTAATTTAAATAGTCAAAAAGGAAATGAGCTCAAACACAATCCAAAAGCAGCAATGTGTTTTCACTGGAAAAGCCTCTTAAGACAAGTACGGATAAATGGAGTAGTGCAAAAAGTTTCTAAAAAAGTGGCTGATGAATATTATAATACCAGAGGTTACGAAAGTCGAATTGGGGCATGGGCTTCAAAACAAAGTTCTATTTTAAATAATAGAGATGAACTTTTAAATTCAATAGAAAAATATAAAAAAAAATATAATGATAAAAAAGAAGTTCCAAGACCAGATCATTGGTCAGGTTGGAATTTGATACCCACAAGTGTAGAATTTTGGTTAGATGGAGATAGTAGAATTCATGAGAGGCTTAAATATACTAAAGACAGTGAAGGAAATTGGAATAAATTTTTATTAAGCCCTTAGAAGCTTCTTTCTAAACTAAATAAAGTAAGATCTTCTAAAATTTTTTTCTCATTACTATCTTTAAATACAGTCAAAGAATTCGAGGCAAGATTAATAAAATGTCCTGCTTTATGGTAGCATTCTTTAATTATATTATATTTTTTGATAAGTGTTAAAGTAAAGTTTAAATCTTTATCTGATCTGGTATCCAATTTAAAAATACTTTTTAATATATTCTTTTCAATAGAAGTTGTATTTTGAAATAATAAAATTACTGGTAAAGTAATTTTTCCTTCAAAGAAATCTTTGCCAATTTTTTTACCAAAAACTTTTAGATCAGAATTATAATCCAAGGTATCGTCAGCAATTTGAAATGTTAGACCTATGTTTTTTCCATAGAACTCAAGTGCTTCTTTTTCCTTAGTTTCTTTATTGGACAAGATTGCACCAACTTTAGTTGCAGCAGAAAAAAGTTCAGCTGTTTTGGCTGTTATAATTTTAAAATAAGTTTCTTCTAACATATCTACTTCACCTTTATGCTGAAGTTGCAAAACCTCTCCTTGAGCAATTTTTGAAGAAGTTGAGGATAAAAGTTTTAGAACCTCTAGGTTTCCATCTTCTACCATCATTTCAAAACATCTACTTAAAAGATAGTCTCCAATCAATACTGAGGAGTGATTTCCCCAAATTGAATTTAATGTTTTTGTTCCTCTTCTTACGGTTCCTAGATCGATAACATCATCATGCATTAATGTTGCACCGTGTATCATTTCTACACATGCAGCTAAATTAATATCTCGTCCACCCTTTGTATATCCACACAATTTAGCAGAACCAAGAGTTAATAGAGCTCTTAATCTTTTACCACCTGTTTTTACATGATAGTCAGTCATTTTTTGAACTAAATCAACTTCGCTAAAAATTTTTGATTTAATTTTTTCCTCAACTAAAAATAATTTTTCATCAACTGAATCTCTTAGTTGAAAATAAGAATTATTTATTTGGTTTTTAAGTTGAACAACTGTTCCCATAAAAATAGGTTAGTATAATTAAGTTATATATATTACTTATCAATTGACGCACCTTAATCTTCAACTATAAGTAGGCTTTATATTAAATCAAAAATTCTATAAGGATTAATAATGTTCTCTTTTTTTAAAAAGAAAAAAATAGTAGCTCATATCAAGCTAAATGGTGTGATTGGTAATGTTGGAAAATTTAAACAGGGTATAGATTTTGCGGGACAAGAAGAAATAATAGAGAAAGCTTTTTCTTTAAAAAAAGCGAAAGTAGTAGCTATTACTATAAATTCTCCAGGAGGATCACCCGTACAATCTCATTTAATTTATAAATTTATAAGAGCTCAAGCTAAAAAAAATAAAATAAAAGTTATGGTGTTTGCCGAAGATGTTGCAGCATCTGGTGGGTACTTGATAGCTTGCGCGGGAGATGAAATATATGCAAATTCAAGTTCAATTATTGGATCAATAGGAGTTATTTATTCATCTTTTGGTTTTACAGAATTGATAAAAAAAATTGGTGTTGAAAGAAGAGTACATACTGCTGGAAAAAATAAAAGTTCATTAGATCCATTCCAAGAAGAAAAATCAGAAGACATAGATAGACTTAAAAATATTCAATTAGATCTACATAAAGATTTTATTCAAGTTGTAGAGGAAAGTAGGGGATCTAAACTTAAAAAAGATGGAATAGAACTATTTTCAGGTGAGTTTTGGGCTGGCAGGAAAGCAAAAGAACTTGGACTAATTGATGGTTTAGGTAACGCTAATGAAGTTTTAAAAGAAAAATTTGGTGAAGACGTTGTAATTAAAAAATTTGAAAAACCCAAGGGTTGGTTTAGTAAAAAGTTTTCTTCTTCTATTAATCAAATGGATCAATTAGCAAATATTTTAGAGGAAAGATCTATCTGGCAAAGATATGGCTTCTAAAGAAAAAATTATAAAACCTAAATTTAAATCTTTCCAAGACACTATTTTGAATCTTCAAAAATATTGGAGTAAGCAAGGGTGTATTGTCCTTCAACCATATGATATGGAAGTAGGAGCTGGAACTTTTCATCCTGCAACGACCTTAAGATCATTAGGTCCTAAACCTTGGAAGGCAGCTTATGTGCAACCCTCTAGAAGACCAACAGATGGAAGGTATGGTGAAAACCCAAACAGATTACAGCACTATTATCAATTTCAAGTTCTAATAAAACCATCACCAGACAACATTAAAAAACTTTATTTAAATAGTTTAACTGTAATTGGTATCGATTATAAAGAACATGATATAAGGTTTGTAGAAGATGATTGGGAAAGCCCAACATTAGGAGCCGCAGGACTAGGTTGGGAAGTTTGGTGTAATGGAATGGAAATTACACAATTTACATATTTTCAACAGATGGCAGGAATTGAATGTAAGCCTGTTTCAGTTGAAATTACATATGGTCTTGAGAGAATTTGTATGTTCACCCAGCAAAAGAAAAATGTTTATGATCTATTGTGGAATGATGAAGGGGTAAAATATGGAGATATATTTCTTCAAGCAGAAAAAGAATTTTCAGCATATAATTTTGAGTACGCTAACACAGATAATTTATTTAAGATTTTTGACATGCATGAGCTTGAAGCAAAATCATTGGTGGAAAAAAAAATTGTATTACCAGCCTATGATCAATGCTTAAAGGCAAGCCATGTCTTTAATATCTTAGATGCACGAGGTGTTATAAGTGTTGCTCAAAGGGCAGGATATATAAGTCGCATAAGAGTCATCACAAAAATAGTTGCTGAAATTTGGGTAAGTAGTCAAACAGATTAATGTCAGAATTTTTTTTAGAACTATTTAGTGAAGAGATACCAGCTAGCTTACAAAGAAATTCACGTAAAGTTTTACTAGAGAGTTTCCAAAAATTATTTGAAGAAAAAAAAATTTCATTTAAAAAAAGCTCATCCTTTTCTACACCAAATCGTCTTATAATCTTATTTGAGGGTCTATCTAGAGAGATAACTCAAAAAGCAGAGGAAATAAAAGGGCCTAATGTTAGTGCTCCAGAAAAAGCCATAGAAGGTTTTTTAAGATCTAATCAAATAGATAAAAGTGATTTATTTAAAAAAACAATAGAAAAAAAAGAGTTTTATTTTTTTAAAAGATCTTCAAAAAAAATTAATACAATTAATTTACTAGAAGAACACACACCTTTAATTCTTGATAAGCTAAAGTGGAAAAAATCAATGAGGTGGGGAAATTACAATCTTAGCTGGGCAAGGCCTTTAAAATCTATACTAGCTGTATTAGATAACAAAAATTTAGAATTTAAGTTTCATCATTTAAAATGTTCAAACGCAACATTTATAGATAAGGAATTTGAAGATAAGAAAAAAATATTTAAAGACTTCAAAAGCTATAAAGAGTTTTTTAATCAATCAGGCATAATCATAAATCAAAATTTAAGAAAAGAGTTTATTATTAAAGAATTTTTAAAGATATCTAATAAAAAAAATTTTACAATTGAGCCAAATAATATACTTCTAGATGAAGTAATAGATATAATAGAGCAACCCAATATTTTAATATGTGAGTTTGATAAAAAATATTTACATGTTCCAAAAGAAATCTTAATAATCACCATGCAATATCATCAGAAATATTTTCCAACATTTGATAAAAAAAATAATATTACAAATGAATTTTTAGTTGTTGCAAATAATAAAGACACAGAAGGTTATATAAAAATAGGAAATGAAAGAGTTGTAGAAGCAAGACTAAATGATGCACAATTTTTCTGGGAAAAAAATAAATCACAAAATCTTGTTAAACAAGTTTCTAAATTAAAAACAGTAAATTATTTTAAAGGACTTGGATCTTATTTCGATAAAATTCAAAGAATGAGAAAACTGGGGGGGATGATTTCAGATGAATTGTTAATTAGCAAAGATAAGGTGGAATTATCAGCATCAATTTGTAAAGTAGACTTAATTTCAGATTTAGTTGGAGAGTTTCCTGAGCTTCAAGGAATTATGGGTGGATATTTTGCTGAAGCCCAGGGTTTTGATAAAGAAATAGCGTTAGCTATAAGTGAACATTATCTTCCAACTAGTATAGATAGTAAAACTCCAAAAAAACCATATAGTATTGCTTTAGCATTAACTGATAAGATTGATACTTTAGTAGGATTTTTTGGAATTAACCAAAAACCAACTAGTTCAAAAGATCCTTATGCACTCAGAAGGTTAGCTTTAGGTATTATAAAATTATTACTCGATAATAATAAAGAGTTTAAGATTAAGGATCTTATTAGTTACACTACCCTTTTGTTTAAAGATCAAGGTTTTGAACTCCAAAATCAAGAATTACAGCAACAATTAAGTGATTTTTTATTAGAAAGATTAAAATTTTACATGAAAGAAAAAAAAATTAGAACAGATATTGCTGAAGCTAGTATTAACTCATATGGGATAAACCATATGAACAAGATATATAAAAAAGCCACAACTCTAAATAATTTAATAAATGATCCAATAGTAAGGGATATAATCATAAGTTACAAAAGAGCAGCCAACATATTAGTCAGTGAATTAAAAAATAGTGACTATGTACTATCAAATACAACTGACTCTGGTATTTTTAAAAACGAGTATGAAAAAAATTTATTAAAAAAGATTAATGAATTAAGAAAATATTTCACAAATATAAATAAAGATGAAAATTATATAGAATCTCTTAACAATTTAGCAGGTGCTAAAAAAGTGATTTTTGATTTTTTTGATAATGTTAAAGTTAATGATGAAGACAAGAATATTAAAAAAAACAGATTGGAACTTTTACAAATGTTATGTAGAACCTTTAATAATTACGTTAATTTTGCAAATATTGAGATCAAATAGTGAATAAACTAATTTTAAATTTTAAATCTAAAGAATTAAAAAAAATAAAAAACCCTAAAAATTTTTTAGGTGGTAAAGGAGCCAACCTTTCTGAAATGGGTAGAATAGGATTACCTGTTCCTCCAGGGTTTACTATCTCAACTAAAGTATGTGATTTATTTTATAAGGATAAGAAAAAATTAAATTCGCAAATAGTCAATACTATAAAAAAAGAATTAAAAGTTATTGAAAAAGAAGTTGGAAAAAAATTTGGTGATTTAAAAAATCCATTATTATTATCTGTTAGATCTGGTGCAAGAGTTTCTATGCCTGGAATGATGGATACAATTTTAAATTTAGGCTTAAATGATAAAACTGTAACAGCGCTTGCAAACAAAACTTCTAACATGAGATTTGCGAGGGATAGTTACAGAAGATTTATTCAAATGTATGGAAATGTTGTTATGGGAGTTGAAAGTTATCATTTTGAAGAATTAATAGAAAATTATAAATTAACCAAGGGTGTTCTTCTAGACACTGATTTAGATTCAGAAGATTGGGAAGGTTTAATAAATGATTTCAAAAAAGTTGTAAAAGACCAAGCTAAAAAAGAATTTCCTCAAAATGTACATGATCAATTGTTAGGTGCAATTAGTGCGGTATTTTTATCTTGGGAAAGCAATAGAGCCAAGGTTTATAGAAAATTAAATCATATTCCTGCTGAGTGGGGAACAGCTGTAAATGTTCAGTCCATGGTATTTGGTAATATGGGAGATGATTGTGCAACAGGAGTTGTATTTACACGAAATCCATCTGATGGTGTTAATGAAGTTTACGGAGAATACTTAATCAACGCTCAAGGAGAAGATGTTGTAGCTGGAACAAGAACTCCTCAGTATATAACCAAGAAAGCTAGAACAGATGCAAAAGCGAAAGAAGCCTCTATGGAAGAATCCATGCCAAAAGTATATAAGCAACTAGATAAAATTTTAAAAGTTTTAGAAAAACATTATAAAGACATGCAGGATGTAGAGTTTACAGTTGAAAATAATAAACTATGGATGTTGCAGACAAGATCAGGCAAAAGAACTTCAAAATCTGCAATTAGGATTGCAGTAGATATGGTTAAAGAAAAATTAATTTCTAAAAAAGAAGCAGTAATGAGAATAGACCCAGCATCTTTAGATACCTTATTGCATCCCACATTAAATGAAAAAAGTTCTGTAAATGTTATAGCAAATGGATTGCCAGCTTCTCCTGGAGCCGCAAGTGGTAAAGTAGTTTTTTCATCAGAGGAAGCTGAAAGATTAAATGATATGATGCAAAATACCATTTTAGTTAGAGTTGAAACATCTCCAGAAGATATTCATGGAATGCACGCTGCTAAAGGAATTTTAACAGCAAGAGGAGGAATGACTAGTCATGCTGCAGTTGTTGCTAGAGGTATGGGAAGACCCTGTGTATCTGGTTCTAGTGAAATTGATATTAATTATGAAGCTAAAACTTTTAAAACATCATCTATTGAAATTAAAGAAGGAGATATAATTACAATTGATGGCTCAACTGGAAGAATTATTTTAGGAGAAGTAGCAACAGTCAAACCGGAGATTTCTGGAGATTTTTCAAAGTTAATGAGTTGGGCTGATCGTTATAGAAAATTAAAGGTTAGAACTAACTCTGAAACACCACTAGATACAAAAACAGCAAGAGATTTTGGGGCTGAAGGTATTGGCCTTTGTAGAACAGAACATATGTTTTTTGATGAAGAAAGAATTTTATCAGTTAGAGAAATGATTTTGTCAAAAACAACAGTTGACAGGAGTAAAGCATTAGAAAAACTTTTACCACATCAAAGAAAAGATTTTATTGAAATATTTAAAATCATGAACGGTCTTCCAGTTACTGTAAGATTGCTTGATCCACCTTTACATGAATTTCTTCCAAAAAATGAAAAAGAAATTAATGATGTTGCAAAAGTTGTAAGTCTTCCTTTAAAAGAAATCGAATCTAGAATTAATGAATTACATGAACAAAACCCCATGTTGGGACATAGAGGTTGTAGATTGGGAATTTCATTTCCAGAAATTTATGAAATGCAATGTAGAGCAATCTTTGAAGCCTTATCAGAACTTAAAGTAAAAAAAATTAAATCAGCCTTTCCTGAAATTATGATTCCATTAGTTTCAACAGAGGCTGAGATTAGAATAATGAAGGACTTAGTTGTAAGAGTTGCAAAAGAAGTTCAAAAAGATAAAAAAGTTAAAGTTGATTATATAGTTGGAACTATGATTGAGTTACCTAGAGCTGCTATTAAAGCTGACGATATAGCAAAACATGCAGAGTTTTTTAGTTTTGGTACTAATGATTTAACCCAAACAACGTTTGGTTTAAGTCGAGATGATAGTGGAAAGTTCTTAAATGATTATATTGAAAATAAAATATTTTCTATTGATCCATTTATATCAATTGATGATGGTGTAGGGGATTTAATTGAGATTGCTGTAGAAAAAGGTAGAAAACAAAATAAAAAAATTAAACTTGGAATTTGTGGGGAACATGGTGGTGATCCTAAAAGTATTCATTTTTGTGCAAATGTAGGTTTGGATTATGTTTCATGCTCACCTTACAGAGTTCCAATTGCCAGATTAGCTGCAGCTCAAGCTGAATTATCTAAAAAAAACTAAATTTCTAAATTAAAATCAATTGATGGTGCACTATGAGTGATGCTACCAATTGAGATTCTATCCACACCAGTAGATGCAATTTTTTTAGCTGTTCTTAAATTAATATTTCCAGAGGCTTCTGTCTCATAATATTTTTTAGCCATTTTAACACCTGCTTTAAGTGTTTTGTTATTCATATTATCAAACAATACTGTATTAAATTTTAAACCTATTATCTTTTTAAGTTGATCTAAATTATCGACCTCTACTGTAATTTTTCTTCCTTTCTTATTTTTAATAGCAAGGGAGACTAAATTTTTGATATCAGAACTTGCTATATGATTATCTTTGATTAGGAACTCATCACTTAAGTTAAATCTGTGATTAGTGCCTCCACCTAACTTAACAGCATATTTTTGTATTACTCTTAAGGTTGGAATTGTTTTTCTGGTACAGCAAATTTTACACTGTTTATTAACCAGCTTAACAAATTGGTTGGTCTTAGTAGCAATTCCAGAGATATGACTTATAAAATTTAAAGCAACCCTTTCACCAATTAGAATATTTTGAGCTTTACCCTCAATTATTGCTATTACATCATTCTTTTTAACTATTGAGCCTTCTTTTTTTTTAATAATAAATTTAATCTTATTATCTATTAATTTGAATGTTTGTTTTGCAAACTCTAATCCTGCAACTATAGCCTGTTGATTAGAAATCAATTTAACTTTTATTACCTTATTATTTTTAACTAAGTTTGAAGTAATATCACCAGAAGGGTATAGATCTTCATTTAAAGCAAGCTTTACAGTATTTTTAATATAATAATTACTTAATTTAATTTGAGACACTTTGATTATCTGCCAATTGCAACCATTCTTTCAACAGGAATTCTTGCTTTTTCTATTGTCTCTTTATCCATTATGATTTCACCAGTTTCATTTTCTAAACAATATAAAATTTTTGGTAATGTAATTTTTTTCATATGGGGACAAAGGTTGCATGGTCTAATAAATTCTACATTTGGGTTTTCTACCTGAATATTGTCACTCATTGAACACTCAGTAACCATCATAACTTTTTTAGGCTGATTGTCCTTAACATACTTAATCATTCCACCAGTTGACCCAGCAAAGTCACTTGCTTCAATTACATCAGGTGGGCATTCTGGATGGGCTATTATCTTAATACCAGGATTTCTTGCTCTGATATCATGTATTTCTTTTTCAGTGAACTGGTCATGAACCATACAAATACCTTTCCAAGCAATAATTTCAACATCAGTTTGAGAAGCAACATATTTTGCTAAGTAATCATCAGGTAAAAAAATAACTTTTTTAACACCAAGAGATTCTACAATTTTAACTGCATTTGCAGACGTGCAGCAAATGTCTGTTTCAGCTTTTACATCCGCAGAAGTATTTACATATGAGACAACAGGTACACCTGGATATTTATTTTTTAATAATCTTACATCTTTACCTGTGATTGATGATGATAAAGAACAACCAGCATTCATATCAGGTAGTAAAACTTTTTTTTCTGGACTCATCAATTTAGATGTTTCGGCCATGAAGTGAACTCCTGCCATCACAATAATATCTGCTGAAGTTTTTGAAGCCTCCACTGCTAAAGCTAATGAGTCTGCAGCGACATCTGCAATACCATGATAAATTTCTGGTGTTTGATAATTGTGAGCAAGCACAATTGCATTCTTTTCTTTCTTTAATTGATTAATTCTGTGAATGTAAGGAGCGTGAACTAACCATTCTATCTCAGGCATAACTTTAGAGATTTTTTGATAAATGGGATCAGTTGCTTTTCTTACTTCTTGTGAAAATTCCATAATAAAACTTATCAATCAGTTAGTATTTTGTCATTTTATAATATGACGCATTAATTGTCATAAACTTTAAGGGGCGTTCTGTTACCCGGTGCCCCAGACCGTGCTTTTATAATTAACCTAAGTTAATTATGCAGCAATAGCGTAACTTTCGTTAGCATTTAAAGTTTAGCCCGTCACGGTGGAACAATCCCGAACGAAAGAATAGCCTTTAGACATCCGTCGATCCTATTTCACCCCCCTAAGTTGTAAATGGTGGAGGTGGTGGGTACTGCCCCCACGTCCGTAATGGTTATTACGAAATTCGTTTATCGTCGTAGTTGGCAAGCCAACAGTATTAATATAAAAGCATTTGAAAGAGATTCAATAAAAAAAAAT
>Ga0209709_10000575_pt1 | contig 35231 bp, 45 predicted proteins | sample ArcticOcean_MG_C_2_FD_187435 | JGI IMG/M metagenome (GOLD analysis project Ga0209709, IMG submission 187435) | Marine microbial communities from western Arctic Ocean - ArcticOcean_MG_CB4_136 (SPAdes) (version 2) | ecosystem: Environmental > Aquatic > Marine > Oceanic | place: Arctic Ocean... | reverse complement strand
TATTAGCCTCCAAAATTAAGTTAACGTAGCCATTCCTGCGCTTGCAATAGTTACAGAAAATGTCGAATTTGAACTGGAGACTGAGCCGCCACCAGTATCTAAATCAACATAGGAAACAAGCTCATTGGAAACAGTTGAATCAAATAAAATTAAATATTTTCCCGTAATTGTAACATTGCTTCCGAAACTGATATCGCCTATATCAATATTTATAGTCGAGCCAGTAGCCGTTATACTCTGTCCAGTAATTGTCTGGCGAGAATAATCAGCATCACCGACCTCATTTGTAATGTCAGTAAGGTTAGATTGTGTTAGTGCTGGCGTATAGCCAGATGTAGCTAACACTGCAATAAGTGTATCAGTGTCTAAATCAAATGTGCTGTTTGCTATTTGTAATTTAGAACTATCGTAAAATGTAAATGCTCCTGCGGCCATGGTAGTCTCCTTTTAAGCTGCTTTTATTATAACTTTGGTGTTTTTAATGGTTGTTAATTTCCTATTATCTGAAGCGATTAATTGTCCACCGCTTCCACCTCCGCCAGTTTTAATTATTGGTATTTGTCCTAAGAGTAATAATTGACCGCTGGTAGCTGGTATAATTGCCTCTATTACTATTTCTACAGTTTGTCCCTGTAGATTTAGAGTCCCAGATCCTACCGGTATTTCATCGCCATCTTGAACGGTGACGGTTTGACCTGTAAGAACTAAAGATCCTGCGAGGGGGAACAATTCTTCCCCTTCCACAAATTCTACTGTTTGGCCTGTTAAATTTAACACGCCCGCATTTAATGGTATTACATTGCCATTATTAATATCTGGATCTTGACCAGATAAAATTAAATTATCAGATGCAGGATTAGTAATTGATCCGTGCGTCATTTCTACTGTTTGGCCCGTTAAGGATAAACTAGCATTTGCTGGCTCTGCTTCAACGTCTACTTTAAATTCTGCTAATTGTCCTGTTAGCGTTAAACTTCCATTTGAAGCCTCAGTAACAAAACCTCCATTTTCCTCAACTGTCTGACCAGTTAAGGATAAACTAGCATTTGCTGGCTCTGAATTTACGGCCGCAACAATAGTTGCTGCTTGCCCTACTAAAGATAAATTAGCACTAGCAGGATTAGTATCAGCTCCGGAAGTTATAGTAACTTCTTTGCCTGTTAGAACTAATGCGCCACTAAATACACCTATATTATCGCCATCTCTTACGGCTGGTGTTTGTCCAACTAATGATAGAGTTGCATTATTTGGCTCTAATTTATTACCATGTGTTAAGCTAGGAGCTTGCCCAGTTAATACCAAGCCTACAGAAGCAGGATTACTATTTGATCCTGCAAATACTTCCCCAGTCTGTCCAGTAAGGCTTAAAACCCCATTTGTAGGCTCATTAATACTTCCGGCTGTTATATCTGGTGCTTTACCGTCTAATATTAGCGAGTCTTGTGCTGGATTAGCAATCATGCCCGCTGCAATACTTGCAACTTGACCTGTAAGGGTTAAGCTTCCCGTTCCGGCTTCTATCTCTACTGCTTGCCCTGCTGAAACATCAGAAAAGGGCAGCTCATCAAATGAGGTGAAACCAAACATTTTTTAATCCCCTAAATTTTCATCTTTTAAGCGAGGATCTACCCAATCAGTGTCTAAAATCCAACCATCTTCAGGTGTGTAAAAATACTTATATCCGCAATAGTCATTGTCAGGAACATTCTCAACACCATAATAAAAATTATTATTATCTTGAGTGACTCCTTGAAGTGATAAGATATCAATTCCATTAGCGTCAACAATAACGGTTTTATTATTTTCCTCATCTCTTGTAGTGATACCATCTTCAAATAAATAAATGGATTTGTCAGCATTTCTGATAACTAACTCTGTCCCATCCTCAACAAGTATCGTTTTATCATTTTTCCATGTTATTGTAATCATTAGCTTTAATTCCTAATCTATTAATATTTCAGTTGTTGAAATTGCTTTTCCTATTTTGACTGACACAGGCCCTGCTGTTGAAGTTGCCGAACCTGTAGTGTTATCAACATAATAATCAGTATTTATTGTTAGTCCTGTTTGAGTTGGATCAATTCCGTAAGCGTTGACTTTTACATCAGTATTATCAGCAACCGTTTCTGAAGCTACTCCTAAATAATTTGCGGTAGTTAATGGTGTGGCTGTGTTATTATAAGCAGGAGCGTAACTAATTGCTGTCGGATATGAGTTTGTGCTTGTTTGCCCACTAATAATCGACATTGCACCGTTGCCACTATTAGGAGATATAAAAAGACTATTCCAAGTTCTATTATTATCCACTAATACAGCAGAACTCCATGTGACTGAACCGCTACTATACGTACCATTGCGAATATATGCGTTTGAATTTCCATCCTCATAAACTGCAGTATATTTTTCACTAACTGTGTTATAAATCAGGTTTTGATAAGTATCTAATACTGCACTACTTTCAAAAGTTGAGGGAGTAGTGTTAGAAACAGTTAATCCGCTAAAACTTAAAGTGCAATACTTATAGGCACTAGTGCCGCCATTATTCCATGCAACGACTGTGCCGTTTCCATCCGCTTCGCCTTCTGCGACATTAATATTCACACAACTTGAAGTATCTAAAACTTTTGCAGTTCCATAAGTGTAGTAGGGATAAGCGGTGCTAGTTGAATAAGCAATCACTGTCGGCAAATCGCTGTTACCTTCATCACGAAAAGCGATAATACCTCTATTATTGGTATTATCAAAGACCTGATTACCATATTGAATATCGCTAGTATAATTGGAACTGTGAGGGAATGTTTCTTCTCCTACAGATAGTGAAGAAGTGAAAGTCCGCGTTAAAACACTGTACATAAATCCCCAAGGTTTAAATACCAGAACATTAATCCTGCCAAGTCCATTATCATATGAGTTTGAAATTATCTGTGTGCCAGAAGTATAACCAGTATTCGGCCCTCGTGACGCTTCACCTTGTAAGCCTAGATTATTTAATGTGCTAAATTGTATAGCATAATTATGGAATTCCCCGTAGCTTCCTGCTGACATAACAAAAAAGGTAATAACAAAGCCACCTAGATTTCCGTAGTCTGTATTAAATTTAGATGACCAAGCAATCCCACAAGATTGTGATTTTACTGCACTAGACATTGGAACGTATGGAGTCCCCCACGTTTGCACACCACTAGAATTGGTTGTGCCGATACAAACATTGGGATATTCATTGGAATCTAACCACATTACTGCAGTTGTTCCATCTCCATCAGATGCGGTACATATACTTAATGGAGCATTAAAGGTAGTTGATGTATCAATTTCATAAGGTACAAGCGGTCTAATTTCAGAACCTGAACTCCCAGTTCCCACGACTTGTTTGAAATGTCCATCAGTAGAATTGATTATTACGGCTTTGCCTTTAGTAATAGCACCATCAGAATATCCAACAATTTCAGAAGGTGGATTTAAAAGTTGTAAATCTGTTGAGCTTCGTGCAGTTCCTATAAACTGAGTTGCTAAAACTGTTCCAGAACTTGTCCTCAAAGAAATATCACCTGCATCAGTACAGTAATAGTCAGCACCAGTGACTAGGGAGCTTTGCAAATTATTATAGCTACCGACCTGATTAACTGGTACAGATTCGCCACTTACAACAGTAGCATTAGCAAGACCGATATAATTTGTCTTAGTTAGATTTCCAGATGCAACCTGCGTGACTGTGCCATCAGTATTTAAGATTAACGGCTTGCCAGATGCTATGTTTCCTGAAGATACATAATCTCTATTAACACCTACATTAGAGTATGATGCGTAATTACTAGGATAGGTAACAAAGACTGTTGAACCTGTAGCAGATAAGCTAATCGCCGTTCCGCTATTGCTGCTTTCTAAAACTACATCACGTGTAAGAGTATTAGAATTATAAGTGCCTTCACCTACTTCCCAGTCTGTGCCATTAACATCAGTCAGAGAATAATAACACTTTCTGGTATTTCCTAAAACACTAAACGCTTGAAAGCCAGCTTCAGCTCCAGTTAGAGTTAAAGTTCCTGCTCCAGTTGTACTTGTGAGCTCCTTGATCCTGTCTTTTGCTATAAGCATATTAAATATCCATCCACTTACCTTTTCTTTGAGTAAAAGGTTTTCTAGTTTGTTTTTTCTTATTCTCTGCATCCGGCTTGTTCAGTCTCGATTGCAATAATCTTAAGTTAGGCGACACAATATTAAATGCGGCAAAGCCATAATTTAAAGTGTCCCACGCCTCGTTCCTTCTTCTATTAGCTACCCATTCGACACGCCGCTTACCTTTGGTGTATCGTTCGACAAGTGTTTCACTTGTTAATTGAGCGAAATATTCTTCATCCAAATGGTCACTGAACCTTATAAGGCCCGGACCTTCTTTAATTTTTAATCTGCCATATACTAAAGACTTTAAGGCGTTAGAGCCTAAGCTAAATAATTTTGTCTTAGCTATATTTGAGGTAGAGGGGCGTGAAAGTACGGGGACACCTTCCCCGCCCCTACCTTTAATTGCGAATACTCTTCTGTGTTCTCTTATCTTACAAAAATTATAAACTGCAGCAACGTGATGGCCTCCTGAGTCAACACACGTACAGGCTATTTTTAATTTTTTTCCTTTTATTGTATGTTCATAATCTGCGCTCAAGAAGTCGTCTAAGTCTTGCCACACTTGGTGGCCGCTTGGATCTCCAACAAATATCTTATGATCTATAACAGTAACTGTTTCCTCTACCCCCCAGGATAATAAACTAACCTCTAGACGATCATCTTGAGTGTCGACTCCCGCAGTCAGCATTACGCAGTCCTCGGGAAGTTTATCAGGATTTAATTTTATTTTCCTTTTTTGGATTTCTTCTTCGTTGATTTTTTCGCCTTGGTCTTCGGACCAGCTTTGGGCGAGTTGGGTGTTGAGGAAAACACGTAGCTTCTCAGGGTATTGAGAGGCTTCAGTAAATTCTTTAGCCAAGTCAGAAAGCTTTGTCCAAGGTGAATAAAGAGCATTAAGAAAGAAAGAAGCTGTGCCATTAAAATCTTCATGAGCTTTCCAATGCCCATTACTAATAACTTTATACCTGTCCATGTCATTCCAAACGCTTCCACAATTTTTACAGTGATAGCTTGCAGAGTCATAATCGCCTTTCTCCCATTGTACATATTCCCATTCTAAAATTTGCTCTTCCGAACAATCTTTACATTTAACATAATAGTGACGCTGGTCACCTGTCTCAAAGGCCGCCTCTATTCTACTTGAGCCCTTTATTGTCGGTGTGCTTACATACGCCACCTTCGAATTATAAAAAGTTGTCGTTCTTCTTTCAGCTAGAGCTAAAGGATCACCCTCAGTCGTTGCTAAATTATATCTGTCGACCTCATCACATAGTAATATTCTAACGGGCCTACTTGATATTGAGGCTGCTGAATTTGAACCTATTAAATCAATAGATCCACCTCGAAAAGATTTACTAAATATACTATTACTAGAATCTCTAGAGCGGCTGTCAGCCACCCTTTCACTAAGAGGCTCGCAGTCTCTTATCATACTGCTTAATCTGTTTTTGCTAAAGCTGGCCGCCATGCTTAGACTTGGCTGTATACACATAATAGGCGCTGGATCTAAATGAATATAATAACCAATAATATTTAATAATATTTCGGTCTTACCCACTTGAGCGCTTGTCATACATACAACCTTCTTTACATTGTTATCAGTAAAGCAAGACATTATCTCACGTTGATATTCAGCACGTTTAGTTGAAAATCTTCCTGCCTCCGCTGAGGCTTCACTACTTAGAAACCTATATTTGTCAGCCCACTCAGATATGGTTAGGCGAGGTGGAGGTCTCAATTGGGACAGCGATATCTTGGCTGCCTGTTGTAGAGTCTCCGACTTCATTGCTATCTGTTTCATCTATTTCAAAAGTTAAGTCTGCGTGTTCATTTAAAAAATTTTCTATATATTCTTTTGCAACCACATTAGCGTCATTAATATTATCGGCACTTAGTAACTGCGGTATTAAACGTGCCGGCATTGATAAAGCAGACTGTTTAATTTGATTAAATATCTTTGACCATGTTCCAATAACCTCAGACACCTTAATTAACTCACCTGTGCGTTCCGCTACCTCTAACTCCATTAAAGTAGCTTTATGTTTTGCAATCCTTAAATTCACATCTTTAAGATCGTCCGGAACATCTTGGTCCAGATTACTTTTTTTTAAATAATCTATATAACCCCAGACAGCAGTAAGAATTTTATAACGACCACGCTTGGCCTTGGGTATTACTCCCTGACTACTTAGTTGCTGTACTCGGCGTGGTGTGAGCTTTAATATGTTTGCTATTGACTCCACACTCACTAGGCCGTCATCCTCTGATGGCATTATACGTCTTCTTTAATTTCTCATTAACAGCTTCCAGACCTGTATAGTTTTGCCACCTCTGAATAATGACATCACAGTACTTAGGATCTAACTCCATTGAGTTAGCTATCCTGTCTAGTTTTTCGGCGGCTATTATAACTGAGCCACTCCCGGCAAAGAGGTCGACCACTATATCCTTTCCTTTGCTACTGTTAAACATTGCCTCGCCAACAAGCTCGACCGGTTTTTGAGTAGGATGGACGTATTCAGTTGTCGGTTCTTTTTTAATATTCCAAACTGTTGTTTTAGTTCTTTCACCAAAAAATTGATGCTTGCCTTTACCTTCCTTCCATCCATATAGCATTGGCTCATGCTTTGCTCTGTAATCTTGAAAGCCAAGCCCTGCATTGTTTTTAGACCAAATTAACGTAGAGTTAAAGTAAAAGTGATTATCGAAAGTTCTTTGAAAGCTCATTTTAGCTTCACTTTTTTGATCTGTATGACAAACGTAAATGCAGCTAAGAGGCTTCATAATATCTAGATAGCTTTTAAAAAAACTATTGCAAAAGTCTTCAAACTCCTCAGGCCCCATCTTATCATTTAAAATAGTTCCATGTGCTTTAACTCTAGCGCCCGGAGGAGTAGAGCCAGCCTTTCGACCTCCGCCATAATCAACATTGTATGGGGGATCGGTGAACACTAAATCGGCTAAATCGCCTTTCATTAATAATTCAACGTGACTAGAATTAGTAGCGTCACCGCAAACTAATCGATGATCCCCCAATAGCCAAACATCTTCCAGTTTAGATATTGCTGTCTCAGGTAAGGGAGGAGCAAGGTCTTCATCGACCAACCCCTCTATCATCTCTTTAGCCAGTAAGTCGTTTAGCTCTTTTTCACTAAAGCCAGTTAGCTCTAAATCAAAATCTAAACTCTCTAACTCGGCTAATTCAAGTGCAAGTAAACTCTCATCCCATTCACTGTCTTGGGCAATCCTGTTATCTGCTAACCGATAGGCTTTTATCTGTTCTTCATTTAAGTTCGAGGCAATATGCACCGGGACTTCTTTAAGGCCCAGTTGCTCTGCCGCTAATAATCTTGTATGCCCGGCGATAACGACCATTTCGTTGTCGACCACGATTGGCTGCTGCCATCCAAACTCTTTTATCGAGCTGGCTACTTTTGTTACAGAATCCTTATTGTTCCTAGGGTTTCGTGCATAAGGTATTAATCTATTAATTTCTATTTTTTCTACTATCATTTCTGTTTTTTTCCCAAAAAGAAACGAAGTCACTAATTATTTTTCAGACACTAAAAGATAAGAGTGCCCTCGAATAACCCACAAAGCACCCCTCGTAAAGGTAGCTTGTATAGGGGGGGGTCTAATCCCTAAATAATTGCAGTATTTAGCCATAAATACCGTTTACTTGTCGTACTTGATGCCCTTTTTTCTTTTTGCACCAATAAATCTTAATTGCTTCCGTAATTCTCTTTTGAGCTTCGGAAAGTATAAAGTCTCTGCTTGTTGTTCGAAAGGATAGCGAGGCTCATAATTTGCGCTTTTACCGTACTTAGCGACCATCTGAATGGATAAATTGTCAGCTGTCCTCTGCCATAATCCTCTGTAGTGTTCGTTCTGCGGATAGTTCTTCGGCATCCCTTGGAAGTAAGAGTACTCGTCCGCTATATTTCTTTTAACCCAGTTAGGATCTACCCCACCGAACTTAGTAAAGCCTCCCGCTGCTTCCGTATGGGCCGAAGGCTTAAGTAGGTAACTAGAGGTGGGTGTTCTAACTCCACCATATACCTGCATATCGAATAGCTTTACTGCTCTCTCCGCCGCATCCTTACTAAAAGAGCTCCTGCCCTTCTTAGCGCTCGGTGAGTTATAAGGCACGTTATTAGCGCCCTTTATACCAATATAAGCTTTCTTTTGATTAACTGTTCGTTGTTTACTCGTTGATCTAACAAACCCGAAAGCCTTCTTAGTAAAGGCAGGTACGGGCTTATCAAAGTAATCAGCTGTCTTTCTATTGAGTTGGTTAGCTAACCAGAAACCTGTATCATTTAATGCGAAGCCCCATTGCATAGGTAGCCTTTTATCCTTAATGGTTTCATACTCTTTAAGCACCTGATTAAAATTACTTTTTACGTTTATCTTTAGCATTAGCTCTCCATTAACAATCACAAACACTACTTAAGTTATTGCTTATGACAATTTACTTGTTATCTAACTAGGAAGATTTATTTATAATGTTTGTGATGTACGTTAACGTATTAGATGCTCTAGGGGTTCTCAGGTTTAGGTATGATAGGGAACACACATCTAGCGCATCGTAAATAAAATCTAACTGATTTGAGTACACCTAGTCAAGAGTCAGAATAAAATTTATTTAACCTGTCTCGATAATAGCCGTAAAGCACCATAATATTCGTTGCGTATCGTCCTTCTATCCTTACCAAGCATATCACCTATGCGTGTCCATTGAGGCCCTCGACTGGATTTTCTTGCAGATAAAGATGCTCCCCAGACTAATCGCCTCTCATAATCAGGCAGCTTAAGTCCAAGCAATAGCGCTTGATCATATCTATCGATTTGCTTTTGAGTAGGTTGTAATCTTACCCTTGCTGACTTATCCCAGCCATAAGCGTGCCAGTCTTTCTTAGTCTCTACCCAAGCTGCCTTTATTCTTTTAGGTGAGTCAGTAGGAAAGAATGTCTCTGTCCGGGCGGCTTCTCTAAATAGCTTATCAAGATAATTAATGTTCTTATTTATATCAGACATGTGACCTCAACGTTAATAGGTTAATCTTAAATAAGGGGCTGGTCACAAGATTCTCTTGACACCCTTTAAAAAGAAACATTAATGTACATTCAGTAGTCAAGGTACTATGATTTTTCTTTTTTTCTCTTTTAGTTAGTTCATTAATGTACATTAATGTTTTTCCATATTCTTTAAAATATGTTCAATTACCTTTACTGTCATACCATTACCTAGCATTTTATAACGCTGCGTATTAGATACACCTTCAGTGTAATTGTCCGAGACAGTCTGTAGTCTCTCGCATTCCAATGGTGTAAGCTTACGCCAAGTTAATTCTTCTTCTTGCTCTATCTGTGCAGTACCCACCTGTTTAGGTGTATCGTATGTTTCAATTTTAGGTATATTAAAAACTAATTGCCTTCTTGATTTCTTAAAGTAGCTCTTTGGGTTGCCACCTTTATAATAGTTAGCGGTAATACAATAACTCTTATCTCTATCAGCCACAAAGTTATCTTCCAACACATCTCTCAACACTAAACCAATATCTTTTGGTTGCTCAATGTTTGGTATGTTAGTCCAATACAGTCTGTTTCTATTTTGAGCTGAAAGTTTTGCTGAATTAATCAGAATAGGTTCGATACCAAATAGTCCACCATTAGAACACTCAGGATATATAGATGATATTTGTTCTGATATCACATCTTGGAACTCTTGTTTCATCCTTACATTTTCAAGTAAAAAATATTTAGGTTTAACTTCTTTTAATATTCTAACAAACTCAAAAAATAATGCTGAACGTGGGTCATCAAAAGCTAATTGCTTTCCCGCAAAGCTGAATCCCTGACATGGAGAGCCGCCTACTATTAAATCTATATCTGGAAAGTCTGATCCTTTAATATCTTTAATATCACCAAGCTGCACAGTATCTGGAAAATTCTTTTGTGTTACAATCATTGCATATTTATCTATTTCACTTGAGTAATATTTATCCACTTTTATATCTAAATTTTTTAAAGCAATTTGAGTACAGGACATCCCGTCAAATAGGCTTAAAATCCTTAAACCCAAAGCCTCACGCATTCTTTTTTTCTTTTTGTTCTTTTAGTAATTGTGTGTATCTTTGGATTTGAAATGGGGATAATCCTCCATCACTTAAAAGCTTTGCGTAGTTCAAAGATCCACGTCTAATATCTCTTAGCTTATCTCTTTCTTTCTCAGCTTTTATTTGTTCCTGCTTCTTTAGCGCCTGGTCTTTAAAATAAGCCGGTGGCAGCGCCGCTATCTTCTTCATAGTTCTAGCAAGCATTTTATGAAAGCCCATGTCGTTATTAGCTTTTTTAGACATGAATTTTATCAATATAAGTATGAATTAATTCGATGCACATTTGATCGGTTAGCTCAGGTCTTTCAGAAGTATCAGAATTAAAAGGAGTTCTAGTCCTTCCATAAGCGTGCCTTATCCCCAACTCACTAAGGATTTCTATATTATTGAGTGATCTAACTTCTTTGTAGTAACCGTGTACCTTTTTGGCCTTTTTTCTTAATATATCCATAGGATTATTATACCCTAAATTTAAAGACGTGCAACATCAGGGCTAGACTCTTGCAGTCTTTTGATTATAAGTTGCTTCATTAGGTAGAAAAAGGAATCATTAAATAACAATAATAATAAAAAATGAGGTATAAGGGTGATTAGGAACATTCAGGTTAAAGGTATGAGTAAGCAAAAAACAAAACTTGGTGAGTTACTGGCTAAGTCTAGCAAGACGAGGCACGATTTAGCTTCTAAGATAGGGGTTGATGAGGACACCGTTACCCGGTGGTCTAATTATGACAATAATGGTAACCCTAAACTAAGATTTCACATGGATAAGCTAGACGACTTAATAGCTATCTTTAATGATTGGACGCCTTCACGCACTATAACGGCTGAGGATTTAGTCGAGGACAATGTTTATTTCTTAAATGAATTATTAATAATAGGGCAGATAAGCAATAGTCAGGTTAATCCCTTAATGGAGCATTATAAGATTGTGCCGCCTTGGAAGATTTCTGGGGGTCATCACGCCTATATTAAGCCATTAAACGCAGACTCTAACGTTTATGTAGTAGTTAATAATAAAAGCAAATATGCCCCCGACAGCCGCATTATAATTAATTCTCAATGTGTGGTTCATTTTAAAGACATTACGAGGCCAGCCATTGTCTGCAGCAATTTAGACAGAATAAGAGATGATTTAGAAATTAAAGAATTTAGCCTAGGAGAGGATAATGAAACCCTTTTGTCTTTGCAGGTTATAAGGCAAGAGGACGTCAGCTATGTGGAGATAATAGTTGGCCTATTACTGGGTAATTACAACATAATCGAATAAACATAAAAAAAGGTTAGGAATGGTAAACAATTCAACTTCAGATTCATTAAGAAAAAGATTAAAAGTAAAAAAACCATATACCGATAACTGTAGCTTCGAGTCTATAGGTAGGACAGCCGGGGTGAATTTCACTTTACAGCTAGTCTATGTATGGCAGTTAATTAATATAATGTCGCACTCAATAGCGGTATCTGGCCATAATCTTAATAATCAATATAATTTTGATTACGATTCCAGCTACGATCCCCTAGACTTACTAATTTGTCTTTTAGCTCAAAATTATTATGATAATGATGAAAAATATTTTAGCTTAAATAATATGCTAGACTCTTTAAATGCTTACGGTTTTTTAATGGATAGAGTGACTTTAAGCCTAAGAATGAAAAAATTAGTAAGCTTAAGATATATTGATCAAAGTACCTTTAAGTCCTTAACAGAAGCTGATAAAAAACTTATATCCCAGAATAATAGAATAAAAATAGTTTACAGAGTTAATCAACAAACTATTGATGATATAGAAAACTCGTATGCTGACTATAATAGAGACCTAAGCGACACGACGGTTGTCGCTTCTATAACAACTCCTTTAAATTTATTTGTCGAAGCAATGGAGCGGTCACTGATGAGTCTCCCCGACTCCTATAAATTAGAAATAGCCGATCGACTATCTGAATCCCTAAAAAGCTAGCAACATTAAGCTATTAACTTAACCCTTTAACGTTAACCTGTTAAGCTGATTAAGAAAGTCTTTGTTTGACGTTTAACGTCTGTTTAGCCATTATTTACTTAGGTATGATAATGGAAAATAAAAGCGAACATATAAAAGTTATTACAGTCCCTGCAGGCGGCAAGGGATTTAGTGGGTTTAATTTTATCCTAAATTTCACAGCGCCTAATGAAAATTTTAAGCTAACTAGAAAAATAGTCGAACAACTAGATAGCAAGGGATCAGAGAGTTGGTGGAAGTCTTATATCGTACAGATCGCTAAAGGCAAACCCGTCTGGTTAGATCATCGCCCGGTGTATTTGGATGCCTTAAGAAATGTAGGTTTAATAATAGATAAGGAGTTACTGAGATAATGGTAGAGGGAGAGCTTAACCCACACGCAGATTGGATTAATCTAATGGCTGATATTAAACACGCCAACAAAGATAAAGATAATGCTTTTTTTAAAAGTAGATATGCAACTTTAGAAAATGTCTTAGATCGTATAAATGAAGTATCTAAGCCGCATAGATTTTCCTTTTATCATAATCACCTGTACGACGCAGAAACAAACACTCAATATTTAGTATTACAAGCAATTCACATCACCGGCCCTTTTATGGCCCCGTCTTCAATTAAACTGCATGAGGATAGAATAGAAGAAAAGGGTAAAAGCTATGGTCAGGCGTGGGGATCAATTAACACATATTTAAGAAGAATTATGCTGAGTACTTTGTTCGGCATAGGCGCAGACGAGGATTTAGATGGCAATGACTCTTCCCAAGTTAATAATAATAATGACGGAGTCACTAAAGAGGAAAAGCCATCCAGCTCAAACTACCCTAAGAAAGAGCTAAACCCACAGCCCTCGTCTGCCCCACAACCCCCTTCTCCGGGCAAGCCAAATTTTAGGGATAAACTATAATGGCTATAGTATATTTTAAATGTTACACCTCTGAAAATCCTTTCCACGAGCCTTTTGACCCGCTTAATCCTCAAGCACAAAGAAAAAACAGTCCTGCGGGCCGTGATTATTTTGGTCGAGGCGATAAGCACATGAACGACTGGATGATTGATGGTGATACTTTTACAAGTAAATTAATTGATCACCCTGAGGTTAGTAAAAATAAAGAATTATTAGCAATAATCTGTGACTTAGCTACAGAAAATTCTGTCCGGGGTCTTTGGATTCCTTATATGAAATATTTTCAGACAGTTATATGGGATAACAGAAAGGACGATAAAAAAGGTAGCTTTTGTTATGTAATAAGTGAATTAGATGAATACGGCATAACTAAATTAAAAGATTATGAGGATAGAGATTCTATTAACCCTCCTGAGGAGTTAAGGAATAGCGGCAGTACCAGTGGTCATGATGCTGCCGCAGATATTACGGGAGTCTATGATGACATTCCCTTCGAGTAGTTGGGCAGCCATGCCTGAGTTATTAACCATAAAAGATGCGGCCAAATTAATACATGGAAGTGGCGAGGAAAAATACAAAAAACGTATTCGCAAAGCATTGAGTACTAACAATTTTCCTAAGCCGGTAGATCAAGGAACACGCACTCTTTACTTCAAAAAAAAGGATTTGTATTCCTTTTTATACGGGGGTGATTATGAGACTAATAATTCTTTAGCTCAAAATTATTTAGTAAGTCTAAGGGATCATAAGTAGATTTTTTAGATCAGAGATTTATACGGGGGTGATTATGAGACTAATAGTTCTGTAGATTTTTTAGATCAGAGATAGGTGATTTATATATAAATATCGTGTTTGTAATGTTTTGTTTGTTAAATAGTTTAGGTGAAACACAGGAGTTAGAGATTAATTTATTTTCTCGAAATACAAAAGAAGTTGCGGAGATTTCTATTGGAATTTAACCTCATATTCTTTTTTTTAGCCTTAGTGTGGGCTTATTTTATGTTTACGCATAATGGCTTTTTCACTATTAATCTAATAATAATGGTCTCCTGTCTGTGGTTATCATGGAAAAGTAATTTTTAATCATGGTAACAAAATACTCAAAAAATTATTATGAGCTTATGGCCATCAACGTTACTCATAGTAGAGAGCAATGGTTTTTATTATGCCAAATTCACGGAGAATTTATACATATTAATAAGAATAACGAAACTGGGTATTATAACAAAAGCGGCCCTAAATGCCCAGATTGTCCTACTATTAAATCAAAAGTCTTGGGATCAATTAATTAATTTCTATTGTATGCATAGGCTTTTTAAATTGTAAGTCCTCAATTTGATCAGCAGCCGATAATTCATAGTCAGCGACATAGACATCTTCGGTAATCCTTGTAGAGCTATGGCCTAAATGCTTGGATAATCTCTCTAATTGGCCGCCCTGCTTAATAAATTCTGTGGCGTATACGTGCCTTAAATCATGAATAGTCGTCCACTTATGCCCGTGAGTCTTATAAGGCCCGTGTTGGCGCTTATTTGCCGTATTTAAAGCGTAGTATAAGCGACATTTTTTATCTAACTCGCCTTTAGAGTTAGGGAATATAAGGTTATGCTTTAATTCCCTAAAAGTGAGGCTTTCCTTGTATTTCATAAGCTCATTGTATAACTCCGGGTGAATAATAGATTTGCGGGATTTGTTATTTTTAGGTCTTTTAAGCAGGTTAGCCGCCCGGCTGTAACTTTTATTAATATTTAAGCTGTAAATTATTTGATTATTGGTAGTAGCTTCCTCTTCTAGGCAGTCCCAAGTTAAGGGTGTAAGCTCGCCACGTCTAATGCCTGTACCTAGTAAAAGCATAATTTGGCATTTTAAAGATAAGGAATACTTTAGCTGCTGGTCTTTATCATAGCCACCCGTAGCTAGACCATCTTTATATGATTGAAACATAACAAAAAATAAGTCGTCTAGGTTATGCTTTTGATAGCTTATAGCTTTAAAGCCTAAGGCATCCGTAATAGCAGCTTTAGTAGATGATTTCTTAATTAGAGTGGTGTGCTGCATAGGGTTATAAGTTTTATAATGGCGGCTATATATTTTAAAAATTGATTTAGCAGACTTAAATGTGCTTTTATAACCACCGTGAGCTTTAGCCTTAGCAAACTCATAGTCTTCAATTTTCATTAAAGAGGCTTTAACAGATTGAGAGTCCAGACTTTCATTTAATAGATCACCGTTTATTTTAGACATAGGCTCTTTTGGATTTAAGCAGCTTAATATTTTTCGGCAGGTATAATATTCACGCTCTAGGGCCGCAAAAGATAAATCGCCTATCTTATAAAGCTCGTAACGTTTCTCCATATACTTGCCAGCTTCAGTTAAAACTCTTAAACCTCTATCATCGAGCTTAAATTTATAAACACCGTTAATTGATTTAGTTTTATGCTTTAGCCATTTACCTTCAAATAAATATTCTTTAGCTGTTATGTCTTTAGCGCTAGAGATTGAAGTGCCTAAGGCTTCCGCCTTAAGACACTCCGTAATATATTCTTTGCACTCAGCGGCAGTTTTAAATTTTTTTCTAACGCCACCGATAGAGCGTAGGTCTGCCATATAATAATCATAAGCAACGCCTCTAGCTTTAATCTGAACTTTTGAATAAAGATTTTTCATTTTATTTCTCCTAGTTATGGACACCCCTAAACGGCGTCTTAAGTCATTACTATACTCGATACGACGTAAGAGTCTACTATTTTTGGCACACAAATGGCACACCAGTGATATTTAAAATGTTTAAATGGGAGTTTATATAGGTTATGGGGAGAACTGCGCCTTCTCCCCCAGAGAAGTGCGCTAGGGTACGATAAAATGGCTGTTTTTAGCTGTTATGGGGGTGTGCTTAGGTTATAGGGGATTTAAATAGGGTGACACAGGGAGACTAGGGTACTATAAGTATGCACAGGAGTGGTTCTGTTTGGCACACAAATGGCACACACTTTCTTAAAACTATATATAAAATGTGTTCGGAGTGTAGCTTAGTCCGGTAAAGCGCTGCGCTGGGGGTGCAGAGACCAGGGGTTCAAATCCCTTCACTCCGACCATATTAATCTTGATATTTTTCTACCAATCCTGAGTCAATTAACTGTTGATTTACGGTACTAAATTCACCCTTTAATTTAATAGTAATTATAAACTTACCCTCTCTTTCACTAGCGGCCGGGTGATGCTCCATTAAGAATTGTTGAGGCATTAGCTCGGCAAGTTTTTCAGTGGCTCGGTCACCGTTAACACCGGTAGGTGATACCACACCTTTCAGATGAACTTTGATGTTAGGTAGGACAACTCCAAAGCCTAAGTCGATCCATACTTTTATAGTTCCTGAGTTACATATTCTTATTAATTTAGCGGAATAATTATTCATCAGCATTAACTAGCGCTCCCTGTTATAATGATTGGTGTTACTTTTTTTAAAGTGGTGTCATATTTAAAAGCTGTAGCGTTAACGCTTTTTGTTTCTACAAAGCCTATTGCTGGATATTTATGCTCTAAGAGTTCCTCAAGATTTGTTAAATCTCCATAGCCTTCGTACCATTGGGTGAAATATCCATCTTCATCATAAAAAAATCCTTTTAGTAGTTTTAAGGTCATCTTTTTAGCTCCGTGACTGTTAAGCCTGTTCCAGCAAACACTCCTAAGGAATAAGAAGGCTCGCCATTTGTGTATAAAAATAATCCATATTTACTTCCAGTAGTACCAATAACGTCACCGCTAGTGTCTATGGCAGAGGTTGAATAAGTTGCCTGTACTCCATCATCGTAGTTTCTAGAGTCAGGCTCTTGATCACCCAAAAATTGTGCAGAACTACCAAAACCGGTTGCTTGTTCATAATAACTTTGACCCGCTATTTTTTGAAGCACTACGGCTGTTGAGTATCTATTAGGAGACCACGAGCTTTTTTTCTGTACCATTGCGTTAGCGATTAAATTGAAGCCAGCAATATCACTCGCCACCGTACCTAGGGTTATCTCAGCAATCATTATTCCTTGTAAAGTGCTTGTAGAACCACCACTATTAGTTGAGTAGGTTATAGAGTCTCTTATTGTAGAAAGTGATGCATTACCTGATTGAATTGCGCTAAACATACTGCTTACTGCATTTAAAGTTATATTATTAGTATTTACTGTAGAAAAACTTGCTGAGGCTTCTGAAGTATAACTGGAGGGAATAGCGCTAGTGGTTATGGCTCTCAGAGTAAAATAATACGTTTGATTTTGATTAAACGTGGTTGAGTCATAGACTAAGTTATACTCTTGGTTGGCTGATCTAACAGCATCAATAGAGCCTAGTAAATTTTTAGTTCCCCCGGAAGAGGTAGAATAATAAATCTCTACGGATTTTAAATCTAAATTAGACGGGTTAATCCAAAACAAAGTAATTGCTAAAGGATCGCTTGAAGCCGTTAAGCTTGTTGGTACATTAGGTGCTGTAGTGCTGCCGGGAACAACTATGGTTTGAGTGCTAGAGTAATCGCTAGAGAATCCAGCATTATTTCTTGCTAACACTTTAACTTCAAATGTCTTGCCGCTTATGACGTTAGAGATAATTGTTTTTGTCATCTTGATGCTACTCCATAGCGTTTTTCAAATGATCTGCTCGCTGATAATCCAATCATTCCGAGTAAAATTGGATAAAGTTCTTCTAAATTAAAGCTAGGAAAGGAAATTGTCAGACCAAAAGCCTCACAAATAGCCTGTAAAAGAGGAACACATATACTGTGGTAGCAAAGTGCCAATCCACAACACCAGCCTATAAAGGGCCTCCAGCCGCTTACAAATAGAGATTTATGTTTTGCCTCTTGTTTATTAACCTCAATTTGGGCCATATCTATATCGTTTAAGCCTGAGATAAGCTCTAACTCTATTTTAGCTTTTAGGTCTTTGTCTGGAATAAACTTATCCAATACCTGCAACATGTTAGGCAATAAAGTTAAAATACTCATTTAAAAAGATAAATTAAGTAAAAGACCAATAATAGAGGCTGTACTAGACATTAATATTATTTCTATTCTTAGCAGCCTATATTTAATATTTTCATACTTTTCAAGGCATAATTTTTCATGCGAGTTAACTTTTTGATCCAAAATTGAAAGTGTAGGTTTTGTCATATTAGGGGGTCTCTCAGAATAGAAGTGGTGTCAAAATTGACCTCGGTGGTTTCTTTTACGGCTATATCATACTCATATATAAAGGGATCAAGTGCAGGGTCTGTGATATCTACTTGAATTTCGTCCTGTACAGTCCCATCTTCACCTGTGTTTTGAATAACGCTTAATGAAAATGTAGGCGGTGTAACCGTATTATTATGAGTTAATACTATGTCCGGGACAGCCGCTGGTTCTTCTCCATCGGTGGCTACCCAATCAAAGACGGAGGAGTCTGTTTGTTTAAGCTGAACATTAATACCTAAAATAGGGCCTGCTTCTCCTTGAGTTACACCAAAATTCCACTCAATTACCTCAAAGGGTGCATTTTTAAGACCTAGGCTGGGTAAAGTAAGGCTAACATTATCTCCACAAGCAATAGCAAATTTATTCAGTCCCAAGGATAAGTTGACCGTTAATTCTTGTCTTGATCTTAATAAATGAATTTTTGCCAATCTTTGACATAAAATAGCGTTGTCAGATAACGGAAGCATTAGTTCATTTTTAAGCTCTTCTCCATCACTTGATAGAGCTGCTGCGTTTTGAACCTGAGGAAAGGATTGAGGCTGATAATTTGAGTCAGCGCCAATATAAGTACCAATCACAGTATTAAAAGCTTCTCTTTTAGAGGCTTTAGTTATGACGCTTATAGGCCCAATCAAATCATCAAGACCAATTGTACTCGTAGGAGCTACCCATTCCCCGGCAAAGGCTTTAAACTTGCCATCTTGATACACCATATACCCTGCCATGCTACCAATTATTGTCGCTATGTTACTTGCATAAGAATTGCCGGTATCTAGAGTGCCATTGCATGTGTACCTTTTTTGATAAGTTACTGGCGCAGTATCTAAAGCCACCTGCTCATCGCATACATTAGCTGCAGCAATAATATCATCGTCATTAATATTTGCTAAGGGAACGCTCATACCATACTCAGTATTTGTTAAGTAATCTCTAAGAGCCAAGGCTGGGTTATCAGAATAAACTGTATTACTTGTGCGAGGATCATAAAGTTTTTTTCCTTTAACTATGGCTGTGATTGAAGGAATACCGGAAGTCCATACGTTTTGATCATAGGCTAATATTAGCTGAAGGCAGCAAATACCTTCAAAATCATCACCTACATTAAGCTCCGTATTTGTTGAAAAATTAGTAGAAAGAGTTTGACCAACTTGACCTCTCATAGTTCGATTAATTGTTGCTCGACTTTGTCCGTTTGGATAATAACGTGCTGGTGAAGTGACAAAACCTGCGGTAGCTGGGGTGGTGCTAATACTTAATTCCTCATCTTGAAAATACACAGTAGTTATTTCTTCACACTCATGACCAGCTAAACCCAGAACTAGATAAAGGTGCTCTCTGTCCACTGGTGATTTTGCCTCTGAAAGAAATAAAATTGCACCTCCTACTTTAGCTTCCCCATAAATTATTTTTCTAGTGGCAGTAGGCGCTCTAAAGGTTGTCCCTCTTGAGTTCATATCCAAAGCCATTTTTGGCATCATAGCTTGTCCAACAAAGAACAACGCACCACCAGTTATAATAGTCTGAACAGCCCATGCAACGTTAGTAAAGAGTGCTCCTTGTGTTGCGCCAAAGGTTAAAAAAGTCGCTATTGATTCAGAAACAGATACTATTGTGGCTGTTAACCATGCTCCAAATTCTGGCATTATCCTATCCTCACTCTTTTAATGTCAAAAAAATACTTTCCTTGATCTACATTCATAAATTGGAGTCCGTCTTTAGCAGGGCCAACTAACTTACCTTTATAATAAATGCAGGTTTGCTCTTTAAATTTACGGTCTAAGGTTTGGTCAGAAACAACCACATCACCGTCTTTAAGTTTAAATTGATGAGAATGTTTCCGAAACCGACTTCCAATTACCCCGGACAAAGAATTAAATCCCATTTTTTTTAATAATTTTGAAGCCTCTTCCTCACTCGACCACTTACCTACAATTTTTATGTGGTCTATTCCTGTAACTAATTCAATAGCTTGAGCGCTAAAGGTAATGCAATCATTTACCCCATACTTAAAAGGTTCATTTAGTTTATTTTCAATAAATTCATCTAATTTAGTTTTCATTTTATGTATATGTAATATTTTGAATATTTTTAATTAATTCATCATAATTACTTGGAGCTCTTGCTCCCACGGTATTACCCACAGCACTATAAGGAACGCCCCAAAGCACTTCTTTATTTTGTAAAGCAACAATAAATCTTAAAGATTCATCTGAGGAGTGCAGAGCTTTTTGGTCTTCATCAGTGTAGCGTAAAATATTTGATCGTTTTAAATTGACTAAATAATTTTCACAATCGAGGCTAACTGTGGAAGACTGGCCGCTTTGTGTGATTGACATAACATTCATAAATCCATTAAAAAGCTTGTAAGGTACTAGAGATACCTGACCATTGGTTAACACTCCAAAATAAATAATGGCTTGCCTTCCAAAGTATTGTTGCGACATAGCTTCAGTGATAATATTTGTAGGAATACCAGAGATGGTTAATTTTACACCACGAGCCTCTAATTTTTCTGTTTGCTCTACTGCACCTATTGTTCCTAAATCTCCACTCCCAGTAAAGATATTCCCATCAATGGTGGTCTCTCCATAGCCTGTCCACAATCTAAGGGCTGACATTGCTATGCTTATGCCTTCATTTCCACCCATACCAGAATGATTAGAACACTTATAATATAAAGTATCAGGTGTTGAAGCCGCTACCTGCCATGTTAATTTACCATCTGTTCCGGGTGAACCAGTTATAGTTACCCCTGTTGAGTAAGTCGTTCCATCTAAAGAAGTGGCGAGTGCGATTGGATGATTAGCATTAGAGGGATCTGATTGATCTAATATTATTGTGTTACCTTTCGCTACCGCTAAATAATAACCCTGTACATCATCAATAGCATAACGATTACCCTCACCTGTACTTAGTACAGTTATATAAAATGTTCTTGATATAGATGGTGAAAAATCTAAATCAACAGCAAAGAAAGGCTCTACAACATCTCCTTGTATATTTGATTGAAAGCTTATATTTCTAGACATATTTATTCCTTTTAAACGACGTTTTCCCGGACGGAGAATCCTGTGGAATACATAGAGTTAGTCCCTACGCTCCAAGCTGGCTCATTGCTTGCCATTCGGAATACTCCGGTACAATTTTGAACAGTAACAGCCTCGCTGCCGCTTAAAGCACTCCTTAAGCGGGGAAATACATCCACTACGCAATTTCCTGAGCTGTCAGTATTTGTATTCTCTAAAACTTTAAATAATTGCTTAGTAGCACCTGTTCCAATAGTTAAAAAATCACCTGCATAAAAATAATTAGTTTGATTAGTGCTGGCATTAGTTATTGAAAGGCTTGATATATTTGCAGATAAGCTACCGTTTACTATCGGAGTACCAGGATTAGAAGAACTTGTACCTCTATTAGTTAAGTGTAGGGGATCAGGCATCATTAAGAATGTTCCTAAAGTACCTCTTAAGGATAAGAAAAAAGCACTCCATTGGTCACATTCGGCTCTTGTTAAAGCTTTTGTGCTAATATCAGCCTCCCAGTATTCATTGGGCCATGATTGATATTGAGACTTTCCTGTAAATGGGCTTGTGGAACTTCCTACTGTTGAAATTCCTGACATTCTTACTAAACTAAAGCTGGTAGTATTAGGTAAAGCCAAGGGATAAGTAATACTCATGATCCGGCTCGTTGCTGTTTATCGATTAAAGTACCATTTGAGGCTTGTGCAATAGCTGGGAGTAAAGCCAAAATTTCTGCTCTTACAGTTTGAGCTATACCGACAGAGATATTTATTGTCTGTCCGCCACCCATTGCATTATTAGGAGTTATGCTGCCGTTAGCACCCATTGTAAGCATCTCAGGGCCATTCTCACCTACTAAGTAAGTGCCGCCCGCCATTACAGGACCTCCTCCGGCTCTTGGTATACCACCGCCTCTAGCAACACCACCTGCAGAAGCACCACCTGGACCACCAAACATAGGTGATATAGCTCCAACAATAGGGCCAACTATAGACTGCAAAACAAACGCATTGACTAAAGCAGCAAAAATTTGTTTGCCAAGGTCCTTAAATGCATTGCCGACACTTTTAGTACCCAAAATAATGGATTCAAATGCTGCTCCCAAGTTTTTCACCGATAAAGCTGCTGTGTCTGCAAACTGCTCATCCAAAGTCTTTAATGCGTGATACATTTTAGTGATGGCATTACTTGTTAAAATAGAACTTGCAGCCACCTTATCAATACCTAAATTCTTATTAATATCAGATGCCTCTTGTGTCGTAGTGTCCAGAATGGTAATCACTTTTTCATTAAGAGCGTCTAATCCTTTTTTTCCTTTCTCAATTATATCTAATCCATTCTTTATCCCATCAAAAAATTTTTCCCCGACTTTATTATTGCCCGTCAAAAACTTAGGCAATCTGTTGAATACTTCCGCTGTAACTTTTCCAAATTTCAGCATATTTGCAGTCATGGTTAAAATTACACGAGCGATACTAATTACAAAGTCTGCTACAGCTTTTGCCGCTTTCTCAGGTCCACCATCTAGTGACCAGGTTTTTATCCAATTAAAAGTTAATTTAACGACTTCAGTCATTGCAGGAATAAGAGAGACTACAAAGGTCCTAAAAATCCCTTTAGCGTGGAGTATTAGTACTGCTAGTCTGTCATTGAATACCTCAATTTGTGCGGAAGCAAACTCATTTAATGATATCCCAAGAGCTGCGGCTGACTCTTGCATCTCCGATAACTTTTTAGACCCCATTTCGAAAACTTGTATCATTTTTGCACCAGCTTTACCAAAAAGCTGAGTAGCTACTACGTTCTTTTCTTGCTGGGTGGTTAAAGCCGCTATTCCATCGGCTATTTTTTTAAATCTTTCATCGGGAGATAATTTGTTAATTTTCTCAAGATTAATTCCTAAAGCGTCCACTCCGAGCTTGGCGGTACTTAAACCCAACGCAGTTTCACCGAGGTTTTTTTCCATTTTCTCGAGTGCTTTTTGGACAGTTTGTATACTTTCACCAGCTAATGTTGCGGCCAATTCATAACCGCCTAACTGTTTGGTGCTTAAACCCATTCTGTCAGCGAGCTTTTTATTAGCGTCCACAGTCTCTAATGTTCTTTTTACTAATAAGCCAAGGGCCGCAACTCCGACCAGTCCGCCTATGCCTGTTTTTAAACTAAAGACGGCTTTGCGAGCTGCGTTTAATCCCCTGGTGAAGGTCTTAAATGCTCCCCTCGTCCTGTCTTTCGCTGTTAATAATAGATTTAGTTTTTCACCGCCGGCCATTTTTTATCCCTTTTGCTTCAATGCTATAGAAAGCAATCCAATGCATAAGCTCTTCCAAGTCCATGTCCAAGATTGTATCTAAGGTTGTATTTTTGCGATGAGCTATTCCATACAGAATATGCAAATAGTCATCGCTCTCTAGTTTTTTTCCGCTTGCTCACTATCCGGAATATCGAAAATGTTTTCTAATAGTTTTCCTGATAACTCAGTTACAAAATTAACATTCATCCCTAACAATACAGAACGGTCTTCATCTTTAAATAATACAGATCCATCCTCAGCTTGGCACTTAATAATTAGCAAATCGATTAAGGCAGCGAAGCTTGGCAATTGTCCTGATGTTAATTGTTTATAAAATTCGGGATGTTTACGCCTAAGTCTTTCATCTTCTCTGACTGTAAGCTTATGATAATAAACGGTTAGGTCATTACCGTCTTCTCCCAATCCTGGTACAGAAAAAGAGTGTCTCTCTTTTTTCTGCTGCAACTCAATGAGTCGGTTACCTATTATTGACATTTAGTCTCCTTTTTTTGTTGTTAATGATTAAACTTGAGTCCCTTGGGTAAGAGGCCCTGTTCCTGTGAAACTTATAGAAGCCTCAGCGACTCCGGCTGCAGTAGTGTCTTGGTCAAAAGCTGTCACATAAGCATCACCGTAGTAATATTTGTCCGCTGCCACAGTTCCGTTTATATAAAAATTGCAAGTTATTTGTGGACCGCCGCCTACACAAGCAGCTAATATTGCTATTGATGCAGTATCAGTGGGATCAAAAAACATGTTTGCCGATCCAGACCATCCTTCTAATGTCGAAACAAATTGTTTTGAAACAACTCCTATAGTAGAGACGTCAACTGTCTCTAAAGTTTTATTAATAGTAAAAGAGCTAACTTGCCCAACTATGTCTGTCCCTACTTTGAAGACAGCTTCGTATCCTGTTGATATTGTCATTATATTATCCTGTTAAGTAATTGATATTGTTGAATCATTTGCTGCCGTATAATAAAGGCATTCAAACGACAGTTTTATAACTCCGATCGGGTGTTCCGATTCCGAGGTAAAGTCTATCTCTGTGCTCGCTAATGAAATATTCACACATAAATTATTTAAGCCTGGGTCTGATCCGATTACAGCCTCGACCTCTGCAGAAATAGTATCGAGGGTGTCTTCCACTTTAGAATTACCCTCAGCAATTCCTTCAATCATCACGCTTAAATTACGCTGGTAAGTCGAGGGAGCTATCATCTCCCTTTCGGCTACTTCGTTCTGAGTATATACCAACAAAGCCGGAAGATTGTTCTCAGGCACTAAAGCATAAAGCCGGGTATTGTATACATGTGTGGTGGTCGTAACTAAGCCACCGCAGATTGTAATAATTCTATCTCTAATTTGTTGTCTAACATGTGTCATTGTGTTTACTGCAATTGCAAGTAAAGTAAGGAGACTCCAGTTCCATCTCGCTGGATCTCCTTGACTTTATATGTTTTTTCAATGTTTTCGATGGGATGCTTTAACTTAATTGAGTCATTAACTGCATTACCGACAGGCATCTTAGCGCTCTGCATGGTTATCGTTGGTGTGCTACTAGATACAGCAGCAAGTCCATCATCGAAAGCGGCAAAATATGGATCATCAAAAATTACATCTAAAATATGAACATCTTGTGAGCTTGCAACGGTCCAAGTTATAGGAATAGCAAAATCGTTCAAATTGAAGAAAGCGTCTGGTGCTGTATTAATTGCCATTATTATTTTCTGCCTTGAGGCTTCCAGTTAAGGGTAAAGCCTCCACAGCAGCAGCAGGTTGAGTTTCCAATATTACCGCCTCAGCATATTTAATTTTTATATACTTAGCGGCTATTTTTGGAGCGCACTCAACTATGTCGCCTTTCTTATAAGGCACACCAATAACTTCACAAGATTTAATTAATTTAATCTCCACGAGTTTCTAGCTCCTTAGTTTTTATTGAGCGGTCTTTTTTTGGTTCTTTTTTTGTTTCTTCTGCAAGACCTAATTTTAATAATATATTGCCATCATTTACATCAACCTCAACTGTTGATCCAACTTTAGCCACTCCGTTATTAACCACACAGGCTTTTAATATTTTAAGTTTCATTTTTATACTAGGGGAGGATTGCTCCTCCCCTATCCCAAACGATTTCGTTGTTAACAAATTACTGACCGAGTACAAAGCTTTGTGGATGTCTACAGCCAAAGTCTATGCTGCTCATTGCCACAATCTTTAATGTACCTGAACTAGAGTTAGTATAAGGATCTGCTAAGATCTCTAAACCACCCCAGAAAGCTGCAATAAATTGAGTGAAGTCACCAAACACCACATTGCCAGCTGGCACTTGGCTACTGATAAGAACTTCATATCCATTTACGAACCCATCTTGCTGAACAAAAGAACTAGCTCCTGCACCCGCAACTTTTGGTGTTCCTTTCATACTTCCTTGAACTGCGCCTGTAGTTATAAGCTTAGTGTTTGGGCCTAAGTATGAATTAGCAGCGTAGATAGTCGCCTCGATATTTAGGATCTCTGCCCATGTAGGAACTCCTGCAGCGGCAAACGCTTGCGCCCCAATTCCAACTGTATTAATTATGCCTCTAGGATTTGGCGCAACACCAGTTCCATTTAGAGCAGCATTATCAAAACCAATCGAGATTGCTTGTGCAAGATTGTTTCTAACCATGCTTTCAACACTGAAATTGTCCGAATTCATCATCATCGATCTTGTAATCAATGTTGAGGCCCCCAGAGTCTTTTGGCTCAATGTGACTGAGTCTAAAGTCTCAGTTTGATCAGCAACATTAGCCCCTTCTGCAACAAAAGCCGCAGTCTGAAGGGCAGTGATGCGAGGGATGCTCACATTGCCTTGTAGGTTTTGAAGCGTTGTCGGGCCAGCGGCTAATACTGTTGACCAAGGTGTTAAAGCTTCAATTAAATTATTATATTGCAGCTCTGAGTAAACTAAAGGAAGGCCTGTTGTTGTATTAATAACCCTTTCTTGTGTTGACCATTGGTTTTGTATTTCAGACGGCACAAAAATACCTTCTGAAGTTTTACCCATTTTTTCGCCATAAGCTCTACTCGCCTCAAACTCAAAAGATGCCTCTTCTTGAGCTCTTCTGTCTGTAGGATTAGAAAGAGCTCTCACTGCCTTCATAATGCTAAACTTACGAGTCTCTTTCTGAGTTAATCCGATCTCAGTATTTTCCAGAGGTTTATTCTCTATTTCTGTTAGAAGCTTTCCTCTAAACACATCAAGTCTTTCACCTGAGTTAATACTTTCTTTTGCTAAGTCGGAACGATTATGAGCTGCACCAAGATTTAAGATTTCACTCACTTCTTTGTTTCGTTCCTTCATTTCTTCATTTAGTCTTGTTTTTACTTCTGCTTCTGAGAATCCTAGATCCACAGCAGGAGCTTTTATTTCTGCGTTTTTAATGTCTGACATTTTACTCTCCGTATTTGTCTGTTCTATTAATGATTGAGACCGCCCCAAGTTTCTACCGATACCGATTGAATTGTCGGCTGGTATACTGACGATTGAAATTTCAAAAGCCTCCCAGTCCGTAACTCTTACGATGTCGCTATCTTGTTGACGTTCCATTTGGTTAATTTGATACCCGATGGATATATTTCTTCTTATTCCATCCTGTATATCTCGATATGTTTCTCTAGCCAGTTCAGACCTACCAAGTCGAACTGTTGCCATAAGTCTGCCCTGACTTATGTCTAAAGATGCGCTCTCCACAACTCCCACAAGGGAATTTGCATCGTGATTTAGTAATAGAGGTGCTCCATTATTTAATCGGTCTAACCTAACATTATCTGTCTGGCGGTGACCTAACACCTCTAAACCGAATTCTCTTTCTACTGGTGATTCACTGCTAATAGAAAATGTAAACATTCTATCTTCCTCACCCTCTTCTTCATATCCTTCCGCCCTTAATTCAAGCGGGAAATATGCTCTTGCTTTTGTTTTTTCTTTGCTTGCAGTTGGATCTTTTAATATTCTTTCATCTTGATCCTCCTGTTCACTTTCAACTTCAATTTCTTCGATCGCTTCATCAACTGTATCCTCGACCACTTCATCATTTGAATAATCATATTTTGCAAACTTAATTGTGTAAGCATCATCAGTCTCGATTACTTCTTCAATATGACGTTTATTTTTAATCTTTTTCATTTTCATCCCCATTATTGGTTAAATTGTCATCGTTTTCGCCTCTTTGGTCAAAAACAGTTCCGTCTTGCGGATTGTAAGCATTGCCAAACGGTTGAAAGGCAAGCTCAATATCAAATCGGTCTGCTAACTCTCGCTCTGCATCCAATTCGCTAAAGTGAGTGGAGACCTCTTTTCCGTATTGATTTAAAACATCCTGCAGCGTCATAAGACCGTTATTTAGGGCCATAGTTGATGCTGTTATTTCTTTTTGTGGATCCACCCAAGAATAACCTCTTGGAATAAAATCCACTGCATTAGCAAATTTGTCATAAGATTCAATGGAGAGCGCACCATTGGGAAAAGAAAGAGACCCAATCGTTAGGCTGTGTTTTAACCATTCTTTATATGTAGGCTTGCAAAACCCTTCTATTATCTTTGTTTGTTGCTGCTTATAAAAGTCTCTCTCGTCCAACATTCCGACTCGTGCCGACGAGTAAGATGTACCAGAAAGGTCATTGCTGAGACTGCTATAACTTACACCAAGGCCCGATGCGATTGTTCTAAGCATCGCCTTATCATATTGATCAAGATTAGTATTTGGGTGTCTGTTATCCATAAATTCTATGTCGTATCCCTTGGGTAACATCTCAATCGTACCGGGGGAGAAATCCATTGTAGGCATATATCCTTCATCACCATCCAAATATCCATCGCCATATCCATCGCCAGTCTCAGTCTTAAGAAAAGCCATTTTAGAGGCGGCGCTTTTAGATGCTATAAGTTCGCTATATCGGAAGTCCTGCAGCCATTTAATGGAGGTCATTACATTGGCAATTCTTGGATAACCTCTAGTCTGACCAAATCTTTCGCTAACATACAAGTGAAGCATGTCATCTGCGTCCACTCTTTTACGACTTATTAAGTTAGTATCAACAGCTGAGGCGTTATAAGGATTTTGCACTAAATGATATGCAATAGGCTTTAATGTGAAATTTTCTATTTCTACACCCATCCTAATTTGTCGATTGTCTGGCATTTGTTTGTTAAGCTGTGAATCTAAAAAATCAGGCTCAAGAAAAGAAAGTTTAAATCCATTCGGATCTCTATAAAATTGCGTTAGTACCTCTCCATCTCTTAACAAGCCAACGATAATCATTTGGTAAATATCGTGCATCGTGTATAGACCAGAGGCTTCCGGGCTTCTGCAAAAATTATACCATTCTCGCTCAATTAAATCATTAGCCTGTGAATCTAGTTTACCGTCAGAGTCTCTTGACCTAACTTTTATTTTAAAACCTTGGTTTGGGCCAACAACACCTTGCTTTGCGAGCTGTAAGTATCTTTGAATAATTGGATTATTTCTTTCAAGGTCACGTGATCTATCCCTTAACACCTTTAAATTATTCTCTAACTCCTGGTCTGGAGAAGAATTAGAGGCATTCCAATCATTAAAAAGTCGTCCAAAGCCAGCCGCAGTAAAGTTTCTGCGTCCTGTAGGTCGTTTTTGTTTTTTAAATCTATCCCAAAAAGCCATTATTTGTCCTTAAATGCCATTATTAAATGTGCCGTAGATAGTTTGTCCCGTGGGCAAATTTTGTTTAGCCCGGGCTCGTCTATTTTCGGCGATTACTTGCTGCTCATAGTATAATTTATGAGTATAGAGTTCGGTCGGGGCCATTTTCGTTAAGCTCCTTCCCGCAATAGAATAACTCTGAGAGTCGTCTACGAATTTATTCTCTAAAAGTGATTTAATTTGTTCCAAAACTTTAGAATTATGAGACCTAAGGTCTTCACCTTCCGAAACTAATTTAAAATCAGCCATGACTTCAATTTGATTGTCATAAACCAAGTATCTGTCTACGGCGTCCTCTACATAACCTCTTCCGGCGTAAATTCCCGGTGTTACTTGTTCTGTTGTAGCTTTTGGCACTGAAACAATGAAACCTGATCCATCAGGATCAGCACCTGCGGTCACATCAAAGGAATATAAACCCCTAACCTCTCTAAAATAGTAAATTAAAGAGAAAGTGGCGTTAGAATATTTACTATATGCCCTGTTCCACTTCCAAGTTGTTCCAGCAGCCACCAATACAGGTTCGACTCTTATCGCTGTAGAGTTTAGATCCGTCATTTTTGTTTAACCTCTATATTAAAACGTCTGACGCAAGTGTTTGTGTTGGAGGTTGTAATTGTGTTGGTTAATATATAATTATAACCACTTTTTCCTCCAGCCGCCTTTGTAGTGGTTTCAAGACCACTAATAGAGGGGGAACTTAACGTCATATCGCTATTGCTAACAGTCCACGCACTAGTGTTTATGCTCTCGCCACTTGCAAGCATGTCAGACCAGTTAATATTGTAAGGCAGCAGCTCACCCGGAGCTTTAGTTGCATCAAAGGTGTTTTTTGCTACCGCATAAGGATATCTCACCATTATGCTATTGTGAAAATTCCGTTTGCGTTCTGAGTGATTTGGAACTGTGAGTTTGTTGAACTAACTCCTGTAGCGCTTGAAGTATCCAAATCAAAATAAGTTAAAAGCGGATCACCCGTGGCCGTGTCATCAAAAATGACAAGCCATTTAGCATTTTGAATTGTTACATTTGTACCAAAGACAATATTTGCGCTGTCTATTTTTACTGTGCCGCCTGATTCAGTCACAGTTACAGAAGTTAAGGTCTGTCTAGTATAATCAGTATCTGTTAGCTCATTCGTAACTTGAGAAAGTGTAGTTTGACCACTTACTGAAGGTGTAAAAGAATTAGTAGTCATTAAGGCAATAAATGTGTCTCCATCTAAGTCTATGCCATTGTCTGCGATTAGTAATTTTGCGTTGTTGTATATTTGATAGCTTCCTGCTGCCATGATAGTCTCCTAAAATTTTTTTATTTATATTTGGGCGTTTATAGTTCGATTATCTCTAGGATATATCGTAGCGCCGCCATTTCCTGCTGTCATAACGGTAGGTGCAAAACCTGTAATAGATAATGCACCTTTATCCGGCAAAATATCAACAGAGATATCTACCGTAGGTGCAAAGCCTTGTAGAGCTAAAGCACCTGTCTGGGGATTAATAACATCTCCTTCATTAACTGTTGGAGCGTAACCTGTAATTGAGATGCCACCTGTACTAGGTTGTACATACTCGTCTTCTGTAAATTGTGGTTGTAACCCAGTAACATTAATATTACCTGTTCCGGGGCTTATAAAATTGCCAACTTCAATAGTTGGTTGATAGCCAGTTAAAGCTAAACTTTGAGTGCTGGGCAGAATTTCTTGACCAGCCGTCACTTCAGGAGTGTATGAGGTCATATTTAATGACCCCGTCCCTGCATCTACTATTGTAGAGTTAGTAAACTCAGGCTGTTGGCCTGAGATTGTTATTGCTCCAGTATTTGGAGAAATTTCTGAACCTATTATCTCACTAGGAGCATAAGTTGTTATGTTTAAGCTTCCAGCAGTTGGATATATTCCATGCCCTGTTAAAACAGTTGGTTGAAAGCCTGTAATGCTTAATAAACCGGCTGATGGAATTACATCAAGCCCATGATTAAGTGTTGGTGTCTGGCCGCTAAGAGTTAAAGCTCCTGCACCAGCTAATATTTGGTCTCCTTCAATAACATTCGGTGTAAGACCTGTAATACTAATTGAACCACTTATTGGCTCTATTAAGTGTCCTGTACCTAAGCTTGGAGCATAAGTTGTTATGTTTAAGCTTCCAGTTGCCGGGTATATATTAACTCCAGCATCAGTCGTAACTTCTAAGCCGCTTAAAACAATCGTTCCTTGACTTGGTAATATTTCGTGGCCCACTTCTACTGTAGGAGCGTGACCTGTAATAGCCATTGAGCCAGTAATTGGATCAATAGTTATACCAGCAGCAGTAATAGGCGCATGACCGGTAAGTAAAATTGCCCCGGTGTTAGGAATAACCTCAACAGCTATCCCTGAGCTCACATCACTAAGAGGTAACTCACTAAATGATGTAAAGCCAAACATTTATTAACCCTCTAGGTTTTCATCTTCTAGTTCTATGCGAGGATCAATCCAACCTTCTATGGCTATCCATCCATCAGTTTCATTATAACTATACTTCCATCCAAAATAATCGTCTGGCTCTACTGCATTTTGATATACGTTAGAATTGCTAGTGTTTACATCACTTATGATGAGTTCAGGATTACCATTAGCATCATTTATTGTGGTTTTATCGCCTTCTCTTACTATTTCTTTTGAATCGTCAAACAGATAGATAGCAACGCCATCATTATCTGTTGAATCATTCCATGTTATTACCTGCATTGTAGTCTCCTTATGATTTAATTAAAATTTTAGTTGATGAAAGTGCAGTTCCACCTAGTACAGAAGGTGTTCCTGCTGTAGTTGATAGAGTACCATCGTCTTGAACGTAGTATTGTGAAGCTGTAGTCAAGCCCGATTGGTTTTCATCAGTTTGTGAAATTATTGCTACTTTTACATCTTCATTATCAGAAACAGTATTTTGAGCAAAGCCTAGAAAATTTGATGCGGTTAGGTTACCTGTAACTTGAGCAAAATCACCATCCGTTCTAATAATAACGGGCTTACCTTTAGTAATCGAACCATTAGCAATGCCAACTAGTTCAACTGGTGGCTCAGATAGCTCTAGGTCAGTTCCGCTTCTCGCCGTTCCTACAAACTGCTGTGCGTTCACTACACTTGTTGTTATTGTGCCATAGAAAGACGAAGCATAATTTAGTTGTCCTGCAGGACTAGTATCTGAGTCAGAAGTTATTAACGCAACACCTTTACCTGTACCACCTGATGAAGCTGAATTTGAACCAAGTCTACAATCTGCAGTTTTCAAAACAGTGCCATCTGCTACAGTAAATGTCGAAGCTGATGGTGTTATAGTTTTATATGTTAGATAATCTGAATTGTCGTCATCTCTATACCAAAATGTTATTTTTTCTGCATCTACATCATAAGCAACTGAAAATTTGTCACCTCCACTTGTGCGGATTGTATTAATTCCTGCAAATGTAACAGCATTTGTTCCTGCATTAATTGTAGCTATTACACCTTTATTTTCAGTTGATGTTCTATAAGCTATAAAAACTTTATTATTTAATGTGTCATAACAACTAGCAGTATAATTTACATTTGTTGTTCCCGCCCATTTAGTTCCTGTTCCTACAACAACAGTTGGTGAGGCTGATGAGCCTGATGCTTGAAGTACCCACGCATATCCATCATCACCTTGAGCGCCATTAAATGATGCGTATAATGCCCTATCTGTGTCTGGATCATAAACTAATGATCCTCTATCAGTATGGAAATTAGTATTTTCAATTAAAACTTCACTACCAAGAGCAGTAAGACTTCCTGAAGCTGATATTGAGGCAGTTCTTGCGTAACCTTTTTCGCCTCCATTATCTCGTGAATAAACCATTATAACTTGTTCTTGAGTTGGTGAATAAGCTATTTTTTCTCCTGCTGTTACTGAAGATTGAATTGTATTTCTATATGTTTCTGTAAATGAGTTACCTGATATTGTTCCAACACATAATTGCATTGAAGCAAAACCTGTATTTTGCATTAACATGTATATTCTACCATCACCTGATGTAATTGGCGCTTGGTCAGCAGTAACAAGTGAAGTAATAACAATAGCTGTACCCCATGTTATAGTACCATTTGACCAAGTACCTATTGCGATTGTTGGATATGATGAATTTTGATTGTTTACATAATACGCAACATACTTACCTGACGTGGCTTCATAAGTAATTGCAGGTTGAGAGTTACTTGTAGATTGATCAGTTTGACCAATGCTATCACATTTAGTTGTAGGGGTTGTAGCAGGTACTGTTGTGGTTGTAGTGCGTTCTTTTATTAGACCTGCACCAGTCACATATTGGTCAAATCCTGCAGTCATGCCACTTTGATTATTGTTAAATGAGCCTGAACGATTAACTCCGACTTGTTCGCCCGATACTACGTTGGTTGAGGCTACTCCGAAATAATTATCATTGCTTAAATTAGTTTCATTAGCACCTGCTTGTGCAGACTCAAGATAAACAATATTGTTCATATCCATTAAACCTGTATCACCCCAATTAATAACAGCTTGTGTCTTGGAATAGTTTGTTGATACACAAGGATAACGTGAATCTGTTTGTGAGTATTCTTGAACAGTACCATTTGTAACAGTTGTGCCTGAAGATGTAATAATAACAAAAATGCCTTTATTTAAATAAGATGGACTTGTGCTGTTTACTCCTCTTGCAATTATCATTTTACCTGAAGCTATTGAGCCAATCGTACATTCATTTGTAGCATTGCTAGGACAAGCAACATTTGATACTTGAGATGGCGAACCCCATGTTATAGTTGTTCCACTAAGTGTTCCTGATTGTGACCATAGCGTTTGACCTACATCATCAAGGTAACTTATTACTACTACGCCATTATTATCAACACCTACGCAAGCATCAGCACCATTATTATTTCCTGATGGTAAGTTAGAAACAATAGCTGTTGAACCAAAAGTAAAAGACGAACCTGAGACTGTTCCTACAGTAGTGTATAAATTTTCTGTACTGCTATCAGAGTATAAATAAACTACTTTATTTGCTGTAGAAGAATAAGCACATCTGCACGCATAAGCAACTACATAAGAACCATATATAGGAACTGACTCAACAGTATTTGCTGAAATAGTTGAACCACTTATAGGCATACTAACAGTTCTAGGTATGCTACCTTCTGTCCAAGACGCAATCAATAAATCAGATGATGTATCATAGGTTAAGTTGTTATTATCAGGGCTACCATTCATTGCTGTTGACCTTAAAGTCACAGCAGTTGCAGTTGTTAATGTAGCTGATGCACCTGTTCCGCTTACAGTCATAACTGAACCTGTTAAATAACTGCTACCATCTTTATAAAATAAAACATATTTATCAGCATCAGGTTGATAAATAATACCAACATTAGTTGAACTTGATAAATTAAATGTTAATTGTGATGTTCCATGTGTAATTGTTTTTAAGTCTGTAGTAGATATTGTGTTAACTTGACACATGAAATCACTACCTTGTCTATAAACAGAGACAAATTGACCATTAATTCCCATTGCAACTTGTTGGTCATAGTTTGATGTTCCTGATACCAAAGTTGTTGCTTTAGTGCCTAAACCTGCGGGAATTGTAGATGGTGTCTCACCTACTTGCGTAACACTATTATCAGTATTTAAGATTAAAGGCTTGCCCGCATCAATATTGCCGTCAGCGAGATAATCTCTATTAACACCTACATTAGAGTATGATGCGTAATTACTAGGATAGGTAACAAAGACTGTTGAACCTGTAGCAGATAAGCTAATCGCCGTTCCGCTATTGCTGCTTTCTAAAACTACATCA
>Ga0209709_10000574_pt1 | contig 35237 bp, 29 predicted proteins | sample ArcticOcean_MG_C_2_FD_187435 | JGI IMG/M metagenome (GOLD analysis project Ga0209709, IMG submission 187435) | Marine microbial communities from western Arctic Ocean - ArcticOcean_MG_CB4_136 (SPAdes) (version 2) | ecosystem: Environmental > Aquatic > Marine > Oceanic | place: Arctic Ocean... | reverse complement strand
TGGAGTAGCATTATCTACCGTTACCACTACTGTATCAGCAGCGCTTGCACAACCGGTTGATGCTTTGGTAACCACTAAACTATAAGTTGTGGTGCTGGTTGGTGTTGCTGTGGGCTGTGATGATGTAGAAGAAGACAGTCCTGTAGTTGGGGTCCAAGCATAAGTAAGGCCTGATACGGCTGAGGCTCCAATACTTACACTAGTCGTATTACAATCAATGGTAGCATTTGACCCTGCATTAGCTGTTGGAGTAGCATTATCTACCGTTACCACTACTGTATCAGCAGCGCTTGCACAACCGGTTGATGCTTTGGTAACCACTAAACTATAAGTTGTGGTGCTGGTTGGTGTTGCTGTGGGCTGTGATGATGTAGAAGAAGACAGTCCTGTAGTTGGGGTCCAAGCATAAGTAAGGCCTGATACGGCTGAGGCTCCAATACTTACACTAGTCGTATTACAATCAATTGTAGCATTTGATCCTGCGTTGGCTGTTGGCGCTGCGTTATCTACCGTTACTACTACTGTATCGGCAGTACTTTCACAGCCAGATGCGTTAGTGACCACTAAACTATAAGTTGTGGTGGTGTTTGGTGTTGCTGTGGGTTGTGCTATTGTAGAATTACTTAACCCTGTAGATGGGGTCCAAGCATAAGTAAGGCCTGATACAGCTGAGGCTCCAATAGTAGCACTTGTATTATTACAATCAATTGTAGCATTTGACCCTGCATTGGCTGTTGGTATGGTACATGCTTTAGTTACAAGTCTAAAGAAGTCGCCCTTTTCTCCATTCTTACAACCCATGGTAAAGGTTTTATTACTATTTGTTACTGTATACCAATCTTTATCATTGGTGTCTGTCCATGAACTATGTGGACTTCCGCCATTAAATGATCCTGGCTCAAAATGCATATCATTGCTGGGAGAAGAATCATAATAACTTGAAGAAAAACTTGAACCTGTAAAATGCTTAAATTCATCATAATTAACATAAACCCCAAGAATTTCATTATCAAAAGTCACAATACCTCCTGATGTATTTCTAAAATTGGAACCATCATGATTTAAATAGACCATATATACATTTACAGCGTCACCAACAGTTAAAGAGCCTTCATATTGAATGTATGACCCCCCTTGATTTAATGAGTTTCTAATTGATGAGGTTAATACTAATCCCTCTGCTTCAATAGTCACTGCATTGGTATCACCAGGATCATATCCTGTAGGAGAGCCTTGTTGATTATAGAATGCGCTTGAAGGTAAGCCTGTATGTTTTTCAATCATATTAGAATTAGTAGAACTAATTCCCTGACCTTGAATAAAATTAATATTAAACACACAGATTATAACTATTATAGCATATTTATAAATACCATTATTTAAATTCATATTAAACATTTTTAGTTTGCACTAATTAATTATTCAATTCATTTATAAAAACAAATTCAGTTCTTCTGTTATCTTGATGCACGAATTCATTACAGATTTCACCATTTGGACATTCATTAATAAGTTTTGTTTCACCATAATTTTCTACTGTAATTCTCTCCTCAGAAATACCTCCTTTATTTACCAAATATTCAGTGGTAGATTTATTTCTCCTCATTGACAAGGATAAATTATAGGGTTGATCACCTCTTGAATCTGTATGAGATAATAAAACAACTTTAACTTTTGGAAATTCATTCATGTATTTAATAATCTTGACCAATTCTAATTCCGCATCGGGTCTTATGTTAGACTTATCAAAATCATATAAAATATGTTTTAATTCAAAATCTTCACACAAAGCAGTATTGTCTTCAATTAAAAACCAAGCCTCTTTTTTTAAAGTATATTTTAAATGATATAAAAGTTTGATTGCTTTGCTTTTAGATTTAAAACGACCGTATGCAACCCTAAACAGTCCTTCAGGATTAATCTCAGCTATAGCAGCATCACTTTTTTTAAAGTATATTTTAAATGATATAAAAGTTTGATTGCTTTGCTTTTAGATTTAAAACGACCGTATGCAACCCTAAACAGTCCTTCAGGATTAATCTCAGCTATAGCTGCATCATACCCTTCACTTATTAAAGATTTTATTTTTCTTTCTGCATTAGATTTATTGCTAAATGATCCAGCTATTATACTATAATGAGGGCATGTTAATTCATCTTTTTCATTGGAAGTATACTGAGGTGTTGGTTTTAAAATTAACTTTAAAGTCTTGATTTTTTCTGAACTATTGGTAAAAACTAAAGTGTCATTTTCATAGTTTTCTTTTTCACCAATAAGTTTATAAGAGTTAAAGTCACAAGCTAAATCAAGGGCATATGAACCATTAATATCAGATTTAAATACTTTAATAGTATTATTATCTTGATCATAAACAGTTACATCAGCATTAGGAATACTTTCAAGTGTATTTTTATCAACTATAACTCCTTTAACATTTTGTTCGCAAGGATTTCTAGTGAAACTATAAATATCATCATCGCCTTTTCCTCCAGCTCTATTTGAGGTAAAATATCCATTTAAACTAACCTCATTTATAAGATATCCAAAATCATCTTTCGGACTATTAATCGGTTTTCCAATATTAGTTGCTACTTCTTTTGAAGTTGAAAGGTTATCAATACTATTAAATTTAAAAATATCCAAACCTCCCAAACCGATATGAGAATCCGATGAAAAATATAATGTACCATTATCACTCACAAAAGGAAAGTTTTCACGCCCTTCTGTATTAATCTTTGTGCCCAAATTTTGTGGAGTTCCAAAAGTGCCATCCTTATTAATATTAACTAAAAAAATATCTGAACTACCAATAGTTCCAGGCATATCAGATGTAAAGTATAATTTTGTTTCATCAATACTTAAAGTTGGATGAGCAACATTATAGTCATCACTATTAAATGGTAATGACTCTATATCTCTCCATTTTTCATCTCTAAAAGTTGCTTTATGAATTTTTAAACCAATTATATTTTTATCATTTTTTCTTGAGTTATTTCTTGTAAAATAAATGGTTTTCCCATCCTTTGTAAAGGCTGTTGAAGACTCATGATGCTTGGTGTTTACCTTGCCAGTAATTTCAGTTATATTGCCTTCTTTATCAAATTGAAATATATCTAAGAAAGGTTGATCATTCCAATTATATAATTTATTTTTTTTATTCCTTGAAGAAGCAAATATTAAATTACCATTATAAATGGATGTCCCAAAATCTGAAAAGGAAGTGTTTATCTCTAAATTACGTAAAGGGAACTCATCAGATACTAAATCTATTGCCTGAAGGTAATTTATATTGAATAATTTACTTCGTGAATCTTGTGGATTTGACTTAATAAACTTCTTCATAATACTGTCAGATTCAGAATAATTTTCAATCGCCTTTAAGGATTGCGCGTATCTGAAATAAATTTCTTTGTCCAAAGCTTCTTCATTTGATGACAATAATTGATTATACCATCTAGAAGCTTCCTCCATTTGTCCATTAAAATAATATGAATTTGCTAGTAGAAGAGTCTTTGTATCATCTTTGCCATCTTCGGCTAATGAAGAAAGCTGCTCAATTATTTTGACATATGATAAATTATCGTATTCTTTTTGTGCATTCTTAATTGTGTTTTTTTGCCCAAAAGAAACCTTAACAAGACATAATGTAAATAACGATATTATAAATAGTCTGTTTTTCATTGTTATAGCTTTTAAAAGAATCTTGGTGATAATATTTTTAATCTTTCAGTTATTTCTTGTAATTCAAACCTCAACATAATTTCATGAGTCCCTCCCGTATATTTATTACCTATAGAATTGTTGTAATCATAGGCATAACCAACAAATAAAGTGTCACTTACCTGTAAACCAGCCAACCCACTAATAGAATCATCCCACCTGTATGCTAAGCCTAATACAAACCTGTTATTAAACATTGTATTCATTGAAAGGTCTGCTATAATGGGGGAGCCAGAAACAGCTTTCACCATAAAAGCTGGTTTTAACTTTATACTATTATCAATATTAAATACATACCCTCCTATTAGAAAAAAATGTAAACTTTCTGAAGATAAAGAACCTTTGTAATCATCATAATGCTTCGTTGTTAAAATATTTGGTAAGGATAGTCCTAAATAACCCCTAGTGGAGTGTAAATATAATCCGACACCTATTGTTGGAGAAAACAAACTTATATTTTCATTAAAAGCTAGATCAGTATTTTGAAAAATAACTCCCCTGGTCCAATCTGAACTTAAATTATGTAAGCCTCCTTTAAGTCCAAATGATAGCTCCGTTAATTCATTTAATCTTATTGTATAAGAGAAATTTAGATCTATGTAGTCCTCTCTTATTGGTCCTAATTGATCGCTTACAATACTTAACCCTATGCCAAGATTTTCGTTTTTTAAAGGAGAATGAATTCCAAATGTTAGTGTCTTTGGAGCACCATCAATACCTACCCATTGTGTGCGATATAAACCCGTGATACTCAATACATTTCTTTGACCCGTATAAGCAGAGTTTACACTCATGGTATTATACATGTATTGAGTGTATTGAGGGTCTTGTTGTGAACATACTTCAAGACTAATTAGTATTCCGAAGAATATTAAGAATAAGTTTTTCATTATTAAATAGAAATTATAACTGAGTTAAGACTTTCAGAATCTAAAAGTTTTATTTTTTTTCCTAATCGATACCTTTGAGTTTCAACTGTTCTTATTGACACTCCTGTTATTTGAGAAATTTCATTAGTGCTTTGATTCATTTTAATGTAAGCACACAGACGAAGATCAGTTTGTGAGAGTTTTCCATATTTCAATACTAAAACTTTAAAGAACTCAGGATATACCTCTGTAAATTGACTCTCAAAGTTTTCAAATATTTTTTCAGATCCAATGATTCTATCAATTTCTCTTTCAATTTCAAAAGACACTTTTTCAGAATCTTTATTTTTACCTTTTTGTTTTAAAACACTGTGCTTTAAAATGTCTAGATAATTGTTTCTTTGAGCAATGAAATTTGTTTTACTAACTAACTCTAATTGTTTTTTCTCTAGTTTAGTTTTTGACACATTCTTTTCTACTTCAAGTCTAATATTTCTTTCTTTTTGATAATTAAAATTCACTTTTATGGTTATAAGTGAAAAAAATAGAATTACAAGCCCAATAATTAGTATGAATAAATATGTATTGTACCTAATCTTATTTTGGTTTAGTTCGCTTTGTTTTTTAGACAACAATATCTGAGTCTCAAGATTATTAAATAAATCCTTGATGTTGGAAAAACTAGAAAAACTATTGAGTTTAATCAATGAATCTTTTACTCTAATTAATTTATTAGTATTATTTTGTTGATGATAAATACTTTCAAGGATTTCATAATTATTTTTCTTTATATCTCTGCTCAGGCTAGCACCTTTAAGGCTTTCTAGAGCCATTTTTTCAGCATTAGTGTGGTCGTTTAGTCTGATGTAACATTTTGAAATATCAGAATTAAGCAAAGGAACTTCTAAAGGAAAGTTAATCAGAATTTCTTTTGATTTATTGAAATAATCAATGGCAGTTTTATATTCTTTTTTTATATTCTTAAAATATTGACCATAAACTAAATATATATATCCAAGATTTCTCTGTAGCTCTGATCTTTCAAATAATTTCTGACTATTTATTTCAGATTCATGTAGTTTTTTTGCTTTGTCAAAATATTCATTTGCCACAAAGATTTTATCCAAACTAAACAAGTTTAAAGCTATTAAATCTGCGTATGTATAAATTATTCCTGCCAAATCATTTATTTCGACTCTACTGTCCAAGGATTTTAAATAAAACTCTTCAGCAGATTTAAAATCATTTTCTTTTTGAGAAATCATTCCTAAATTTCTGTAAACAACATTTAGACCATTATTTTTAGCTTGTTCATTTGAGTACAATAAAAAGTTTTCTTGTGCTTCTAAATATTTGTCTTTTGCTCTTTTATAATCACCAGCGGCAAAATAAATATTTCCAATATTAACAAGCACCCATGAGGGAGAATTTATCTTTTTTTCTATTCTTTGAGATAACGGAACTAAGTTAAACGCCCTTAAAGACTCAGAGTAATAGTTGAGCCCATCTGCATATAGTCCTTGAGAAGACAAAACTTCACCTATTAAACTATAGGTCGATACTAGCTCTATTGTGGGATTCCTTAAGTCACTTATTTTGAGTGCCTCAAAACCAAACTCAAGAGCAATCTGGAGATCAAGATCTTTATATTTTCTAATAGAATCATTTAATGACTTTTGGTCATTAGAGGTGAATTGGTTTGCACCAAAAAAAATATTCAAAAAGAGAACTAGTGAAAAAAACAAATTTTAATTTTTTATTAGGCTGAAAGTTTATTGGATTATAATTTATGGATTTGCATGCTCAGGCAAATGTTTTTTTAAATAAATTTTCTCCTACATTATTTATATTTAAGTTTTTAATTGCGATCAAATATAGTGAATACAGAACTACGTCACTACTACTATGCTATCAATGTAGTAGTAGTGACGTAGTTCTGTATTCACTATGTTAAAGGTATTATACTCTTAAAAATAATCAGACGAATGCCTGCAAACATATTAAAGTTTATACACCAACTCTTCTTTTAGCTTTTCTTTTCATAAACCTCTCCTTTTCTCTTAAAAATTCTTCACGAGTATATGTTCTCCCATTACAATAAATGGATCTGGCATGCTCAGGAAAGTCATTGTCAAATAAATATTCACTTATCATTTGTATGTGATTTATGGTGGCCTATATTTGTTGCAAATAAATGTAGTGAATTTATAACTACTTCATTATTAATATATTGATTTTTTATTGAGAACAGAAAGATGGATAGGGTTAGTAAACGCCTAGTGGAGGAGACTCACAAACATCAATATTTATAGATTTGGCAGGAGTTGGCCTAAATGCTTCACAAACAATACATTGTGCATCATTTGAATCCGAACTAAATGCAAAATAAAATTCATCTCCCTCCTGAATTTCTGTAGGAAAATCACAGTAATTAGAAAGTCTAGAAACATTATTGTAAACTATCCCTGTGGTCTCATCAGTCCATTCAGCTTCAACTAAATTAGAATTAGAACCCACGTCTATTAATTCGATCACATAATTAAAACAGATACCTTTTATGGCAAGCTTGGCCCTGTATGGGTATGATTCACTACAAACAGATGCATCCTCCTCTTCTTTACATGAAAAAAGGATTAAAAATGTAAAAATAAATGAGCAGAGTTTTAAAATTTTCATAGATTAAGTGTGATTTGAGAATCATCATTACTCAAATGAATTTCTTCATTTACTTCAATTTCTTCAACTTCAATATTAGTTTCTTCTATTGAAAAAGGAAGACTTTCTTTTAGGATTATTGTTTTTATTTTTTTATCTGTCAGTTGATTTCCAATAGCTTTTATTCCTTTTATACTTATAAACTCCTCTGCATTTACAAGAATTGATTTGGGTACCTCTTCTCCCCTTTTCTGCTTAGAAAAGTGAATTTCTAAAACAGGTCTTCCCTCAGTTGTGATATATAAAAGTTCTGTTTTTTCTTTGATGAAAAGATCTTCTTTATTCTCATTTTCAATTAAAAACCTCTTTAAAAATGATTTCTTTTTGTCAGGATCATAATAAACTGCAGTAATTGGCTTTCCAGGAACCCACTTCTCAAGAATTAACTGTTCTTTATCAAAATGAAGAGTCATCTCCGGAGTCATAACTTTCACAGTCGCATTTCCCGTAATCTCAAGTAATTTATCTCCACCTTTGAATGCTCCCAAAAGTTTCCCTCTGCCATCAGTGTTTAATCTCTGAACTGTAGTGTCTATCCATATATCTCTCGGTTTTAGCGTAGACTTTCCTTTTTCTTTAAGCTCAATGCCATTTTTGCGAATGGTATACTTGGTTACAATATTTCCTTTTGAATTTCTTCCTTTAATCAAATAATCAGCAAAATCTAAATCCCATTTCAATTTTTTTATACTTCCAGTATTTCTAAGATTTATTGATACTATCTCTGCTTCACCATTTGGATTAGCAGAAAAATACTGAATTTCAGAGTTTGATTTTCCTTGTGTCAAATCATAGGACTTATCTCTTGTGACTCCACTAACTGGAAATCTTTTAACAAAATAGGTTCCATTTTTTCCATCTCGATATATCATATTATAGATAGTCCTTGAGTCTTTTCGCTTAAAAATAGCAATATGAATAATATTTTTTTCAACAAAAACTTTGTTATCTACCTTTACAACCTGCATTAGTCCAGAAGCAGTAAAAACAATGATATCATCAATATCAGAACATTCACAGATAAACTCGTCTTTTTTAAGACCTGTGCCAATGAAACCTTCTTCTTTGTTTACATATAATTTTTGGTTCCTAACAACAACCTTTTTAGCATCTACATCATCAAAAGTGGTAATTTGTGTTTTTCTTTGTTTGTCCTTTCCATAAGTCTTTAAAAGATGATCAAAATATCGAATAGCATAATCAATCAGGTGATTTAAATTATTCTTTACTTCGCTTATATCTCCCTCTAAAGCACCAATTTTCTGTTGTGCTTTATCTATATCAAACTTAGATATTCTTTTAATTCTAATTTCAGTTAACCTAACTATATCTTCTTCAATCACTGGCCTTTTTAAAATACCCGTATATGGTTGTAATCCTTTACCTATAGCACTAATTACAGCTTCCCAAGTCTCAACCTCTTCAATATCACGATAAATTCTATTTTCTATAAAAATTCTTTCTAGTGACGCAAAGTGCCATTGGTTCTCCAGTTCTCCAAGTTGAAATTCAAGCTCTTTTTTGAGTAATTCAACAGTATTATCAGTTGAAATTCTCAATATTTCAGAAATTCCAATAAAACAGGGTTTATTATCAATAATAACACAGCTTAATGGAGAAATTGAAGATTCACAATCTGTAAAAGCGTATAACGCATCGATTGTTTTGTCAGGAGAAATACCTGGAGGAAGATATATTAATATTTCAACATTTTCAGCAGTATTATCTTCAATTTTTTTAATTTTAATTTTTCCTTTATCGTTGGCTTTCAGTATATTATCAATCAATGATGAAGTGTTGGTTGAGAAAGGAATTTGATCAATTATTAAAGTGTTTTTATCACGCTGAGTAATAGATGCACGAACACGTATTTTACCTCCACGCAAACCATCATTATAATTTTCAACATCAATCGAGCCTCCTGTTTGAAAATCAGGATAAACTTTAAAAGACTTTCCTTTTAAGTAACCAATTGAAGCCTTAATTAGTTCATTGAAATTATGAGGTAAAATTTTTGTTGATAAACCTACTGCAATACCTTCAGCACCCTGCGTGAGAAGCATTGGGAATTTAACAGGAAGGTTAACAGGCTCTTTCCTCCTTCCGTCGTAGGAAAGCTGCCAATCTGTTACTTTGGGACTAAAAACTACCTCCAGAGCAAATTTTGATAATCTTGCCTCTATATATCTTGAAGCAGCTGCTCTGTCACCAGTTAATATATTTCCCCAGTTACCCTGCATATCAATCAAAAGTTCTTTTTGACCAATCTGAACCATAGCATCAGATATGCTAGCATCTCCATGAGGATGGTATTGCATAGTATGACCAACAACATTTGCTACTTTATTATACCTACCATCATCAAGATCCTTCATAGAATGAAGAATTCTTCTTTGAACTGGCTTAAATCCATCTTCAACTGCCGGAACTGCTCTTTCCAAAATAACATAAGAGGCATAGTCAAGAAACCAATCCTTGTACATGCCTGTTATCTTTACAAGCGTGTCTGAAGTGTCTTTTGACCCTAAAAAGCTATTCTCTTCTAAAATCATTCTACTGTATCTAATTCAACCTTCAGGTTATCAATTATAAATTTTTGTCTTTCTTGAGTATTTTTACCCATATAGAATCCGAGCAACTCTTCACTAGTTACTGACCTGTCCAGCATTACAGGGTCTAAACGTATATCTTCACCTATAAAAAACTTGAATTCATCTGGAGATATTTCACCCAACCCCTTAAACCTTGTTATTTCAGGTTGACCGCCTAATTTATTTATAGCTTTAATCTTTTCTTTTTCAGAATAACAATAAAACGTTTCTTTCTTGTTTCTAACCCTAAATAAAGGCGTTTGTAGGATATATAAATGTCCTTCCTTTATAAGTTCAGGAAAAAATTGCAAGAAAAATGTTATTAAAAGAAGTCTTATATGCATTCCATCTACATCAGCATCAGTGGCAATTACAATATTATTATAACGAAGATCCTCCATGCTTTCCTCTATATTAAGTGCTGCCTGCAGCAGATTAAACTCCTCATTTTGATAGACTATCTTCTTTGTCATGCCATATGTGTTTAGAGGCTTACCTCTAAGACTAAAGACTGCCTGAGTGTTTACATCTCTTGATTTTGTGATAGAACCACTTGCCGAATCACCTTCAGTAATAAAAACAGTAGAGTCTAAACGACGATCTTTTTTTAAATCCCCAAGGTGAACCCTACAGTCTCTAAGTTTTTTATTATGTAAACTAGCTTTTTTAGCACTTTCTCTTGCTAACTTTCTAATCCCAGACAACTCCTTGCGCTCTCTTTCAGCTTGCATAATCTTTCGCTGTAAAGCTGCCGCCGTATCTGAGTTTTTATGTAGATAGTTATCTAGCTGAGTGGTTAAAAAATCATTTATATAACTTCTAACTGTAGGAAATTCTCCACCCATCTCTGTTGAACCTAATTTAGTTTTAGTTTGAGATTCAAAAATAGGCTCCGTCACTTTTATACTTATTGCTGATATAATTGACTTCCTAACATCAGATGCATCATAATTTTTTCCAAAAAACTCTCTAATAGTTTTAACTATAGCCTCCCTAAAAGCAGACTGATGAGTCCCTCCTTGTGTTGTGTTTTGCCCATTAACAAAGGAATGGTACTCCTCACTATATTGAGTTTTACTGTGAGTAACAGCTACTTCAATATCGTCACCTTTTAAATGAATAATTGGATATAATAAATCAGAATCGTTTGACTGGTCTTCTAAAAGATCTTTTAATCCATTTTCTGAATAAAACTTTTCGCCATTTAAAGTAATTGTTAAACCTGGATTTAGATAAACATAGTTCCTAAGCATTTTTTCAACATACTCAATACGGTATTTATAATGTTTAAATATTACTGAATCTGGAACAAACTCAACCAATGTACCTTTTCTCTTGCTACTCGGCATCTCCTTTGAATCATCGACTAACTCTCCTTGTTCAAAAATGGCTGATTTCATATTATTATCTCTGTGAGATGAAACTTTAAAGTGAGACGACAAGGCATTTACAGCTTTAGTCCCCACGCCATTAAGTCCAACTGATTTTTTAAAGGCTCTTGAGTCATATTTTCCTCCAGTATTCATTTTACTTACAACGTCAACCACCTTACCAAGAGGTATACCTCTTCCATAGTCACGGACTTTAACTTTATTCTCCTCGATTAATATTTCAATAATTTTTCCTGCCCCCATAACATACTCATCAATACTATTATCAAGAACTTCTTTTAATAATATATATATTCCATCATCAGGAGACGAGCCATCACCCAACTTACCAATATACATACCAGGACGCATACGAATATGCTCTTTCCAGTCAAGAGATCGAATATTTTCTTCTGTATATTGTGAATTATTATCCATATATCAATGATAAAGATAATTGTTCAACAACCAATTTCATTGGTCAAATAGCTAAAAAGTATTAACAATTAAAGAGCTTTTTTTGTTGAAAAATTCAGAAAAACATTAGTATTAATTAAATTAACAGAGCTAAACATTAAAACGAAAATGCAATACGTCACCATCTTTAAGAATATAATCTTTTCCTTCAACCTTTATTTTACCTGCCTCTTTAACTTTCAATTCGCTACCATAGTTTATTAAATCATCAAACGAAATAACCTCAGCACGAATAAATCCTTTTTCAAAATCAGTATGAATAACTCCAGCAGCCTGAGAAGCAGAAGCGCCAATTGGAATTGTCCATGCTCTGACTTCTTTTTCTCCAGCAGTGAAATAGGTCTGCAAGCTTAAAAGACTGTATGTAGATCTAATTAATTTTGATGCTCCTGGCTCTTTTAAACCGACATCATCTAAAAACATTTCTCGCTCTTCAAAAGAATCTAATTCGTTTATATCAGCTTCTGTAGATACAGCAAGGAATAACATTTCTGCATTTTCATCTGAAATTGATTCCTTTACTTTATCTACATAAGAATTACCAGAAACTGCATCAGACTCAGATACATTACAAACATAAAGAACAGGTTTGTCTGTAATCAGCTGTAAAGGTTTAATAAATAAATTTCTTTCTTCTTCTGTAAAATCTAACCCTCTAACATTTAATGATTTTTCTAACCCTTCTTTTAAAAACTCAATAACTTTCAGCTCTTTCTGAGCTTCTTTATTTCCAGTTCTGGCTGATCTTGAAATTTTTTCTATCTTCTTTTGGACCGCCTCTAAGTCCTTTAATTGTAACTCAATATCAATTGTTTCTTTATCTCTTATTGGATCTACAGTATTATCTACATGGACTATATTATCATCATCAAAACAACGAATAACATGAAGTATAGCATCAGTTTCACGAATATTCCCTAAAAACTGATTGCCAAGTCCCTCTCCTTTACTGGCCCCCTTGACTAAACCTGCAATATCAACAATTTCGACAGTTGCAGGAACAACTCGTTCAGGGTTTACTATACCTGAAAGTTGAGACAGTCTTTTATCAGGAACGTTAACTATCCCGATGTTGGGCTCTATTGTGCAAAATGGAAAATTAGCACTTTGTGCTTTTGCATTTGACAAACAATTAAAAAGTGTGGACTTTCCCACATTAGGTAATCCTACTATTCCTGCTTTCATAATTTATTCTTGATGTAAAAATTTTTGTTTTGACAGAAGGTCTTTATCTGACTCAACTACATCTTTATCTGGAACACAACAATCAACAGGACAAACTGCAGCACATTGAGGCTCATCATGAAATCCTTTACATTCAGTGCATTTATCTGGCACTATATAATAAAATTCATCAGAGATTGGCTCTTGAACTATTTCAGAATTGGAAGCAGTTCCATTTGGCAAAACAAATGAGCCTTCTAAAGTAGTTCCGTCCTTATACCTCCATTCATCAGCCCCTTCATATATAGCAGTATTAGGACATTCAGGCTCACACGCCCCACAATTAATACAATCATCAGTAATAATAATTGCCATAGCAATTTTGTTTTTACATTTGCAAAAGTACATTCTATATCTCTATTCAACAAACTAATGGACTTAAGACAAAAAAAAATTCAATCTTTAATAAAGCTTGGTGATTGGCTAAAACATTTTAGCACAAATAAAACTACAATTAATCTCCAAAAAAAATTAAAAAATAATAACGGTTGGTTTACAAAATGGAACCTTGATACTGCTTCACTTTCATGGGGTAAATCGTTAAATTTTGAGGATATTATGTTGTGGCTAGAAAACCACTCCACAACTAAGCATCCTAAAAAGGTAGGTTTGATTTTGGCTGGAAACATACCTTTTGTAGGACTTCATGACATATTAAGCGTATGGTTTTCTGGACATATGGCTTTAGTCAAACTTTCCAGAAAAGACATGTTTTTATTACCTTTTGTTATTTGTTTTCTAGAAAAAGAGTGTCCTGAAACTAAAGGACAAATCATTTTTTCTGAAAAAAAATTTAAAGACTATGATGCTGTTATTGCAACGGGAAGTGACAATTCAGCTAGATATTTTGATTTTTATTTTAAAAAAACTCCTAATATAATTAGGAAAAATAGAAATGGAATTGCCGTTCTAGATGGAAACGAAACTAAAAGTCAAATTGAGTTATTAGGGTATGACATCTTAGCTCATTATGGTTTGGGATGTAGAAATGTTTCAAAATTATTTATTCCTAAAAACTATGATCTAGATATTGTATTTGGAGGCCTCTACAAGTATTCAAGTGTTATGGGGTCAGCTAAATACGCCAACAATTATGATTATAACAAAGCGGTGTTTTTAATGAGTGAATTTGATTTCAAGGATAATGGATTTTTTATGTTAAAAAATGATTCAAGACTCAGTTCTCCACTAACAAGTGCGTTTTATTCAGAATATGATTCTATTGAAGCACTAAATGAAACTATCCGGGACCATATAGATGAAATTCAATGTGTAGTTTCAAATCAAATTATTAAAAAATCTATTTCATTTGGAGAAGCTCAAAACCCTAAAATATATGAATATGCAGACGGAATTAACACACTTGATTTTCTTGAAAAACTATAATTATTTGATTTACTAACAATTTCACAATAATTGTGTACAAAAAATAAAGATTTATCAGCAACATTAATCTTCTAATTTTTAATATTTGCATTTTAAATAATTAATGAAAAAACATAATTTCAGTGCCGGTCCTTCAATTCTTCCTCAAGAAGTAATAAATCAAGCATCAAAAGCTATCATAGAGTTAGATAAAATAGGACTTTCTCTCATTGAAATATCACACAGAAGCAAAGAATTCATTTCAATAATGGAGGAAGCTACTGAGCTCGTACTTAAAATTACTGGTTTAGAAAATAAAGGCTATAAAGCTATTTTTGTTCAGGGAGGCGCAAGTCTTCAGTTTCTTATGACAGCCTACAATTTGTTAGAAAAAAAAGCTGCCTACATAAATACTGGAACTTGGTCAGTAAAAGCAATCAAGGAGGCCAAAATATTAGGAGATGTTATTGAGGTTTCTTCTTCAAAAGACAAAAACTTTAATTATATTCCAAAAGACTATATTATCCCTAATGATGCTGACTATCTTCATATAACAACTAACAATACGATATTTGGAACCCAATACAAGTCTTTCCCAGATACACCTGTTTCATTAATTGCAGATATGAGTTCAGATATTTTTTCAAGAAAAATAGACTACTCAAATTTTGATTTATTTTATGCTGGAGCTCAGAAAAATATGGGTACTGCTGGAGTAACACTTGTTGTAATTAAAGAAAGTATTTTAAACAAAGTTACTAGAAACGTTCCTTCAATGTTAAATTACAAATCATACATAAATGCAGGAAGCATGTCAAACACTCCTCCTGTTTTTGCTGTCTATACAACATTATTAAACCTTAGGTGGATTGAATCTCAAGGAGGATTAGAAGAACTTGATAAAAGAAATAAAAACAAAGCAGAATTACTTTATGATGAAGTTGACAGAAATTCATGTTTTAGTGGTTTTGCCGCAAAAGAAGACAGAAGTTATATGAATGTAATATTCACACTGATAGATGATAACCTTTCAACCGACTTTAACAATGCTTGGGAAGACAATTACATAGTTGGATTAAAGGGTCACAGATCTGTAGGAGGATACAGAGCTTCAATATACAATGCACTTCCAATTGAAAGCATAAAATTATTAATTAAGTGCATGCAACAATTTGAAGAAAAATTTAAATAAAAAATATGAACATCCTTGCTAATGATGGAATTTCTGATACTGGAGTAAATGCATTGAAGAAGTTCGGTTTTAATATCTCAACTATCAATGTTGCTCAAGAACAACTTGTAGAACATATAAACCAAAATTCAATTGATGGACTTCTTGTTAGATCAGCCACAACGGTAAGAAAAGACTTGATAGATTCTTGTCCAAACTTAAAGTTAATTGGCCGTGGAGGAGTTGGAATGGATAATATTGATGTCGATTATGCTCGTAAAAAAAATATTCATGTAATTAACACTCCCGCTTCATCATCAGCATCAGTAGCTGAATTAGTTTTTGCTCATTTATACGGAGGGGTTCGTTTTTTATATGATTCTAACAGAAGTATGCCTCTAGAGGGTGAAACCAATTTTAAAGGTTTAAAAAAGAGTTATTCTAAAGGAATAGAACTGAGAGGAAAAACCCTTGGTATTGTTGGATTTGGTAGGATTGGTCAAGAAGTTGCGAAAATTGGATTAGGTGTTGGAATGAAAGTCATTGCTTGTGACAATCATCAAAAAGAGACAACAATTAATCTAAATTTTTATAACAACAAGTCTGTTTCATTTAAAATTAAAACAATTTCAAAGAATGAGGTTCTTAAGCATGCTGATTTCATAACACTTCATGTTCCAGCTCAAAAAGAATATGTTATTGATAAAAAAGAATTTGCTTTAATGAAAAATGGTTCTGTTTTAATTAATGCAGCTAGAGGTGGGATAATTAATGAAGTTGCTCTTGTTGCCGCCTTAGATTCAGGAAAACTTCTTTTTGCAGCTCTTGATACTTTTGAAAATGAACCTAAGCCTGAAATACAGTTATTAATGCATCCAAACATATCGTTAACTCCTCACATAGGTGCGGCAACAAACGAAGCCCAAGAAAGAATTGGTGAAGAACTAGCTTCTCAGATAAATAATCTACTCAATAAATAATTTTGTTTAAAACTTTAAAAAAAAAGTGGGGAATTAACTCCAACTTTCAACTTTTTATAATATTTGTAGTGTTTGGAATAACTGGATCTGCTAGTGTTCGTCTAGGAAAGCCTTTTTTAAGTATACTATCCATATCACCTGAACTGTTTTCAGATATTCCTTTAGGAAATATCTTATATATATTTTTAAGATTGATTATAATATTCCCGCTGTATCAGTTTTTACTAATATGTTTTGGAGCAATATTTTTTCAATTCAAATTTTTCTGGGAGTTTGAAAAAAAGATTTTAAGAAGGATGGGTATTAAGCTATAGTTTTATTTAATAACCCCACTATATTCCTTAATGAACTTATTAATTTTTGGAGATATTATAGCCTGACAATAAGGATGTTGTTTGTTCATATCAAAAAAACTTTGGTGCTCCTGCTCAGCATAATAGAAATCAGTTTTAGGTAGAACCTCAGTTACAATTCTGTTTTCAAAAACAAATTCATCTTCCATTTTTTTAATGACATCATAAACTATTTGTTTTTGTTTTTCAGTTTCATAAAAAATAGCAGAACGATACTGTGACCCTAAATCATTCCCTTGTCTATTTAAGGTAGTCGGATCATGAGTAGTGAAAAATATTAACGCCAGCGTCTCATAAGATACAATATTAGAATCAAAGACAAGTTCTACTCCTTCGGTATGGCCTGACAGTCCTGAACACACTTCTTTATAACTGGGGTTTTTAATACTACCTCCAATATATCCAGGTAAAACTTTCTCAACTCCATTAACTCTATTAAAAATTGCTTCTGTACACCAAAAACAACCTCCTGCAAAATATGCCTTAAAACTCATATTATTTAAATGTAAGTTCAAAATTAATTTATTTATATATATATATAAAAGGTTGCATCACTATTTTTTGAACAAAAAAGTATTAATTTTATTTAGAATATGATAAAGGCTAATTCAATTTATAAAACATTTAATGGGCTTGAGGTTTTAAAAGGTATTAATCTTCATATAAAAAAGGGTGAAATTGTCTCAATAACTGGTCCTTCTGGAGCTGGAAAAACCTCACTACTTGAAATCTTAGGCACTCTGTCTTTACCCGACTCTAATAACCAAACAAGATTAGAGATTTATGATAATAAAATAACTGAATTAAATAAAAATGAGTTAGCTAAATTCAGAAATGAAAACTTAGGTTTCGTATTTCAATTTCATGAACTTTTACCTGAGTTTAATGCTTTAGAAAATGTATGTTTACCTGCATGGATTGGAAAAAAAGATAATGATAAAACTATAAATCGTGCTAAAGATCTTTTAGATCAACTAGGACTAACAAATCGTTTATCCCATCACCCATCATCTCTCTCAGGAGGTGAGCAACAAAGAGTTGCGGTAGCTCGAGCACTAATCAATAATCCTAAAATTATTTTTGCTGATGAGCCTAGTGGAAATTTAGATTCAGAAAACGCAAATGAATTACACGAGCTTTTCTTTAAAATAAGAGATGTTATGGATTGTACATTTGTCATAGTCACTCATAATGAAGTTTTGGCAAATAAATCTGATAGAAAAATACTCATTAAGGATGGTGTGATTTTCAATGACTAAAAAAGAAATCTACTCATTCCTTGTTGAAAAAGCTGACTTTTATGAAAATCCTGCTTTTATTGAATCTGATCCTATTCAAATTCCACATGAATTTACAAAACATGAAGATATTGAAATTTCAGGGTTTCTCTCATCTACAATAGCTTGGGGCAATCGAAAAGCTATAATAAATAGTTCAAAAAAAATAATTCAATTATTAGAACACTCTCCTTTAGATTTTATATTAAATCATACAAACAATGATTTAATACATTTTCAAAAATTTGTACACAGAACTTTTAACGGAAATGATTTGATTTACTTTATTTTAAAATTAAAAGAGATCTATACTGAGAAAAAAACATTAGAAAATTACATTTACTTACCAAATACATCCGTTTCAGAAATGCAAAGTGGCTTTCATTCAAATTTTTTTAGATCACCACATAAAAAAAGAATAGAAAAACATATTGCAAATCCAATAAAAGGATCAGCCGCTAAAAGAATAAACATGTTCTTTAGGTGGATGGTAAGGTCAAATATAAATGGAGTAGATTTTGGTATTTGGAAAAAAATCAAAAGCTCTGACCTATCCTGCCCCTTAGATGTCCATTCTGGTAATGTAGCAAGAAGACTGGGATTATTAAATAGAAAGCAAAATGATGCTAAGGCAGTTGTGGAACTAGACAGCGTTTTAAAAAAAATAATGCCCAATGACCCTGTTAAATTAGACTTTGCTCTTTTCGGCTTGGGAGTTCATGAAAATTTTAAATAAATATATATACTTCGATCAATCACTAATCTGTCACACTTTTTCACTATTTTTGCTTAGCTATATAAATCAAGCTTTTTCATTGCATATGAAAATTTTGCTTAAAAATGCAACTATAATTGACCGCAGTAATCCACTGCACTGTCAATCAGTTTCTCTTCTTATTGAGGACGGCGTTATCAAAGAAATAGAAAAAAACATCAACACTAAGGTTGATATTACAATAAAAGAAAAAAATTTACATATTTCAAGAGGTTGGTGGGACCCCTCAGTTTCATTTGGAGAGCCAGGATATGAAGAGCGTGAAACTTTAAATAATGGCTTAACTACCGCTGCTAAATCTGGCTTTACCTCAATAGGGCTGAATCCTGATGTACATCCTGTATCTGATAATCATGGAGCAATAAGCTACCTTATTAATAAAAGCAGAGGATATTCTACTAATATTCACCCTATAGGGTGTCTAACTCAATCTGCAGAAGGAAAACAAATGGCTTCTCTTTATGACATGAAAGAAGCTGGTGCAATTACATTTGGAGATTATAAGAGTCCAATTGAAAATTCTAATTTACTTAAGACTGCATTAGAATATTCACAAAGCTTTAATGGCATTATAAGCTCATATCCATTAGATGAGAAAATTTCTTTAGGGGGAATGATGAATGAGGGAGCTACCAGTAATGAACTCGGGCTTAAAGGTTATGGTTCGTATGCCGAGAGTAGTAGGGTTTTTAGAGATATTAAAATTTTAGAACACACAGGAGGCAAACTACACTTTTCATTTATAAGCTCTAAAGACTCTGTTAATTTAATTGAAGATGCAAAAAAAAGAGGACTCAAAGTAACTTGTTCTACTTCGCTGCCCCATTTATTATTTACCGACAGTTCTTTGAAAGACTTTGATTCTCAATTTAAATTTTTTCCGCCTCTTAGAACAGATGAAGATCGATCAGCTCTAAGAGAAGGCTTGCTGTCTGGAACTATTGATTGTGTAACTGCAATGCATGAGCCAAAAAATATTGAAATAAAAAATTTAGATTTTTGTTCTGCTGCAGACGGAAGCATTGGTCTTGAATCTTTTTTCCCACTATTAAACACTATTTTTCCAATAGAAAAAACTATACAATTTCTTACCAGAGGCAAGCCTATATTTGGTATAAATGATCTCGAAATTGAGGTAGGGAGCCATGCCAATATAACAATGTTTGATCCTGATATTAAAAATATTTTTACTGAAAAGAACATTTTGTCTACTTCTAAGAATTGCTCGTATATAAATCAAGAAACAAAAGGAGAGGTAATAGGATGTTTAAATAATGGTGTTTTATCTCTAAGAAAAAATTAACATGGATAAACCACTTCTCCCTCTTGATTATAAAATAAAATTATCAAACACTACAAAAGAAAAGAAACCATGTATTGTATTGCTTCATGGATATGGAAGTAATGAAGAAGACTTATTTAGTTTTGTGCCTTATTTACCTTCTGAATATACTATTATATCATTCAGAGCTCCAATTTCATTAGAAATGGGAGGATACGCATGGAGTAATATACATTATGATGATTTAGGAGGAAAAAATACAGTTTTTCTTGAAGCCAAAGAATCACTCAGATTAATAAAGGAGTCAATAGACTTGTCAATTGTACATTTTAATATAGATAATAGTGATATTAGTTTAATTGGTTTTAGCCAAGGATGCATGTTAAGTTGGGCTATGACTATTAACCACCCTGATTTGATTAGAAGAGCAGTTACATTAAGTGGTTATATTATTCCCGAATTAATCAACGTCTCTTTAGAAAATGTTTCTAAACTACTGATATTTAATTCTCATGGTATTCTAGATCAAATGATACCTGTTGAAAAAGCTAGAAAAAGTATTGATTTAATTAAAAAAAATAATTCTAAAATTATTTACAAAGAATACAATGAAGGTCATGGAATTAGTCAAGAAAATTTTTCAGATTTCTTAAATTGGATAAAGACTACCGCTCTTTAGGATAAATAAGGTGTTCTATCGTTTTAAAAATTATTCCTTTTTCATCTATTATATATTCTATTAGTAATTCGCCCCAAAGGCTTCCATCCGAAAAGTTTGCAATAATCCATTTATGATTTAAAACTTTCACTTGGTTAATTAGGAAAACCCCTCCCAAGTTTTGGTAAGGTATTATTAATTTTTTTTTATCAGAAATATTTATTTCATATAATGCATTTTTTATTATTGAAACTATACTGTCATTATATTTCTCTCCTAATGCATTGAGAGACTTTTTATTGCCAAATAAAGAAAAATAACTTTCTTCATCAAGACGGTTTTTTAGTAAAGTTTTTTGTGCCTCTAGAATCATAATAGAATTTACTTTTTGATCTAACAACTCCTCTTCTCGCTCTAGAATTCTTCCAGAATTAACTATTTGAAACAATAAAATTATTGAGACAAAAATCAAAAGATAAATTAGAATTTTATTTTTCATAAAAAATTAATAATTAACATTTAATACATAAATTATCATACGCAAGAGATATGTTTTTTGGTAATTTCTTATTTACTTCATCATGAAATCCCAATGAATTACTAATATGAATCAATAAAGTTTTTTTTGGTTTTAATTCATTGACAAGCTCAATAGCTTCTTCAAGATTTAAATGGGACTGATGAGGTTTAATCCTTAAGCAACTCAAAATTAAAACATCAAGATTTTTAAGTTTTAATTTTGAGTTCAAATCTATAGTTTTAACATCAGTCATATAAGCTATATTGTTTATTCTATATCCAGTTACTGGTATATCATTATGCATAGCTTTTATAGGCATAACCCACTTACCTCCTAGTTTAAATTTCTCATTTTCTTTGATAATATTTGTATTAACCGATGGGGCTCCAGGGTACTTATCTTTATCATTAATTATATAATCAAAACGTTTTTTTAAATTTTTAAATACTTCAGATGTTGAATAAATGTCAATTAAACCTTGCCGAAAACAAAAGGGCCTTATATCATCAAATCCTGATGTATGATCAGCATGGGAATGGGTAAAAAGAACTCCATCTAATGAACTAATTGGATTATTAAGTATTTGTTGACGAAAATCAGGACCACAATCAATTACGTAATTTTTGCTATTCCAGCTTAATAAAACTGAACACCTCAATCTTTTATCCTTAGGATTGGTACTTAAGCATACTGGATCATCACTTCCAATTACAGGTATACCTTGAGAAGTTCCAGTTCCTAAAAAAATTAATTGAATCATTTGAAATCAAAGGTAAATATTTGCATTAAAATAAAACAATCTTTGTAATTTTATGACAAATTATAACACTTATGTCAATTGAATTAAGTGGCGATCGCCCTTTTGAAAATAGACCTTCAATGGAAGCAAAAGTATTAAGAATTAATCTTAATGAACATATTTACGGGACTTTTGCGGAAATTGGTGCTGGTCAAGAAGTTGCAAGACATTTTTTTAGAGTTGGAGGTGCTTCGGGTACCATTGCAAAAACAATTAGTGCCTATGATAAGAGTTTCAGTGATAATATTTATGGAGAAGAAAGTGATGGAAGGTATGTAACTGAGACTAGACTAAAAAAAATGCTAGATCGTGAAATGAATCTTTTAGAGGATCGGATTTCTAGAAAAGAACACCCTAATAAATTATTTTTTACTCTTGCAAATACTGTAGCTACTATTGATTACGCTAAAAAATTTAAGGGACATGGATGGATGGGGATTAGATTTCAAACTGCAGTTGATCAAGAGTATAGTGAAATAAGTTTGCATTTTAGATTTCATCACCAAGAAGCAAGACTTCAACAAGAAGTTCTTGGTTTAATGGGAGTAAATCTTGTCTATGGAGCATTTTACAAGAATGATGATCCAAAAAAACTTTTAAAGTATCTGTATGATCATATTGATAATGATGGGATTAATGCGGGGTTTCTCCCTGTTGAAATTGATACAATTAATTTTTCTGGACCAGTCTTTGAAAATGTAGATAATCGTTTAATTAGTTTAGAATTAGTGAAATTAGGAATGACTGATGCTGTGATGTTTAATCCCGAGGGAAATAATATTTTACCGGCAAGAGTTTTATACAAAAAAAATATTCTAGCATTAAGAGGTAGTTTTAGACCTGTTACTAATGTTAATATAGATATGTTTAATAAGTCTTATGAAGTTTTTCTTAAGGAGCCTAATGTTGATGAAGAAAAAACAGAAGTGATTTTTGAAATTACTCTTTCAAACTTAATGTCTGAAGGGGAAATTGATGAAAAAGACTTTATGGATCGCGCTATGCTTCTTTGCTCTTTAGGACATACAGTTATGATTTCAAACTTCAAAGAATATTACAAATTAGTAGATTATTTCTCTAACTACACAACAAGTCAATTAGCTTTATCTATGGGAGTTAATAGTTTTGTGGAAATTTTTAACGAAGAATATTATACGGACTTGAGTGGAGGAATACTAGAAGCTTTTGGCAAGCTATTTTACAATAATTTAAAAGTTTATTTGTACCCTAACAGAAATGAGAAGGGTGAAATTATAAATAGTAATAACTTGAAGCTACACCCAAGAATGAAAGAATTTTACAAATTTTTCAAATACAACGGTAAAATTGTAGACATATTTGACTTTGAAGAAAAAAATTTATCAATATTCTCAAGAGAAATATTAAAAAATATAAAAAATCATGAATCTGGTTGGGAAGAAAAGTTGCCGGAGGGAATCGCTGATATGATTCTTAAAAATAAAATGTTTGGATATCTTCCAGAGTCCGATAGATAAACACTATAATATCTGTGAAGCGTGATCTTTAGTAATAACTTTATCTATAACACGATCAATAATTCCTTTTTCATTTATAATAAAAGTAACTCTATTAATTCCTTCATATTCTTTACCTCTAAATTTTTTTGGTCCCCAGACTCCAAATTTATTTATGATTGAATGATCTTCATCCGCTAATAATGAAAATGGGAAATCGAATTTATTTGAAAAGCTTAATTGATGCTTAACGCTATCCGCACTTACACCTAATAGAAAATAGCCTGCCTTACTTAATATTCCATAATGATCTCTTAAATCACATGCTTGAGCTGTGCATCCTGGTGTATTTGCCCTTGGATAAAAAAAGATGATTATTTTTTTACCTGTGAAGTCTGAAAAATTAATTTTATTACTATGTTGATCCGCTGCTGAAAAATCTGGAACTTTGTCACCAACTTTTAATATATTCATATTTAATATTATTAATCTAAATAACGAAAAATCAAATGAATAAAAAAGAAAAAATTTTCTTCGTTATAAACAAACTTGAAGAACTTTATCCTAAAGTTCCAATTCCACTTGATCATTCAGACCCTTACACGCTTTTAATAGCTGTTTTACTTTCAGCACAAAGTACTGATAAAGGTGTTAACAAAGTGACGCCTATTCTTTTTCAAAAGGCTAGAACCCCAAATGAAATGATATTATTAACTGTTGAAGAAATTAGATCAATAATTAAACCTGTAGGTTTATCACCTATGAAATCGAAGGGAATTCATAAATTATCAGAAATTCTTATTAATGATTATAAAGGAAGGGTGCCTGCAGATATAATTGCTCTTGAGAGTTTACCATCAGTTGGTCATAAAACTGCAAGTGTGGTGATGGCTCAAGCTTTTGGCATTCCTTCTTTTCCAGTTGACACTCACATACATCGACTTATGTATAGATGGGGTTTTTCAAATGGTAAAAATGTTACTCAAACTGAAAAAGATGCTAGAAGGCTATTTCCAATAGAAAAATGGAACAAACTCCATTTACAAATTATTTGGTACGGTAGACAGTATTCGCCTGCAAGAGGTTGGAAAATCAATGATGATGAAATCATGTTGAAAATTGGAAGAAAGACTATTTTAAGTAAACTTAGTTTTTAGAAAACTTTTTATCTAAATTATAAGAAAGTGAAAAAGCCATAATACGCTTTATAACACCATGACTAGGCTCTAATGTAAGTATTGTTTTTTTTGATGAATTAAACTTAATCATAATACAATATTGGTATATGACTAAAACGTATAATTATTTAATTTAGTATCTACCTGCTAAGAGAAATCTTATGACTATCAATTAGCTTTCTTAATCATAATACAATATTGGTATATGACTAAAACGTATAATTATTTAATTTAGTATCTACCTACTAAGAGAAATCTTATGACTATCAATTAGCTTTCTTAAATTAATAATAGCATACCTCATTCTACCTAGCGCAGTATTAATACTAACTCCTGTTAAATTTGAAATTTCTTTAAAACTCATATCTCTATAAAACCTCATAAGAAGAACTTTTTTTTGATCCTCAGGTAGCTCTAAAATTATTTTTTGTAAATCAGCCACTATTTGATCATTAATTATAGCATTTTCTGCATTAAGAGATCCATCTGAAATCAATTGAAAAATATCAAAATTATCATTGCTTTCGAATAATGGTATTCTATTTTGTTTCCTAAAATGATCAATAACCAAATTATGAGCAATTCTCATCATCCAAGGTAAAAACTTACCCTCTTCATTATAAACTCCCCTTTTTAGTGTCTTAATTACTTTGATGAAAGTGTCTTGAAAAATGTCATCAGCTATATCTCTATTTAAAACCTTTGAGTAAATAAAATTAAATAGGCGATGTTGATGTTTTTTTATTAGAAATTCTAATGCACTTTCAGAACCTTCGATATAGTTAACGATGAATTTTGCGTCTTCTTTAGCTGAATTTATATGTACCATAAACATTACTTTTAATGCAAGCTGCAATTAATTATAAAAATATTTTTAAGTAATGTTATACAATAGGCAATGTATTTAGTTATGTAAATCTACAAAAATTATTTTTGTAATAAAAAACTGAAACAACCTAGCTACTTATTAAGCTATAAAAATTGTACTTTTGTAGCCTTTAATTTTTTAATGAGAAAAGTCCTAGATCTAGATCCAAAATCATTTATAATTATCAAAGGAGCTCAGCTGCATAATCTTAAAAACATAGATGTCGCAATTCCTCGAAATAAAATGACAGTTATAACTGGTCTATCTGGATCAGGGAAATCATCTTTAGCTTTTGACACTTTATACGCAGAAGGGCAAAGAAGATATGTAGAGAGTTTATCATCCTATGCCAGACAATTTATGGGAAGGTTAAATAAACCTAAAGTTGATAAAATCATTGGAATATCTCCAGCTATTGCAGTAGAGCAAAAAGTAAACATTTCTAACCCTAGATCAACTGTTGGAACAAAAACTGAAATTTATGAATATTTAAAGCTTTTATATTCAAGGATTGGTGTGACTTATTCACCAATATCAGGTAGAGTTGTGAAAAAAGACATAGTAAGTGATTTAATTGACTTCATAAAAAAACTAAATAATGGGAAAAAGTTATTATTACTAGCGCCAATTAAAAAAACTGAGTCTCGAACTATTAAACAAAGGATAGATTTTTTAAATCAACAAGGTTTTGCTAGAATACTTGTTGATAATAAAATAGAAAGAATTGAGCCAAACAAGTTGCCGAAAGCTCAATTTGAACTAGTAGTTGACAGAGTTGTGATAAATGACAGTGAAGAGTTTTATCAACGTTTTGCTGATGCGGTTCAAATCGCATTTTATGAAGGAAATGGAAAGTGTTCTTTGAAAGATTTAGATTTAGATAAAACAGTTACGTTTTCAAATAATTTTGAACTTGATGGTATTGATTTTTTAAATCCAAATATTCATTTGTTTAGCTTTAATAATCCATATGGAGCATGTGAAAAATGTGAAGGCTATGGAGATCTTGTAGGGATTAATCCAGAGTTAGTTATACCTGATACATCCCGATCGATATATGAAGAAGCTATTTCACCATGGAGAAGCACAGGCTATAGAAAGTTTTATTCAAAGCTCATAGAATCAGCTATAAACTTTGATTTCCCTATTCACAAACCATATTTTGAATTAACAAAAGCAGAAAAAGATATTTTATGGAATGGTAATAAGTTTTTTACTGGAATAATGAGCTTTTTTAAAAAAATTGAAAAAAAGAATTATAAAATTCAAAATAGAGTTCTTTTATCTCGGTTTAGAGGAAAAACTATATGTAGTGACTGTAAAGGAAGTAGATTAAGAAACGAAACAAACTATGTTAAAGTTGGAGGGAAAAGTCTTCCTGAACTAATTGATCTACCTATAAAAGAATTAAGTATTTTTTTTCAAAAACTAAATATAAGCAAAACAGAGGAAAAAATATCATCAAGGATTTTAATTGAGATTAATAGTAGAGTCAGTGTTTTAAATGATTTAGGTCTAGATTATTTAACTCTAAATAGAAAATCAAATTCTCTATCTGGGGGAGAATCTCAAAGAATTAATATTGCTGTTTCATTAGGAAGTAGCCTTGTAGGCTCTATGTATATTCTTGACGAACCTTCTATAGGACTTCATTCAAGAGATAATGAGCGTTTAATTAAAATTTTAAAACGTTTAAGAGATATTGGAAATACTGTTATTATTATAGAACATGACGAAGAGATAATGACTGCTGCAGATGAAATTATTGATATGGGACCTGAAGCAGGTTCTTTTGGTGGAGAGATTGTAGCTACTGGTTCATTTAAGGAGATATTAAAATCAAACACTCTTACAAGTAAATATTTAAGTGGTGAAATGAAAATAGAAGTTCCAAAAAAAAGAAGAAAATCAAATAATTGGATTTCTGTATGTGGAGCTAGAGAAAATAATCTTAAAAACATAACTGCTAAGTTTCAAATAGGTGGACTAACAGTCGTCTCTGGTGTTTCTGGAAGTGGAAAATCTACCCTTGTAAAAGATATTTTATATCCCGCGTTGCTTAGAAATTTTGATATTTACACCTTGAAACCAGGTCAATTTTCTTCTTTAGATGGAGATTTAAATATGATCAAAAGTGTTGAATTCATTAATCAAAATCCGATAGGAAGATCTTCAAGATCAAACCCTGTTACCTATATTAAAGCATACGATGAAATAAGAGCTCTTTTTGCAAATCAAAATCTATCAAAAAACAGAAATTATAAGCCCAAACATTTTTCATTCAATGTTGATGGTGGGCGTTGTGACACATGTAAAGGTGAAGGTGTAGTTTCAATTGAAATGCAATTCATGGCTGATGTGATTCTGGAATGTGACACTTGTAAGGGGAAAAGATTTAAATCTGAAGTAAGAGAAATTAAATACAATAATTATTCTATTGATCAAGTTTTAGATTTAACAATTGATGAGGCCCTAAATCTTTTTGAATTTAATGGAGAGAAAAAACTAGTTAGAAAATTAAAACCTCTAAATGATGTTGGGTTAGGCTATGTCACTCTTGGTCAATCTTCAACTACATTATCTGGTGGTGAAGCACAGAGAATAAAACTAGCTTCTTTTATAGCTAAAGGAGCAACTAAGGACAAAGTCTTATTTATATTTGATGAGCCGACAACAGGCCTTCATTTTCATGACATTACAAAACTTTTAAAATCATTTGACGCCCTCCTAGATAACGGGCATTCTCTAGTTGTAGTTGAACATAATTTAGAACTAATTAAATGTGCTGATCACATGATTGAGCTTGGGCCAATGGCTGGAAAAGAAGGAGGCCAAATTGTAGCTCAAGGAACTCCTGAAGATGTCGCAGATGTGAAGAATGCTCCAAGCTCCAAATATCTTAAAAAAAAATTATCTGTTTAAATATTTATTTATTTGACTGTTTATGTCATTTAACAAACCAAATATTTGACTTAAAGCATAATACGATAAAATTATTATAGTTGATCTAATTAACAAATTTATAAAAGAAGAGTATTCTAAGTTTATTTCTTTAATAGTAAAGTAAACAAAAGTAATTACTAACAATATCTTTAAAGAATCTTTAGAATAAGGATGAATCTTAAGACCATAAGCAACAAGAATTAATTTCAAAGTATTCATTAAAACTATTACAAATAAAGTAGCATAAGCAGCTCCTAAAATCCCATATTCAGGAATTAAAATAAGATTTAAGATAACTGCTATTGTGGCAGATAAAATAGAAAACCAAAAAATATAGGGGTAGAATTTTGAGTTAGAAATTATATTATTTAGACATCCTATAGACATAGAGTAAAGTTTACCTATTGAAACTACACTAACAACTCCTATAGCAACTGCATACATTGGTTGGTTTACAAAAACATAAAAATCAGTCAGGTTTAGATTAATCAGGAGGAATAATACACCAGAAGCTAAAAAAAGATTGTTACTGCTCTTTTTAAGAAGCCTTGTTAAGTATATTTTATCATCAGAATTAATAGCTTTTGAAACAAGAGGGCTAACTATTTGAAACATTGCTCTTCCAGGAGCTTCAATAACAGCAGCTATAAATAAAGCAACACTATAAAAAGCAACATCATCAGATGTTATTAAAGATGCTATCATTGATTTATCAATGTCTAGTATAATACTTGAAGCTGCTCCAGATAAAAAGATTAAAAAACTATAAAAAAGTATTTTTAAATAAAATGGAGGAAGAGTAAGCGTAAACTTGGGTGTGTAAATCTTGAGACTATATAAAATTACAAGAAACAGTCTAATGTAGTAACCTATTATTAAACAATAAATGAAAGTTTCAAACTCAATAATATTTGAAGCATAGCATACTAACAAAACGAAATTTAAAAATCTAGGATAAAACTCTTTTAAAAAATTGCCAAATACAGAAGCTAAATGGACTCTAAGCCAACTAAAAAAGATTTCAAAGTAGGAAGTTGATATTGCAATTAAAATTATAACAAAAGCATAAGTACTAATTAAAGGTTCTTTTGAAGATATATCTGTAATTATTGATGATGAAAACATCCATAAATAAATAGATATTAAAATAATTATTATTAATGGAGACCATATCGTAAATACTAAAAGACTATCTCTTTCTTGTTTAGTTTTAAATGAACTATAATATTTTATAATTGCATGTTGAAGACCAAAAGATATAAATGGCTGGACTAAGTTAGAATATGCTAGAAGAGCAATTACAACCCCCTGAAGCCTACTACCCATAAAATTCGGGTACATGTAAAGTGTGTTTAAGGCTCCCAATATAAAAGCTAAGCCAATACTAAGTAGATTATAAAATGTTTGTTTTGCAACTAATCCCATTATTTATAATTTCTATAAAATTTAGTTTTGTAAAGTATTAAAAGTAAGATTAAAGTGAAAAATGAAATACTCGCATACCTTATTTTTGTTCCTGTATTTACAACTTTTGGGTTAAACTCAAAAGTAATAATATGTTCTCCACTTTCAATGGCTAGTGCCCTTAGAATATAATTAACTCTGTAATGAGGAACTATATTACCATCTATTTTTGCTTCCCAACCATCAGGATAATACATTTCAGAAAAAACAACCACCTGTTTAGATTTACTTACAAAACTATACCTTAATAAATTAACAGAGTCTTCAATTAATTTAATAGAAGATTCATCATGATCCCTATTTTCATTTAGAGTTAGTGCTTTAGCAGTTAACTCGTCCTCTACTACTGCTTGATTTTTCAAATCTATAGTCTTAAATGATTCGAGAACCTCATCTGCAGATTTAACTCTAATAATTGAGTCTACAAACCAAGCATTACCTTGAGCTTCTTCATTTATTAAAGTTGAAAGCTCCTCTTTAGATTGATACAAAACATATTTAACATTTAACATATTAAGTATTTCAGGAATTTGATTAAAATTGAAAAATTGAAAAAGTTCTTGAAACCTTCTTGGTTTTGCTCCATGATATCCACCTAAGGAATTATGAAAATAGGCTGTTCTAGCCCCAGTTAAATTCAATTCAGGTTCATACACGCGATATCTAGACTTGTCATTTAATATAATTTCATCAGCATTTGTAATTCTAAATGGTGTTTCTATTTGTGATGGATCCACAAAACGACTCCAATCTAGATATCGAACTGCAACTCCACCTAGATCGTAAATTAATAGTCCAAAAAGTAAAACAATAGCAATATTCTTTTTAATTTTTTGACTTTTATAAAGCATGAAAACTAAAAAAGTTATTATTACTAAAAAAACTCCTCTTAATATATCATCATTAAAAACTTCTCTCCTAGCAAAAATTATTTGTTCGAGAATTTCTTCACCATAAGCTTCTCGCAACCTTATATCTATAGCGCTTTTAAATGAAAACAATCCTATGATTTTTAATAGGATTAAAGAGATTAGGAAACCCAAAACACCTATTGTAGTTTTTAAAAAAGGTTTAAAATATTTTTGTGGATTACTTAAAAGTTTTTGTAAACCAAGAGCTGCTAAAACAGGAACACATAATTCTAAAATAACCTGAGCAGATGACACAGATCTAAATTTATTGTAAAAGGGAACGTTATAAATGAAAAAATCAGTCACAATTGGGAAGTTTTTTCCCCAAGACAAAATCAAAGATAATATTGAGGCTATCATCAAAGCATTTCTTATAGGTCCTTTTAAAATAATCATAGCAAACACTGCAAAGAAAAACACAACAATTCCTATATATGCTGGAGCCTCAAGAATAGGTTGAGAACCCCAGTAAGTCGGAACAGAGCTTACAAAATTCTTAGCTTGTTTAATTGAAACACCTTTCTTCACAAGAAACTCATACAACTCAGATTCAGTCCCCAAATTCTCTCTTGATCCTCCGCCTTGAACTCGTGGAATAATTAAGCTTAATGATTCAAATATTCCATAACTATACTCTGTTATATAATTATAGTCTAAACCATCAGAAGTGCTTTTTTGACTGGTACCCAGGTTAAGCTTTAATTCCGAACCACTTCGGGTACTAAATTTAGAATATTCTGAAGTTGAAAGAAGGGGTGTAGCATTTAACCCTATAGCTAAAATCCCGCTTAAAGAAAACAAACCAAGACTTTTTGAGATGGTTTTTAAATTTTTATTTTGATAAGCTTGATGTAAATAAACCAGACCCAGTATTACTAAAATAAATAACAAATAATAGGACATCTGGTAATGATTAGCTCTAATATTTAATCCAAGACCTAAAACGCTTAAAATAAATCCATACAGCCACCTTTTATCAATTAATAAAAAAAACCCAGCTAAGGCAAGTGGCATATAGGATAAAGCCATAGCTTTTGTATTGTGTCCTACTTGAATAATAATTAAAAGATAGGTTGATAAACCAAAAGCAAAAGATCCAAAAACAGCTACTCTCCAATCAACCTTTAAAACTAAAAAAAGAATATAACTAGAAAAAAGATAAAGGAATAATAAATATGCCGGACGAGGAATTAACTTAAACAAATCATGTATTAAGCCTAAAAAATCTGCTGGATATTTTGCCCCTAATTGATAAGTAGGCATACCTCCAAAAGCATTATCTATCCAATAAGTTTCTTTACCGTCATTTTGAGATCTATATTCTTTAATTTGACGAGACATCCCAGAATATTGAACTATATCAGATTGTAATAATTTCATTCCCGTTAAGGATGGATAATAAAAAAGTTGTGCGAAAATGATAAAACAAACTAATACAAGTCCATGTTTACTTAGACTATTATTCAATATCTTCATATTCTATATATTCCCCTAAGTTATCAGACTTTTTAGTTTTATTTTGAGTTTCTTTTTTATTATGACCATTGTTATATTTAGAAGAAGTCTTTTTTGAAATATCACGAATTAACCAACCAAGCAGTAATGGACTTAAACGCCTAATTACATATGAAATAATAAAAATAAAAAATAGAATTTTCAGCAAAGAACTCAAAGTATAATAGTTAATGTCATAACAAATTTAGAAAAAATTATATATAAGATTGTTAATTAAGCCAATCCATAATTATTTATTTTATTAAAAAATCGAATTATATTGCATATTATGTTTGAGATTAAAAATCCTCTATTATTATTATTATGTATTTCAAATATCGGAGTTTGTCAATATACTGAGCAAATTAATTCAAACCGACCAGGATACTCTATAGGGGCGTATTCAGTTGGAAAAGGCGTGGTTCAGATTGAAACAGGTTTTGAGTCTAGAAATTATAAACATAATGGTTATAATCAAAGTACAATTAAAGGGACAGTAGGTTTTTTATCTCTTCGGTGGGGGTTTTTATTTGAAAGGCTAGAATTAACTTATGATGCATCATATATGTTTGATAAATTCACAAATAAGATACCAAACAACCCAATAGAAGTAAAAAGAAGTGGATTTCTTCAAAATTTTTTAGGTGTCAAGTACTTGATTTATGATCCATTCAAGAAGGAAAAAGAGATAAATGTTTACAGCTGGAAAGCAAATAATGGGTTTAAATTAAAAGACTTAATACCTGCTGTTTCTCTAACTGTGGGTGCTAATTTTGATCCATTTAGTGAAGAAACCCCATATCCACATGGTGATTTATTTGGCACTTTGTATAGACCCATATTTTACCAAACGCTATACTATGTTGCTCCTAGTCCTACCCCACTTACTATGATGGGAACTATTGCAACACAATCTCATTTTTTAGGAACATGGGTTTTTGTAACAAATTTTTCTTTAAAAAGATACCTGTCAAAGTTTATTGAAAAAACATACATAATTACTTTAACTCATGCTTTTAATCCACTCTGGTCTGTTTATGTTGAAAATCAAGGGGTTTTTTCTGAAAGGCACTCTGATAACATCATCAGGGCTGGAGCAGCATATTTAGTCGGAAGAAATCTACAGGTAGAGGGTACAATTGGCACCAACACAAGAACTGATCCTAGTTTTTTCTCAATAAATGCAGGAGCTTCCTATAGGCTTGATTTTCATAAAGATTATAAAGACCCAAAGAAAATAGAAAGAAAAAAGTTAAAAAAAGAGGAAAGAGCTTTAAAAAAGAGTAGAAGGAAATTTGATAAGCAAGAAAACAAGAGAAATAAAAATGCTAGAAAAAAACCTAAACAATAAGTTTATATATGGATTCATCTATTTCAATTAAAGAAGTTATTTCTGAAGAAGGGTTGAGAGATTTTGTTCATTTTCCTTTCGAATTATATAAAAATCATCCCTACTGGGTTGGACCCATTATTAAGGAAGAACTTGAAACTTTAAACAGAAAAAAAAATCCTGTTTTTCAAAATGCAATCTCACATTATTTTTTAGCATATAAAAATGAAAAAATTGTTGGTAGAGTTGCAGCAATTATAAACTGGATTGAAATTAAAGAGATCAAAAAATCTAAAGTTCGTTTTGGCTGGTTTGATGTTATAGATGATTATAATGTAACTGAAAAACTTCTTGAAAAAGTTATTTTAGTTGGTAAAAAACATAAACTTGATCAAATTGAAGGACCTGTTGGTTTCTCAAACATGGATAAAGCAGGAGTCTTGGTTAAAGGATTTGAAGAACTTAATACGATGATCACTTTATATAATTATCCATATTATTCAGAACACTTAAAAAAACTTGGTTACCAAAAATTAGCACAATGGGTAGAATATGAAATAAAAATTTCTTCTTTTGAAGAGTCTCCTGAAAAAGTAAGAAGGTTTTCTAAATTAATTTTAGATAGATATTCACTAAAACTCCTTGAGTTTAAATCTAATAATGACATTTTACCTTATGTTGATCAAATGTTTGATTTATTAGGAAAAACATATGACAAACTTCAGACTTTTGTTCCAATTCAGCCCTATCAAATCAAATATTATAAGGAAAGATACTTTAGATATATACATCCAGACTTCATAAAGTGTGTTGTAGATAAAGAAAATAATCTTATTGCCTTTGTAATAACAATGCCCTCATTTTCAAAAGCACTAAAAAAAATAAATGGAAAACTATTCCCTTTTGGATTTCTTAGAATTTTATGGGCTCAAAAATTTGTGAAAAAAGTTTCATTATATCTAATTGGGGTAAGACCAGACTATCAGAATAAAGCGGTAACGGCTATTTTAATGAATGAAATTCAAAAGACTTTTAATAAATATAATGTTAAAGTGGTTGAAACTAACCCTGAATTAGAGGAGAATACCCAAATTCAAACTTTATGGAAAAATTACGAGCATCGTCTTCATAAAAAACGAGCAACCTTTACTAAAGCTATAGAATAATTAAATAGCTGTATTAAATCTTTTACTTTTGCATTATGTTATCTGAAAATACAATTGTCGCTTTAGCTTCACCTTCGGGAACAGGTGCTATTGGAGTTATACGAATTTCAGGTACTGAATCTATTTCAATTGCTTCAAAATGTTTTGAATCGCATAGGGGTATAAACTTAATTGATCAATCCTCTCACAAAACCTTTTTAGGGTGGGTAAAAGATGGTGATCGAATTATTGATAAAGTGTTACTTACAATCTTTAAAGGTCC
>Ga0209709_10000573_pt1 | contig 35249 bp, 37 predicted proteins | sample ArcticOcean_MG_C_2_FD_187435 | JGI IMG/M metagenome (GOLD analysis project Ga0209709, IMG submission 187435) | Marine microbial communities from western Arctic Ocean - ArcticOcean_MG_CB4_136 (SPAdes) (version 2) | ecosystem: Environmental > Aquatic > Marine > Oceanic | place: Arctic Ocean... | reverse complement strand
TATAAATAAAAATCCCGGTGAGACGAAAAATTTAGTAAAACATGCAACTGATCTTATAAAATATATGCCGGTGGATAATAACACACGGGATATGTTAACCCCTCTTTTTGACTTCACATCTGCAAGAGATAAAGTGAATCAACTGGGACAACAATCAAATATTTCATATACCATAAGTCCCAAGACGAGGAGCCATCATAATATGATAAATCGGGAACCTACTACAAAAAGAAGTGTAAGTGAAACTAAGAAAAAATATGTAGCAGCCCAACAGAGTTGGAAATGTAATACATGTAGTCAACAATTAACACATACATTTCAAGTAGATCACAAGATTGATTTACAATTTGGAGGGTCAAATGATGTATCTAATCTAGCAGCATTATGTAATAATTGTCATGCTAATAAAACATCCATGAATAATTTGTAGAATTATATTTTATTTAATATACATAAAATATAAATGAGTACAGTTTTAAAAGGTGTCACCTCAGCAATAATTTATACTCCTTTAGCATTATTAATATTATTGATACTTTTTATAATTGGATATGGTGTAAATCACTATAATCAGACGAGTGATTTTCCTAGTTCTTATAAAAGAACTTTCTCTTTTGTTCAATACATTGTAAGTACATTACTAATAACACCTTTAAAATCAATAGGACAACTTCTATGGTTTATATTTCCTCTCTTCCCATCATGGAGACAAGATATGGGTTATTCTAGGATGGGTGCTTGGGATGCTACCAGTAATAATAGACAATTTAGTTTAGTATTATTAATAATATCATTATTTGTAGGCGTATCTATTTACATTTATAATAATGGTTATCCTGAAACTATTGCGGATTACTCTTATTTTATAAATTTTCTTTTTATAGGAATAGGAATTATTTGCCTAACAGTCTTTTTTATTAAATTTACAAAAAGTTTCTCAGGTGATTATCCAACCACCGGATCTAATTTGGATAAAGATGGCTGGTTATATGCTAATTCTTCAAAATACTTATATTCTTTAATATCTGTTGGAGTTGCTATGGGTATATTAGCAGCATTTGCATTTCTTGTGAGTAAAAATATTCTTTTTAACGTTTCTGGCTCAGTTATGATAATGATTGGTACCGTATTGACTAGTTTATTTTTAACGTATAAATATTTATTAGGATCTATATCATTCAAACGAATTTTAAATAATAATCCTATTTTGAATGTATTGTTTTATGCTATTTTTATTATTCCATGTATATTTTTCGATATAGTCAAATTTTTATACAATGAATTTCGTCATACACCCAAAGCGGTGTACTATATATTTGCAGCAGAGATCATTTTAATTACATTATTGATTGTTGCTCCTATTTTTGTAAAATTTATGTATACAACTTCTTCTGCAAAAGGTAATAATCAAATTATAATTGATAATAAAATAAGAGATGGTGAAAAATCATTGGAAAAAATGAATAAACATGTAAAAACACTAAAAAAAAATACACATTCTGAAAATGGCAAGAGAATTCCAGAAGATGGATGGAAAGATATTAAAAGAAGAAATTTAAATAATACTGCAAATAAAGAAGAATTGGTTCAGTTTTTAATAAATTATGGATATAGAAGTGATGAGATGTGTAATAATGCATTCTATATGGGAGATAAAGATCTATGTAAGGAATCTATAAATGAAACTATTCAATTAATTTATAAACATGCTGGAGAGATATTTGATTTGGAACATAATATTAACGAAACCATTATTAATTTAAAACAACTCAGGGAAGAAAGAAATAATATTAATACGGTTCGAAAAGCGAAAATATTACTTAGAGAACCGGTTTATCTTAAAAATAAAAAGGATTTGGGTCGGTATGATGATTTAAATGGATATAATATTCAATATAATTATAATTATGCACTTAGCGCATGGTTCTTTATAAGAGCCCAACCGCCTAATTATGGAGATCAATATAGAAAACACACTACTATTTTAGATTATGGAGGAAAACCCACAATATCATATAATGGATTGGATAATTCTTTAAAAATTACAATGAACAATGGATTGAATAAAAAACCAGTTATTTATAAAATTACTGATTTTCCGTTACAAAGATGGAATAATATAGTAATAAATTATGACGGTGGGGTATTGGATATATTTATGAATTCTAAATTGGTGGCTTCATTTAAGAATGTAGTACCATATATGAGCATAGATAATGTTAGTGTAGGTGATGATAATGGTATAGGGGGTGGAGTATGTAATGTATTATATTTTCCGAGAATTATGTCAAAAGAACGTATAGACGCTAATTATGCTATTTTAAAAAATATTAATCCACCAATCGTTTAGATAAATTTCTAACTTAATATTATATTATGAATTTTCAAACAATTATTTTAGGAATTATAATCGTTGTCGTACTTTATCTTATATGGAAATATGTTTTTTCAGATACTACAACTGCGAGTTTGTCTATGGGAGGTAGTGCGAAAACCCTTAGAACAATAAATGCAACTTCTCTACCAGGTAACCCATCTTCTGTTGATTTTACCTTTTCTATTTGGATTTATGTTGATAACTGGCAATATCAATACGGTAAACCTAAGGTTATATTTAGAAGATCTAATTCAAAAAGTGGTTCCATATGTCCTTCAGTTTCTTTAGCACCTTCTACAAATGATTTAGACATTTCATTATCTACAATATCAGATAGTGCTGGTGGAGCAGTTGACAGTTGGTCCATACAGAATATTCCAATTCAAAAATGGTGCAGTATTATTTTGGCCACAAATAACAGAACGGTTGATACTTATATTGATGGTAAATTAGTAAATACGCATCTTTTGTCTGGTGTTCCAAATATAGATAAAAATGCCAATATTAATTTGACACCTGATAAAGGATTTTCAGGTGCTACTTCCAAATTTAATTACTTTTCAAGAACAATTAGTCCGCGAGAAGCATATGATATTTATAAAGAAGGCCCTGGTGGCAATGCTTTATCGGATTTACTTAATAAATACAAATTAAAATTATCATTTATGAAGGATAATGAAGAAGTTACTGGATTTGAATTATAAATTTCAAGATATATAATTTATATATCTAATTTTTGAACGTAATTATATTATTTATAATATATAAGTATGTCTTACGGTAGTTTTGCAAGTAATTTTAATAGCCCATTAGCGAATTTAGGGGAAACGTTAGCGAGTTCACGTAACAAAATGGGAGGTGTTTTCTCTAATTTTAGGAATAATAAAGTTGTATCTGGTACAACTGATTTCTTATATTCAAATACTCTTGTTGCAAAGGTTTGTTTCTTTATTTTAGTGTTAATTCTTTTTATTTATTCATTGAGATTAGGTTCTATGGTTTTAGGATATTTAAATTCGCATGATAAAAATCCTATATTAATAAACGGTTTAAAAAGTGGTAAAAAATTAAAAATTATTCATCAGGATCCCAAAGTGAATGGATCTATTCCTATTATGAGATCTGTAAATGAACGAGAAGGTTTAGAGTTTACATGGTCGACATGGATATTTGTCGATGATCTAGTATATAAACAAGGTCAAAAAAAACATATATTTCACAAGGGTTCTTCTGGTAATTTAGGCAGTAAAAAAGAAATTGACGGTATTAATGTATCTGGTATGGCTTTTCCCAATAATGCACCGGGGTTATATTTACATGAGACCAAAAATGCTTTGGTAATAGTTATGAACTCATTTAATAATATTATTGAGGAAGTTGAAATAGATTCTATTCCGATGAATAAATGGATTCTTGTAAATATACGATGCAGGGGAAAACATATGGATACATATATTAATGGCACTATTGTAAACCGACATGAGTTTAGGTCTGTTCCAAAACAAAATTACGGAGATGTGTATGTTAATATGAACGGGGGATTTTCTGGATTATTATCTAATTTAAGATATCATGGTTATGCTCTTTCAGGCGTTGATATTGAAAATATGGTTAAAAGTGGTCCAAATCTAAAGGCAGATGATAGTATGAAAATATTTCCTCCATATTTTTCTCTTAGATGGTTCTTTTCATCAAGTGCTTAAAATATTATAATTTACAATATTTAAATTTTTTGAATATTGTAACTTAATTATAACTTAATTGTAACTTAATTATAACTTAATTATAACTTAATTTTTCAATAAACAACGATGGGATTTATTGTAACCGTATATAAATCCCAATACTGCTGATGTACTTAATAACATTTTCAATATTTGTTCTTTAAAAATTTCCCTATCATTTGGATATAAATTTAATCGTGGTATAATTAATGTATTTGCAATAAATCCAATCGGTAATGTAGTTATTGTAAATACACTAGACCATATCATACCATTTTCCAATTTTTTAGAATTTAATAATGATTGTAGAATACTCATATTATAGTATAAAAAATAATATAATATTTATATTATTTTTTCAGTTGAATATTTAATAATTTATCGACGCAAATTAGGATTTACACAAATATCTTTACTAGGAAAAACCTTACCAGACGCGCATGTATCTTCGCCTGTCATTTTAACACAAGTCCTATATCCTCTATCGCTTCCTATATAGCAATATCCTGCTGATTTTTTGTATTGAATATTACTTTCAGTACTATCATCCGCATCTATCTTTTTTTGCTTTCTTTTTGGTTTTTCAATCGCCTGTTTTAATGTTGATCTTGCTTCAATATTTTTACCTACATCTTCGACTGCTTTTCCAACACTTGTCCCTGATTTTTCCCCTACATTAATAATTTCCTTGGCACCTTTTGATGTATTGTGAAAAACATTATTTGTTCCCTGGCCAGTTTTAAATAAAACAATGCCGAAATATTTTTGAAAAATATCGGTTCCTTCGTAGAAGTATAAATATGTATTATATGTTAAAAAGGCGATGATTAATACGATAAGTAATATTTTGATAATATTAACACCGTTGTCAGTTGGACTTACAGTAGGGCTAAATGTTTGACTTATAGATGATTTGATACCTGAAAAATTTGATGCTAATTTATCAGTTACGGTAGGTTTTCTAGATATTGTTCTTGATATTTTTTCAGTAAAAGAATTTTTAGTTGGATCGGGTGTAATATTTTTCATAATACTATTCGTATTATTTGATTCAAATATACTCATATACAAATTATAAATATTAAAAAATCTAATACAAAAAAATATAATTAGGCCACTGATATTTGCACTTTTCTAAATATATGAAAATATATTATTGAAATATAATAGGGATTTGAAGAGATTTAGAGCGGTTTCAGAGTGTTTCGGAGCGTTTCAGAGTGTTTCAGAGGCGTTTCAGAGCATAATGCCAGTCATACATAAATATATGGATGGTATTGTGTGACTGGTTATGATCTTAATAGTTGATATATATGAATTCTGTCATAAAAGTTTTTTTCTTTTTTAAAAAAACTTTTCCGCTATATTGTAAAATGGACAAATAATAAATGTCCAAAATCGAAAATAGCGATGTACTTTTTTCGTAAAAAACACGAAAAAACTATTTTACTAGAAGGATGAAGGAAATTTTTAGAAATTTTTGAAAAAAACCTACCTACATGACTTAAAAAAAGGCACCAAATAATTAAATAAAAAATTTATTTTGATTTAGGGCCTTTTTATGTTATCATATATATATGGTTTTGGACCTAAATACCGAAATATTTAATTGTCCCGAATGTGACTATAATACGTCACGAAAAAGTAAATGGGAGAGACACCTTCAGACCACGAAACATAAAATGATAACAAATGATAACAAAATGATAACAAAAAAAGTCCATAATTGTGATTGTGGTAAATCTTACACACAACGTTCTAATTTATCTAGACATAAGAAAAGATGTCCCAAAATTATAAAAAAATCGGAAGAAAATCCAGAAAATAAAAAAGAAACCGAATTGGTAAATCCGGAAAATATCACAAAGTTGCTTAAAACTATTTTACAAACAAATGAAACAATTTTACAAGAAAACCGAGAATTAAAAAAAGAAATGAAAAACTTAAAAATAAACAATATTACTAATAACAATACGAATAACATTTCTATAAATATGTTTCTGAATAAATATTGCAAAGATGCAATGTCCCTCACTGATTTTGTTAATAAAATTGTCGTCTCTATAGCAGACTTGGAAAATACAAAGAAACTGGGATTTGCTGATGGGATTTCAAATGTTATTTTAAAGAGTCTGGGAGATATGTCCACTGCTGAAAGACCAATCCATTCTTCTGACTCCAAACGTTCCAAATTCTTTATTAAGGATACCGAAGGTTGGAAAAAGGATGCTAGTGGAGTGCAGATCGACGATGCTATTACCAAAATAAAAATAAAGCATGTAGATGCTTTGGGTGAATGGGAATTGAAAAACCCGGAATATACAAATAATAATGAAAAATCAGAAGAATGGTCTGGATTGTTGGATTGTATTAGTAGCGGTGAGGACAAAAAGGAAACGGAAAAAAATAAAAAACAAGTGAAGAAAAACATAGCAGAAAAGTGTTCCGTTAAAAAGGCAATCGAAGAATTAGATGATTGACTATAGACAAATAACTTATAGACAAATAACTTATAGATCACGCAATTATATATATATTATGTGTTTATGTAATGAATTGGTGAAATGTAAAGCGTGTTGTAATAATTGTAAAGTATGTTGTCTGAATATACCTGTAAAAAGATATTTTTTACCCATAGTGTTGGGACCCATAGCCCTAATTGTATATAACGAACTTCTAACCTATGTATATATACCTGTTTTTCTGGTAATTTCGGCGTTTGTGTTATTTTGGAATTTTCCATGGATTGTATATTATACGGCATCAAAACCACTTTATTATCAAGATCTTTTTATAGATGAAAAAAAACTACCAAATTATGATGTTAATCCAAAATTAAAATCAAAATTTCAAACAATATTAATATGGGTGTTAATTATAACCAATAGTTTATTAGTGGGAGCATTAGGTGATTATTGGTTATATAGGGCTACAGGGATTGAGGCTACATTTGAAATATTAGGTGTGACTGGCGGTATTATAAAGATATTTCAAATAATTAATAATACTATTAGTAGAATAATGTTAAAAATATTAAAAGTGTTTATTAGAAATGAAAATAAAAAAATGCGACGATTGGAAATAGAAAAGATGCGTGAGTTGGTGAAATACAATTTTAAATTAACAAGTCACGATAATAGTGGGGTTGTTATTGATGAAAAAAAAGAAGAAAATAGTATTGAAATGGTAGTATTAAATGATGCGGTAAAACCTCGAAGAGGAAGACTTCAAACAATATAAAATTGGGTTTTTTGAAATAAAAATTTAACTAAAACAAATAAAGTTCCTCCCCATAATGTATCCATAACTACTGTATTCCATTTCCAATTTTTAAGTATGGCCATAGTCGTTAAATCATATACCCCGTATACGAATATTCCTAAATAAAATGACTCGAAATAAGAAAAATTCTTTTTGATAATAAAATAAAATATTCCCATTGAAAGTAAACTATAACAAGCAATTGTTGCTATTATGTTGAGTTTTATAGGTGTCCCTTGAACTAATTGAACTTGATCGTTAAAGTATTTTTTAGTTAAAGACAAATAAATGAAATCTAAACCAAGTAAAATTAAACTTGTTAATAAATATTCTTTAATCATTTAAACAATATTTATATTTTTTTTTTATTTAATAGGGATTACTGATACGTATGGGATACAATTATTAATGAAAAAAGAAAATTATAAATTTTAAATAAAAAATTATAATTTTTAAATAACTTAAACTTCTGCGACAAGCCATGCTGCCAAATTAATTGCATTTTGTGTATTGGTATAGGCATAGGCAGCAACAGACGCTGCATGATTAGCAAATGCTACATTGTATGCAACCAATGCTGTTGCCTCCGCGATTCTAGAGGCATCGAGTTCTGCTTGAGTAGTACTTATGTTGTCGAGCGTTGTTGCAGCATTCCGAGCAGTAACAGCAGTGGTGGTGGTCACGCGGTGGCCAGACAAAGTAGACGCCTTAGTATCAGCGGCAGTTTCAGCACTCAAAACAGACAATGAAGAAATCCATGTAGTTGCTCTTGCCAATGGAGTCGGTACAATAGTCAAATCTTCATCTGTTCCGACAAAACAACAATTTTCTGTAACACGAGTTTTACGTAAAAATTCTAATCCCATTCCAACTCTTGGAAATCCTCCACTTCTCATATTTCCTCCATTATTTATTACAGATCCAGTAACTCGGGTAACTGCATAACGGCCTTCTCCCTCAGTTGTAAGTGATCCGGTCGCAGATGACGGCGATGCCCCATATAATGCTCTTTGAAGTCTTTTATTTCCTGGTCTTCCCATTTTATAATATACAATAATATTTTTTTTTTTTACCTAAAGTATTATAAATTTTTAATTTCTTGGTATAATACCTTTTGACATTATCGAATTCATTTTGTCCAATTTTTTTGCGGTTTTTTCTAAATTAGTATTTCCCATAGAATTATTGAAAAGATAATCTGTTTTCGGCTTAATTTCATTTTTCTTGATTTGTTTGTAAATAATATTCACCTTTTTTACTATATTATCTACAGACGCTGTATTTTCAATAATCGGTATTTTATTATTAATTGTTTCTGTTAATAAATGAATAGCAAAATATATTAAATATTTCCTTTTTTTCTTTAATCCGGCTTTATATTTCAAACAAAATAATTCTTGCAAATTTTTAATAAGTTTCAACATACTAGAGTTTCGTGTATTTGCTTCATAACATAGGCAGTCCCATAATATCCATACAATTTCTGTTTGAAGTTTATCAGCCACCTCAACAGTACGCCTTGCTGCACAATATTTCTTGTTTTCTTTTTTTACTAAAGATTCAAAATTAAATACCCATTCAACCCAATAACATGCTGTGCGAGAATTTCTCTTTTTTTGTGAAATATTCCATGCAAATTCATTAATAGCAACAAACAATTCTTTGGGATCTTCGTCCTTAAATACAATTTTCGCATAATTAATAGAGTCCGCCTTTAATTTATGTGTGATCTTCATCATGCTTAAATCTTCTTTTTGTATTTTTATATTTTCTATAGCATTTTTCTTATTAGAACAACATAATACACACATGATTTCGGCAAATAATTTACGTATCTTGTCATTGTTTCTTATTTTTAATACATCATCTTGGTATCCATTATTGACTATATTTTTAAAATCATCAACGCGAAGTTTTAAATAATATGGTAATTTAGGGTTTCCTAGATGAATATATTTCGACATAAATTCGAAAATAATATCCCATAAATCAATAAAATGTCCGCTACATATAAATTCACCACTCCAATAACAAGCCTGTTCTATTTTCCCATTTACTAAATTATTTAGTAATTCCTTTTTAGCATCATTTTTTTTATATTTTGAAAAAGTGATACCGCGAAAGTTCTTTATTAGACGTATATCATTAATATCATTTTCATTCATTTATAATAAAATTCCACATAAAAAATATTATATTAATACATATAATGAAATCATTAACGACAATGTTAAAAAAAACAATGAGAAGTATTTCAAAAATTAATATTTGGATTAGGCTATTTACATTTTTAGGAGTACTATTTTTAATACTTAATTATGTAAATTATAACCATCGGGGACCAGAGGGATTTGCTCAGATGGAAAAATTTAAAGTAATGAAAAATGATAATCTTTATGATGATTTTTATTGTGGTATATATGATGACTTAGTACATGATTGGACAAAGAATGATTATGAAGTTCGTGAATTAAGTAGAATATTAAAACCTTCTAAAAATAAGACTTTAGTAGATATGGGTTGTGGTAGAGGACATCATGTAAACCTATTCAATAAGAAAGGATTTAATGCTAGTGGTTTAGATGTTTCACCTGCGATGATTGAAAAGGCTAAAAAAAAATATCCTAAATCTGAATTTAAAAGGGGAAATGCCTTAGATGCTGTTACATACAAACAATCTTCAATAGACGTAATTAGTTGTCTTTATTTTACTATTTACTACATACAGGAAAAAAAAACATTTATCGATAATTGTTATAATTGGCTCAAACCTGGAGGGCATTTTGTATTACATTTAGTCAACCGTGATAAATTTGATCCTATTATTAATTCTGCTGATCCCCTACATATTGTATCTGCTCAGAAATATGCTAAAAAACGTATTACTAATTCTCTAGTCAAATTTAAAGATTTTCAATACAAAGGGAATTTTGAATTTGATAAACCAAATAATAAGGCCGAATTTGTCGAAACATTTAAAGACGATAGTACTGGCAATGTTAGAAAGAATGTACACACATTGCATATGGAAACTCAAAAGAAAATTTTGGCTCTTGCTAAACAAACTGGCTTTATATTGAAGGGAAAAATTGATTTAACAAAAACTATGTACGAGTATCAGTATCTTTATATTTTATATAAACCTAAATGAGAGAACTGTTTATGTCGGCTTAGTCGAAGACTAAAAGATGAATTAGTTACAACTCCAGAAGTAAATTTTCTAAAGAATTATTTAGCAAAAAATCAAAAACCTTCTCTCATAGGAACAAAAGTATGGTTTTACCATCTGTAAATGATCATCATATACTTGTGTCTGAACCAACTGAAGGTATTCTAATGTGTGAAATATCAGAATTCCAAATAGTAATCAATTATTTAAGTAAATTCTCGATGAAATTATAAATTTAATTCGTATAATATTTTAAAATTTTTCTTGTTAAAATATTATAATGGAAAGTTGGAACACATCTAGTGAAAATACACAATCAAACGTGCACGATGAAGTTAATCAATCTTTATTGGGAGACGATGATGATAGTAAGGGTATACCAACATGGGATAATTTAAGTACTATGTATGAAAGCAGGTGGCATAAGGAAAAGGAGAAATTTCATAAGGAGTTACGGGGAAATTTTTTTGCTTTAGTTGAGAGATTTGCTTCTGGTAAACAGGAACTTTTTTTATTGAGTTGCCCAGATAGACGTGAGAAATTATATATTCGCGCATTTTTAGAAATATTTGAAAGTGGATATGCTCCCCATGTAGGAGATGCTGAGAGAGTTGCTGGGAGAAAGGTAAGACGTCTTTTTGTTACTCTGCCTCATAACTATCATGATTGACTGCATGAATATACATATGAACATAAAATTATAGGTAATGAAATGTGTCCAATTTTAATTAAAAACCCCAAGTGTTGTACAATATGTTAAAATCATAATTTGTTAATATTATAATAGTATAGTTTTTATGATATTATACTATATTTCGGCTATTATTTATACAATATGTTAAAATCATAATTTGTTAATATTATAATAGTATAGTTTTTATGATATTATACTATATTTTGGCTATTATTTGCATTATTGTTTTACTTATTGCCTTTTTCAAATTAAAATATCCATTTTGGTCTAAACAGCCTGTATTTCATTTTCATAATATTGGGTATTGGTTAATGCCTCCAGGAATTATACAACATGGTATGCCGGAAAAAAATAAATATTATGATGAAACCATATTTTTCTTTGAATTTTTTCAAGTACCTACGCAAAAAAAAGCACTGTGTGAATTTTTCATAAAAAATAATTATATGCCTCACAAACATGAACTTTATAAGCCTCCCAAACATGGAGTTATAGACTATTTAAAACATCACAATGATAAAAGTTATATGTCGTTTATTGAAAAAAACAATAAAATCATTGCTACTATGACAACCAGATCTCTTACATGTAAAATAGATAACAAGTTATTTCCACTTTACTATGTAGATTTCTTATGTGTTCATAAAAAACATAGAAAACAGGGGATAGCCCCTAAACTTATTTATACACACTATGTGAAACATAGGGAAACGCATAAAAATTGTATTTTTCTTTTTAAACGCGAGGGTGCACGTAACGCCATTGTACCGTTGACAAATTATTATAATTATATGTTTGATATAGAAAAATGGCCTAATAAGGTCATGTTTGATCAACCAGAAATTAATTCTATACTTATTGGCAGTGAAAATTTTGATTTATTTATAGATGTATTTAAACGTCTGGATAAATCTAAATTCAAATGCATTATTTTCCCACATTTAAATCATATTTTGCATTTAGTAAAAAAGAAGTTAATTTTTATTGGAGTTACTATGATATACAAAGATCCGTTTGATTTTTTTATATTTAGAAATAGTCATACTTACTATGATGGTAAGAGAGGATTGGAATGTATAGGAAGTTTTAATGAAACTAAAGAGGCTATATTTAGTTTAAGTTTTCTCTCCGTATTGAGTGTAATTTGTAAAGAGATAGATTGTAAGAGGTTATTTTTGGAAAATATTTCTAACAATAATATTATCATTAAAAATATCCTAAATAGATATAGTTATCGGGAGAGAATTTCTACATCTTATTATTTTTATAATTTTGCTTTAAGGCCATTTAAAAGTACAGACGTTATGATCATTGATTAACGTGTATATTTACCCGCACGGGCAAAGGAATCAACTGTAAAAATTACAAAAACCCCTAAAAACATATAAAGTACCAATTCTTCTGTAACATTTCCAGTTTTTTCGTCTTTATTTTCTTCTAATAGATGTATCATGTAGTTAAGTTTTTTCATGAGTTGGTCTTTAGAGCCGTGTAAATTAGCATTATTGGTTGCTTTATTATAATAAGGAACATAGGTATTGTAATAATTTTGATAATTCATATTTGAAGATTGATTATCGTCCATTTGTGTAAATGCTTCTGGTGAAACTGCTTCATCGGTTCTTGATTTATCTTCAGTTGTAGGTACTGGTTCTCTTGTTATTTGTGGTTGATCGGGTGGATTAAAAGATGTATCAAAATCTGCTAAATTATCATCGTCATCTTCCATACTTTTTAGGAATGTCGTTACCTTTGCACTTTTTCTTTTTAAAGTTTTATTTTTTTTAATTTTGGATTTAGCCAAACTATTATCTTTATCATCAAATGTTGAAAATGCTAATGTTGATGCCATACTTATAAAAAATGAAGATTTTAATTTAAAATTAATAAACTGATTTATTATAAAAAATATATATCGAAATATATATATGAATTTGTATGCAGAATATGTTCTATTAGCACTATTAGTGTGTTTACTTTATAAACAGCCTGAATTTTTGCTTAATCTCACTTTTAATAAGTATTTTATGACTGTACTTATGTTTTTATGTATTTATTTAACATATACGTTGGGGGTAACATGTGGTGTAATTATTGCATTTATTATTATACTTTTCATTAGTTCAAAAAATGAATATGTGGGGTTTAAGGAGGAATTTACTCCTAAAATAAGTAAATGGACACCTGAAAAATTTTCATCCCCTTGTCAAATTGATCTTGATAGAAAAATAAAATTAAGTGCTGAAAGAAATAATATAGCGGCAACCAAACAATTGGATGGAAATACTAATGGTGGATATAAACAACCACAACAAGATTATTGATATGTGTAGCAAATTATAAATTTTCAAGAAATATAATTACCATAATACAGGTATATATGTATTTTTGGAAGTATCTATTTTAGGAATATTAAATAGATACTTTTATATTTATCCTAAAGTAACATGATTAAATATCAGTCAAAAAAAAGAAATATATATAAATATTAAGAGATGTTATCAAAATTAATGGAGTATTTAGGTTATTTAAATAATAGTAAATTTTTCGCTGGTGTAGTGATGATCATGTTAAATATAGGATCGAAATATATTACGATTGAATTGAGTAAATCACAGGAAGAGTATTTAAAGAATAATGTGGGAAGGCAAATATTAATATTTGCCATTTCATGGATGGGTTCCCGTGATATATTGATTGCTTTAGCGTTGACAGCAATATTTACTGTATTAGCAAATCATTTGTTTAATGAAGAAAGTAAGTATTGTGTAATCCCTAAAAAATATAGAAATTTCAAACATTTGTTAGATTTGGATAAAGATGGGGAAGTTAGTCAAGATGAGATTAATAAAGCAACTAAAATATTGGAAAAAGCAAGGAAAAAAGATCAAAAAAAAGAACATTTAAAAAATTTAAATAGTTTTATGTTGCGTGTATAAATTTCTCTCCAATTTATATCTATGTCCGTTAAATCAACATCAATGACAAAATATATATATAAGCCAAAGAATTGTCCCCCAAATAATGTATTGTATAGAATAACATTTAAATATAAAACAAATTTTTCAGGAAATAAATTGTTTAACCTCACTCGGAAAAATTTTCCTGATTTTGTTGTAGATATTCCCAATAGACAATTAAGACCGGGTGATTCTATTAGATATACACCTTTAAATAAGAATAATCCTAATCATGGTAAACTTGCAATGATTACGAGTGAAAATAATAGAAGAATATATGGTAAAATAGTTAAAACTTTTGATTTAGAATTTATCTCTCCGACAGTCAGAGGAAATAAGGTAATTAATAATGTTCAATCGATACCTCAGGATAAAAATGGTAGTACAATACTAACACTTATACCTCAAGTGAGTATGTATAGATGTAGTTCACCATTTGTACCTATGTCGCTTATAAATGGGTACTTGACGGCATATAAAAACTATAATTCGAAACAGACAAATAGACGATTAAGAGTATTAGAGAGGCAAGGTATTGCACTTTTTGATAAGTATTTTCATTTAGGAAATAATAATGAACCGTTATATCCTGAGTTTGTTTCTAGAGGACAACCTAATTTTGATTTGCAAAGGCGTATGAAAACCAAAATGAATAAAGAAGTTGAGAAAATGGTGAATAACTCTTTTCTCTCCGGATCAAAAACCAATAAACCTATTATCAAGGGAAAAGGTAAACGTAAAACTTTGGAATTTGCTGTTCCAAAGGATGCTAGAGGTGGCAAACTAGTTGCTATTAATGTGGATGGAATTAATATAAATATTAGAGTGCCTATAGGATCTAAGTCATTGGATAGAATAACTGTTCCTATTGAACGAAGTAATAATGAAGCCGTTTATGAAAGATTAAAACCATCTTCTAAAAAAGAGTCGCATCTTACTTTTATTCCGACGTTTATTACTGCTAAGTTTTCAAATGATAAGCATTTGGATATTCATAAGTTAGTGAAAGCGTCAAAAAATCAATCATTTAAAATAAAAGATGCTAGTATTATTAAGCAGAATAATGGTGCTAATTTTAAGTTTATGGAATTGGCACGCTTCAATAAAACAAATAATCCTTTGGTATTTGATTTGGAGGTTCATGTTGATTTGAAATTGGAAGTGAGTAAGTATTCTGCAGATTCTGGTGGGGTAGATTCTGGTGGGACAACAAATAAAATATTTAGTGGTATAGGCGATATGATACAAAATTCTGGTAGTGGATGTCCTTCGAAGATGAGAAAGTTAAAACAAAGTATGAAAAATGTATCTAGTCAAATAGATAAATCAAGATCTACTCGCGGAGAGAGAGGTAACCGCACAAAAAGAAGACGACGTGATGAACGAAAAAGAGGGAGAAAAACTTTTAATACAAAACGCAAGAAAATTAAGCGAAATAGAACTCGTGGAAAAAAGCGCAAATACAGTGTAAAGAAAATCTTTAAAACACGAACTGGGTATAAGAAAAAACGTAGATCGGTGAGAATTTAGATATTTATCAAATAAATATTACTTAACAATATGTATTAAATAATATTTAATACGTATATATATATGCATATCATACATGGGGTACTATTTTATATATTTTTAACAATATTTTATTGTTCTCTAGATAAACAATTGCAAAATCGATATCATGGGAACTATTATTTATTGCATGGAATAAGTAATATTTTTATTACTTATTCCTGTTTACCTGATTTAAAAAATACATATACAGATCTTAATAATTTTAATAATTATCCAGTTAATTATGTTCCGTCTATAATAACTTTTTCTCTCCACAGTTATCATATTATAAATTATTTTAATAAGTTGATGTTTGATGATTGGTTGCATCATATTCTAATGTGCGGTGTGGCTTTGCCAATCGGATTAAGTATTAATTCAGGATTTTTATTAAACCATAGTTTATTTTTCTTGATAGGATTACCCGGTGGTATAAACTATATTCTCCTATTTTTATCAAGAAACAAATGTATTGAGAAATTGACACAAAAAAGAATAAATACTTCACTAAACTTATGGATTAGAGCACCGGGGTGTATATCTCATAGTGCATTAACATTTGTAGTCTATAATAGTCATTATGAATTAATAGTTGGGTATCAAAAATATTTAATATTATGTGCAATTTTTTTAACATTTTGGAATGGGATATATTTTATGGAACAAGTTGTATCAAATTATGCTGTTCAAAAATATAAATCAGAAGAAAAACTGAAGTTAAAAACCTGAAGTTGAAAAACTTAAGTAGTTCTTGAAGAAAGTGCGATCCTTAATTTATCTATTTCTTCTTTTGTAAATGATTTAGATGCTTCTTCTTTTTCCATAGTTTTTTGCTCTGTTTCTAATTGTTTTATTTTTTCTTGTAAATCTTCAATATTTTTCTGCATTTCTTCTGGCGTCATTTCTGTCTTTCTGCCCCAAAAATAACCATAAACAGATGATGCGCCGTTATATCCTAATTTCAAAACATGATAACTTAAATCAATACCTTCGTATAAAATTGTTCCCAGTACCATTTTACAATATATTTATAAAAAAAAATATATTGTATTAACGACTTTATCAAACGATCAAACGATCAAGTAAAATTCAAACTGATGCTATTTCTCTCCGACTTGGGTTTTTTACGACGTGATTTTTTTGGTTTTTCAAGACTATCTTTCATATCTTCTAATTCGCTAATACTTACGACACTATTAGTATCAGTTTGTTTTAAATTAATTTTTTTGGTTTTTAATCCAGATAAGATATCGTCTAATTCACTGGGTCCTTTCATTTCTGGTCTTTTGCTTTTCTTAACTCTCTCAAAATTATCTCTCATATTAACGGCATCATTAAAACTAGTTTGTCTATTAGATTGTGAATTTTGCTGTCTACTTGCTTGTACATCAGGTCTTACTTTAGACATGCGGGGAGGATTTCTGCGCATTTCGTCACTTGGACCTGGAGGAGATCCTCTTGGAGGCACATGCATGGTAGGTCCATTCATTTGAGATTGTCCACCCATAACATCTCCCATAAAGTTAGAAAATCCAGGATTTTGTTGTCCCATTGAATTCATAGCAGCACTCTGAAATTGCTGCATTAATTCAGGATTTTGTCTCATAATATCGTCCATACCAGGCATAGATGATTTAAACATTGTATTTGTCATGTGTAACATTGCTGCACTTCCCCCGAGCATAAATAATAATTTAAGTTCTGGGGCCATTTTGGTTTTTCCTCCATATTTTTCATGTAATTCTCCAAATACATCATCATATTCGTCTACATTTTCATTTACTGCTTCACTCCATCCGTCAAGTTTAATATCAAAGGGATCAAATTTATTATTTAAAAATTCTAAACCGGAAACACAGGCTAGTAATATTTTTTGTTGAAATTTGACACTATTTTGTTTTTCTTTATCGGCTTTAATCATTTCGTATTCACCCTTCATTTCTGCTAAAGGAGAGTCCATTGTGTATTTTTTAGTAAGTGATATACCTTTCTTTTCTAAAGCCTCTAATTTTCTTAAATAACTTAGTTTTTCCCTTAATATTTCATCATTAGACAGTTGAACACGCTGTGGTGTAAGATTGGGATTTACAGGAATTTCATTAAAAGTTTTAAAGCCATCTTTACTTTCAATCGTTACGGGATCAGTTGCTTTATTTAACGGTACATTATTGATTGGATTCATGGTATTCACTGATGGAGGTGTTTGAATGTTAACAGTGGGTTTATTAAATAAATTACTTCCGATATCTGTAAAACTGGGTCTTTTTTTTTTTGGAGTAATTTCGTCTAAATTAATATTATCTAAACTATTCAAATCCTTCAGATTAATATCGCTCCTAGGAGAGGTTTGTTTTTGTTTGTTAGGATTCATTAACATTTCGGCACCGGGTCCAAAATTAACACTTTTCTTCCCACCAACTTGAGGAGGATCACTAACCGATATTTTTATAGTACCTTTATCACTACTATTAATAACATTTAATTTTGGTTCTGATAAACTTAGATTGATTTCTTCCATCTTATGTTTTATCTAGAACTTTTAATTTTAAGTATTCCGCACTAAATATTATATAATATCGTTTATTATTCTAAAAAGTTTATTAAAAGTTTAGTTTTTGATAAACTTTTTTCTAAAAAGTTTAGTTTTTGATAAACTTTTTTCTAAAAAGTTTTATTTTAATATGCTATTTTTCAAATACCATCGTCCTTGTAAAAAACTATCTGCTAAATCATCTTTTTTTTTATGTTCATTAAATGGTTTAACCCATTTTGATAAATTATTGTTTTCTATGATAATTTTTCTAGTATATTCAATACTTAAACTTTTTCGCTGTGCATATGTTGTTTTTTTAATATCTAAGAATTCTTTTAATTTATTTGTAGCCGATATTTCTTCAACTAAAGGTACTTCTTTTTCTATAAAATGTTGCATGATCATACCTTGTAGTGTTTTCATTCGTAGGGCTAGTGGACCTATTTGATTTTCAATACAAACTATATCAATAGGAATATCTTCTAAAGTTTCGTTAAACATTTCTCGCATGGTTCTCCCGTAAGTCACTAAATTAATATTTCTTGTTTTTATTTTTGATATAATATCAAAAAATTTACAATCATAATATTCTATTATACATTTTAGTAATTCTCCTTTTTTTGCTTTTTTCCCCTTTTTCTCAGGGTCTAGTTTATATTTGTGTACTAATTTCATAAGATCTACCATATTTTTCTTTTTTAAATTATGTTTATTACAATTAATATCAGGTATTAAATACTTTTTTTTTTTGGCGTGGGTTTTGCAGTAATAACAGTCATTTTTATAATATTTCGCCTTTTTATTACAAATATCTTTATTTTTTTTCGGTTCTTTGCATAAATGTTCTTTGTCTTTGCAAAGATTTAACACATCCCATTTTAGTATTTGATATTCCATACTATCTGTAATTTCAAAAAGGCAAAAGGCGAGATTTTTCATCCCAACATCAATACTTAATATTTTCATTGATCTAATGTGTAATTTTTTATTTAATACTATATTTTTTTAGATATAATGTTTAAGATAATGTTAAATATTTTACATATGTAAAATATTTTTCAAAAATTATTGGAACTGGTTACTCGAGCAAGAACGCATTGGTCCTGCTGAATTTGCGTTTCCAGCGCCACATTTTGCAGCACGGGCCAGAAGTAACTGTTCTTGCGTCAATATATGTGGATTGGTCCTAGATTGTAAAGCATTTCTGGTAAGGTAAAGATTTTTTAGATCGCTGGTTTCGTATCCAAACGGTCTAGAATTATCGGCACATCCTTGGAACAAGTATTTACCATTTGTCTTTACATTTTGTGCTGCTTCGATGCACTCACTATTTTCACCCTTTGCAGATTGAAAGTTTTTGTTTCTAATAGTTGTACCATTGTTGATCAACCATTGTCTGTAATCATAATTGTTTGTGATATTTAAATTGTTACGTAATTCGGTGTTAGAATTACAAGCAGGATTGTACATAGTGAACATCCTGCTGTCACTCATCATAGGAGCGACATTAAAATGTATATTATTAGATCCGGAATAGCACGTTGCCCAACTCATTTATATTAAATAAATAAAATAATTCTTATATATTTAATTAATATTGTCTCTTAATATGTCTCTTAATATTGTCTCTTAATATGTCTCTTAATATTGTCTCTTAATATTGTCTCTTAATATGTCTGAATATTCCGTAATTATCATAATTATAAACCTAATTACTCATTAAAAGTAGGATAAGAGGATCTTTTTTTAAAGATCTATAGTTGCTAAGTCCTCGTTCGGAGGCAATTTTTTTTAATTCGGCAACGGTCTTTTTTTTATAAGCATTTGCTGATAATTGGATAACTTCGACGGCTTCAAGAGGTTCATCATCAGATTCTTCTTTGGACTCTTGTTTAATTTCTTGGGACTCTTGTTTAATTTCATCTTCGTCGTCATCATCAATTTCGTCTAAACTATCTTCATATGTTTCATGTTTAATTTCTTCTAAATTAATAGTTTTAACTTCATCGTCGTTAAGTTCAATAGTTGTAGGTTCAAATTTTAAAGTTTCCTCTTCATCATCGCTATCCTCATCAGTATCACTTACCTCGTCGCTATCACTATTATCTTCATCCTCCGAAACCTGTATTAATTCACTCTTAATAGTCTGTTCTACAGGTTGATATGTTTCATTTTGTATAGGATCTGCTGCGAAACCACCTCGTGCGGCATTTTGCTGTCCATCATAATTTTGAATTAAATTAAACATTAATTCCACTTTTTTTTCCATTCCTGATACTTTATTTCTAAAATAAACAAATACTAATCCTACTGCTAGAATAGTAATACCAATACTAATCAAAAGACCTCTAGATATCATTAATCTTTATTCATATAAAAATATAACTAAATAAACGAAGAATAAAAGGTTTATTCCATTTTATTCAAAACCTTTATAGTTTCTTCTACTATATGACTAGGGTAATCTAGATTTTTTAATACACTAACTCCACCTTTCAAACTCGATTTTCCATTTACTAAACGATATTTATAGGTAGGATTATTATCAACAATATTTGTTTCCATACTTTGATTTAAAATCTTTTTATTTGTTTTTAATAGATCACATAATTTCAAATAATGAGTGGTTAATAAGAATTTAACATTTTTATTCTTGGCAATAAATTTCAAATAAGAATATGCACTACTAATCGCCTCATATGGGTTGGTTCCTGAATATAATTCATCAAAAATACAAAAATGTTTTTTAGTTGGATTATCAATTATACATTGTAGAATATTTTTGCATCTTCGGGCTTCTGCTTGAAATAAACTGTCTCTGGAACATGTGTCTGGAATATTCAAATAACAATGTATATGATCAAAGAAACTTGTTTCACACGTGTCATAAAATCCATAACCAATTTGCTGTGTCAATAAAAGATTAATGATTGATGCTTTAATTACGGTTGTTTTTCCAGCAGCATTCGGTCCTGTGATAATGATGTTTTTCTTCAAATTAATATTATTTTTCACGGGATTTTTAATACATGGATGCCATATATTTTTCACTTTAAATTTAATTTTATCACCTATTTTACACGGTCGAATAGTTTTTGATTTTATATTTTCATTTATCCCTAAAATATTATCTATATATCCATGAAATCCAAAACTCCAACTTAACATGTTTTCTATTTCATCGCTATCATAAAAAATATAAAATTCCTTCATAAGTTTTCCAATTTGTATGAATTTTTGCCAACCATTATTAGAAGGAAGATTTTTAATACAATTTCTATATTTTACCAATTTCTCCAAATATTCTTCTAAATGATTATTAAATTGTTTATAAGAGCCTAATGGTTTTGTGAAATGCAAAGTCAACTTAATTTTTTCAATAGTATATTCTAAATAATTATTTGTTACTTCAAAATTATTAATAACTGTATAAGTATTTTTATAAAAACGATGACATAAAATAATATTTTGATAAATATTGTAAAAATACAATCCTAAACAAAAAACTATATACACTTTTTGTCCCATTGATACTTGATTAAAAGATACAAGTAATTTTCCAATAGCATGATGCTTTAGATTTTCCATTAAAATATTATAATATGTTGTCCATGTTATAGGCATTTTCATAACTTTTAAAATAAAAAAAGGCACTATTAAGATAAATACTGGTGCTACAAGGTTTAATATAGGGGATGAAAGATTATAAAAACTCATGATCGTAAGAAATAAGACAGATTTATTAAGAAAGAGAAATTTCGACCAATCAACATATTGATATTTTTCATAAAAATTGGATTGGTTTTTAAAATCACCCCATATATTCATCATATTTTCAATAAGAGGTTTATCAAATGGTATTGCGTCGACATTTTTATAAAGTTTTTGACTATCTTTTATGAATTTTTTATCAGTAGTATAATTTTGAGCCCAAATAGATAAACATTTTTTTCCTAATTCGGATTTTGGTTTGAATAGTATTTCATATGATGTAGTATTTGTGTTATCTTCATCATTGTTTTGAATTAATTCTAAATCTTTTTGTAACTCCTTGGAAATTTCATGCTTTTTTTCTAAAAATTCAATAGGTAATTTAAAACATTTATCATTATAATATTTATCATTTTTATCATTATCATTTTTATCATTATCATTTTTATCATTATCATTTTTATCATTATCATTTTTATCACATTTTTCTATATTGGACATTTATATCCTATATAGAAAAATCAACTAATAATTAAACGTAAAATGAGTTGTCACATTTACAATTTAATATGTTCTGCAAAATTAGCAGGCATTTCTTTAATTTCTGTACTATAAAATTCTTCAAATTTCTTTAATTTTTCGATATCATATTTTGTTTGAAAATTAATAGCAACTCCTTTACGACCCCATCTACCAGAACGTCCGATACGATGTAAATAAGTATGTTCATTTTTGGGAATATCAAAATTAATAACAATACTAACTTGTTGAACATCAATTCCTCGAGCAAATAAATTACTCGTAATTAAAACACGGCATCCTCCCTTTTTAAACTCTTGATATGTTTCTTTTCGTTCATCTTCTCTCATTTTACCATGAATTTTACGAACAGGGAAATCATCCTCTCGCATGGCTTCTTCCAAATCATCGACACGTTTTGTTGAATTACAATAAATAATCGCTTGAGAAATAGTCAGACTACCAAAAAGATCTTTTAGACATTCATATTTTTGCATATCATCATCCACATTAATAAAATACTGTGCAATTCCTTGAAGTGTTAATTCTTGAGATTTAACTAATATTTTTTTCGGGTTCACCATGAATTGCTTAGATAGTTCTTCCAAATCATTATCCATTGTAGCACTGAATAATCCAATTTGAATTTCCTGAGGCATATATTGAAAAATTTTATATACTTGTTCTTGAAATCCCGATGAAAACATTTCATCTGCCTCATCAATAACAATTACATTCAGTTTATCAACTTTTAAATATCGTCGTCTTAACATATCTTGGATTCTCCCCGGAGTTCCAACAACAATATGTGGTTTATTTTTAATTAATTTATTTTTACTGTCTTCTATTGAGGTTCCCCCCACTAATAATTCAATTCTTACTTCAGGTTTCATAAATTTACTAATAACTGAAAAGACTTTCATTGACTGTGATGCTAACTCATGCGTTGGTGCTAAAATAAGAGCAAATGTATTATCTAATTTTTCATAATTAGCATTGCATAATTTATGCAAAACACTTATCACAAACGCTCCGGTTTTTCCTGTACCAGATTGCGCCTGTGCAATAATGTCTCGATTTTTTTTAGATGTCATTGGTACAAGAGTTTGACATTGTATAGAACTTGGTTTTTCAAATCCAAAAGCATAAATCCCTCGTAATAAACTTGAGGATAAATTTAAATTTTCATCTTCCCAACCACTTATAATATAATTATCTAAGTTTTTTTGTGTATTTTGTGAATTTTCTGTGTGCGTACTCATCGTATATTATAATTATAATTTATTTTTAAGTTGCTTTACGATTAATATTATAGATGGTATTACAGATGGTATTACAGATGGTATTATAGATGGTATTATTAGATGGTATTAATAGATTGTATTACAGATTGTATTATAGATTGTATTATTATTTAAAAACTGATATAAAAATAAAAATCGTTTTATAATAAGAATGAGTATACTAGCGGACAGTCAATATACATTAAATAAATTTACAGAAATAACTAATACAAGTAATATTATGGAATTGGATAGTTATACTATAAAAAATATTAACAGAATTGCTAAGAAGGTAGGCGCACCAAGTTATATTAAAACTCCTATTTTTAAAAAAAATAGGAATTATAAAAAAGATAAATATAAAACATCAAATACATTGAAAGAAGATGATTCTGATAATTTTGTAAAAACAGAACTTAATAAAAGTGTGAATATTTTGGAAGTGCAGTTTGATAAAATAAGATTATTCTTAAACAAATTGACAAATAAGAATTATAAAGAAAATTTGGAGAGTATTATATTTATTATGAAGTCAGTTGAAGATGAAAATAAAGAGTATTTGGAAAAAATAGGAAAGACAATTTTTGAGATTGGAAGTAAAAATAAATTTTGGTGTAATTTGTATGCTCAATTGTATAAAGATATTATTGATGAGTTTCCTATAATGAAAGACATTTGTATTTCAAATTTCGAGAGTTTCATGGGTATATTTACTACATTTAATTTTATAGATGCTGATGAAGACTATGATTTATTTTGTGAATATAATAAGGAAAATGAAAAGCGTAGATCATTAAGTCATTTTTTTGTTTTATGTGCAAATCATGATATATTAGATAAGAAAAAAATAACAAATATTGTTACTAATTTATTAGAAAACATGAATAAAATGATTTATGAGGAAAATGCATTGCAACAATTGGAGGAAACAACTGAAAATTTGAAGGTATTAATTATGAATTTTAATGATGATTTTAAGAAATTGGAAGAATTTACTTCAATTAAATGCGATGTTTTAAAACTTTCGGAGTTAAAACCGAAAGATTATAAAAGTTTAACTAATAAAATTATATTTAATTTATTAGATATTCTAGATATTATGTAAAGCATATAAATAATTATTTAAATAAATCTTGACTAAATTATGTAATGTCTATACATAATTTAGAAATGAAGTTGATTAACGCTGACTTAAAATTAAAAAGGAAAACGAATGTTACATATGAAAGGTTAATGCAGGATGTTAATGATGAGAGTGATAAAAAAGAAAATATGTATATGGAAACTATATGGGATGAAAATTTATCAAATGAATTTATAACCCAACAATTCTATTATGGTGATAATTTTACTCTGAAGGAGTTGTATCATATATCTAATTATTATGATATAAGTAAACGTAAGAAAAAGAAACTTGACTTGATAGATGATATTATTGCATTTGAGTTGGACACTGATAATGAAGAATTAGTTGAGCAACGAAAAAGATTGTGGTTTTATATAAATGAACTTAAGAATGATAACTACTTAAGTAAATTTATTATATTAGAATAAAGTATAATGGTATTATCGCAAATTAATGATACGGTAACATATCCGGAAATAAAAACTATTGATGAGAATGATAAAGGTAAAGAAGTAACAATGTTTAAATTAAATTTATTGGGAGTGGATGTTGTAATAGCAATCGGTGATTTAAAATATGATTTTTCTAAAAAAGATATTTTATTTGTACATGTTTATTTGATAGTTGACGAGTCGGATAAGATTTATCAAGTTGGTATTTATGAATTTTTAAATAAGGATTATGAAAATTTATTGGACAGTGATGGTGATATAAATATTTCAAAAATAGATGGACCACTTTTATATACATTTGTAGACAAACCTTATCTTGAAAAATGTATGGTGAATGAAAGATTAGTTCCTGATTATGATTCCGGGGATGATTTAGGGGATGATATAGACGATGATATAGATAAAGATGATATAGATGGTGACGATGGTGACGATGGTGACGATGGTGAAGATGATGAAGATGGTGAAGATGGTGACGGTAAAAGAAGTAAAAAATCACCGTCTAGGTTGTTGGTAGAATTGGATATAGAAGATAATGACGACGATGATGATTTTTTACAAGTGGGTGAAACTGAAAAACAAGATAAAAAGGAAAGAAAGAAGTATAAAAAGGCAGAAATTGGGGAGTCACAGTGGATACAGCAGTTTTTACAAAATAATAATTATAAGATAGAAAATGTCGCGGGAGATGGGAGTTGTTTTTTCTATGTTATTAGAAACGCCTTTAAAAGTATTGGTATAAATGCTACGGTTGATAAGTTGAGACAATTTTTGTCGGATAATGTTACTCAAGAGCAATTTGATAACTACCGAACAAGGTATGATATGTATATGGCGGAATACCGAGATTTAAAACAAAAAATTCCAACTCTTAAAAGTAAAAAAAATGATTTAACAAAAACATTTAAATCTATGAAAAAGAAGGCTAAAAAGGAAAAGGATCGTGATACTTTAAAAACAATCCGAAAAACAGCAACATCAACCAAAAAGGAATATACTAAAATAAAAACGCAGATTGATACATTTACAAAGGAATTAACATATGTGAAGAAAAATATAACTGATATTAAATGGATGAAAAATATTAAGACATTGGAAGCGCTAAGGGCATTTATGCTCAGTTGCGATTTTTGGGCGGATGCATGGGCAATACCTAAATTGGAAATATTAATTAATACGAAGGTTATTATTTTATCAAGTGAATTTTATAAAAAAGGAGATTATTCTAAAATTATTAATTGTGGGTCATTTACTCCGAAAGTTATAGAAGACAGAGGATTTTTTAAACCCAAATATTATATATTGGCTGAACATACAGGTGATCATTATAAACTTATTAAATATAAGGATAAGAGTATATTTAGGTTTCATGAAGTCCCGCATAAGTTGAAAACAATGATTACGGAAAAATGTATGAAATCCAGAGGAAAAACCATTTATAATTATATTCCTAAGTTTGCTAAGTTAATAGGTGAAACGGTGGATGTTAGTAAACTCCCAGAAAAAGATGATTTTTTAGAATCGTTAAGTAAAAACGAAAAAGAAAGAAAAAAATCAAAAAAAAGTAAAATTGAAGAAGTAAATGAAAAACTAGGTATGTCACAAGACAGTGAAATTATAGAAATGCAACCAACACCTACCCCAGAAGATGGTAATTTGTTTTCAGATAAAGTTACTTTTATGTTTTATTCAAAATCAGCCAATAAAATCCCGGGGAAAGGTAAGGGGGAAATTATTTCGGATGAAAGAATGATGGAATTTAATGAATTGGCAAAGATGGATTCATGGAGAAAAGTATTATCTAATTTCTATATGAAACCAAAAAGAGATGGTGAAGTCGTACCATTATTTGAATTGGATGGATTAAAATGGGCATCTGTTGAACATTATTATCATGGCAATAAATTTAAGAAAAATCATCCAGATTACTATAGACTTTTCGCAATTGATTCGGGATCACAAATAATGGATGATCCTAAAAAGGCATTGGGTGCGGGTGGTAAGACAGGTAAGGTGTCCGGAAAGAAATTTCGACCTAAAAATGTGGTAATAGATGAAGATTTCTTCGATGATAATAATAATGAGAGAATTATGGAGAAGGGACAAAGTGCAAAGTATCAACAGGATACTCATGCAAAACAGGTTCTTATTGCAACAAAGGATGCTAAGTTAGTACATTATGTATCATCGCGTAAAAGTAAAGCAGAACGTCCTGAAAATGTTGTATTTTATGATACTATGAGAATAAGACATAGAATTAAGAAAACTTTTAAATAAACTTTTTGAGAAAAAGTTTTCAAAAACAAACTTTTTGAGAAAAAGTTTTCAAAAACAAACTTTTTGAGAAAAAGTTTTCAAAAACAAACTTTTTGAGAAAAAGTTTTCAAAAACAAACTTTTTGAGAAAAAGTTTTCAAAAACAAACTTTTTGCAGAAAGAAGTTGAAGAAACAGTCACGGTTGATGTTATACTAAGGGATATATAAAATGTTATAGATTATAAGACTATTTAAAAAATTGAAATTTTGAAACACATGTTTTTGATTGTAAAAAAATGGCATCAATTAATGACGAACTAGTTTTCAAAGTGAGATTGGAGTGTGAATGTTGTGATCGTCACCAAATTGATAAACCTGAGAAACTTGAAACTTTTATTGAAACCGAAACTATTGCAAATCCTAATCAATCCGAAAATAAATGTGGTTGTAATTGTCGTAATGAAGCTCGTCGTATGTGTAGAGAATTATATGGTTCGATATATTTATGGCAACTTGATAAGGAATTATGGAAAAATATTACAAAAGAAGAAATTCGTCGTAGAAAAGGAATTATATTAAATAAAGATATCGATAATAATGATGAAAATATTTCAAATATTAAAGAAAGGATTAATGAAAGCCTTGAAACACAATCACATGATCAAGATAATTTAGTAGAGAATTATATTGATCACGAAAATTTAGTAGAGGAATTATTTAATTATATTGATAAGAAATTTAACTTATAAAAATTCATTTTCTGTAAAAATGAAGAAACTGAAATTTCGACAAGAGCGTAAATTAACATGTCCAACAGGAATAGAAAATGGTTGAATGGGTTGTTGTAAGGTAATTTAAACATACATAAAATGACTGATATTTTTATTTATGTAAATGCGTTTTTTTTTTATAAAAACCTTTGAACATGTAAAACACATTTAAATAATATGTATATATATATATAATTATGGCGTTTACAAAAAATAGTGAAAACCTTATTAGTTATTTTTTAAATGATATAAGTTTATACTCAAAAAAGAGAACTATTAAAAATCAAAAACAATGCGATAATATATTTAAAATGATACATCAAGATATTTATATTAATGATAAATATGTCATGCATTTATATAAAAAGGATAAAATTCAGTTTGAGTTCAAAGAAATAGTTAATTTTAATCAATTAGGATATCAAGAATTGTTTGACAGTAATTATGTTGATAAAAGATGTTATGAATATGTAAAAAATAATATAGTTGGTGTTTTTACATTATCAACGAATATTTCTAATTTAAAGGTGAAAATAAATTATGCGATCTATAATAACAAAGAATTTAATAGATTAAAAAAATTAGAAAAACTTCTTTTACATGCTTTAAAAATAGTAAGATTCTGTAATTTATATAGAAAAAATGAAACTGTAAAAACTCTCAATATTTTATTACATTTGACACCTATTTTGAAGAAGTTGCCTACAAAAAATACGGATATTTTAGGTCCAAATAATTGCAATAGCGCGGTTACTTTTGCGTGTGCGAGTGAAGGAGAGTTACTTATTTATAGAAAAGAAGAGTGGAAAAAAACGCTTATTCATGAATTATTCCATTCACTGTGTTTGGATTTTTCACTGATAAATTACAGTAAATTAAAAGAAAATATCGGGGATATTTTTAAAATTAAAAGTGAATTCTTGATAAGTGAGGCATATTGTGAATTTTGGGCAAGTATACTTAATTGTTGTTTTTGTTCATATTCCTTTTTAAAAAATAAGAATAATTTGGATGATTTTATTTTATATGCTGAGTTTGGTATTTACATGGAGAAGATGTTTTCTTTATATCAATGTACTAAATTACTTGATTTTATGAATTTAAAATATGAGCATTTGTGGAAACAGGATAAAATAAGTGAAAGTTATCGCAATATATTATATAAGGAAACGACCAATGTGTTTACGTATTATATATTAAAAATGGTATTACTTCAGTTTAGCGATGAGTTTTTAATTTGGTGTAATTTAAATAATACAAATACATTGAATTTCGATCATAATGAGATTTTATTCGATAAGTTTTTTAAATTCATAAACAAGCATTATAAAGCGAAACATCTATTGAAAAATATAAGTCAAATGGAGGATAAATTACATGATCATTCAAATGATAAGATACTATGTCAAACGATGAAAATGACTATATGTGACTATTTGATAAGGGGATAAATATAATTTGGAGATATTAAATTGAAATTATTATACATACGTAATGGTTATGTATAATAAAATAACATAATGGGCGTTAAACTCTTATCAAAACTATTGAAACAGGAATGCAATGAAGCAACTGAAAAGTTGCATTTATCACAACTATATGGGAAGAAACTGTGTATAGATGCGAGTATTTATTTATATAGGTTTAAATCGAATGATTCTTTGTTGGAGAGTCTATATTTAATGTGTTCGTTATTTAGAACGTATAACATTGATGTTATTTTTGTATTTGATGGAAAACCTGGTGATGAAAAGAAAGAAGAAATAATTATTAGACGTGAAGATAGGTATAATAAGTGGGTTTTGTATGATGAACTTAAAAAAAAGGATCATATGACAGATCAAGACAAAACACAATTATATAAACTGAAAAGAACACTAACTAAAATCAAATGGGAAGATATTGAAAAAACAAAACAATTATTGGATTATTATGGTATTAAACATATACAAGCCATGGGAGAGGCGGATAAATTATGCGCATCATTGGTAATAAAGAAAAAGGTATATGCTGTTTTGAGCGAGGATATGGATTTATTTGCATACGGATCGTCAAATGTTATTAGATATTTAAGCCTTGTGAACCATACATGTATTATCTATAATTATAAGCAAATTTTAAATAAACTGAATATTAATACAGATGAATTTAAACTATTATGTACGTTAGCGGGAAACGACTATTTAAAAAATAATAGAAATATATTCCATTACTTTACACTGCATCAAAAATTTAAAAAGAAAAAAATAAATATAAATTGGTTAGAATGGCTTGTTGCAAATGAATATTTACAGGATATTGATGTGGCTGATATTATAAAAACAATGAATTTATATACTATAAATAGTAATGAATTGTGTAAATATAAATATTTTATTATTAAAAATACACGGTATGATAAAGAAGGGATTTTGAAATTACTTCAACAGGAGAGATTTATTAGGTAGATTATAGATCTTGATAAGTTATTTATACTTTTTTTAAATAAAAGGACATATTAATGGAATTGAATGTAATGTCGTGGAATGTAAATTTTATACATGATGATTGGTCCAATAGATTAATAAATATAAATAATATATTGGAAAAAGAAATAAAAAAAACGGATTTTATTTGTTTACAGGAGGCAACGTTGCCTTTTACTGATACATTTTCAAGTGTATATAATTGTTTAAAGGGTACAGATTTAAAATATTTTCCGAGCGAAGAGGTATTTTTAGAAAAAGAATATTTATATAAAATTTTAAGAGAATATTTTCCCAGATATAAAGATTTTATTATTTTTATTTTTGAAAAAATGATGGATAAATTATTATATTCGTGTTGTTTATTTAATAGTTATTTTGGAGAAAGTATTAAAAGATTATATTTTGATCATCCTTTTATAGTCATTATTTTAACAATATTTTGTCCAATATTATTTATAGGTCAATGGATGTTTTTTGGCATGTTAAGTATAGTAAACCCAAAAATTCCATGTAAAATTAAATGTAAATATGTGGGTAGAATAATACAATATATTGATTTTGTATATAATAAAAAAAAAATAATATTGGTGAATGTGCATTTAACGCCCGGTAATTCTCAAAAAAGTAAAGGTAAGCGGAAAAAAGAGATAAAAAAGATAATAGGATTTGTAAAGGAAGATCCAAACGTAATACTATGTGGTGATTTTAATTCATTGCCAAATTCTAGAATTATTAAGTATTTAAAAAAGGCAGGGTATGTAAACTGTGGAAAGATTATACATAAGAAAAATTTATATACATATCCCAGTGATAAACCAGAAAAATGTCTAGATTATTTTTTTATTAAAGGAGATATTAAAATAAAAAAATATGAGTTATTTGGGACTCATAAAGAAACTGATCATAAGGGTGTTAAGGCGACATTAATTATTTAAAGTTAGTTTAAAGTTAAATTTAAATTTATTTTTTTGGATAAAATTTTATAGAACTTGTTGCTCTTGATATAATAGGGTTATTGCCCATACAATCTCTACAGCATGATATTGTTTTATTATTATTTGTCCAAATATTATCAATATTTATATGACAAAATGTACAACGATATAACTGTATTTTTTTTACAGTAGACTTTACAGGGGTTATAGTACTCATAATTAATAAATTTTAATAATTTACTAATTATAATTTCAATTTTTTTCCATTTTAATTTCCATTATTTTACAATGTTTCAAATAAGTATTTAATATTTGTATTTAATAAAATTTTATAGAAAATTAAATTTTATTAATAGTTTATTGCGTAAGTTTATTGCGCAAGTTTATTGCTATAAAGTTTTATTGCCATAAAGTTTATTGAGCAACTTTAGCAGTCTCCTTAGGCTTAGCCTTGGCAAAATGAGGGCTCATGTAACGCTGAAGATTAAAGTATGTAAGTTCGTCCTCTTTCTTAAGTTTAAGAAGTTTGCGAAGTTTGGCATCGGCAAGAATGATACGACCATTCTTAGGATCCTGAAGTTTATGTTCACGGATATAAGAATTGATCTCACGAGTTACTGACGTGCGAGCCATCTCAGTTCCTTTCTCCTTTCCAAGGAAATTTGCAAGTTCAGTGCTGATTTTGGTTGGTTTGACAAATCCACTTGGGGCACGATTGCCACTTTTACGCTTCTTCTTTCCTGCTTTGTGAGCCAACTTGAGTTCGCGTTCAGTTTTTTTAGAAAGAATTCTTACTTGGCTAGTAACACTAGTAAGTTGAGAACGGAGAGCACTCAATTGACCCAATAGTTGAGTAAACTGGTCCGAAAGAGTTGGATCTGCTGCTACAACTGGTGCTACAACTGGTGCTACAACTGGTGCTACAACTGGTGCTGCTACAACTGGTGCTGCTACAACTGGTGAGGCCTTGGCTTTGGAGGCTTTGGACTTGACGGCCTTTGGCTTAGAGGTTTTCGATGCGGATTTCTTTGGCATATTATATCATAATTATGGCTCAACCTTTTAAGTCCTTTATAAATAGATATATTTATTTTATAATTGGCATCATAACTGCTCTAAATAATATACTTATCTATTAATTAATAATTGCAAATGATTCATACAACCATGGTAATGAATTTGATGCATTAACGCATACCATTGTAAGTGCACCTAGTACATAATACACGCCTAAAGATCTATCTTCTCGTGTTTCACCTCGTGTAATAAATATTTCCATAATTTCCAATATTTTTTTTTGCATTTGTTGTTTTTCCTGTGTTAAAATTAATGGAATATTAAATGTATGAAACGGATTACCTCTTATAGGTTCTACTTTTAGTTTAGTTGAGTTTGGTAATTGTGCTCTATAGTTCCATATATCCAATAATTCATGTAAAAATGTTCTCAGTAATCCTCTACTTAGATTTAAAAACCATTTGTGGTCTGTAATAAACCCCAATTCATCTATTTTTTGAAAAATTCCTAATGTTTTTAATTCTATTTTCTTTTCCATAGATAATTCATCTATTTTATTGTCAATAACCATATTTAACGTATAACCTAATATTTTTGACAATCTAGAGATGGTCTTTATATTATGTATAATATCCCTTGGGAACATATTGCGATTATAAGGATTTTTTCTCTCCATCTTTTCAATAACTATCATATTGTATAATGAACATATATCAAATCCATAAATAAAATTATCTTTATCCTTATAACTAAAAAATTGAGAATCGGGTATATCTTTTAGATATTCTAACGTAAAAAAATCTGTTTCATTTGTACAATCTCGTGTTATATATGACGGACCTCTCAGTCTGTTTAGTTTTCTTACTATATGACCTCTAAATATTTTTTGGATCTTTTGCACATAATAAGATAATTTAAGAAAATTATAACATGTATTTGTTAATTCTTTTTTATTTCCGCTTGATTTCTGACTATAATATTTACATATCTTTTTCAACTGTAATACATTATAGTTTTTTTCTATTATTTGATTGAATTGAGAAAATTGAAGCACTTGAAAATCATCTTGTGATATTTTTTTTCTTTTTTTTGAAAGCAAATAAATTACATCTTTGTGTAATGTTTTAATATATGATTTAAAACTAACTTTTTTCTTTTTACGAATTTTTTTCTTTATTTTTTTATTTATTTTTTTATTTTTTTTATCAATATCGTTTAGATTATTAATATCGTTTAGATTATTAACATTACCAACTGTGATCATATAACTTATATATGTAGGTGAGACTTTAATTAATTTTTAGTAATCTTATTATTTTTTCCATTTCCAATTATATTTAAAACTATATGAAAATTGATTTAAAAAATCTCTAACATATTCAGATTATATTATAATGTCTTCTAGTCTTATTACGAAAGCAAAAAACTTTGATGGATCACTCCACACTTATGACGAACCAGTTGTAGATAGCCGCGGTGGTAAATCAGTGAAAACTAAGTACCAAACGCAACCCTTAAATATTCAAATTCCATGGATGCTTACATGGGGTGTGAATAAATGGGAGGATGATCAAGGAGGTCGTCCCAAATTTGATGCTGCTCTTCAGTTTGACCCTCATAAAAGTGATACTCAGAGAAACTTTTTAGATGAAATGAAAAAATTTGAAGAAAAAATTAAACAAGACGCAGTTATTAATTCTAAAAAGTGGTTTGGTAAAAAAATGACGTATGATGTTGTAGACGCTCTTATGTATCCAATTCTTAAACATCCTAAGGACAAGGAGACTGGTGAACCAGATCAAAGTCGTAATCCAACTCTTAAGTTAAAGGTTCCATTTTGGGAAGGTCGATTTAATGTTGAAGTATATGATGTAAATAAACAACCACTTTATCTCCCACCCGCATATGGAAAAGAAGGGAATGGTAATCAAGCACCAAATCAAGATAATAACGCTACACCAGTTGATTTTATTCCAAAGGGATCGTATGTCAAGGGTATTATTAGATGCAATGGGTTATGGTTTGTTGGTGGTAAATTTGGAGTAACATGGCAAATGCTTCAAATGAATTCTCGTCCACCTGTTCGAATTGTTGGCAGTGGGAAATGTGCAATTGACGATGATAGCGATGATGAAGATTTTCTCGAAGAACTTGTAGCAAAAGAGGAACAAGAGCAAATTAAACAGGAGGTTGAAGAAGAAGTTTCTGCTCAGGCTGAGGATGATGAAGATGAAGAGGTAGCAGCAGCACCTTCTCCTCCTAAACCAAAAAAGAAAAAGGTAGTGAGGCGCAAGAAAAAGGTTGTTTCTCAAGATGCATAATGGGTTATACTTTTAAGGCGATAATTGATTAATTTTATAAAATTAAAAATTTAATTTTATAAAATTTTTTTTCCTTTATTTTTTTTTTCCTTTATTTTTTTTTTTCTTTTTTTTTTTTTTTT
>Ga0209709_10000572_pt1 | contig 35359 bp, 27 predicted proteins | sample ArcticOcean_MG_C_2_FD_187435 | JGI IMG/M metagenome (GOLD analysis project Ga0209709, IMG submission 187435) | Marine microbial communities from western Arctic Ocean - ArcticOcean_MG_CB4_136 (SPAdes) (version 2) | ecosystem: Environmental > Aquatic > Marine > Oceanic | place: Arctic Ocean... | reverse complement strand
AGAGCCCGCCGGTATTCAATGATTGTGCGCGAAATCCATGAAAGTGCTCTTTCGACAGGTTGTTGGCCTATTGACTTTCACAGTGATACATGCGCTGGAGCGGTGATGTTGCAATCATCACCGGCAGATATTCATCTTTAGGTGATTCAACAGTCATGGAATTATGGGCTAGAGCACGTACAGGTGAGTCGGTATTGCTTAGAGTACATGGTGTCAAACCATGGTTTGAAATCACCCCTAATGGAAGATGGAACGAATCCGAAGAATCAGCAGAAAAAGTAGCCGGGAATTTGGAACAGGTATTGGGCCACGAAGAGGTTAGAGAAATCGAAGGACCTGAAATGAAATTGACCGACCTTGGAGTTAAACCGGTTTGGAAAGTATTTGTTGGCCAACCATTCATGGTTCCTAAGTTGAGGCAAGTGGTTGAGAAATCTGGAAGTTGGACAATTTTGTCAGGCGACATCCCCTTTGTAAATCGGTTCTTCTTGGATGGCGACCTTTCGATGCATGTCAGTGTTGACGGAGAAGTTGGAGAGAGTGATCACCCAGTTGATATCTGTCTTGAAATTACGATGGGTGATGCACGCCACTGCGACCCTTTCCCTGCGCCTTTCAAGATATTTTCATTCGACCTAGAGACGTCAATCGCTCATGATACAATTCTATGTGCTGCTGCAGTAATCGAAGATATGGGTACCGGAGAGAGAACTAGGCACTCATATGCTGGTGATGAAGAGTCAATTCTTAGAGAATTAACTCAATTGATAAGGAGTAATGACCCAGACATTATCACGGGATATAACATTGATAATTTCGACATGGGGCGTATTTTTGATAGAGCGAACCTTATTGCAAAACGCGACAAATCTCTGAAAGTTGCAACCATGGGATGGGGCCGCGTGTCCACTTCGGAAGAAGGGCGCCGGCGAGACACTCTATTTCCAACTAGGGGAGCCGCCCGTGCATGGAATCTGGGCGGTCGTTGTGTGATGGATGCATGGTGGCAAGCACGTCAGGCCCTAAGGCCTCAACGCGAGACTCTGAAATTTGTCTCAAACTTACTATTTCCTGATGATGAAGAAATGCAAAAGATGGATGTTGATGCTTCAAGGATGGATGAAGAGTGGGCAACACGCCCTGATGTAGTGATAGAATATTGTCTGCGTGACGCAGAATTGCCCTTGGATATAATGCATAAAATCCAAGCATTCCGTCGTAAAGAGGCAGTAGCGGCAGTTGCAAAGGTTCCACTTGACACTAGTGCTAATGGAACGACCTCACAACTGATTGATTCACTGGTAATTCGTATGGCTGATAGAACTGGAATTGGAGTTCCATTGACCGGTTCAGCCGACAAAAAGGAAAGTCAAATAGAAGGTGGATATGTGCACGATGTTGAAGCAGGATTACATCGCTGGGTCGCAATTCTTGATTTCAAATCGATGTATCCTTCGATTATGATCGGCAAAAACATCTGTTACACTACAAGAATTGATGATAGTAGCACAGACCAGCTAGATGCTGGTGAACAAGAGTATGAATCGCCAACTGGTGCGAAATTCCGTAATGAAAGCGGTAGAAGAGGAATGGTTCCAGCATTACTAGAGGATTTGATGGCTCAAAGAGATGTTCACAAAGCAGGAATGCGGAATGCGGATGACGAGTCAGTCCAGTCTTATCATGACCAAATGCAATATGCTGTGAAAATATTGATGAATTCATTTTACGGTGTTTTTGCAAGTGGATTCTATCGTTTCACTCATCGCCAATTAGGCGAATCAATTACCGCGTGGGCGCGGCAGAATATCAAATCAATAATTCAAAAATTAGGCGAGGAAGGGCATCATGTTGTTTATTCAGATACAGATTCAATCTTCGTCAAGACACCAGTTGAAGGTGTAGATGACCCGCATAAGGCAATGATTGAGTTTGGCCATAGCACTGCGGAGCGATTCAGTGAAGCAAGCGCCGAACTTGAATTTGAGACTGGGCTATCGGTTTTCTTTAGTCACGGCGCAAAGAAGAGATATGTTGGTCAAGTTGTTTGGCCAAAAGAGAAGATGATGATCAAAGGATATGAAACACAACGATCAGATTCATTCAGGTATCTTACCGATGGACTCAAACAGATGTTCAGGTATGTTTTGGATGATGAATCCGAAGCTGCAATCAATCTAGCAATCGATACTATTGCTGCCGCCAAGAACGGAGATGTACCCATACGCGATTTGATTATGAGCAAATCTTGTAAAGGCCGCTGGGATAAAAAAAGAGCAAAATGGGACTTCACTAAGGATTATGCAAATCCTGATTCGATGATTCAAGTTAGGGCTGCAAGGGCACTGATAGAGAAAGGACTCCCATTTACCCCTGGTATGAAGATCGCATACATTGTGACCAATGCAAGAAATCGACCTATGCAAATTCAGCCTTGGCTAGAGGAAGACCCTGTAACGGAATATGATGGTCAATACTATGCAGACCGTCTAGCTACTGCATTTGGCAGAATTACAGAAGCATTTGATTGGAAAGCGAAAAATTTGCTAGACGGAAACCGCCAATCCACTCTATTCTCGTTCTAAATGGTGGGTCAAGAAGGGCAAGGGTTGAATGGGACAAGGTATCTCCCTGTAGTGATGAAACCTATATTGATGGCACTGTTGTTCATTTCAGCCAGTCTGGCTGGGTGCTTATCTGGTGACGAAACATCCTCTTCAGAAGTCGAGGCAATTTTTGATTATGAGCCAGATAAGAACATCAGAACCGATGCCGATATCGATTTTGATGCAGGTGCCTCACTTCCTTCAGGCGTCAGTTTGACTTACAAGTGGGATTTCGATAACGATGGAGACTATGATGAGACAGGTAGGACTACAACTTGGTCTTATCCCGATGTAGGAGAATATGAAGTGACCTTGACAGTTACTGATTCCACAAATTCCGATTCACAGACTCGCACTATCAAAATTATTGATGCTGATGCTGTTGAGCCAAATGCAGATGCAGGCTCAGATGCTCCGGTGAGTGATTGTGAAGGCGAGAGTGTGAGTTCAGGAAGTTACTACATCGCTTACATTTGTGAAATGGATAAGAGTACATCAAACAAGAATCTACTAGCAACTACAACAATTAATCTAGATGGTTCAAATTCTGAAGCAGGTGATTCAGGAGAATATATTTCTAATTGGGAATGGGACCTAGACCTTGAGAGGGATAACGACGGTGATGGCGACTACAAGAATGATCCAGATGAAACCGGGGAGTATTTCGACTGGAAAGAAGTTCCAGCAGGGGAGCATAAAATAGCACTGACCGTTACCAATGGCGCAGGATTAAGCAATGTTGACGAAGTTGTCGTTTACGTCAACTATGTTGCCAAGTGGAATGATTTCGCAATAGGTGGAAACACCTCTAACAACCCAATCGATATCGAATTCGCATTCCCGGTAACTCAAGATACCGATTCCGGGAATACCATCCGTCGTGCAGTCGGAGAGCTGGTTTATCTGAAAGAAGATGCAGATTGTACTCCTGTATTTGGAACTAATAATTGCCGGGCAAAACTCGATCTGTATGGTTTTAATTCTACAGATGAAGAGGCAGGAAATACTAGCGCAATCGGATTAGACCAACGCCAAAATGGCGATTGTGATTCAGATACTGATTGTGTGTGGCTACAGTTCACAGGCTCCTATCACTTTAGTGAGAGCCAGTGGAAAGACGATGAGTGGACTATGACTTTACGCAATGAGAAGGTAAACGACCTAGAAATAGAATCTCTAATCATACGTCTTGTTTACAAGTGATGTACCGAGAGCCAGTTCCCCCCACTTATTTTAGAAGATTATAGCCGTATACGCGTCGCGGTCTTCAAATAGGGGTGGAATGTCGGCAAGATGCAAAGGAGAGAGCAATATGGGATCTCAATGGGAAGATAAGAAGAAGCCACACCGTAATATCGTATTTATTGGACACGTTGATCACGGGAAGTCGACCACTGTAGGTCGTCTTCTTTTGGACTCCGGTCACATCGAAGCACACGTAATCGAAAAGAACGAAAAACTTGCTGTTGAAGCAGGCAAGGCCGGATTCGGACTTGCTTATGTTATGGACGGTCTGAAGGAAGAGCGCGAACGTGGTATTACCATCGACGTTGCTCACAAAGAATTCTTCACACCAAAGTTCTACTGGACTATCATTGATGCTCCAGGTCACCGTGATTTCGTCAAGAACATGATTACTGGTGCTAGCCAAGCAGACACAGCAGTTCTACTCTGTGCTGCTAACGATGGTGTCAACGCTCAGACTAAGGAGCACGCATTCCTTGCTAAGGTATTGGGTGTTGCAGAGTTAATCATTCACGTTAACAAGATGGATATTTCTGGTGTCGATTGGTCAGAAGACAAGTACAAGACCGCTTGTTCTCAAGTTACAGACCTTTTGAAGGTTGCAGGATTCGGTAAGCAACTTGACCGTATCCCAATGATTCCAGCTTCCAGTCTTAATGGAGATAACGTCTACGAGAAATCCGACAAGTGCTCTTGGTACAACGGACCTACACTGTTCGAGGCTATCGACGCAGCAGTAATGCCTAAGAAGCCAACAGACAAGCCACTTCGCCTACCAATTCAGGATGTTTACAAGATTTCTGGAATTGGAACAGTCCCAGTTGGTAAGATTGAAACAGGAACTCTAAATGTTGGAAAGACAGTAACGTTCAATCCTTCACAGAAGTCCGCTGAAGTCAAGTCTATCGAGATGCACCACACAATGGTACCTAAGGCAGAACCTGGAGACAACGTTGGATTCAACATTCGTGGACTTGCTGCTGATGAAATCCGCCGTGGTGACGTCGCAGGATACACTGAAACCGCACCTACCTTTGTCCGCCACGACGAACACTTCGTTGGACAAATTCAACTTATGGAAATTCCAAAGGCTGTTTCAGTTGGTTACACCCCGGTATTCCACGCTCACACCGCACAAGTTGCTGTGAAGTTCATGGAACTACTAGAGAAGACCAACAAGGCTGGAAAGGAAGCTAACCCTAGTTTCTTGAAGACCGGTGACGCATGTTTGATCCGCTTCCAACCTACTAAACCAATGGCTATTGAGCAGATGGACACGTTCCCTGAACTGTCCCGCTTCGCAATTCGTGACATGGGCAAGACCGTCGCTGCTGGCGTCTGTCTGAAAATCGAGAAGAAGGCTTGAGACCCGACTGGATTAAGATCCGAATGGAATAGGTGGATATCATGGCAGCAGTGACTCTAATCAAGCTAACAGGGGAGAACCATAGAGACATAGATTCAGTTGCATCTCAGATTAAGACAATCTGCGATAACGGCGGAATCAGTCTTCGTGGCCCAATTCCACTACCAACCCGTCGTCTTGTGGTACCTTGCCGCAAAGCACCAGATGGTGAAGGCAGTGAAACTTACGATCATTGGGAGATGCGAATTCATAAGCGCCTTCTAGAGATGGATATTACCAGTGGAAAGGACGAAAGTGCCCTAAGACAGGTCGCTCGTATCCCAATCCCCGACACCGTGAGCATCGAGTTATCGATGCGCTCGATGAACTGAAACTAGTCTATTTGCTAGGTGGCGCCAATGGCGTTAATCTCGGTGAGTGGGCGGTATGACGGTTTAGTAATCAACTCTTACTGATTACCACAGTTGGTACCGTCTACTCATCAAATGTTTCTTTACAACTTATTTTCTAAGTTGTGTTTAGCGTTTTCAAAGTGCAGCACTTTCTGCTACACCCGAATCTACCAGATAATTTGCAGTAGTTTCGTCAAGGAATAGAATATCTCCTGCTCCGAGTTCAATCTCTCCGTCAGCAGTGATGATCGGGTCATCCATTGATTGCAAGACTCTAACTCGCATCAATTGACCCTGGTCAGGTTCGATTATTTCTTCAACAACTTCCGGTGGTGCTTCAACAGATGCTTCAGCATCAGCCCAAGCATCGAAATCCATCAGTTCGCTCTTCTTAGAAGGTGCAAGATCCATTGCAGCAGCATGATTGCTTCCTTCCTCCATTGCAGTAGCGACCGGGCGTTCCTCAACAGGTTGAATTCCTTCTAATTCTGGAAAAGCATCTGCCTTAGCCAGATTCTCTTCCTCATCCAATTCCATATCGGGTAATGGCTTGGAATTCTCTTCGAGTGCAATGGTTGGTGGCCCCTGTCCAGTAAGGCCTCCGCTTTCAGGAACAAATGAATCGAGTTGAGTTGTTCCTGCTGCCAAAGTGAAACTTGGACTGAGTTCTTCAGAAGCAAGCCCCATTTGCATAGCGTTCCAATTAACCGTTTGCTTGAATCGATTCAATTGTTCTGTTGCATTAGAATAAAATTCACGTTCCGATGGGTCGTGACGAGACCAATCTAGGTTAGCAAGTTCTTGTCCCTGTGAACCACCTTCAGTTCGTAGAGCAATACTTGCTGAATGTTGCATCATTGCAACCAATCTCTTACGGGCGAGTTCCGATGCAGTTCGGCGAATATTGGCCTGCCTCTTCTGTATAGTCTGCATTTTCAAAGAAGGCCCAACAGTCCTGTATACTTCGTGAACTTCCATTTCGACAGTGTCGAGTAATTGCCCGACCTTTATCCAAAAATCTTGGCGAGGTAATGGCATTGGTACACTTCTTCCAACTTGTTGCCGTAGCGTCGAGAAGAGTTGCTCCTCAACCTCCTTGGCCTGAGTGGGATTGAGGAAGGTCCGCTCTGCCATGCTTCTTCTCGTGGCGCGGGCCACCTATCAACCCTTCAGCGGCCAACTTGAACAGGACAGACGAAGATTCAAACCTATTCACGCGGGGTCCACCTGTGGTGGACCCAATTAAACAGGCTCTCATTCTCACATTCCTAATGCTGCTCACACCGTGGGCAGCAGCGGATATTGCGATATGGCAAGGTCCAATTTCATCACCTGACTCTTCTAGTTTGGAGCCCTCTAATTCAACATATGATGGTTTCAATTTGCCCTCTAATCATACTATTACAGATTCGACGTTTGAGTTATCGCCGGAATGGACCGAAGCGAGCGATAATGGCACATATTGGGCAGCCGACACCACTGGAGGATTCTCTGTTGGCAACTCCAATGGGACATCATATCTTACCTCAAGGGGAGATCTTACACTTGCACCTCTGTCGACTTATGGTGAAATGACCGATTTCGAATCTAGTAATGACCAATTTTCTGCATGGTCAACCAATGGTGATGATATTTGGATGCCAGTCAACCTCTCAAATGTGGCATATGGGCCACCTAATGCCACTTCTGGTAATCTTGTAGCGGGTAGTAATGGTTCAGTGGCTCCTGGTTCTGAAGGATACATTAGGTCGCAATTTTGGCCAATTCCAAATGTTGTAAGATACTTTAATCTCTCATTTGATAGATGGAATTCTTTTGATACAGGAGATGTAGCTAAGATTCAGTATTCAATCGATAATGGTATGAATTGGCAAACACTAGACAATTGGTCAGGAGTGACTACTGATTGGGTTGACGAAGAGTATTCTCTTGATGCCTTTGTGGCTGGTGCAAACAGTATTGGATTCCGTTATCTTGTAATGACATCAAATGATTCATCAACAGACATTGGACTATTCATCGATTCGTTCAATCTTACCAATCAAGGAGACCCGTTGGGTGCTTGGTTCCATGGTAATTCCAACGGCGAGTATTCGGCTAATGCAGACGGATCTATTATCGTACCAATCAATTTGTCTGGACTCGCAGGTCCTCTCGAATTTGTATATTTTTCAAATTGGGATATTGAGGCGGATTACAATGACAACATGGTAGTGATGATTTCATTGGATAACAATTCCACATGGACAATAATGAGTCCATTACCTGGAGTTCCGGGTTTAGGGATTCCTTCAGGAGGTGTGACATACACCCAGCAGACACTTGGTTGGCGAGAAGTTCAGCATCCCTTCCCTTCATGGGCAGCCGGACATGCTAATGCCTCCAATGCATTACTCAAATTTCGAATAACAACCGACGGTGTGAAAAATCACGGGGGTAATATGATTGATGGCTGGGAAGGAATCATGATTGATGATATCAGGGTGCTTTCATCCGTTGGCACACCCAATATGCAATCTATCCTATTGGGGAACTTTACTAACTCAACAAGTGCAACTCTTGTTTCGGTTCAAGGATATGCAAATGATTGGCAATACATCACATGGGAAGGGCATAACGGACCATGGACTGCGGCAGACTCTTTCGAATCAATACAAGAATTACCTAAGGGTTGGCGTGTTGACCACGAACGTGGCATGACCTCATGGGAGAGGGGTGCTATTTCCAATAGTTTAGGATATGGGCCAAACAACACAGCATGGCCGAGTGGTAACGAAGGGATGGCTATCAATTTGAACGGGGGTTATTCCAGTGATGTGTATACCCACTTGGTCTCTCCAATCTACCACATACCTCTAGGGTCAACTGCTAGGTTAACATTCAACCACTGGGTTTGTACCGAAGCGGCATATGACGGAGGGTCAATATTTACTTCGATTGATGATGGCGTAACTTGGCAACATTTTGGTGACAACATTCCTGGTTTTTATGAGAGATTATCTCAAGTCAATCCCAACTCCCCATTCAATGGGCATGGGATTTTTGATGGTTCAACAGTGGCTAATGGTTGCGGTACTGCCAACAATAACCACACATTTAATCGAGTTAGTGGTGATATTTCCAGCCTAGCTGGCAACGATGTGAAAATCAGATTTTCTTTCTTTACAGATGCTTATCTCGAAGAAGATGGTTGGTATATCGACGATGCAGGAATCGAAATTGATAGATTTCAAGCTACTGGTACTTGGATGAGTCCTGTTATTGCAGCCGATGAAGCAGGATGGGCAAGGATGACCTCACTCTATTGGGTACCCGAAGGAACCAATATCACAGTTGATGTCCTCGACATCAACGATAACATCATTTTAGGTCATGAGAATTTACAACTTCCATTTAATCTTGAAATTGCGGCATGGGAATATTCTCATCTAAAGTTCAGAGTTGAATTTTCTACCAATAATGAAACCATCACTCCAAGAATGAAAATACTTCATCATGGAATTACCGAATATCTCACATTAGATTTGATTCAAAGGCTGGACCCTTCGATGCCCGAATGGGTAACGAATTCATCTTTGGCTCCATCGAATTCTTCAGAATATAATATGGAACTCGCCCTACCTTCTTGGCGCCCTTACTCAGATGTAAAGGTAGATTGCGTCGGTAATGCAACCGCAAGTCTCTATGAGATAATGCACAGAATACCGATTCTAGGTGTTGGCTATCCTGAAATTATAGGAGGCGGACAACCTTCTGCAATGGATGTAAAGAATTGCGGCGAGATTTTAGTCAATTCATTCGGGCCTGCTCAGGCTACTACGTTGCATCTAAACATTGGAGTTGGCGATACATTTGAGTGGTACAAATTGGAACCAATAACTTTACGCGCCCCAATCAATCCAGAAATCGACCTTGGAACTGATGGAATAATAGATTGGAAATGGAATGGCACTTTCCACCATTCGACCGAACTGTATTCTCTTGAAATCGACAATGTTCCGACTCAACTGGATCATCTCAGTGGTTTTGAAATTAATTATTCTAACAATCTTAACTTCTCAATTCTACTACCCACAAGGAATCTGACCGATGCCTCCTGGGACTGCGAAGCCCATGTCCATTGCTATAATGGGGGAATTAATTTCATCACTAATGGTTCCCAATTTCCGCAGATGAGTGAATCTCAAATTTGGATAAATCAATCAGGATTCTCACATTACATGTCGGAATACAAATTTAGTTTTATAGCAAACCAAGAAACTTCTTTCACCCTGCTTTCCATAAATTATGTATCAGGGTTTAGCCATTCGATAAGTCTCAATAATTCACTAACTGAATTATTGGTCATTAATGGTGATGGCTCATCCACACTACCGGTTAGCATTGCTGTTCAAAGAGGTGGTGTGATATTCAATGGCTCAATCAATCATGAAATATCCCTAATCGATACTTGGTCTTCTCTACCAACCGATACTTTCAGGCCTGGTCTCATTCAACAAGCGGTATCCAATCATCAAATTTTACAAAATACACCTGACTTAGACGCAGTTAATTTGAAAATCTCCACATCCCCTCAACTAACAGGAACTATTGCTGAAGTAACTATTGACAATCTAGACACCGGTGGCAGATTTATCCAAAACTCAGGGGCTGGAGTGCTGGCACTCGATTCATACAACAGTAGTTGGGATGGTGAAAACGCCACTTGGTCATTCGAATCAAAATGGTTGCTAGATGACAACCCCCGGCTCTATTGGTTCGTTTCAGGGATTGATAACAATGGTTTCTCGTTAGGACCAGTAATGGGTATTTCAGGCTCAGGACAACACGCTGCATCCACCAATAATCTCGAAGTAATCGCCTTGCGTGCATGGTCGAATAATCGGTTATTACATGATATTGGAAATCCTCTGTGGCCATTGAATGTGATGGGTAATGATGAGATTACTATTATTGGTGAAGTAAGATACTCTGGTTTGGTAGGAATCAATCCACTTCCTCAAGATGTAGATCTGGAAATAACTATGTTTGATGAAAATACAGTAATTACCAAAACATCTGCAAGCATCGATAACAATGGTATGTTTAACACAACTCTCTACAGTCCAGATTTAGAAACGATGAGCGGCAGTGAATTGACAATTGTTCCAAATCTTGTGCGTATTGGACCAGAATCAACTGGAAATGCAGTAGATGCGACCTCTTCGTCTCAAAAAATCATATTCATTCTCGATTCTAAAAATGCTGAAGTAATTTCTCTTGAAATAAATGCCCCCGGGGGGAATCAGATTGCCGATGGACATGTTTGGCATCCAGGTCAAGGCATCCCTCTCCAATTACATATTATCGATGATAATGGTCTTCCACCTACGATGGAGCTAGTCTACAACAGAAGTGGAAGGGGATGGGAATCCCTCGAATTCTTAACTCCAATCGGGGCAACTTCTGCGGTGATTGATTTGCCTCTAATCGATGAATCATCAGTGCCTCTAATCACTGAAGAAAAAGGATGGGTTGATGTCTTTGTTCAAGGTAATGACCTAGCCGGAAATCCGATAATTGGCGGAGGTAGTATGGATGAAGCATATGCTAGAATCTATGTTCAACCAAGATACGGTACAGTGGTTGATGGAGAATCCCTCAGCTTAGACTTGGTTGATACATACCTACTACCTGGAAATACTCATAGATTCAATTTTACAATCTCAGATGAGAATGGAATTGAATCGGTCGACCGGATACGTCTGGATTTGACTAAGGATGAGAATGGGTGTGCAATAGAATGGATACCTTGGAGTAATGAAATTATTCACGATGTTGGATGCTTCATCAAACCCCCTACAATACAAGCCACTAAACGTTGGCAAGTGAATACATGGGATGTATCTGTTGACTTTGAATTGAGATGGGATTTGGAAGAAGATATTGGCTCTGATGAACACATACCTTCTCTGAAGTTATGGGATGAAAACGCTCCACTTGAAGGGTTCACCTCAATAGGACTCTATTCGTGGTTAATTCATAGTGGAATCGACTTGCGTATAGTTGATATTGATGACAAAATCGCACCTTTCGGGGGATTCAATGACAAAATCATCTATGTCCATGCTCAAGATATGGTAGATGTCGATGTTCTCGTATACCATTTGGGATATGATATTCCGGCCCACAACTTGCCCTTCAGTACATCATATTCCATCCAGTTAATTGGAGAGATTGGAACAACAGATACCACAAACACATTCAATCAGGATGGAAGTTCTTCGAACCGTATAGTTTTAGATTCTGCATATTATGGTTATCAAATTAAAGTCCTTGCAGAATTTAATTCTCTATTTGGGCACAATGATACAGGAGATTCTGCTGACATAGTCATCGATGATTCCGCACCTACAATTTCAATTTCAAGCGGTTACTTGGTTAGTATAGATTCAGATGCCTTGGGAGAGGTTCCTGTCGAGGTAACAATGCAAGATGGTCATGGTTTAGATTCAGAATCTATTATCATGCATTGGAATTTCATTCGGCAAGGAAGATTTGTTGAAGGCACTACGGGCAGCACTTCAATTCCAATCCAATTCAAGAGTGTTAGGTCGAATTTATATTCTGCAATAATAGATATGAATACCTCTTCAGATTTACAAAAAGGCGATACAATTATTGTTTGGTTTGAAGGTAAAGATGCTTCAGGTAGGGTGATTGAAGGAAAGGGTACTAGTGCTGCTAACCCAGTAAATACTCTAATTCGTTGGCTAGCCTATGAGCCGGTATTAGACATGTTTGACCCCGCTCAATACCGTCCAAATGTGGGAGATATCATTTCGATAGAATGTGTAGTAACAAACATTGGGCTAGTCGATGGTGAATCAAAGATATCTTTACTCGATGGAAATGGAAAGGTGTTAGAAGAGTTGAACTTCAGTTTGTTAAGCGGAACGGAGTACACTCATACATTCGAAATTGAAGCGTGGGCTGAAGGCGATCTTGGGTTGAGTATTCAAATTGATAATCAAGAGCCTGTGCCAATATCTATCGCTAATGTTCAAGCCAGTGTAGAAGAATCTGCATATTCACAAATAACGGCGTTAGGGCTGGCAGTTTTGTCAGTATTTATCGCAGGGTTATTTCTCGTGATTGCGAATGTTCGGCGCAATCAACAGGTAACTTTCGATGAGGAAGAATGATGTTCGATGAACTCGGCCGGGGGTCTGTAGCCGGAGTACCCGAGTGGTCAAAGGGGGCGCACTCAAGATGCGCTGCGAAATGCTTCGTAGGTTCAAATCCTACCTCCGGCATCTACCTAATTCGCATCAAGTTCATTTAGAATAGCATCAACCAATGGAGCGATAGTTTCTCCATGTTGATAAGGCGAAATAACCTTGGCAACCGCGGCTAGTTCTTCGAAACAACCACCTACTGCGACGCTATGACCTACAAGTTCAAACATGGAGATATCATTGGGAGCATCTCCAATTGCTAATACTTCATCCGGCCTAATTTGCATCTTGTCGAGAGCGATTGACAAGCCTTCTCCTTTGGATAGATGTGGTTCCATAAGATGAATTGCAAATCCGGTTTTCACGACTGATAAGTCGGCATATTGGCTCTTTGAAATCAGTTTTGTAATCGCTGATAAATCTTCATTCGGAAATAGGCACCATTCTGATTCTCTCCAATCATTGGTGGTAATTCCGCGAGAGTCGAGTCCTAGTTCATCTTCTAGCATTTGTCCAGCGGAGCGCGCACGCGCACCGTCGGCGCGCACAATCGGCTCACCCCAATCGGGATGCCAAATCACGCCTCCATTCTCGCACACCATCGGACCAGAAGCTCCGATGAATCTCCACAATCCATAGGTGATTGCTCGGATATTACCAGTTGCTAATATCACCGCGATTCCAGCATCCTCAAGGCGCCGTAGTGCAGCGATTGCATCGAGGTAAATCTCTTTTTTTGAATCGGTAATTGTACCATCGATGTCCACAGCGACAGCCTTTGGCACCCACCCGGTTGGTATCCACTGCATATACACCCCTCGAAGGCGTTATTCAATACGCTTACGATACGAGCCTTCATGAGCGATGAATGGTTGCCAAGGATTGTGTTGGGCGACTCCGAAGAATTCCTGTCGCTCGAGGACGAGGATACTGTGCCTGTAAAGGCAAAATCCTTTTCTCGACCCTCCAAACCAAAGGTCGCCGTTTCAGAGACTACAACAATTGAAACAGAAGTCATCGATATGGTTGTGCTTGGAGATTATGGTGGAAACCACAGTATTTGCTGGCCAATACAAGATATGGACTGCCCTGATTGTGCCTCTAAGGCCATGAATGCTCTAAATCGATTAGATCAAGTGAATAGTTCGGTTGTAAGCGCAACCGAGGGAACTGTAACAGTCGATGTGAACTTTGAGAAAGGAAATGTCGCAGAAGCATCATCAATTCTTCGATCTCTAGGCAATGCCCCAGATATTCCATTTATGGAAATTGCAGGTGTCGATTCCAGTGCTATAGCGGCAAGACATGCAATTCCGGTGAAAAGCCTCCCTCGTATTTTCCGCCGTCAACCTGGAGTGTTGGATTGCGAGATAGACAAGGAGGGACACATCATCTTACAACTTGCTCCAAATCTTGCCACCGACCTTCATGTTGCTATGGAGAATGCACTCAGGAATGTAATCGGAGGGGATTATCGTTTAGTCACCGCGTCAGTCAAGAGATTAACTTCTGGACAATGGAGGATGATTGGTTCAGGTTTTGCATTTGTGATGCTTGTTCTGGTATTGCTTACTGGGATATTTACTGAAAACCCATGGATAGTGGGCAGTTTTGGAATTACTGGTGTTATAATTGGTGGTTACAAGATGTTTACCCAAGCATGGGCTTCAATCAAAAACCGACAACTTGGATTCCAAGTTCTGACATCTCTGGCAGTACTAGGTGCCTCATATCTCCAGGCTTGGGAAGAAGCCCTGATGGTTTTGATTCTAGTTTCATGGACGGAACACATGGAAGGTGAGGCCCTAATCAAAGCCAGAGAAGCAATGCAAGGTGGCCTAGACCGTCTGCCACGTATCGCACGTCGGATTTCTAAGAAAAAAATCGGTTCGCTTTCGACTATCTCAGTTGCACTTCCAATGTCGCCTATGGCAGCAAAGGTTCCAGACGTAGAGGAAATACCAATCGGATTGGTAATGAAAGGCGACCATCTTGAAATTCGAAGCGGTGAATTAATTCCTGCAGATGGAATTGTCATTTCAGGAACCGGGTCGGTTAATCGAGCACCGCTTACAGGAGAATCAGTACCTGTCGATGTGGCTAATGGAGACGAACTTCAAGCAGGGCTTACTTTGTCACGAGGCCCGGTAACTATCGAAGTCACAGCGGTTGGTGAGGATACTAGACTTTCAGGACTAATCGATAAAGTCCATTCATTCAAAGAGAAGCCAACGAGATTGCAAGGCGTACTCGAGAACTTCACTGCTATCTGGGTGCCAATTGTCCTAATTGGTGCGGTTTTGGCTTGGCTTTTACAACCAGGGGCAGATTGGAAGATAATTCTGCTACTTTGGGTAGTCGCATGTCCGTGTGCCTTACTTTTAGCATCTCCAGTTCCACATGCGGCTAGCATATCTCAAGCTGCAAAATCAGGCGCAATTGCCCGAGGGGGCGATGTCCTCGAAGCACTTTCAAAGGTCAATCTAGTCCTATTGGATAAAACTGGAACTCTAACTTCGGGGAAACCACGAATTGGAAAAACAACCTTAGCACGGGGTCAAAAAAAGAACTCTGCAATCGCCTTAGCAGCCGGTTTGGAAGCATCTTCCAATCATCCATACGCACAAGCGATTATCGCTCTAGCAAAAGAAGAGGAAATCTCTCCGCTGAGTATTACCGAAATCTCTGACGCAGAAAACGGAGTCTATGGTAAAGTAAAAGATGCAGATGTTGCGTTTATCAGAGCGGAAACATCGCTTGTATCGGGAGCCCTTCTGAAGGCATTAGAAGAAGCACTTGCTGAAGGCCAGGGTGCCAGTCTATTACTCAAAGAAAACAAACCGGTAGCACTGTTTACATTCATCCATGATGATCTAAGAGAAGGCACAGATGAATTGGTCAAATCCCTATATGCCCAGGGAATAAATGTGGAAATCTTGTCAGGGGATAATCAAGATGCGGTTAATGCATTGGCTAACAGCATTGGCATTCCAGAATCCGCCGCACGTGGTGAAATGACACCTGAAGCCAAAGTAAAGTGGGTTCAAGACCGATCTAAGACACACATTACCCTGATGGTGGGTGATGGCTTCAATGATGCGGCGGCGATGGCTGCCGCCGATGTTGGCATCGCTATAGGAACTGGGGAATCTGCTAATTTAGAAGCTGCAGATGTTTTGATTCCAGGGGATGACCCAAGATTAATTTCTGAATTGATAACTCTTGCTAAACGCACTAGGTCGGTGCTCATATCGAATATTGCTTACTCGGTATTAGTGACTATAGCCCTTGTATATGCTGTATTGGCCGGCATAAACGACAATCTTGCAATTGGTGTATTGGTGCATGAACTGAGCGTAATCGGTGTAATTATCAATGGTGCAAGACTTTCAGGAAGTGGAGGAACTCTGCTCCTTATCCTAGAAATCGGTAAATCTATCTGGACAGGAACCATCGATTCATTCAAGGCCTTATTTTCTCTTGATGATGTGAAATCAAACGCTACCTTCAAGCCTCATGGGCGATAAGCCCCATTCAACGGTGGAGTAACATGGCGAGAATTCATGCAGACCCGGTCAGCACTTCTCTGATGCATCCAACCCGTCGCGCCCTCTACGTTGCCCTTTTAGGTGCAGATGAATATACGACGGTACAACTAGGGGAACTTGTTCGCGTCGACCGTTACAACCTTTATCATCATTTGAGAAAATTAGAAGCTTTAGGATTGGTGATGAATCATCGAGATCAGGGAAGAACTCGTTGGTGGTGCGTAATAGACCGAGTCCCCCTCCCAACAGACGGAAGCGTATCTTCGGGAGATAATTCATTGGGGGCAATTGATCTTTCAAACCCAAGAGTTCAAGCTGCTGCTAGAACAATGCTTCGAGAACTGGCTCAGATGTCAGGTAATCCAATCAACCTTGATTCAGCAACTTTAGAGAATCTTGAAATCACCGGCCGACGGAATTGATTAGTGATGTCGCAAGAATTATGACAGGATGTGCCTAACTATGACGGATGAGGAAACACAAGGCGTCGAATCGCGAATCGACACTCCCGATTTATCATGCCCCCGTTGTAAAAACCTCCTACCAAGTGGCCTTGGAACCATTAAATGCACTATGTGTAATTCCGAGGTTAAAATCGAACACGAGGGAACGAGGAGAAGTTGGCGAGAGGAAAAAATAAGTTGCCCTGAATGTACTAAAGTTCTAATTTCAGGAGTCGATAAAAGGCCTGCTAATCTTCAGTGTTCTTCATGCCAAACACATTTCGTACTCAAGCCCCACCGTCCTAAAATCGAAATCGCATGCCCATCATGTGAACGCAAACTCCGCTTAAATAAACGCCCAGGCGAAAGAGATGTATCTTGTCCGGCCTGTGAAACCGAATTCAAAGTAAAGTTCTGAGGGATTAATCTGAAAACCACATTTAGAATGATGGGAATTGCCGATTATATTACCATTATGAATGGTCTATTTGGCGTAATGGCAATTGTATTTATCATATTGGCAGTTGAAGATATGCAAGAGCCATACTACGAAGGTGGCCTATTGACCGATTACATATGGGCTGCAATGTTATGCGTATTACTATCAGCATTAGGTGACATTATTGACGGACCAATTGCAAGAAAATATTCGAAACGACAACTTTTGGGCGGGTCCTTGGACATCATGTCAGATTGCATTTCCTTTTGTGTTGCTCCAGCATTGATGATTTTTGCAATGTTTGGAAGAATGGGTGAAGCATCCACAATCTGGACAGTATCGTTAGCAATCGGTTGTTTTTGGCTTATTGCTTGTGGTATGTTGCGTCTCGCCCGTTTCCAACATGAAGAAGGAGGGTATGTCCCTTATTTCCATGGACTTTCATCACCAGCTAGTGCATTAATTCTACTTTCAGCAGCCGGAATATTTTGGCTCCAACCTACATCGGGATATGGGCCAGACCTCTCCACATGGGGTTGTGATAATTGGTGGAGTTGTGGCAATGGAAGTCCAAAACCGTACTTTGATTTCTTAATGTTGCCTCTAATGCTAATTTGTGGTGGCTTGATGATATCAGATCGTAAAATGTCTAAACTCAAATCAGGTATTCAATTACGACTATCAACACTACAATTCGCAGCACTATTGTTTGCTACTATTCATGCTATGACCTTAACAAAAAATTCAGATGCTGGTGAGAACCTTTCAGGAACCAGTTTCACAATGTTCTTATTCGCCTTTTCACTGTTCTGGACGATGGTTTATGTCATCGGAGGGCCCCGATTAGTGCCATCCGAACCTAGCATTGATGAAAGCGAGTAATGGCGCACATCTTTTGACGGATAAATCGGCATGCGTGCCCCAGTGAGTATCGCGCTCCTTATCTATCATGAGAAAGGCATCCACAAATGGATGGGGATCCTATGAGTACTAGCGAAAGCAAGTCAGGAACAGGTACAGGACTGAGGAGAGGTGGCGATTCAAGCCAAACCGACCTCTCATCACTACGAGCCCAATTTACGTCTACTCCGTCCCCATCTTTGGACCAGACCATGATGCAAAGTACTCGTTTCCGCGAGGAAGAGAAACTGCGCGCTAGACTTCGTAGAGACAATAAATTACGCCGAGAGGCATTAACAGAACGGATTTCCTTGATGCAAGATAACATGGCATTAGATATTTCACGGCAACATGAGATGACTCTGAACGCATTTGAAGGCGATCTTAGAAATCAAATGGAGGATGAATTATCGCAACTCGAATCAGAGACTCTTACCAGGGAAGAGATTCGTCTTAGAGAGATGCATGAAATGCGTCTTGAAAGAGAAGTTCAAACACTCAAAGAATCACTTGAAGTCGAACAAGAACGTAAGGTTGAGGCACATAGGACTACAGTGATTACTCAACTCGAGAGTCAATTATCTGAAGAACATCGCCGCCGTTTATCTTTCCAACGTGAGAGATTAGAAATAGAATTCAATCAGTCACTACAACAAAAAATCCGTGACTTAGAAGCAACTATCAAAAATCAAATGGAGAACCGGTTCGAAGAAATGGAATCCAAGGAAGTCGAGAGACTTGAAGAATCACAATCCCAGAAACTCTCCGAGAGGGAGGAATCATTGCGAAGAGGAATACGAACTCGTCTCGAGCAGCAATTAAAACTACGCCTCAAGCAGAGAGAAGCCTCAATGCGTGCAGAATACGAACGCCGTAGTTTGAGATTAGAAGAAGACATTGCAGTATCAATTCAAGAAGAATTGGAATCTAGATTATCAGCAGAAACCAACGAACTTGAAGACAGAATGCGTCAAGACATCGAACTTGCAGTAGCGAGGCGCAGAGAAGAACTTCGAGTTGAAGTTGAAAGACAATTAGAATCCCAACATGCAGAGAAGCTTTCCGCTAGAAAGAGCAGATTGCGAGAGAAATACGACCTTACATTCTCTAAAGCAGTCGATGATATATCCCGTTCTTTAGAAAGAGATATCGAAGTCGAACTCGAAGCGCGCATGGACCAAGAATTTGCATCCTATCGCAATGCCAGAGAAGCTGAAATTCAAAACCGCCTTGCCAGATTCCGCTATGAGAGGGAAGCAGAACTTCACGATCAACTCTCTGAGCGCTTTGATTCTAAGAAGACCGATTGGTCTGAACGCCTAGAATTAGAATTCAATGCAAGAGAAGTAGCGGCGCGCAAGGCGATTATGTCTGAAATCGATGGACGTCTTAGAAATGAGAGAATAACCCATGAAACCGATTTGGACCTCCTTAAGGAAGAAACCGTTCTCGAATTAGAGGTCGAAATGGAAGACCGCCTTGCAGAATTCAGAACTCGCAAAGAAGACGAAGTTGCTACACAACTTGAGAGACAACTCGACAAGAGAGAAGAAATCATGCGCAACAAGGCACTCATTGAAGTACGAAAGCGTGAAGCAAATATTCGTGCAGAAATCGAATCGCAACTTGGCGTCAAACGTGCTGAGATTAGAGATCGCCTTTCCACACTAACTCAACAAATGGATGATTTCCGTTCAATGGCTGAAGTCAAAATGAGGGACTCTATCGAAGGAAAGGTTCAGACTGAAATTGACGCAGATGCGAATCGTCTTGCAGAGCAACAATCTGAATTTGACACACTTAAGTCCCAGGATAACCGTGCTGAAAAGCGCGAATCTTGGCTACAGGCGATTTCAGGACAGGGAACTCAAGCACAACAACCTCAGATGGGAATGGACCCAAGCGCATTAGGTGCAAAACCTAGTACTTTAGATGCAACTGCTGGTAGACAAATGCGCGGAGCAATGGCCCAAGCGGCTGCTCAACACACACCTTCCGTGGGACTATCCGGTATGCGAGCACCTCGCTCAACAGCCAAGTCTCTAAGTGGTACTCAACCAATGGCTAAGCCAATTAAGGCACCAATCGGTGGAATGAATTTGCCCACTCAGGCAGCGATCCTACCTATGCCAATTCAACCAAAGGTGATTCGCCAACCAATTGTACAACAACCTGAAACAGCACCTCCAGTTGTAGAATCTCCTGAAATTTTGGCACCATCAATCGAGCCAATAGCAGAAACCATTGTCCAAGTTCCGGATTTGGAAATACAAGGTATTTCAGTGGAAGAAATCCCTGAAGTAGATGTTATTTCGCCAATAGTAGATACGATCGCTCCTGAAGTTGAGGAGGAAGTCGTAACGATTGATGAGATTCTAGAAGAGGCTCTAGACGAAGCCATGGAAGATGAACTAAATGAGGTTCAGGCAACGGTAATGCTTACTCCAATCAAGAGACTTGAAGTAACTCAACAGATTAAAACAGCGATCTTGAAGCCAGTAACTGTCAGTGTACTAAATCCTGTGAAGAAGCGTGGCACTCCACCTTCATCTGCACCTGGGGCAAAGCCGGGCCAAAAACCTGAAAAAGAAGTTGTAGCGGTACTAAAGCCGGTTCAAAAGTTGAATCCAGTAAGCCCCCCTGACACCACTCTATCTATCTCGTCTAGCGATGAAGATGAGTGATTTACATCAAACACCAAACTCCGTGCCATTCATAGGGCACCTGTTCATGGCAGTGCCATGAGGAAGGCCATCGCAGTTCTCCTTGCCATTTTGCTAATACCATTAATTCCAACGGCTGATGCCGAAACAAATCTACTCGATGTTGGTATTATCGATTCGATAGATGGGAGATTTATTCACACCTCTTTTACATCATCATCTACCTTGTTGACGCTTACATCTTCTGGAAACCTGTCTGAACATTTCTGGGGCAGTGGTGCGTTGATTACCCAATGGTCTATTGAATTGAATGCCTCAGTTAATTCAGCAACTCCCGATTCAACTGGATTACAGGTAGCAGTTGCACATACCGGCGGAGTATATGTCGTCAACACTCAGTTGAAAATTATCACCGTATCGTACACTACGTCTAGTTCTGTAGATTATGTACTGTGGGATGCTGAAGGAGAACTATGGTTTGGTCACTTCGGTGGAGAACGTAGAGCTAAAGAGTACAATCCAGATGGATGGACGGGAATTTCAACCCCTACCCATAATACTGCAATGACTGCAATGGCCATCATTTCAGATAATCGAATCGTAACAGGTGGAAGGGATAACCTAGTAAAAATCACTACACAAGGTGGGGTTTTAGAACGGACCCTATCCGATTTCACATCTTATCCAACAAAAATTATCAACGACGGTAATGGAAATATCATTATTGGATGCGTAAATGGAGATGTATTCCGCTATGATTTCACCGACTGGTCTCACAATGAAACTTCAATATCTAGTAGTGAGAGTATTATTTCGATAAATTTGGCTCCCGATGGCCGAATAATGTTGGGCACGCAAAACGGCAATCTCCATATTTTGGATGATGAGACATTTACCGAGGAAGAAACATTTTCTTCCCCGGGCAGAGTAATGATGGGTATCTTTGGAGATAATGGCGAGTTATACATCATTTCATCATTTTCAACTTCATCACAAATAAGGTTGTATGATTTGGATTCCGATGGTGATGGGGTCACAGATAACGCTGATGACTTCCCTCTTGATTCAACCCAGGAAGTTGATACAGACGGCGATGGATACGGTGATGATGCTGATGGCAATAATTCTGATGCCTTCCCTGTTGACGTATCTCAATGGAACGATACTGATGGTGATGGATACGGGGATAATCTAGATGGAAACAACTCTGATGCCTTCCCAACCAACTCCGAACAATGGATGGATAGCGATGGTGATGGCTATGGCGATAACATGCAGGCAGAACAGGGAGATAGATTCCCCGAAGATTCCACACAATGGTTGGACTCGGACTATGATGGCTATGGAGATGAAGGGGACGGCAACAATGGAGACAATTGTCCCCAAGAAAATGGATTCTCAACAATCGATAGAAAAGGATGTAAAGACTCAGATAGTGATGGATATTCTGACCCAACAGAGGATTGGACAACTGCCGATGGTGCAGATAGTTCAGTTAATGACAAAACACAATGGGAAGATTACGATGGTGATGGTTACGGCGACAATTTGTCAGGCAATCAAGCAGATACCTGCCCCCTAGACTGGGGTAATTCCACCAATACTTACGTTCCAGAGATTGCAACTGATGGAAGTTTAACTCTAACTTATGTGGTTAAAGAAAAGTTTGGATGTCTCGATTCTGATGGCGATGGTTTCGATGACTTTGGCGATGACCTCCCAAATGATGCACGTGATTACATAGATAACGACAAAGATGATATTGGTGCAAGCCAAGATTACAACGATTCAAACAAATTAGTCCAGACTAAGGAAGACCATTGCGTATTGGACAACACAGATCAATCTGAAATGTGTCTCGGGATTAGAGATGTAGATTATCAGAATTATGTGATCAATAAAGAATCCGATGGCGACACACCTAAGGGCTATTATGACTGGAAGAGAGCAATGGAACCGTCTGAGGAAGAGGTCAGTGGAAGCGACTACCTATCCACAGCAGCTGAAATTTTACCATTCCTTGGCGCAGGGTTTGCGGCAATCGTAGCAGTGTTGCTAATCTATGCTGCAATTGGAAAATCTAGACGCCGAAAAGCATTGGTAAAGGCCTATGGCATACCATTGCCGGAGGGGGAGACTAGTGCAGAAGATGAAGTATTGGAAGGGAAGGAAGGCCTTTCAGGAGCAGGCGGCATCGATGATGAACACTATTGGGATGATGAAGTCAAACCTATCGAATTCACTGATGATGGAAATGAATCAGATTCTGAATTGGAAGGTGAATTTGATAATATTGAAATCAAAGGCGATGGAGAATTACCCGAGACTTCTGAAGTTTTGGAAGAATCATCTTCAATTGAAGAACTTGCAGGTTTGCCAGAACAAGAGCCTACTACTGAAGAGGTAGAAGTATCATCTCTAGAGGAAGTGCCTCAACCAGAGGCCCCTGAAATGTCACCATTGCCTGCAGAGGGACTACCTGATGGTTGGACTATGGAACAATGGAAATGGTACGGTGCAGAGTGGCTTGCAAAGCAAGGCAAGTGATCAATCAGCGCGCCAAACAATTGGTAAACTTGATTTTAATTCACCCAGTTGCGACCCTGAATAAATCGGAGAATTATCTTCTTTGAGTGTATTAGTAATCAACCAGAGAATAGCATTCCAACTTTTAGGGTCTGCAAATAATTCAACCTCCCCCAAGGTAGCCTTCACCAACAATATTCCAGCATCACTGTTAGAATCAAAAATAGCATGTACCAAATCGCTAGTAGAGAGCATATGGCCAGATGGTCTCCAATCCATATTTACACCTCAGACCTTGAATGGTGCAAGATTTAACCGCTGAACCAAATGTTCAGCATTAACATCTGCAACCTCTTTCATCTGCTTCCGTAGATTTTCAAGTTCGCCATTCATTTTTGTCAATTTGTGAGCACGAATTAAATCTGTAATGAAAACATCAACACTACGATGTCCATCCATGGTTCGTAGTGTATTCAATTGCCTTCGAACTTCGTAACTTACACTTACGGAGGTCATTCCTTCACCGGTCATGTCTCACCTTGGAAACTGTTGACTACTTGAATGCCACGCGGGGAATGGCATAAATGACACAGATTTGGAATGCGTATTAAAACGCCCGTCCTTGCTTCTCAAGTAACAGTCGAGGGTGCTCTGTGACCCCGAATTGGCGTCTCATCTCTTGTACACGCTCATGGTATTCTTTAGTCAAAGACCAGTATTCCCTACTTCCAGCCCCAGCTCCACTATTGCTGGGTCGATTTAGAATAACCGTGGGTGCACCAGTCCATGCTGCTTCAGCCACTTTAGCCAATCTTCTGATTGGAGTTTTGAATACTTTACGCGGTATTTTAGATTGAACTTCATCACAAACATGCAATGATAACTTTGAACGTTGATCGACCATTGTCATGGCAACACCAAAAATTTTCAAATTGCGATTAATTCTCTTTTGTATCATCTTCACACTGTTCATCAGCATACTGAAACCTTCCAGTGCATAATATTCAGCCTGTACTGGAATCAATACCCAATTAGCAGCGCAAAGTGCGTTTATTGATAACAATCCTAAGGACGGAGGCGTATCGATGATGATATGGTCAAAATTGTCGATAATTGGCGCTAGAGCCTCCCTTAGGCGCGTTTCACGGCCAATGCGATGACTTAGTTCAATCTCAGCACCAGAAAGGTGTATGTCACTAGGAAGCAACCAAAGATTACTGATAGCCAAATCCTCGGGAACTCGTTTCGAGTTCTCATTACGTTTAGCCCAGGCCTTTTGCATAGATTCGGTCAATTCTTTGGGTGAAATAAGATATTCTTCCATCAATGGAAGGTCCTCTCCACCGTCGTTCACCAATAAATCATACGCAGTTTTTTTGATTTTCTTTTTCTCGACACCAAACGACGTTGCACAATTACCCTGAGGGTCTAAATCTATCAACAAAACCTTTGCAGGTGGTACTTTGAATTTAGTAGAACCTTTGGCTAAAGCAGTAGCCAAATTGACCGCAGTAGTTGTTTTTGCACAACCTCCTTTTTGGTTGGCTATTGCAACTACCATCTTGTAGGGATTCATCATTCATACCTCGCAGACCGCTGCTGTGAACCATCGAGGGGGTCTACCCTCTGTAAAGAGTCGCATCCTTCGCGCTCTAATCATCCCTGTTGAATAACAGGAACTGGAACTTCGGACAGAATCTTACGAACGATATGCATTCCAGTGATTCCACGAATCTTAGCTTCAGGTTTCATGTTGATTCTGTGAGAGATAATCTGTAGTGCAATGCCCTTTATGTCATCTGGAATGACAAAGTCTCTACCATCGATTGCTGCTGCTGCACGTCCAGACTTGAACAATGCTTGGGACGCACGAGGTGAAGCGCCGTTTACAACACGGTGATCTTCACGAGTTCGCTGAACGATTTCAATGATGTAAGATAGAATCGCAGGGTCAACATGCACTGTTTCCAGTGCTTTTTGCATAGCGACAACTTTCTTTGGAGAAGTGATTTGTTCAACATCGTGACTATCTTTTCCACGAAGTTTACGTCGAGCCAGAATAGCCTTCTCCTCTGCACGGTCAGGGTATCCCATGCTCATCTTCATCAAGAAACGGTCCATCTGTGCTTCTGGAAGCGGATAGGTACCTTCTTGCTCAATCGGGTTCTGTGTTGCAATAACAACGAATGGAGCAGGTAGTTTATGTGTGACACCTTCGATAGTAACTTGCTTTTCTTCCATAGCCTCAAGCAAAGCGGCTTGAGTCTTTGGCGGAGCACGGTTAATCTCGTCAGCAAGAAGAATGTTAGCGAATAGAGGTCCGGCACGAAGTTTGAATTCACCAGTCTTTTGGTCGTACATGTACGTCCCCATAATATCGCTCGGTAGCAAATCGGGGGTAAATTGTACACGCTTGAATTTACAACCGAGTGCTTGTGCAAATGTATTTGCTAGCAAAGTCTTAGCCAGCCCAGGGAAATCTTCTAGCAACATGTTACCGTTGGAAAGAATACCAACAGTCACTCTGCGTAGGTTTTCGTTCTTACCAATGATAACCTTCGCTACTTCACCCATTAGAGAATGAGCGATCGAAGAAACAGTGGCAATGAGGTCCTTCGTGCGGTTGTCGCCTGTTGGCGCGCCTGCTTGGAATCCTGCATTCATGATAGTAACCCCTTGGTACAGGTGGCAACCATTCACTACCATACTTCAAGGTATTGCGTAACCAAGTCGCGGATTATCCCGCCGTACAACGATTAATTACCTGCCCCAAAAGTGGTCTTTCTTCCGATGTAGAAGGGTAATTTCATCTAGAATCTCTTCTTCAATCGGCGTTAATCCGAGTTTTCGGAGTCTTTTGACATGACCTGCTGGAATATCCACCCAGAACTCATCACCTTCCTCTATATGGCGCCCAACAGTAGGCCCAATTATGGCAACAGCGAGTTCATCTCCTTGTCTGCCTTCTTTGACTTCTTCACTTGTTCTTGTTCTCAAACTTTTGATTTTACCAACAAGCGTCCCGTCCCGTTTCATAATCTTCTGACCGACGTGAACTCTTCCACCAACGACCCTCATTCCAACAATAGCTGGACTTTTATTTCGGAATGTATGGTCTCTGAGATATAGAAGATGGCCAGGGTAGATGAGGTTCTCTCTTGCAGCGGTTTCCATTTCTGCCTTTGTATTGACTCTCCATTCCTCAAATTCTTCAAGGATACGATAGATAATATCTGCGCTGATAAATTTGATTTCGGCTTCACGGCCTTCAAGGCGAGGCTGGACCTCAGGGTTTCCTTTAACTGAAAACCCGAGAATAACCTGGTTGAGTGGATCAGCAGCACATTGAGCAGAGATGATATCTCTCTTGTTCACAAGGCCTATTGTGGCCATGCGAATCGGTATTTCCATTTTGTTTAGTTCGAATGCTAATGCTTCCAAACCACCTACAGTGTCTGCTTTGATAACAACGCCTTCATCAGCAATCTCAACAGATATGGTTGCTTCTTTTCGGGCTTCTTGCTCAGCCTTTGCTTTGGATTCAGGATTATTTGTTTGACGCAGCGTTGTCCCTGCGAGTACATTCTCAAGGCCAGGAGCCATAATTTTCAATCCACAGGCGGCAACAGCACTTTCACAAGATTCCCATCTGTCCCCTGCATCTCGCATTTCAGACATTCCTTTAGGTCTGAACATACCTTTGATGTGAGTTGAAAAGGGCCCATCTGCGCTGACTAAAGTAATGGTGTCTCCGACATTCAATTCACCACGATTTAGGATTACATCGATTGTTTTCCCAAGTCCCCTTTCGTCTTTCATCTCGAGTACTGTCCCTTCACCATCGCCTAAAGTATCCCTTAAGCGTTCATCTAAGAACCGTTCAGCCAATCCAACAGTTACAGTTAGTAGGTCTTGCAATCCCTCGCCATCTTTGGCAGAACATGGAACCATTGCGAGATTGGATTTGAAATCACGAATCTTGTCATATCGTTCGATATTAAATCCATGTTCACTGAATTGCCCAAGTAATTTCCAATACAAAGTTTCGAATAATTGTTGGACATCCTCTCGCTGATTATCCCATGATTCAATAAAAGAACGACCATTTTCTGTTCTCCAGCCATGAATTCGGTCGACTTTGTTAGCCGCTACGACGAATGGAGTTTGTTTGTCACGTAGAATGCGTAGACTTTCAACCGTCTGCGGTTGTAATCCTTCCATTACATCTACAACAAGAATTGCGATATCTGCTAATGCTCCACCTCTACTTCGAAGACTTGTGAAAGAATGGTGGCCAGGGGTGTCTATGAATAGCAATCCTGGGCTGTTGAAGTCTTTACCGCCAGTCATAGGGGCGCATGTCTCATTGAGAACGTTAGCTGGCACTTCCGTAGCACCAATGTGCTGCGTAATTCCCCCCGCTTCACGATCCATTACGCTAGATTGTCTTTCACTACCCAATGATCTAAAATGATCTAAAACACTGGTCTTACCGTGGTCGACATGCCCAAGAACTGCTACGATAGGTTGGCGTTGCCAACCGAGGACCTTTTCCTCCTCTTCAGGAGTGGTATCGGGGGTCTCTCCTTCTTCAGTCATAAGAAAACCTCCAATTGACTTTTTAAATTTCCAATTGGTATATTAAATCACTCATATACCCAAGACTGGCTATCTTGAGTCCAATTGTTGACGCCTTCTGGGAACCAAAGCCCTAGTTCGAATTCAGCGGTTTCAGTAGCATCAGATCCGTGAATCATATTGTAACCAATATCCATTCCAAAGTCACCACGAATAGTTCCTGGCGCTGCATCACGGCCGTTTGTAGGGCCGATTAGAGTTCTAGCTACACCAATTGCATCCTTACCAAGCCAAGCCATACAAACAACAGGTCCGCTTGTTACGAATTTGATTAATCCAGGGAAGAACGGGCGTTCCGCATGAACAGCGTAGTGAGTTTTCGCAATCTCTTCACTAGGGATTACTTGCTTTAGGCCTACTAATTGTAGTCCCTTTTTCTCAAATCTTTGAATGATTTCTCCAACCAGTCCGCGCTGTACTCCGTCCGGCTTTACCATGACATAGGTCGTCTCCATACAAATTCCACCATTGTGGCCGACTGGAACGCCCTATTTGAGCGCAGCGATTGAAACAAGCGACTTGCTTGAGCCTCAGAGGCCGCCTTTGATGTAATGACGGGTCCACTTGACCTTGCGTGAATTTCGCTTTAGTTTGACTGCATTCTTGCGAGACTTACTGTTAGCAAACCACTGTACTGTTCCGTCTCTGCGGATGAACATCAATCCAGTTCCTGGTTCGATAATTTCGCCGGAGAAAGTGCAAATTCTTTGTTCTGGCATATGGATCACCTATAGTTGAGTTTACGTGCTTCACGACCGGTGTCACGTAGCATCAGAATATCTCCGACACGGACTGGCCCAAGCACGTTTCTTGTAATAATACGACCCACGTCACGTGGGTTTGGTGCGTCATTTACACGTACCTTGACTTGAGTAGCCTCACCAGTCATACCGGTTCTACCTACTACTTCGACGACCTCAGCAGGCCATCCTCCTAGTTCTTCAGACATCTTTTATTCCTCCGAATCCAGTAACGAGTCTCAGCTGGAAAGCCCCTTAACAAGCTCTACAACTTCGTTGAATTTTTCTTGGGCACCCTTGGAAACTTCAAGGAGAGCGAGGGATGCAGTCTTAACGCCGCCAGGCATTCCTGCTTCCTTAGCTAAGAATTCTTGGCTAGGGACGTATCCGAATGGAATACCCTTCTCTGCGCAGATAAGAGGGATGTGCGCCAGTAGTTCTGGCGGGTTGACATCCTCTGCCATGATGATGAACTTAGCAGTGCCTCGTTCAGCAGCCTTGGTAACCTCATTAGAACCTTTTTTCATTCTTCCGCTGTTGTTCGCCTGAACCAGTTCGTAGATCTTATCTGCGACACCGGTAGGGGTTTCCATTGTTACATGTGCACTCATTGAAATCACTCTCATGCTTATGTGAAGCAACCTGCGCACGACCTCGTGGATATAAACACCACGGATTAGCAATAATGGAATTTATTCACAATTCACGGAGTATATTACGCACACCACGAGCCAATGCCGGCCCTCCTGATATGACTGCCCGACTATTGGCCAGACTAGAGGTTGCATGTACGCCATCGACATGATTTGCAAGTCTAGCAATGGCCCCGCCGGTGAATAAACCATGTGTGCATGCGGCGTGAACTTCGGTCGCCCCTTGGCTCCTCAATGCATCAGCCGCTTTGCAAATTGTACCGCCTGTCGCAATCATATCATCTACAATGGCGACTACCTTGCCCGCAACATCGAGATTCTTTGCCTTGTGGATGATGGTGTGAGCATCGATTCTTGTTTTCTCAAGATATGAGAATGGTAATCCGATTTCTTTAGCAACTGCGGTAGCCCGGTCAATGGCTCCCTTGTCAGGTGATAGGATGAAATCCGGCTTGACTGTACTTTGTAGATGGGCGGCGATTTCGGGCATAGCCGATGTAAACTCCACCGGAATAGGCATGCCTTCTAGCGCTGCAGGGGCATGAAGGTCGAAAACAACGATGCCATCACAATGAGCGGATAGCAATCGGCCAATGGCTTTGGCACTAATTGCCTCCCCTGGGCGAAATCTCTTATCTTGCCGGGAGTATCCAAAGTAGGGTATTGCTACGATAACTCCTGGACCAACCGGCTCCATTGACTGAGGACCGATCTCTTTGAGATTATCCGTACGCCCTTCTCGCACATCCCTCAGTGCCTCAAGTAGCAGCAAGGTCTCCACTATCCCCGCATCTGGGAATGTATTTGAAACTAAAACAACAGGCTCTCTTCGAACCGCTTCTATTGATTTTTCAGGTATTCTGATGTACCCTTCAGAATCTGGAAACCGCCTAGCTTCGAGGGAGTGGTGTTCCCATTCCAGTTCCTTGGCTAAATCCATGGCGAGGGCACGGGAATTGCTACCCGAGACCACTACCATGTTACAAGGGCCTGTGAGGGGGCTACATGAGTGTTATCGTCAATTCATATATTTCCTTGAGTTGATTTCACAAGCATTAGAGGTTGCAATATGCGGTGTGTATTGCAAATAAGGTGCGCGAGGCAGGGCTCGAACCTGCGACCTCCCGGTTATCAGCCGGGTGCTCCAGCCGACTAAGCTACCCGCGCAAAGGCAAGTCGGCGACCGGCCATCCCATCATAAAGACGACGGTGCGCCTTACTCTTCTATTGCATCGGGGCCGTTAGCCTGCATGTAAGATGGCAGGCCAAGCAACTTGTCGAAAGTCCGTGATAGCACTACCTCGTCCAGTCTCTCACGTGTGCGAGCCAATGCTGTTATTGGAATATTGATTGTTGAATCTATGCCGTATTGCATCTGAACTCCTATTCTAGTTTTAACTACAACCGCGCGGTAAGTTCTCTTGATCTTTACCAAATCTGTAATGACTCCAATTTCCATACCTTGGTTGTCGAGTACGGCTCTGTCCATCATTTCATCAGGTGCATACAATTTCTCATCGATTCGAACGGTATTTCTCCAGCGTCGCTGAAGTTCACGCATCGATTTTGAGAGTTTTACAGCACCATCGTTGCGGATGCTGTGGATTAACTCCTTGTGCAATGGTGCGAGCTCGGCGGGTTTCCGCATGAATTCATCAGCGACCCCTGGCTCTACCATTATGCGCATAGAGCGCACCCTTGCTTCGTTCGGATGGTGACGCTCTCCTACGATCGTCCCCACCTTTGTATCATTCACATATACATCCCTCTGGAGTAACTCCTGGATGTCATAATCGTTGTTCGGCATTTTTCCCATCTCCTTGGCCATACTACTCTTGACCAATCCGTCGTCTGTAGTGGCGACTCTTATACTTGCCCCCGTCAAAGAATGGTTTTCCAATTGGGTTTGACGCATAATCCGTTTATCTTCAATTGAAAAACTAGTTCGGTTTCACTTTCTGCTAATTTGCAAATAGTTTACTTTCAATTGATGTCGCATAATCCATATCTGGTAACGCAACTTTATCTATTTCCTCAATTGAAAAAATTAATTTCCAATTGATAAATATTACAAGAGATAGTCTCATCAATGTAGAACCTATAGCCCGTATTATGGCAATTCGCGTCATAGGGGCGGCCTGTTCACTTGGTGAGGCAGTAGTCGACAAACTCCTTTCAATGGATATCGACGTAGTAGCCGTCGAGGAAAGCCATTTTCAACGCAATTCAACAATGTTAGAGTTTTCTACAGCTAACTTAGACGTGGACGGGGATGGCTATTCAATTTCTTTCGATGGTAGTGATGCAGATATTGTGGTGGGCAAGGATTTGCTAATACATGATTTGTTACCTGCTCGGGTTGACAAATGGCTAGCGCCTGAAATCCTTGGTTGGGCCAATGGCGACAATGTAGATTCCAGGTCACGATATTGGCTGAGTGTTATCGATGCTGCGAATGCAATAGCGCAAATCCTGAAAGCCGAAATCAAACTTAATGGCATTCACATGTGCGGCCGTAGAGAGTGGCTACCTGCAGATTCACGAGCAGAATTTGAAATGTTGTGGCAACGTACAAATCAAGGAATCAGCGGTGATTTTACTGCAGAAACTTTGTTTGGTCATTCTATTGCTGGAATGGATGCTAAACCGATTAATGAGGCGGATGGTGAAAGGCCAGATTTAGATCCACTTCATGAAATATTACTCGGGTTAACAGGAGACGGCTGGAGGCCTCTAATCCCATTCAGAACAGCATTGATGAATCTCATTGCGGGCCTATTCCCTCCTGCATAATTGATGAACCTCCCCCGCCTAGACAAAATTATGGTAGAGTTTGTCGAACTTACCGATGAGCGCGGAATGAACGTGAGCCCGACTTTGCCTGCAGAATGCAAAAACTATCTCATTGATATCGATGGTACAATTTGTGAGGATATTCCAAACGAAGAGCCAGAAAGGATGGCTACTGCTAAAGCGTTTGATAATGTGGCAGAACAAATCAATAAATGGTACGATGAAGGTCACCAAATTTGTTTCTTTACAAGCCGTCAAGAAGAGCACCGAGGAGTTACTGAAAGGTGGCTTTCCCAACATGGTTTCAAATGGCATTCATGCCTTTTCGGAAAACCACGAGGTGGTAATTACCATTGGATAGACAATCATATTGTTAGAGCTACACGATTCCGCACAAAAATGACCGATTTCGTCACAAAGAGTGTTGAAATCGAAGTATTTGATGATGAATAATCAAAGGGTTTGCATTCCACCAATAGGCATTGGTGCTAGCATGGTTACATTTTCACCACGCAGGCTTGGGCCAGTACTGAACGTTGCGAAAATACCCTTGTCGGCGAGATTGTGAGATAGTGCGAACCAGGTTCTTCCATAAGCATCGACTCTGATGTCGAGGAAGTCTCCGAGTCCTCCACAGCGGTTGTAGCCACAATCTGTCTCAATATCGATTGGGTCACCTTCAACATTCAACTGAACTGTCGTGAATAACGGGTTTTCACTGAATGCATCTGTAGCGTATGTTAGGTAAGCGTTCCAAGTTTCTTCATCCCCTTCGGTCTCACCAACATATCCGAATGCAACAGTTCCAGCATCGCCTGCAACAACAACAGGGAATCCTGTGCCTGAAAGATTGATTGGAGGGGCGATCATAGTTGCATTAGACCAAGTATCTCCCTGGTCCCTTGAGTATGACCAGTATGGCATATTGTCGGAACCCATCCACATTGCATGGACATTTCCTTCACTATCGACTTCGACTTGAGCTTCTTCAGCATTCCAAGTATTTGCAGTTCCAGATTCTGAAGTTGGAAGGGGGTGTTCGGTCCAAGTAAAGGCATTCGTAGTTCGATAAACGGAATAGCCATCTGGATACCCGTCACTGTCCGAATCTCCAGTGCATCCTATGTTGCCGCGGTAGAAATTACCATCAGCACTGCCAACAAGATGCGCAGTTAAGCCCCCTGACTGACAATCTAAGGGGGCGCCTGATGTTTCAGGACCCCATGTTGCCCCTCCATCTTGGCTCGAAGAGCACAATGGATGGGGAGCATTTCCGTTTATACAGAACATCCAAGTTGTAGGATACCCAAACGCAGGCATGTTGCTACTAGCAATGGTCTGGTGGTCTTGAACAGAGTAGATTTGTGTGGCCACGCTAGGACCCGTCCAACTTGCACCTTCATCATCAGACCATTCAACAGTCATGCCAAGTAAGGCATGCATGTCGAATTTCATGATTCTACTTGTCCATGGGTCAACATAGATGTAAGGGTCATTAGAATTCGCAATAGGGAGGAATGGGTCATAGACATTTTCGCAACTATAGTCCAAAACATCGTGCATTCCGATTAGGTCACAAGAAATAACGGCGGTTGAACCCGCAGGCCCATTGCCATAAGAACTCATGACCATCATGTCATTTTGTGTAATTCCCATTGTTGGTTCAAATGTTGACATTCCAATTCCGTAGTATGAACCTATGGCTTCAAAGGGAATATTTCGGCCTTCGAAATTGTATTCTTGGTTACCCCAGGCATCTTCTGCATCAGCAAAATGATACCAAGTCAGATCTGGTTTTTCAAAGTCCCAAACCCCATTCGTTGAAACAGGCATTTCCACAATTTCATCTGAATCAAACAGATAATAGACAATAGTGGAGGACAGGAGTAAGAAAATGATCCCTACAACTAATACTTGAACCGATGAAAATGGGCCAATGAAATTTGAACGAGAAAAACCAGCATGGTCGCCAATAACTTCGGCATCAAAGATTTCATCTTCAACCAATTCGGCATCTGGCATCTCTTTTTCCTGCAAAAAAATCACTCCTTGAATAAATCACTACCAAGCAATGGCAATAGAACAGATGCGTCACCTTCGACACAGACATTGGGTGCTTCAGGGCGCATTTTACCCCAACTTATTGCCTCACGAGGACGCGCCCCCGACAGGCTACCATCGTGTTCTGGAGCTGTTGTGATGTAAACTGCAGAATCTAATCCTCCTCGATATTGGTTCCACCAAATAACGTGATGTTTCGAAATACCTCCTCCTACCATCAAAGCATTGGATTTTTCCACATCCCACGTCATATCGCTCATCACCTGTTCATCAGCAAGTGTATCGATGTGGAAATCTCGGTATTTCTGTCTGAACATGAATAATTGTGCACCTATGCTGCCATCGGTAATTCCGGGGATGCAAACGGGAATCTTGTTTTTATATGCCCAATAAATCAGTGAATCAGGGGTGCCAATCCGCTTTCCTAACTCCCATACCAGGTGTATTGAGCCGAAGCCAATCCATGCATCAGCCCCTTGTTTCCCGGTTTCAGCAATACGGTCAGTACGTATTTCTTCAAGTACTGGCATAACTACCGATTCGATGATTTCACCATAACTTGAATTTGGAACAATCACGTTTCCTAGGCGCATCAATTGATGTTCACCAAGTTCGACATCATCTAGGTCGAATGAACCGTGATAGTAGTGTTTGTACGCTCTAGCGATGTCATGGTCAAGCATTCCACATGTGGTGGATACGACATTGAACATTTTACGTTTGATGGCTTCAACGAAGAAGCCACGTGTGCCTGTAGCGCATAGGCAAGCGGGAAAAGACAGCCAATTCATAACCTTGTCAGCGTCGGCGCCAACTTCATCGATTTCTGATTTCATATCACGAAGTATGTCACGTGCATGTGCTAGTTTAGTAGCAGTAAATCCACCTGCCGTAGCCATTTGATCGATTAACGATTTAGCGTCGGTCAGACTTGCAAAATCATAGTCTTTGACAGGCTCATCAAATGACTCTGGATCGATTGCCATGCTTCAAGGGGTGCGGCTTTCGCATATGAAACCCATGACAGTGTCATGAGGATTCCATTTCCAATATTTTGTCACGCAAAATTGCGGCCCTTTCAAAGTCTAGTTCAAGTGCGGCTTGGTGCATAGCCGCCTTTAATTCTTCA
>Ga0209709_10000571_pt1 | contig 35433 bp, 36 predicted proteins | sample ArcticOcean_MG_C_2_FD_187435 | JGI IMG/M metagenome (GOLD analysis project Ga0209709, IMG submission 187435) | Marine microbial communities from western Arctic Ocean - ArcticOcean_MG_CB4_136 (SPAdes) (version 2) | ecosystem: Environmental > Aquatic > Marine > Oceanic | place: Arctic Ocean... | reverse complement strand
AAATTATTAATCTGTTTTATAGCTTTATCTGTAAATTTAATTTCTTTAATCATATAACAACACTGATATTACTAATATAATATCAATTTATTAAATTTAAAGTATGAATAATTACTCAAATTTAGCCCTATCTAAAAGTAAAGGGCGTATTTTTAAAGAAGCCAATTCACTTTATAGAACACCATTTCAAAGGGATAGAGATAGAATTATTCATAGTGCTTCATTCAGAAGGTTAAAGCATAAAACACAAGTTTTTGTTAACACGGAAGGTGATCACTTTAGAACTAGAATTACACATTCAATTGAGGTTGCACAAATTGCGAGATCTATTGCTAAACATTTAGGTTTAAATGATGATCTAGCTGAAACTTTAAGCTTGGCTCATGACTTAGGACATACACCATTTGGACACGCTGGAGAAGATGCTCTTAATGAATGTATGACTAACTTTGGTGGTTTTGACCACAATCTTCAAACTTTAAGAATAATTATGTTTCTTGAACATAAATACCTAAAATTTAAAGGCCTCAATCTAACGCTGGAAACTTTAGACGGACTATTAAAGCACAATGGCCCGATTAAAGATCTTTCTACAGTTAAAAGGCTAATTGGATTAAAAAATTTTAAGAATAAAATAAATTTTACTAATTTCGGTTCATTAGAAGCTCAAATATCAGCAATCTCCGATGATATTGCCTATAACAATCATGACATACAAGATGGAATTAGGGCAAAAATGTTTAATTTAAATGACTTGATTGAAATTAATTTTTTTAAAGATATTTATAATTCTCATAAGAAAAATATAAAAAACAATAATAAGGATATTTTAATATATCAGATTATAAGAGATTCAATTGATCTAATGGTTAGAGACTTAATTAAAAATACCAAAAATAATCTAAAAATTAATAAGATTAAATCTTTAAAAGATGTTTATAAATTAGACGAACCTACAGTATGTTTTTCTAATAAATTTTTAAACATTGAAAAAGAAGTGAAGTTTTTTTTAAGAAGTAAAATGTATAATAACAGAAAAGTATTATTGAAAAATAATCATGGAAAGAAAATTGTCAATAAACTTTTTTATAAAATCAAGAGCAAGCCTAAAAAATTTATACCTATTGGTCAATTAAAGAATGATCCTAATAGAGCAATTTCAGATTTTATTTCAGGTATGACAGATAGATATGCAATCAACTTACACAAAAATATTTAATGAACATTTTTGATCTCTATTTAGATAAGATAATAATTTTAATCAAAAAGTTAAACAAAGAAGGTTCTATTGAATTACCTGAATCTTTAAATGGAATTAATGTAGACATACCACCATCAAATTTTGACTGCGATATATCAACAAATGTAGCCATGGTAATATCAAAGGCTAACAAAAAATCCCCAATAGATATTGCAAACATTTTGATTGATTTAATCAAGAGTGAAGATGAAAAAATTGAAACTATTTCAGTAGCAAAACCTGGCTTTATTAATATTAAATTTAAAGCAATATATTGGAACAATTTTATTAAAAATATTAATGAAAATTATAAAAACTTTGGTGTCAATACTAAAGAAGAAAAACAGAAATACCTTATAGAGTTTGTTTCTGCTAACCCTACGGGTCCGTTACATGTTGGTCATTGTCGTGGTGCAATCTTAGGAGATGTAATTTCTAATATATTAATTTTTAATAAACATGATGTTTCCAAAGAATATTATGTAAATGATTATGGCAACCAAATTATAAATTTTACAAAATCTGTATTTCATAGAATTAGAGAAATTCTTAACAATGAAAAATTTCCTGTTGATAATCCGGATATTTACCCTGGTGATTACTTAATAGACATTGCAAAAAATATTATTGATAACAACAAAAATTTAAAATTTGATCAATTTGATGTTGTATCTAAAGAATTAACATTATTATCTGTGGCAGAGTCTTTAAAATTAATCAAAAATAATTTAGCCAATTTAGGTATAGTTCACGATAAATTTACAAGTGAAACTGAAATTGTTTTAAATAAAGAAGTAGAAAATGTAATTCAGAATTTAAAAGAGAAAAACTTAGTATATGAAGGAAGAATTAAAGCACCCAAAGGAGAAGACGATGATAATTGGGTAGAAAGAGAACAACTTCTATTTAAATCAACAGATTTTGGTGATGATAAGGATAGAGTCTTACAAAAATCTGATAAGTCATGGACTTATTTTGCTAGTGATGCTGCCTATCATAATAATAAGTTAAACAGAGGCTACGATATACTTATCAATATACTTGGAGCTGATCACACAGGGTATATAAAAAGAATTACTTCAGTTGTAAAAGCTCTTTCTAGTGACAAGAATAAATTAGTTTGTAAAGTTAGTCAGTTAGTTAAGTTAATTAAAGATGGTAAACCTTTTAAAATGTCTAAAAGAAAAGGTGACTATATTACTGTAGAAGATTTGATTTCAGAAGTTGGTAAAGATGCAACACGATTTATCATGCTTAATAGAAGTAGTGATGTTGAGTTAGATTTTGATTTTGCAAAAGTTAAGGAAAAGTCAAAAGATAATCCACTTTATTATGTACAGTATTGTTTTGCCAGAATATCATCAGTCTTTAGACATGTTAATTTAGATATTAATAAAGACTTAAACATTAAGGAATATAATTTTCAATATTCGAATGATGAAATAAAAATTCTTAAAAAAATTGCTGAATGGCCAAAATGCATTGAAACTGCAAGTTTAAGATTAGAGCCACATAGAATACCAGTTTATCTATATGAACTTTCATCTGAATTTCATTCTTACTGGAATATGGGTAAAGATGATTTAAGTAAAAGATTTATCAACGATCAAAAAGAAATACCAAATGATAAATTAGTTTTTTTAAAAGTTATATCCAATGTAATTAAGTCAGGGATGAATATCGTTGGTGTAGATACACCAGAAAAAATGTAATGTTAAAGGAATTAAAATATCTCTTGTTCTTATTTGTTATCTCTTTATTTTTTTTTCTATCATTAAAATACTATTCTTCAGATGATAATAAGAAAAATTCTTTTAGGTCCTATAAACAAATAGATAAAAGAATTAATGAATTTTCTCAAAAAGTAATCTTATTAAAAAGTGATACAATAGACATTGTCGAATACGTTGAAAAGACAATAAATAAAAATAAAAAAAATTATAATTTTTGGAAATTAATTAATAATAATGAATAACAGAAGAAGCTTCATAACTGGAATTAAATCCACAACTTTATCTTTTAAGGAAAAAAAATTTCTTCAACAGTATAAACCCTGGGGTGTAATACTTTTTTCAAGAAATATTAAATCTTTGAAACAGTGTAAAAGATTAACTGATCAAATTAAAAAAATATTTAAAGATAAGAATTATCCTATTTTGATTGATCAAGAAGGTGGTCGAGTTAATAGATTAAAAAAAATTTTTAATGTAAGTTCTTTAACAGGTGAATTTTTTGGTAAACTTTATTTAGAGGATAGAAAAAAATTTTATAATCATTATAAAATTTTTATAGAGCAGACATCTTTTCTATTAAAATCCATAGGAGTAAATATTAACACTTTGCCTGTTCTTGATTTACGATCAAAAGGTTCTAGCTCAATAATTGGCAATAGATCATTTTCAAAAGACCCAAAAATCGTTTCTAAAATAGGTGATATTTGTATAAAAAACTTTCACTTAAATAAAATAGGGGCAGTTATTAAACATATCCCAGGCCATGGTTTGGCTAAAGTTGATAGTCATAAATTAACACCAAATGTTAATCAAAATTTAAAATATCTGTTAAAAAATGATTTTTCTACTTTTAAGAAAAAGTCTAGTTTTTTTGCTATGACAGCTCATATAGTTTACACAAATGTTGACAAACTAAATACAGCAACACAATCAAAAAAAATTATTCAATTAATAAGAAACAACATTAAGTTCAAGAACCTAATAATGTCAGATGATATTTCCATGAAAAGCTTAAAAGGATCAATTAAAGCCAATACAACAAAAGCTTTTGATGCGGGGTGTAATTTGGTTCTTCATTGTAACGCTAACTTTAAAGAAATGAACGCAGTTGCAGTACACACACCCTTAATAAGCAAGTTTATAATTAAAAAAACATCACAATTTTATAAGATTTTAAGTTAATATTTGTAATGACTGATTTCGATTCTAATAATTTTAATGTTGATCTTGAAAACTATCAAGGCCCTTTGGATATTCTATTAGATTTAGCTAAAGCGCAAAAAGTTGATCTTGAAAAAATTTCTATAACATTACTGGCAGATCAATTTCATAACTACATCATAAGAGAAAAAGATCTTAATTTAGAAGTTGCATCCGAATATTTGTTAATGGCTACTTGGTTAACGTACTTAAAATCTAAACTTCTATTGCCAGGAAACCCTGAAGAAGAATTTAAAGTACTAGAGGTTGCTGAACAATTAAAATTACAATTAAAGAAATTAGAATTGATACGTTTACTTTCAGATCAAATGTTGAAAAGAAAAAGACTTGGTAAAGAAATACGTTTAAGAGGAATTAAAGGAAGTATTCGATCAATATACAGTACTGAATATAAATTAAACCTTTACGAATTGTTAAAAACATACTCAGGTATAATTATGACAAAAGATTTTCAAAGAATGAATATACCAAAACTACCAGTATTTACCACAGAGGACGGCATAAAACGTATTAGAGAATTTTTTGGCAAACTGATTGATTGGAAAAATATTAACGATTTAATTCCTCAAGGTTTTAAGGATGGTGCTAACTTTAAAAAAACTGGTAAAGCAGGAATTTTTGCCGGTTCTCTTGAACTTGTTAAAGAAGGTAATCTCAAAATAAAACAAGAAAATTTATATGATGAAATTTATGTTAAGGAGATTAAATGAAAAAAAAAAGTAAAAATTTAAATAACAATATTGTAAAATTTCCAAAAAAATTAAATGTTGGAGAAAAAGAAGTTGAGGCTATTGTTTTTGCTGCATTAGAACCACTTGATATTGATACAATAGAAACTAAAGTTTCAAAAAAAATTGATGTTTTAAAAATATTAGAAAAACTAAAAGCAGAGTATTCAACTAGAGGCATTAATTTAGTTTGTATTTCTAATAGATGGTCATTTAGAACTTCTGAGACTTTATCAAATTTGATGTCACAAGAAAAAACGGTTGAAAAAAAACTATCTAGAGCTGCTATTGAAACCCTTGCTATCATTGTTTATCACCAACCTGTAACTAGAGCGGAGATTGAAGAAATTAGAGGTGTAGCTTTTGGAACTAATACTCTTGATATATTAATGGAATTGAATTGGGTTAAACCTCAAGGTCGTAAAGATGTTCCAGGTAAACCAATACAGTACGGAACTACTATTGATTTTTTAAGTCATTTTAGTCTTCAAAAATTATCAGATTTACCAACAGTTGATGAACTTGGATCTGCTGGATTAATCGATAGTGCAAATATAGATAGTGCAATATTTGGTACTGGTAAATTTTATAAAGAAAAAGAAGAAGAAAAAAAAGAAGACATCTATGAAAATATAGATGAAATGTTAGGCGGAACCCTTAGTCCTGAAGAAGAAAAATAAAAAGTTACTTTAAAATTTAATCTAAAAGAGGTATAAAAATATATGAGCATAGGAATTTGGCAAATAGCAATAGTAGTTATCTTAGTTGTCCTTTTATTTGGTAGAGGGAAAATTTCTAGCTTAATGGGTGATGTAGCCAAAGGTATCAAAAGTTTTAAAAAAGGTATGGCTACTGACATCACAGATGAGCCAGAACCTAAAAATGTTTCTGAAAACAATCAAGACACTAAAGACAAAGAATAAATTAAATGCCCACTATTGGCTGGTTTGAGATTTTACTAGTAGTAGCTGTAGCGATTATTGTTATAGGTCCTAAAGACTTTCCGTTTATGTTAAAAAAAGTTGGATCCTGGATTGGAACAACAAAAAGATATATTAGCAATATACAAAGTGAGTTAGCTGACCTCGATATTGAATCTAATGAAATAGAAAAACCAGCAGAAGAAAAAAAAGATAATGACAAAATCTGAAAATGAAGGTGGCTTTGTAAGTCATCTAACAGAACTAAGAAAAAGATTAATTCACTCATTTATTTTTTTATTTATTTTTTTTATTTGTTGTTATTTTTTTTCAGAACATCTTTATGGTTTTTTAGTTGAACCTTTTGCTGAAGCGGTAAAAGACAGCGGAACTGATAGAAGGTTAATCTTTACAGCTTTACAAGAAACATTTTTAACATACTTAAAAGTTTCTTTCTTTGCAGCATTCTTTGTTACTTGTCCCTATATATTAATGCAAATATGGAAATTCATTGCACCAGGATTATATAAGCATGAAAAAATTGCAATTGTTCCTTATTTAGTTTTAACACCTATATTATTTTTCTTAGGGGGTATGCTTGTTTATTATCTAATAATGCCACTGGCCATAAAGTTCTTTCTTTCCTTTGAAAGCACAGGTGTTGCAACTGGTTTACCCATTCAATTGGAAGCAAAAGTAAATGAGTATCTTTCGCTTGTAATGAAATTAATTTTTGCATTCGGTTTAAGCTTTCAACTACCAGTCGTTCTCAGCTTGTTAGCTAGAGTAGGGATAGTTGATGCTAAATTTCTTAGAGAAAGAAGAAAGTATGTTGTAGTAATGATTTTTGCAGCAGCAGCTTTATTAACACCACCAGATCCCATAACTCAAATTGGCTTAGCAATACCATTATTGATTTTATACGAATTATCTATATTTTCTGTAAACATAATTGAAAAGAAAAATAAAAAAGATGCATAATATAAAAGAAATTAGAAATGATATTAAAGGTTTCAAAGAAGCTTTAAATAAAAGATTCCTAGATATAGATGTAGATAAAATTTTATCATTAGATGAAAATAATAGAAAATATATACAACAAAGAGAAATTCTTGAAAAAGAAAAAAAAGATATCTCAAAATCAAAAGATAAAGCACTTTTTGAAAAATCTAAAAATATTTCTATAGAGATTGAAAAAATTAACAAACTACAAGTAGTTATTAAAGAGCAATTAGAAATTATACTATCATCAATTCCCAACATACCTTATTCAGATGTTCCTATTGGTAAAGATGAAAACTCAAATATAGAAATTTCAAAATCTGGAAAAATACCTAATTTTAAATTTAAACCTAAGTCTCATTATGAGTTAGGTGAGAATTTAGATATGCTAGATTTTGATCTAGCAACTAAAACAACAGGATCTAGATTTGTTTTTGTAAAAAATAAGTTGGCTTTATTGGAGAGAGCATTATCAAATTTTATGCTCGACACTCATGTTAACATTAATGGTTATAATGAAATTTCACCTCCTTTAATAGCTACTGATTCAACGATGTTTGGAACTGGGCAGTTACCAAAATTTGACAACGACCAATTTGAACTAAAACTTGAAGACTCTAGTGATAGAAAGTTTTTGATTCCAACGGCTGAAGTTATTTTAACAAATATGGTTAAAGACCAAATTATTGATAAAAAAAACCTACCTATTAGAATGGTTGCCTCAACTCCTTGTTTTAGAAAAGAAGCTGGCAGTTATGGCAAAGACACAAAAGGTATGATTAGACAGCATCAGTTTTATAAAGTTGAAATGGTTAGCATTGTTGAGACCGATAAATGTTTGCCTGAGTTAAATAGAATGACTGACTGTGCAATGAAAATATTAGATTTATTAAAACTACCCTATAGAAAAATTGTTTTATGTACTGGTGATATGGGTTTTAGTGCAGAAAAAACTTTTGATATAGAGGTTTGGCTACCATCTGAAAACAAATATAGAGAGATATCAAGCTGTTCTTCATGTGGATCTTTTCAGGCAAGGAGAATGAAAGCTAGATATAAGACTGATAAAAAAGAAACTGTTTTAGTGGGAACTTTAAATGGTAGTGGATTAGCTATCGGTAGAACTCTAGTTGCAATATTAGAAAACTATCAGCAGGAGGACGGATCTATTATTATCCCTGAAGTTTTAAAGCCCTACATGAACAATTTAGAGAAAATCGACAAGATTTAAAGTTGTTTTAATTAGATAGATGTTGTAAGTATTCATTAAAAAAGGGAGAAACATGCAAGGCACAGGAATTGGACAATTTATACCATTAATTTTAATTTTCGTTATTTTTTATTTTTTCTTAATAAGACCCCAACAAAAGAAAGTTAAAGAGCATAAAGCCATGGTCGAAAACTTATCTAGAGGCGATAAGGTAGTAACATCAGCTGGAATTATTGGCACTGTTGAAAGGATTATTGATAATGAAAAAGTTGAAGTAAAAATTGCTGAAAATGTTATTGTTGAAATTATCAAATCCACAGGTATCCAAGGATTACTTAACGCACCAGTACTAGAAGTAAAAAAATAACATTAAACTAAAGTGTTATACTTTTCAAAATTAAGAATTACATTAGTCTCTTTAGTAACACTTTTTTTCATTTATATTGCATCATCTAATTTTCAAGACCCTGAAAATAGTTTTATATCAAAAAGAATAAATCTAGGTCTGGATTTGCAAGGAGGTTCTTATTTATTACTTGAAATAGACAATGAGCCTGTTGAAATACAAAAATTACAAAATACCACTACTATTATAAGAAATTTTTTAAAGAATAAGAAAATTAATTTCAATGATTTAAGAATACAAAATAAAACAATAGTATTTGCTGTTCCTAAAGATGATGTTGATTTAGTTAAAGCTTTTTTTTTAGATAAGGAAAGTGAAATTAACCCTTATTACAACCAATATAAATCACATCAATTTAATGTAATGGTAAAAGATAGTGAATTTATACTATCACTTTCTAAATATGGACTTATTGAAATTAAGACATCTTCACAGGATCAAGCTCTAGAAATAGTTAGAAGAAGAGTCGATGAAGTTGGTACAAATGAACCAAATATAATTAAAAGAGGCAATAATAGAATCCTTGTTGAGCTTCCTGGCTTAGATGATCCTATGAGAATAAAATCTCTATTAGGTAAAACTGCTAATCTGACATTTAGATTTGTCACTCAAAATAATAATGATACTTTTGGTACTGAAATGCTTCAATTTGAAGATGGAATGAATGAAGCCATGGTCAGTAAAAGAATAATTTTAAATGGTGAAAACTTACTAGATGCTCAACCACAAATGAATAACCAAACAAATGAAACAGTAGTATCATTCACTCTTGATAGGGTGGGTGCAAAAAGATTTGGTAAAGCAACCAATACAGGTGTTGGTAAACAATTAGCAATTGTATTGGATGGAAAAATTGTAAGTGCGCCAGTGATTAGAGACACAATAGCTAGTGGAAATGGTCAAATTAGTGGTAATTTTACATTTCAATCAGCAACAGACTTAGCTTTATTACTTAGATCTGGAGCTTTGCCGGCTCCACTAAATATAATTGAAGAAAGAACTGTGGGACCTGATCTTGGCCAGGATTCAATCAATGCTGGGGTTTTTGCATTAATGGTAGGTTTTTTATTAGTGATTATGTTTATGTTTTTTAAATATAAAATTTTTGGCTTAATAGCCAATATAACACTTATAGTTAATTTATTTTTTTTAGTAGGTATTTTAACTCTATTTGGAGCAACATTAACATTACCAGGTATAGCTGGTATTATTTTAACTGTTGGTATGGCTGTTGATGCAAATGTATTAATTTTTGAAAGAATTAAAGAAGAGTGTAAAAGAGAAAAAAATAATATAATAGCTTTTGATACTGGCTACGTTAAATCAAAAACTGCAATTATTGACGCAAATATAACTACTTTGATTTCAGCTATCATTTTATTTATTATGGGATCTGGACCTGTTAAAGGTTTTTCAGTAACTTTGGCTGTTGGAATTTTCACTACATTATTCTCAGTATATTTTATAGCAAGAATGCTTACTGGTCTTTACGTGGTAAAAAATAAAGAGAAGGAAAAATTGATATAAATGATAAATTTTAATAAATTTTATAAATTATTTAATCTTATTTCTTTAAGTTTAGTTATAATATCTATTGTATTGCTATTTTTTAAAGGTCTTAATTTTGGTGTAGATTTTAAAGGTGGAACTCTAATTGAGTTAAGAGCTAATGATAAAAACATCAACGTTACTTCGTTGAGACAATCTTTTAGCAACATGAATTTAGGTGATTTTAATGTTAAAAAATTTGGTAATGAAAATGACTTTTTAATTATGATTGAAAAGAAAGATACAAGTGCTAATGCCATTGAAATTATCAAAAAAAAATTAACATCATCAATAGGAGGCTCTTTTAATTTCAGAAGAGTAGAAAATGTTGGCCCAAAAGTTAGTGCTGAATTATTAAAATCAGGTGTTATAGCCATTGCATTATCTTTAGCAGCCATGTTATTTTATATATGGATAAGATTTGAATGGCAATTTAGCTTAGGAGCTATTATAGCCTTATTTCATGATGTTATTATAACATTGGGTCTTTTCTCATTATTTAATTTAGAAATAAACTTATCAATAGTTGCTGCTGTTTTAACCATAGTTGGTTATTCAATGAATGATACTGTGGTTATTTACGACAGAGTTAGAGAAAACCTTAGAAAATTTTCAGATATTAAAATTTTTGAACTTACAAATATCTCAATTAATGAAACGCTTTCTAGAACTATAATCACATCTGTTACAACCTTACTTGCTCTAATATCAATATATTTATTTGGTGGAGAAATACTAAAAGGCTTTTCTTTAGCGATGATTATGGGTGTTGTTTTTGGAACTTATTCCTCAATATATATAGCTAATCCAATACTTGTGAAACTTAGAGTTTCACAAAAAACAATCTTAAAAAAAGATAACGAATAAATATTAATATAGATTTTGAGCCGCTACCATTGAAAGTAACATTGGTAGAGATAAAAGAGTGTTAGTTCTTGAAAATAACATTGCCGTTCTAGCTGATTTTGCTTTAACATCTGGATCACATTCCACAATCCCTAAAGCTCTTTTTTGATTTGGCCAAATTATAAACCAAACATTAAAAGCCATATATAAGCCAAGCCACATACCAATACCAATAGCAGTGCTTTTGCCACCACCACCTAAAGTCATAGCGTCATGCAAATAACCATTTAGATAAGCTAAAATTAATCCTGAAATTATTGTTAGTAATGCAGCCCATCTAAAATAAAATAATGCAGCTGGTGCAATAACCTTACCTATCGCTGGTTTTTGTTCATCAGGAATTTTTGGCATATTTGGAATTTGAACAAAGTTGAAATACCAAAGTAAACCGATCCACATAATTGCAACAGTAACATGAATTAATCTTACTAACCAACTCCAAAAAATTGTATCAAAATCAAACCCACCATTTCCATAAAATAATCCTAAGAAAAGAAGTAAAGCTAATCCCAAAGAAGTGTGAATAGTTCTAGGTAATGATGATAATAAATTTCCCATGATTCTTTTAACTATACACTAAAAATATTTAATATTTAAATTATTTTTTAAATTTTTCCTCTAGCATTGGTTTTAAGTATTGACCGGTATAACTACCTTTGATTTTAATAATTTCCTCTGGTTTTCCTTCAGCTATGATATTTCCACCTTTTACACCACCTTCTGGGCCCATATCAACTATGTAATCTGCCGTTTTAATTACATCTAGGTTGTGTTCAATTACAACTACTGTATTTCCTAGTGCAACAAAAGTATGGAGTATTTCTAATAATTTCTTAATATCATGTTGATGTAATCCTGTTGTCGGTTCATCTAAAATATACATCGTTCTGCCCGTTGATCTTTTAGATAATTCCTTAGCTAATTTAATACGTTGAGCTTCACCACCTGATAGCGTTGTTGCTTGTTGTCCAATTTTTATATAACCAAGACCTACCTTTTTTAATGTTAATAATTTTGTTTTAATATTTGAAATATTTTCAAAATACTCACAACCTTCATCAACTGACATATCTAGTACATCGGCAATACTTTTGTCTTTAAATTTTATCTCAAGGGTCTCTCTATTATATCTAGTTCCTTTACATTCATCACATTGAATATAAACATCAGGTAAGAAGTGCATCTCATATGTTATAACACCATCCCCTTCGCAAGCCTCACATCTACCACCTTTAACATTGAATGAAAATCTCCCTGGTTTGTACCCTCTAGTTTTAGATTCAGGCAAAGCTGTAAACCAATCTCTAATAGGACCAAAAGCTCCAGTATATGTTGCGGGGTTTGATCTGGGAGTTCGACCAATTGGAGACTGATCTATATCAATAATTTTATCTATGAGCTCCACTCCTTTATAACCCTTAAAAGCTTTAGGAACCTTTCTTGCTTTATTATTTAATGTTAAGTTAAGAGCGTGATATAAAGTTTGAAGTATTAAAGTTGATTTGCCACTTCCAGAAACTCCAGTTACACAAGTAAAGCTTCCAGTGGGGATTTTAAGATTAACATTATTTAAATTATTACCGGTAGCACCACTTATTTCTATAAATCTGCCATTTTTAGCAAGTCTTCTTGTTCTTGGTATTGCAATAAATTTTTTGTGTGACAAATATTGGCCAGTAATACTATTTTTATTTTTCAATATTTCATTGTATGTGCCTTGAGCAATTATTTGACCACCGTTGGTGCCTGCTTCTGGTCCAAGATCTATTATGTGGTCTGCACTCTCCATAGTTTCAGTGTCATGTTCAACTACAATTACCGTATTACCTAAATCTCTAAGTCTTTTAAGTGCATCAATAAGTTTAACATTGTCTTTTTGATGCAAACCAATAGATGGTTCGTCAAGAACATATAATACGCCAGTTAATCCAGAGCCAATCTGTGAAGCAAGCCTAATTCTTTGAGCCTCACCACCAGAGAGAGTGCCTGACTCTCTCGAGAGTGTTAAATAATCTAGACCAACATTTAAAAGAAAATTTAGTCTTTCATTAATTTCTTTTAAAATATGTTCAGCAATTTTGAATTGTCTTTTATCAAGACTTCCTTCTAAACTTTTAAACCAATTAGCTGCATCTAAAATTGATTTTTTGGTAACTTCGCTAATATTTTGATTATCAATTTTAACACATAAAGCTTCCTCTTTAAGTCTATTTCCATTACAGCCTTCACAAGCTGAATCTGATTGATATTCAGCAATTGCTTCTCTTTTCCATTCACTATCCGATTCAAGAAATCTTCTTTCAAGATTATTTATCACACCTTCAAAAGTTTTTTTATGTGAATATTTTTCATACCCATCATCATAATTAAATTTAATTTCCTCCTCATCAGAGCCAAATAAAATTACATCTTTAATTTTTTTTGAGAGTTTTTTCCACTTTTCATCTAAAGAAAATCCATAATGTTTAGCAATAGATGCTAAAGTTTGAGCGTAATAAAGTGTTGTAGATTTTGCCCAAGGCTCAATAGCGCCATCAGCTATACTTTTTTTCTCATCTGGAACTACTAAATTTGGATCAACATTTAATTTTATACCAATACCCTCACATTCAGCACAAGCACCGTAAGGGCTATTAAAAGAAAAAAGTCTAGGTTCAATTTCTTCAATTGTAAAACCACTTTCAGGACACGCAAATTTTGTAGAATAAATAAGTTTTTCTATTTTTCTAAATTTTTGAGGTAAAGTTTCATTTTCGTATTCAACAAAAACTAAACCATTTGATAAATTTACAGCTGTTTCAATACTTTCAGCCAGTCTATTTCCAAGGTTTGAATTTAAAACAATTCTATCAACTAGAACTGATATATCATGTTTAATTTTCTTATCTAAATTGGGAGCTTTATCAATATCATGTAACACCTCGTCAATTTTAATCTTTCTAAAGCCTCTTCTTTTGTAACTCGAAATATCTTTTTTATATTCACCCTTACGACCCCTCACAACAGGAGCGTAAATATAAATTGTAGATTTTTTTGGTAATTTTTTTATTAAATCAACAATTTGAGTTATTGTCTGTGATGTTATTGGTTTACCTGTAAATGGTGAGTAGGGAATACCGGCTCTGGCATATAGTACTCTCATATAATCGTATATTTCAGTCACTGTAGCAACTGTTGATCTAGGGTTTTTTGAAGTATTTTTTTGCTCAATTGCTATCGCAGGGCTTAAACCCTCTATAAGATCAACATTAGGTTTTTTCATTTTATCCAAAAATTGTCGAGCATATGCTGATAGACTTTCAACATATCTTCTTTGACCTTCAGCATAAATAGTATCAAATGCTAATGAAGATTTTCCAGAACCAGATAGTCCAGTTATTACAACGAATTGATCTTTAGGAATTTCTACCGAAACATTCTTTAAATTGTGTTCTTTTGCACCCTTGATAACTATCTTTTTGATCATAATTTTAGTTGCTTTAAATTTAAAAATTAATATTCAGGTTATATTGTGATATAAAAATAATTAAATAATTAAATAAATAAACATTTATAAAATATTATGGCTGGAAGTTTAAATAAAGTATTATTAATTGGGCGTTTAGGCGCAGACCCTGAAATCAAGCAAATGGTAAATGGCAAAAGTGTTGCCAGATTAAGTTTAGCTACAAGTCAATCCTGGAAGGACAAAACTACTGGTGAAAAAAAAGAAAAGACAGAATGGCATCGTATAGTCGTATTTAATGATGGTCTAGTTAATGTAGTGCAACAATATTTAAAAAAGGGTGCTCAAATTTATGTTGAAGGACAAATAGTAACCAGAAAATGGAAAGATGAACAGTCTGGTCAAGACAAATACTCAACAGAGATAGTGATACAAGGATACAACTCATCTCTTACAATGCTTGGTGGTGGAAGTACAGGTGGCAGTGGAATTCAAAATGATAACACACAAACACCAACTAATAATATTGAGGATAGTTCCCAAGCTTCGAATGACATGGATGATGAAATACCATTTTAGCCTGTATGCAAAAAACAGAAATTCCTAAGGACAAAAATATTAAACCAATATCTATGCATGACGAGATGAGCTCGTCATATTTATCATATGCTATGAGTGTAATTGTTAGTAGGGCCCTCCCTGATATCAGAGATGGGTTAAAACCAGTTCATAGAAGAATATTATTTGCAATGTATAAAGGTGGATATGATTGGTCAAAACAGTTTAGAAAATCTGCAAGAATAGTTGGTGATGTTATTGGTAAATACCACCCACATGGTGATCAATCCGTATATGACGCACTAGTTAGAATGGTGCAGGACTTTTCAATGAGCTTACCTTTAGTTGAAGGACAGGGTAACTTTGGTTCTATTGATGGAGATCCAGCCGCTGCTATGAGATATACTGAAACAAGGCTAGCTAAAGTTTCTCAATACTTAATTGATGACATTGAAAAAAATACAGTTCAATACAAAAGTAACTACGATGAAACAGAAAAAGAACCCTCTGTATTACCAGCACAATACCCAAATTTATTAGTTAATGGTGCTGGCGGTATTGCAGTTGGTATGGCTACAAGTATTCCCCCACATAACTTAGGCGAGATAATAAATGGAACATTGGCTTTAATTGAAAACAAAGAAATAAAAATTAAAGAATTAATGAAACATATACCGGGACCAGATTTTCCAACTGGAGGTGTTATTATAGGTAAAGCTATTATTAAAGATGGTTATAATGTTGGACGTGGTTCTTTTAAAATTAGAGGTGAAATTGCTATAGAATCTCAAAAGAATGGAAGAGAAAGACTAGTCATAACATCAATACCTTATCAAGTTAATAAATCAGTTTTAAATGAAAGAATTGCTCAATTAGTGAGAGAAAAAAAAATTGAAGGTATTAAGGACATAAGAGACGAGTCTAATAGAGAAGGTATCAGAGTTGCAATTGACTTAAAAAATGGTGTCGAACCAGAAACAATTAAAAGACAACTTTACAAAAATACAGCTATAGAAAGTTCTTTTGGTTTTAATACATTGGCTATAGTTAATGGTAAACCTGAATTATGTAATTTAAAAGATTTTTTAACTAATTTTTTAACCTTCCGTGAAGATATCGTAATAAAGAAAACTAAATTTGATTTAAAAAAAGCTGAAGACAGAGCACATATATTAATTGGTTTATCCGTATCAGTTGAAAATTTAGATAAAATTATAAAAATTATAAGATCATCAAATACTCCAGATGATGCAAAAAAGTCATTACTAACCACTAAATGGAAAATTAATAAATCATTAAAATTGATTTCATTAGTCGAAGATAAAAAAAATAAAAACTTATATTCATTAACTAACCCTCAAGTTATAGCTATTTTAGAGCTTAGACTTCAAAAGCTAACAGCTCTTGGAATAAATGAAATTGAGGTAGAGATAAAAAAATTAGCTGACCTTATAAAAGGATATAAAAAAATTATTAATTCAAAAAAAGAGCTTTTAAAGGTTATCAGTGGAGAGCTTACAAGTATTAAAGAAAAGTTTTCTGTTCCAAGAAGGACTAAAATTATAGATGCTGTATTAAATTATGATATTGAAGAAACTATTCAAAAAGAATCTGTAATTATAACTGTAACCTTTCAAGGGTATATTAAAAGAGGTGCCTTAAGTGATGTTAAACAACAAAAACGTGGAGGTAAAGGAAAGTCTGGTATTACCACTAGAGAAGAGGATTCTGTAGTACAAACTCTATCAGTTAGTACTCACACATCAGTTTTATTTTTTTCATCAGAAGGTTTGGTTTATAAAATTAAAGCCTGGAAGATACCAGAGGGGTCTTCTATCTCTAAAGGAAAATCATTATTTAATATTTTACCATTAAAAAATCACCAATCAATAACTTCTATAATGCCTTTCCCAGAAGTTGAGAGTGACTGGAAAAATTTACAAATAGTTTTTGCTACAGCGAAAGGCAAGGTCCGTAAAAATAGCCTTGAAGATTTTTCCTCGATTAATGCTGCGGGTAAAATTGCAATGAAACTTGATTCAAATGATAAAATTGTTGGTGTTGAAATATGTAAGGATGATCAAGATATTATGTTAAGTACAAAAAATGGAAAATGTATTAGATTTGAGTCTAAAAAACTTAGAGTTTTTAAAGGTAGATCTTCAAAAGGAATTAAAGGTATAGAACTAGGTCCTAATGATGAAATAGTTTCCCTATCAATAGTTAACCAGGATAAAGCTAAGAAAAATAATAAAGATCAAAAATCTGAAACAAATGCTAAAGAAAGATTTGTCTTATCAATTACAGAAAATGGCTATGGAAAAAAGACATCACATTTTGATTATAGAGTAACAAATAGAGGTGGAAAAGGTATTATTGGAATAGTTAATTCCCCACGAAATGGTAGTATCTGCTCATCATTTCAAACTTATGAAGGTGATGAAATTATGATTTCTACAAATAAAGGTAGAGTCATTAGAGTTGCGGTTAAAGAAATTAGAACTGCTGGAAGAAATACGCAGGGTGTTAGAATTATTAAATTATCCGGTGATGAAAAAGTAGTTTCTGCAATAAAAATTGATGATAACTTGGTGTAATGAAAAAAGTTGCTATCTATCCTGGTACATTTGATCCAATTACCTTTGGACATATTGATGTTATAAAAAAGTCTCTAAAATTATTTGATAAAGTTATTGTAGCAGCATCTGATGGAACTAATAAAAATTACCTTTTTAATTCTGAAGAACGAATTGAGATAATTAATAAAGCTCTTTTTTTTGATTTAAAACTAGATAAAAAAAAAATTGAAATAATATCATTTAAATCTTTGTTAACTGATCTTTGTAAAAAATATAAATCAAAAATTATATTAAGAGGATTAAGAGCTGTATCAGATTTTGAATATGAATTTCAACTAGCTGGTATGAATAGAAAATTAAACAATAACATTGAAACAATTTTTTTAATGTCTGATGTAGAAAATCAAATAATCTCATCTAGATTTGTAAAGGAAATAATTAAACTTAAAGGTGATATAAAAAAATTTACTACAAAAAGTACAATAAAATCTTTAAAAGGAAAATATGAATAAAGTTATAATTAAATTTTTAATCTTTTTTTTTATACTAACCAACAATACAATAGCGGAGGAGAATACAATGATTTTAAAACTTAAGGATGGAGATGTAAAAATAGAGTTTTTTGAAGATAAAGCCCCAAACCATGTTAAGAGAATAAAACTACTCGCAGAAGAAGGAAAATATGATGGCGTTGTTTTTCATCGTGTAATAGATGGCTTTATGGCACAAACAGGAGATGTTCAATTTGGTAATTCTTCTAATGATAACTTTGATATAAGAAGAGCTGGAACTGGAGGATCTGATTTACCAGATCTTAAAGAAGAATTTAATGACTTACCACACCAAAGAGGAACATTGTCTATGGCTAGATCGCAAGATCCTAATAGTGCAAATAGTCAATTCTTCATTTGTTTTAAAGAAGCTTCTTTTTTAGATAGACAATACACTGTTTTTGGTAAAGTTGTTGAAGGCATGGAATTTATTGATAAAATTAAACGAGGTGAACCAGCTTCAGACCCAGATAAAATTATTAGCTTTAAATAATTTTATTATATTTAAATGGCATTAAAAAAATTTAAATTTAATGTCATTGAAAAAGACAGTTATGCAAGAGCTGGCTTAATTGAAACACACCGTGGAAATATCCAAACACCAGCCTTTATGCCTGTGGGAACCCAAGCCACTGTTAAAGCTTGTTTGATTGATGATGTAATAAAAACTGGTTCAGAAATTATACTTTCAAATACATATCACTTAATGATTAGACCTGGTGTTGATAGAATTATTTCTGCTGGTGGGCTTCACAAGTTTATGAATTGTAAATTGCCAATACTTACAGATTCTGGGGGGTTTCAAGTAATGTCTTTGGCAAAATTAAACAAAGTTGATCGGGAAAAAGGAGCAATTTTCAACTCTCATGTAGATGGTAAAAAATTTATTTTAAGCCCTGAGGAAAGTATACGTGTTCAAAAAGGTTTAGACTCAGATATAGTAATGATTATGGATGAATGTCCTAAAAAAACTACTGAATATAATGTTATAAATAAATCAATGGAACTATCTATCTACTGGGCAGAAAGATCCAAGATCGCATTTGGTTCAAATCCACACAAAGGTCTATTCGGAATAGTTCAAGGTGGTTTATTTAAGGATTTAAGAAAACAATCCCTTAACGCTCTAACTAAAATTGATTTTGATGGGTATGCAATAGGTGGTTTGGCCGTTGGTGAGACACAAATTGAAATGTTTAATGTTTTAGATGATATTAAGGAAATAATGCCTGAAGATAAACCTAGATATTTAATGGGTGTTGGCACACCAGTAGATATATTGGGTGCTGTAAAAAGAGGTATTGATATGTTTGATTGTGTGATGCCAACAAGATCTGGAAGAACTGGTCTTGCCTTTACATGGAATGGTCGAATAAATATAAAAAACAATAAGTTTAAGAATGATAATGATCCAATTGATATTAATTGTAAAAATTTAAATCTAAATAAATATTCCAAAAACTACTTAAACCATTTATTTAACACAAATGAAATTCTTGGCTCAACACTATTGACGCTTCATAATATCAATTTTTATCAAGAATTAATGTCAGCTATCAGAGATAGTATTAAAAAGGGAATATTCAATAAATTTCATGATGAATACATTGATAAGTTGTAATTTAAGTATTTGCATTTTGCCAACTAATGGAATAGAAAATTGTTTTTTGGTAATAAAAATTATTAAAGTTAGATATTTTTTTATTGTTTAGATTTTTAAGTGTAAAGAAATTTAAAAATTTTAGAGAAGACTTAACCAGTAGTTTTTTTTTAAAATTAGATAAAAAAAACATTAATCTCAATTTTTTATAATTTCTATGTGGGCCCTTAGCTCAGTTGGTAGAGCAATTCCCTTTTAAGGAATGGGTCGATGGTTCGAGTCCATCAGGGCTCACCAAAATAAATGGTTATATTTTGTTAACCTAGTACTATAGGTGGGTAATCAAATATTATTTCATTTTCCCATTTAGTTAAATTTCTAATTCTTGTTTCTGAAGAAGGGTGTGTGCTCATAAATACTGATACTTCCTTCCCTTTTTTGGATGCTCTCATTCGTTCCCACAGTTTTTTAGTCTCTCTAATATCATATCCAGATAGAGACGAAAAAATCATGCCCAAATAATCAGCTTCACTTTCTTGTGTTCTGCTGAACGGATTCATTAATCCAATTTGAGATAACATACCTACGGTATTCATTCCTGTAACTCTATTTACTTGTGACAGCTTACCTCCAGTAAAGATATCAATCAATTGAGTACTAGTATTTAATAAAACACTTCTACTAGCTCTTTCTACAGAATGTTTTGCAACCGCATGTGCAATTTCATGGCCCATTACTGCAGCCAAGCCATTAGTATTTTTTGTAACATCTAAAATGCCAGTGTAGACAGCAATTTTACCACCAGGCATACACCAGGCATTTTTAACTTTTTTATTTTCTATGAGTATATATTCCCAATCAAATCCCAGTGTAGGATTCTCAATATTTGATCTAAAAAAATATTCCGATATAGAATCTTCCATTCTCTTTCCAATAAGTTTAATCTCATCAAGTGTTTTTTTATCTTCACTCATTTTTTCTTTTTTTTTTACTTTTTCGAATATTTGTGCTGCTTGAGCATTAAGTTTAGATTCGGGAATAATTTTAAATTGACGTCTGTCAGTTATTGGTGCTGTAGAGCAAGCATTGATCATTATGCCACAACAGCCACAACCAACATAACTTAAGAATTTTCTTCTATCCATTTTAATAAATTTTTGATATTTATATAAATACAAACATATATGAATTTAAACAATAAAATTTTAGCGATTCTTTTTTTAATAGCTGTTTCATTCGTTATTTATTCTAGTTATAGTTAAAAAATTTATGCCTAATATGAAAAAAAAATCAGTAGTACTAAAATTAAGAAATTATTTCTTCACGGGTGTTATTGTTTTAGTTCCAATAGGATTTACGCTTTATTTAAGTAAATTCTTAATTAGTTTTTTAGCGAATTTAGTTCCCGCTGGACTTAATCCTAATACTTACTTGTATTACCCTATACCAGGTATTGAAATTGTTTTAACAATTGTTTTTATCACATTTGTAGGTGGACTTTCATTATCTTTTTTAGGTAAGAAATTTTTACAAATAATTGATGACTTGTTTAAAAGAATTCCTATTTTAAGAACTATTTATTCTGCAATTGGCCAAATGACTGACTCTTTTAGAAATCAAGAAGGTAATAAAAAAAGTGTTGTATTATTGGAATATCCTAGAAAAGGTTCGTGGGCAGTTGGTTTTGCTACAAAAGAAAATACAGGTGAAATTAAATCTAAAACTAATCAAAATCTTGTGAATGTTTTTGTTCCTACAACTCCAAATCCAACTAGTGGGTTTCTATTAATGATACCAAAAGAAGATTTACTTTACTTGGATATGAGTTTTGAGGAAGCATCCAAATTTATAGTTTCTGCAGGTACATCAAAAATAAAAAGCTAAACCAAGTCATTAATTATATCTGCCTGATCATACAATTTGAGTAATGCTTTATATTTATCAATGTTAATATTTTCTAATTCAATTTTTTTAATTTGTTTCTCTGCCATTAGAAATAAATCTTCGTTTTGAATAGGGTCAGCTAATCTAAAATTCTTAACTCCACTTTGTTTAAAACCGAGTAAATCCCCAAAACCTCTCAACTTCATATCTTCTTCTGATATTTCAAAACCATCATTTGAATTTTTTAGAATGTTAATCCTTTTTGTAGCATTAACTGTTAAATTTGATTTAAACATCAGTATACAGCTAGCTTGTTTAGTGCCTCGTCCAACTCTTCCTCTTAATTGATGTAGTTGTGATAACCCAAACTTATTAGCGTTCTCTATTATAATTACATTGGCGTTAGGAAAATCGATACCTACCTCTATAATTGTTGTTGAAACTAAAATTGAATATTCTTTATTTAAGAATCTATTTAATATTTCTTCTTTTTCTTCATTTTTAATCTTACCATGTAGTAGGGCAACATTGTTTGGGAAAATTTTGTCAAGAAACTTGTATTTACTAACAGATGACTGGTGATCTAATTTTTTAGATTCTTCAATTAAAGGGCATACCCAAAATATTTGATTTCCATCTTTTATTTCTTTTTTTACAAAATTAATAACATCATCTATTTTACTTTCTAGTTTACTATAGGTTTTAACCTCTTTTCTATTAGAAGGTTTCTCTTTAATTATAGAAACATCCATATCACCATAAACAGACATCGTTAAGGTTCTCGGTATAGGTGTTGCAGACATTAATAGCACATCACAATTATCACCACCTTTATCAGATAATAGCTTTCTTTGTCTTACACCGAATTTATGTTGTTCATCAATTATAATATAACCAAGGTTTGCAAAAATTATTTTTTTTTGAAAAATTGCATGTGTACCAAAAACCATATTAATTTTATTATTTTCTAATTCTTTCACAATTTTTTTTTTTTCTAAATTTTCACTCTTGCTTGAAAGTAATTGAATAATAATATTTTTTGGGAATAATTTTTTTGCCAACGTGTAATGCTGTCTAGCTAATATTTCTGTAGGAGCCATTAATGCAACTTGGAAGCCTGAACTAATTACATTTAATGAAGAAATTAAAGCAACAATAGTTTTACCACTTCCTACATCACCCTGCAAAAGTCTAAACATTTTACTTTTAGAATTTAGATCTTTATTGATATCTTCTAATGATTTTTTTTGATCATTGGTTAGACTGAAATCTAATTTATTAATAATATAGTTATGAACTTTTCCTGTAAATTTTTTAGAAATCTTTTTAATTTTTTTAATTTTTTTTCTAATTTCTGAGTTAACTAAAAATGAAGCTAGTATTTCATCGTAAGCAAGTCTTTTATAAAAGTTTGATTTATAATTCTCAATATTTTTTGGATCGTGTAATTTAATTATCGCTTCATTCCAACTTTCATTATTAAAGATTTTTAATACATCATTGTCATGCCACTCTGATAAAGTGGGTAAGTTTTTTAAAATTTGATTAATAATTTTATTATAATTTTTTTCTGTAATACCACCTGTTAATGAATACTTATTATCAATTGTTTCTATTAGTGAGCTATCTTGAGATATATAGGTTGGGTTTGTAATTTGATAACGTCCCCTATATGAGCTAATTTTTCCACTTATTGTTACTTCTTCATTTAAAGGTAAGATTTTTCTAACATAACCCTCGTGACTGTTAAAAAATATACAATCAATCTTTCCTGTTTGATCTTGGCAATTTACTTTGTTAGGTAAGTTTCTAACTCTTGGAAATTGATATTTTAATGGAACTATTCTTAGAGTTTGGACCATTCCAATTTGAAGGTTACAGACTTTGCTTACTAATGTTCTGTCAGTATATGACTTAGGCAATCTCCATAGTAGATCAAAGATATTATTAACTTTTTTTTTCTTCAAAATTTCCATGGTTTTTTTACCCACACCATTTAATTTTGTTAAATCTGCTAATAAATAATCGTAATTATTTTTATTTTTCATGTTAAATACAATATATAAAAATTTATGATCATTAATATAAAGGATTTAAAAAATAAGATTGTCTATCGCGCTAATTATAGAGGAACAAAAGAAATGGATAAATTGCTAGGTTCATTTACTAATATATATATTAATCAATTATCAGACGATGAGCTGCCACTTTTATGTGATTTATTAGACCTTGATGATGAAAATCTTTACAAACTTAATCAAGGTCTCCAGTTAACAATTAAAATAGAAACTAATAAAATTATTGAGTTATTTAAAAAATATGAGTACGTGAGTGAGTAGTGGCGGAGAGACTGAGATTCGAACTCAGGAAAGAGTTGCCCCTTTGCCGGTTTTCAAGACCGGTGCATTCAACCGCTCTGCCATCTCTCCGTTAGTGAGTGTTTTAACTAACAATCATAAATTTTCAACTAAAAAACCATAATAATGTCTCTACAAAGTTGGTTTCGTAATAGTTTCATCCTATAAATTCCCAGAATATTAAGATAGAGTTTTTTTATGAAACGAAATGGTTTCACTCTAATAAAGCTTCGTATTAGTTTCGTAATATTTTTGGACCTTGGGTGCGTGAATAATAGCTCATTTTTTAAAATCTCATTTTCAAATTAATAAGTCAATTTCCTAGATGTATGTGTTAAGATGTAAAGTGAGTAGGAGATCTGTTGCATTTCAAGACCGGTGCATTCAACCGCTCTGCCATCTCACAGTTAGCAAGTATTTTATTATTATAAATTTTTAATTTAACAATAAAATTAATAAATTAATTATAAAATGAATTAATAGGTTAAATATTAACACAATGAAAAACCCAAACTTCAATAAAGGTCTTACTTTAACTGCTTTAGGTTCTTTTTGGTGGGGTGTAATAGGTGTAATCTATTTTAAATATATATCTTTTGCTGGTCCAATTGAAGTTGTTATTCATCGTTGTATTTGGACCTCGGTAGTATTGTTTATGACTACTTTCTATTTTTCTAAATGGAATATTTTTTTTGAAATTATATCTAATAAAAAAAAGTTAGTTTGGTTATTCTTTTCAGGATTATTAATATTTATCAATTGGGCAACGTGGATATACGCAGTAGGAACTGAAAGAATTATTGATGCAAGCTTTGGGTATTTTATAATGCCCATTTTAAGTGTTTTTTTAGGATATATTTTCTATAATGAAAAAATTAACAGAAAAAGAAGTATCTCAATTATATTAGTTTTGATTTCAATTTTATTTCTTTTAATTGTTAGTTTTAATTCAATACCATGGGTCGGAATAATTGTAGCGCTTAGCTGGGGCTTTTATAATTTATTACGAAAAAAAATTAATGTAGACACAGATATTGGTCTATTGATTGAAAGTCTTTTTATATTACCCTTTGCTTTATTTTCTTTTTATCTAATTTTTGAGAATAATTTAAATGATTTTAGTTTTGCATCACCATCATTAATGTTGATTCTTATGTTAGCAGGTCCAATGACTGTCATACCACTTTTTATGTATGTAAGAGGTGTTGAACTTTGTGGCCTTGGTCCTACAGGTATGATATTTTATATAACTCCTACATTTCAATTTTTACTTGGTTTTTTCTATTATAATGAACCTTTTTCATTTGAAAAATCCTTAAGTTTCATTTTAATATGGATTGCTGTAATTATTTATTTAAAAGATTTATATGAAAATACTTAAATATTTTATAATTCTATTTGTATTCATTTTTAGTAATGCACTTAGTGCGAATGAAAAATCATTTAATGAATGGTTAAAAAATTTCAAAACTTATGCATTAGAAAATAATATTTCTGAATTAACTTTTGATAAAGTTATGTCAGATGTTATTTTTTTACCAAAGGTTATTGAGTATGATCGTTTTCAGCCTGAATTTTATGAAGATACAAAAACTTATATTTCCAAAAGAACCTCAGATCAAAAAATAAAACAAGGTATTAAATTATATAAATTAAATGAAAGTTTCATAAATTCAATTGATAATACCTTTTCAGTGGAAAAAAGTTTACTGTTAGCTTTAATGGGTATTGAGACTAATTTTGGAACTTATGTTGGTAAAATGGATATATTATCATCATTGGCAACATTGAGCTTCGATAAAAGAAGATCAGAATTTTTCACAAAAGAACTAATTACTATTCTTCAATTAATAGAATCTAAAACGATAGATCACAAAATATTATATGGATCTTGGGCTGGTGCTTTTGGAAATTTTCAGTTTATGCCATCAACTATAGAGCGTTATGCTATTGATTTTGATAAAAATAAGATTATTGAACTTAAGTCTACAAAAGATTCTTTTGCTTCCGCAGCTAATTATATAAATAAAATTGGATGGAAAAAAAACCAACCATGCTTTATAAAAGTAATTTTAAATAAAAATGTTCCTAAAAAATTACTAAATACCTCTGCAAAAAAATTGCACAATAAAAATAAATTTAAATTCTTAAAAAAATTTATCAAAAATAAAGATAACTATATAATTCAAGACAATTTAATTGCAGCTATTATAACTCCAGATAAAGATATTGTTCTAAATGCTGAAAATTTAGCACCAGCTTACATAGTTTTTGAAAATTATGAGAAAATACTACAATGGAATAGATCTTTAAGATTTGGTCTAGCTGTATGCACCCTTAAGGATAAGTTTGAAAATGCTTTGTAGAAAAATTTTATTTATATTTTTTTTTTTAACTCTGTCAAACTGCACAACTGATTCTTTAATTAAGAATAAGGTAAGTAAAGCTTCTATTAATGGCTATTCAAATAAAGGTTTTGCTTTAGTTTATAACGACAATCTATATAACAAAAAAATAGTTTCTAAAAAAATTAATGATCGTAGTTTAATAATATTTCAAAAAAAACTAAAGATCAATACACAGGTTAAAATTACCAATATTTTAAACAATAAAACGTTAATTGGAACTGTAGGAAAGAATTCTGATTATCCTTCATTTTATAATTCAGTTTTATCTAAAAGAATTGTAGATGAGTTAAATTTAGATATTAATCAACCTTATGTTGAAATCTTAGAAATTCACCAAAATTCACTATTTGTTGCAAAAAAAGCCAAAACTTATGATCAGGAAAGAAATGTGGCTGACAAAGCTCCAGTAAATGAAATTAGTATTAACGACTTAAATGAAGTTAAAAAGAGTAAAACAAAAACTTCTGCTGTAAATTTTTTATATACTATAAAAATTGCTGATTTTTACTTTAGTGACACAGCTTTAATCATGATTGAGAGAATCAAGAACGAAACTTTAATTAAAAACCCTAAGATTAAAAAAATATCTAAAAAAAAATATAGAGTATATTTGGGTCCTTTCAATAACATTAATTCTCTACAAAAATCATATAATGATATAAAGGTATTGGAATTTGATAACATTGAAATTATAAAAAATGATTAAAATAAAATTTTTAATAATATTATTTAGTTTAATATTAACTTTTAATTCAAATGCTGCATTTGAAATAAAAGCAAGAACTGCCATATTGCAGGATTTTCTATCTGGTGAAATATTGTATGAAAAAGATCCTGATAAATCAATATACCCTGCTTCGATGACAAAAATTATGACCGCTATTATAGCTTTTGATTTAATAAGAAGTGGTGATTTAAAGCTTAATGAAAAATTTTTAGTTTCAGAAAATGCATGGCGACTATCCTCGGCTGGTTATTCCTCAATGTTTATAATGGTTGGTGATGAAGTAAGTGTTGAAAATTTACTTAAAGGAATAATAATTGCCTCTGGTAATGATGCTTGTGTTGCTTTAGCAGAGGGCATAGCAGGCACTGAAGAAGAATTTGCTATTATGATGACTTCTAAAGCTAAAGAAATTGGCATGGAAAATACAAATTTTGCTAACTCATCTGGAATAAATAATACAGAAAATGTATCAACAGTTAGAGATATAATGAATATGTCTAATTATCTTATCAAAGAATTTCCCAAAGAATATGAATATTTTTCAGAAAAAGAATTTACCTGGGATAGAACTGGTGGCGACCCAATCACACAAGGAAATAGAAACCCACTTTTATATAAAAACCTTGGTGCTGATGGAATTAAAACTGGTTACTTAGCTGTGGAAAGATACTCATTAGCTTCTTCTATCAATAAAAATGGAAGAAGATTGATTGCAGTAGGTAGTGGTTTTACAAGCAAAAATGATAGATCTCGAGAAAGTTCAAAACTCTTAACTTGGGGTTTAACTAATTTTGATTTAATAGAAATTTCTAGGTCAATTAAACCAATTGAATATGTTGATATATGGTTGGGTAAAAAAGATAAAGTTGGCGTGTACGTAAAAACTGATATTTTTAAAACAATACCAAAAGCAAGGAAAAAATTTTTAAAAATTACAGTTAATTACACTGGTCCAATTCATGCACCTATTAAGAAAGATGATATTTTAGGTAAATTAAAAGTTTTCTATAAAAGTGAACTTTTAGATGAATATGATTTGTTGGCCTTTGAAGATGTTAAGAAATTAAAAATATTTTCTAGATTAATAAAATCTATTAATTTTTTAATTTGGGGCGATGTCTAAAAAACCCATAATAGTTTTTGAAGGTATAGAGGGTAGTGGTAAATCATACCACATCAACAATGTTGCCAAATATTTAAGAAAGAAAAATATTAAATTTATTAGAATTAGAGAACCAGGTGGCAACAAAAATTCAGAAAAAATTAGAAAACTAATACTTAGTAATAAATCTACATTTAACAAACAAACTGATTTACTATTATACATGTCTGCAAGAAGTGAAAACGTTGAGTTTATTAGGAAGAACTACAAAAAAAAAATTATATTAATTGACAGATTTGTTGACTCAACAATTGCTTATCAGCATTATGGGATGGGTGTAAATATCAAATTTATTAAAATGATTAATGATTATTTATTAAAGGATATAAATATTGATTTTACTTTCTTGAATTTAGTAAATCGTAAAAATATGCTTGAAAGATTATCTAAAAGAAAGACTCTTAACAGATATGATCAATTTAATAGCAGCTTTTATAAAAATGTTCAGGAAGGTTTTATAAAGATTGTTAAGAAAAATCCAAAGAAGTATATGAAAATAGATTCAAATTTAAATATCGCTGGTAATGAAAACAAAATATTAAATAAAATTGAAAAATTAATTTGATTATGAAAATAAAACCGTCAGAAAACACAAAATTGTATGGTATGTCTTATTTTTTTAATGAACTTACAAAGCTTTATAATGAAAAAAAAATGCCTAATAAAATACTTTTATCAGGCAAAAAAGGCTTAGGTAAGTCAACTTTAGGTTATCATTTAATCAATTATATTTTATCACTTGATGAAGAGTTTAAATATGATGTTAACAAATTTTTTATCAATAAAGATAATAGATCATTTAAACTATTACAAAATAACACACATCCAAATTTCTATCTAATAGATTTAATTGATGAAAAAAAAAGCATTGATGTGGGGCAAATTAGAGACATGATAACTTATACAAATAAATCTAGCTTCAATAATATGCCAAAATTTATTATGATTGATAATGTTGAAAATCTTAATAAAAATTCAATTAATGCATTGTTAAAAATAATTGAAGAACCCAATAATAAGATATTCTTTATCTTAATTAATAACAATGAAAAAAATATTTTACCTACCTTAAAATCGAGATGCTTAACATTTAAGATTAATTTTACTTTTGAGGAAACAGTAAATGCTTCTAATTTATTGCTAAATCAAGATCTATTTGAACTTATAAACCATGATTTAATTAACTACTACACATCTCCTGGAGAAATAATAAATTTAATAGATTTTGCAAGAGAGAAAAAAATTAATCTTAAAGAACACACATTACACACCTTATTAAATCTATTGATAGATAATGGGTATTACAAAAAAAATAAGCATGTAAAAACATTGATAATTAACTTTATTGAATTATTTTTTTTAAAAAATTATAGATTAAATGCTACTAAGAATTCATTTTTAGAATTATATCATAACTTTCTTTATAAAATCCATAATACTGAGAAATATAATCTGGATGATGAAAGTTTATTTTTAGAATTTAAATTGAAATTATTAAATGGATAAAAACTACTACATAACAACACCAATTTATTACCCATCAGCCAAACCTCATATGGGGCATGCATATACAAGTATTATTGCTGACTTTTTTGCTAGATTTAAACGTATTGATGGTTTTAACGTTCATTTTCTTACAGGCACGGATGAACATGGTTTGAAAATTCAAAGGGCTGCGGAAAGAAAAAATGTAGAACCACTTATATTTTGTGATGAAATAAGTGAAACATTCAGAAACCTTTCTAAGACTTTAAACTTATCAAATACAGATTTTATAAGAACCACAGAAGAAAGACACAAAAAAACTGTCCAATATATATGGTCTGTTCTTGAAAAAAATGAAGATATTTACTTATCAAAATATTCTGGTTGGTACTCTGTTTCTGACGAGGCATTCTATAACGAAGATGAAATTATTGATAAAGATGGACACAAAATAGCAATCATTTCTGGTTCAGATGTTGAATGGATTGAGGAAGAATCTTATTTTTTTAAATTATCTAAATGGCAAGATAAACTGCTTGATTATTATGAAAAAAATCCTGATTTTATTTCTCCTAAAGCTAAAAAAAATGAGGTAGTTAGTTTCGTAAAAAGTGGATTGAAAGATTTATCTATAAGTCGCAAAGCATTTTCTTGGGGAATTAAAGTTCCTAATAACCAAGATCACGTTATTTATGTTTGGCTTGATGCTTTAACCAATTATATCAGTGCTCTTAATTATCCAGATACTAATAACGAGTTATTTAAAAATTTTTGGCCTGCTTCTGTTCATTTAATAGGTAAAGATATCTTACGATTTCATGCTGTATACTGGCCTGCATTTTTAATGGCTGCAAAAATTCCTTTACCAAAAAAAATTTATGGACATGGATGGATTTTATCTGGAGACGAAAAAATGTCAAAATCAAAAGGAAACATTCTAGACCCATTAGATATAATTAAAACTTATGGTTTGGACCCACTAAGATATTATTTAATAAAAGAAGTTTCTTTTGGTAATGATGGCAATATATCTCAAGATAAACTTGAGGATTGTATTAATAGCGACTTAGCAAACAACTATGGAAATCTATGCCAAAGAGTTACTGCTTTTGCTGAAAAGAACTGTTCTTCAAAAATTCCAGAAATAAAAGATTTTAATAAAGATGATCTTGTCATTCTGAATAGATTTACAGAAAATCTCGAAACAATAAGAAAAGAAATTGACAGTCAAAATATAAATTTTTATATAAGCTTCATTGTTAGTGCTTTATTTGAGGCTAATAAATATTTTAATGATCAGGAACCTTGGAAAAAAAAAGATGATAAAGATAGATTAAACACAATAGTTTACACCTCACTAGAGTTGATTAGGAAAATCTCATTCATGCTTTATCCAATAATTCCAGGCACTATTGAAAAAGCTCTAAAAATATTTAATCTAAATGTTGATGATGTAAATTTTGAGTCCATTGGCTCACACAGATATTTAAAAGCAAATAGTAATATAAATAAAATTGATATTTTATTTAAAAAGATAGAAAAAAAAAATGATTGATTCTCACTGTCATTTAGATCATGAACCTCTACACGAAAACTTATCTGATGTTATAAGTAGATCTAAGGAAATAGGCATTACAAAGCTACTAACTATATGTACAACATTAAAAAGTTTTGAAAATATCAAATCTATAGTTGAAAAAGATCAAATGATTTATGGTACTTATGGTATTCATCCACATGAAACAGGTAGCAACATAGTTGACAAACAAACAATTATTCAATGCGTTAATGAAAATAAAAAAATAATTGGTATTGGTGAAACTGGTCTTGATTTCTTCTACAATCACAGTGATCAAAATAGACAAATAAGTAGCTTTAAAGCTCATATAGAGGCCTCTATAGTGTTAAATATACCAATTATAATTCATTCAAGAGATGCAGAAAAAGAGACTTTTGAGATACTTAGTTCATACAAAAATAATAATCTTAAAATCTTAATGCATTGTTTCACTGGTTCTTTAGAATTTTCAAAAAAGTTACTAAATTTAGGTGCTTCTTTTTCGGCTAGTGGAATAATTACTTTTAAAAATAGCACCGAACTTCAAAATACATTCAAAACTATTCCATTAGAAAAACTTCTCATTGAAACAGATAGTCCATATTTAGCTCCAATACCTATGAGAGGGAAGAAAAATGAACCAAGTTTTATTAAATATACCCTTGAGAAATTAGCAATGATTAAAGAAACGACTATAGAAAAAATGTCAAAAATAACTACTAATAATTTCAACAAACTTTTTAATATATAATTTAATAATGGCTGTTAAATTTATAATATTGGGCAGCGGAAGTTCGATGGGTGTGCCAAGAGCAGATGGTTACACAGGTAATTGTAATTTAAGTAATAAAAAAAATTTTAGAACAAGATGTTCCGCATTGATAAAATTTAATGATAAAAATTTTTTAATAGACACCTCACCAGATTTAAGATTTCAATTATTAAAAAATAAAATTAAATCTATTGATAAAGTATTTTATACACATTTACATGCTGATCAAACTCATGGAATTAATGATTTACGTCCATTTTTTTTAATTAATAAAAAACAAATACCAGTTTTTGCAGACCATAAAACTTCAAAATATCTAAACTCAACATTCAAGTATTGTTTCAAATCATCATATGAATATCCATCAACCTTAGTGTTAAATGATTTAAAAGATAAGCATATATTTAAAAATAAAAATAAAAAGATTTTGATAGAGTCAATACCAACAGAACATGGAGAAATTGAAAGTATCTGTTATTTAATAGATAAAAAATTGGCTTATGCCAGTGATATAAGTTTGTTTTATAAAAAAGATTATAAAAGATTAACAAAACTAGATTATTTGATTATTGATTGCTTATGGTACAGAAATCACTCTGCTCATTTTAATTTAGATCAAGTTTTAGAGTTAGTTAAGATACTTTCACCAAAGAAAACCATATTAACAAATATGCATACTGATCTAGATTATGATCAACTTAAAAAAAAATTACCGAAAAATATTGTACCTGGGTATGATGGAATGACTATTAATTTATAACACTAGTTCTATTTGCTTTGTAATTTTATCAGATAGTGGGGTTATAAAAGAATTGAATGTATCCTGAATTTTTCCCTCTTTATTAATCAAAATTTTATGAAAGTTCCATTTGGGAACTGTTGAATTACCATAGTTTTCTTTAGCCCATTTATAAATGACGTGGGCATTTTTTCCTTTTACATCGACTTTATTTGTAATTGGAAAAGTAATATTAAAGTTAGTTTCACAAAAGTCTTTTATTTCTGTGTTAGAGCCAGGTTCTTGGCCACCAAACTGATTAGAGGGTACTCCAATAACTAAAAAATCTTTATCTTTATAATTTTCATAAAGTGTTTGAAGTCCTGTATACTGTTTTGTAAATCCACACTTGCTTGCCACATTAACTAAAAGAATAGTTTTTCCCTTAAACTCACTTAGATTAATAGTTTTACTATTTATACTCTCGATACTTAAATCAAAAAATAATTTTTCGTATTTCGCTTCAACTTTCTGAAAGAATGACAACATAATTAAACTTAAAAATATTAATAAATAATTTTTATAAAGCATAAGTTATTTTTTTGTAGAAAATAATAATATAAAATACCCAAATAATGTTGATAATAAAGAACCAGCCAATACACCAATTTTTACTCCATCAATATACTGAATATTTTCAGCGAATGCTAGGTTTCCAACAAACAAGCTCATTGTAAAACCAATACCAGTTAAAACTGATACACCATATAAACTTAGCCAACTTGAGTTATTAGGCATTTGCGCTACGCCAGTTTTAACTGCAACAAAAGAGAAAATCATGACACCTACTTGTTTACCAACAAATAATCCTAGAAGAATACCAAGTGGAACTGGTAGCATTAATGATGATAAAGATAAGCCTTCTAAAGAAACACCAGCATTAGCAAATGCAAATATTGGCATTATAATGAAGGCAACATACGGACTTATTGCATGCTCCAACTTAATTAATAAAGAAAAATCTTTTCCTTTAACTCTATGAGGTATTGTTGAAGCTAAAAGTACGCCAGCAATAGTTGCATGAATTCCAGACTTATATGTAAAGAACCACATAAAAGAACCAACTAATAAATAAGGTAAAAATTTTTTTACTCCAAATTTATTTAAAACAAGTAAGAATATATAAGAAATTAAAATTAAACTTAAATAACTTATACTTAAATCTCCAGAGTAGAAAAAGGCAATGATAAGAATTGCACCAAGATCATCAATAATTGCAAGAGCTGTTAGAAAAATTTTTAATGAGATTGGCACTCTTGAGCCAAGAAGAGATAAGACACCTAATGAGAACGCGATGTCAGTAGCTGACGGGATTGCCCACCCATTTAATGTTTCTGTATTTCCAAAATTTATAAGAATATAAAATAGAGCAGGAATCACCATACCACCAACAGCACCAATGATTGGTAGTAATGCTTTTTTTAAGTTAGACAATTCACCTTGAATAAATTCTCTTTTGATTTCTAGTGTCACAAAGAAAAAAAATATTGCCATCAACAAATCATTAATCCAGTGATGTACTGAGAGTTTTAATCCAAAGTTATTTATACCAATAAACAAATATTGCTCAAGTGTACTAAAATATAATTCACTAAAATTTGAGTTACTTACTACAAGTGCTATAATTGCGGCTATTAATAATACTAAGCCACTTGCTGCTTCTAGTTTAAAAAACCACTTAAAAGGTTTTGATAAAGTATTGATCATATGGTTAAATCAAATTATTAAAAAATAATACAATATCTTTAATGGATTCATATAAACTGTAAAGTAAAAACTCAATGTTTGGAATAATACTACTGATAGGTTTTTGAAAAGTATCCAAAATAATAATTAAAGCTACAAACGATATTATAAAAACAATGATTAATCCTAATGTATTATAATTTTTTTTATCTTTAGGTTTTTCTAGCCTAATATCTACATCTTCATTTTTAACAGTTATTTCTATTGCTGGGATTTTTTCTTTTACAGAGTCATTCTTAATTACTTCATCGAAAAATTCTATAGTTTTGGTGTTCTCAGTTTTTTTATTAGTATTTACTTTGATAGGATCTGTCGTGTCAATAGGTTTGTCGACTTTAATAATTGTAACAGGTTCATTTACAATTTCTTTTTTAAAAAACCATTTATAGTTACAGCTACTACACTGAAGTAATCTACCATTTTTAGGTATAACATTTGAGTCAATATCAAATTTTTTGTTACAATTATTACAAGAAATGATCATTATTGTTTTATACCTGATTCTTCAAAAAAAGACCTAGATTTGATGTTCTTTATTCTTTGAAATTATCAATATCTAATGTATTAGTACCTCAATCGGGGCGTAGCGCAGCCTGGTAGCGCATCTGGTTTGGGACCAGAGGGTCGAAGGTTCAAATCCTTTCGCCCCGACCATTTATTATGAAAAAAGCTAAGATCTACATACCCACAAAAAACTCAATGCAATCCGGCTTGGGTAAATCTGATAAATGGGTCATCAAATTTGAAATAGAAAATACTGGTACCAACCCTTTAATGGGCTGGGAAACAAGTACTAACACTCTATCAGAACTAAATTTAGAATTTTCAACTAAAGAATTAGCTACAGAATATGCAAAAAAAAATAAAATAGACTTTGAAATAATCGAACCACAAAAAAGAAAAACTGTT
>Ga0209709_10000567_pt1 | contig 35624 bp, 35 predicted proteins | sample ArcticOcean_MG_C_2_FD_187435 | JGI IMG/M metagenome (GOLD analysis project Ga0209709, IMG submission 187435) | Marine microbial communities from western Arctic Ocean - ArcticOcean_MG_CB4_136 (SPAdes) (version 2) | ecosystem: Environmental > Aquatic > Marine > Oceanic | place: Arctic Ocean... | reverse complement strand
TCTACCTTTAACAAATTTTAAAGAGGGAAAAACAGGCCGCGTCCGAATTATACTGGAAAATAGTAGTATGACAAAAGCATTAGAAAGTGCAGGTTTATCTCCTGGAGCTTTATTATTATTAAAAAAATCAAATAAGAATTCTTATGATATTGAAACTGAAACATCTTCATTATCAATAGATGCCGATTTAGCAGCTAAAATTATCATCCAAAATTAAAATGTCATCTAAAGGAATTCTATATGTCATATTGAGCGGCCCAAACCAGTACAAGAGAGCTCTAGAGGGGCTCCGGATTGCTGAATATCAAGCTGGTGATGGAAATCATGGAATTGCGATAATGCTCCAAGGAGAAGGCGTTAAATGGTTACAAGAGGGAGATGAGGATTACCGTAAAGAAATACAAACTTCAATAGGCGTAATACATGAATTAGGAGCTGCAGTTTTTGTTTGTGGGGCTTCAATAAACGAGTATGGATTAACTGCCACCATGGGTGATTACAATTTTTTAAACTCTTCAGCTCCAAAGAGAATAAGTCAAGTTATAGCTAAAGGTTGGCAATTGGCTATATTTTAGTAACAAAACATATATTGAGCCTTCTTCTGCAGTATAATATAGCAGTCAGAAATAATATTCAGTCTGTTTATAGGTATCAAATATGAGCACAATTCAAGTAACAGATGACACTTTTCAAGATACAGTTCAAAATAATGAACTAGTCTTGATTGATTTTTGGGCGCCTTGGTGTGGCCCATGCAAAGCTATAGCTCCAGTATTGGAAGAAATATCGGAAGAAAATTCTAATGTAGTAATAGCAAAAATGAATACCGATGAAAATCCAACGATTTCATCTCAGCATGGAATAATGTCTATTCCAACAATGATGATATTCAAAAATGGGCAATTAGTTGATAGATTAGTAGGGGCTTTACCTAAATCTGCTATTTTACAAAAACTAGAACCTCATTTTTAGAATTATAGATGAGTCTTAGTTATTGATAATTCGTACTTCGACATCTTTCAATTCTTTTAGTATTTCTTCACTATCTTTTTTTGAAACTTGACATTTTAATGAATATACTTCATACATTTTGTGAAAACTACTGGCTATGATCATCATTCCTTTATTTGTCTCTCTAAAAGTTACATTAAGTAATTTTTTTATTGGAATTCCTCCACTTCGAGGTTCACCTTCCATTATCAATCCTAAATCTTCTTTATAGATACCACCACCTTCAACAACTAAATGATCTCCATAAATCATAAGCCAACGACCTTTACGTTCTATATCTTCCCAAGCTGAAGATGCGGGAAGCGAAGGTCCATTTTCAGAGATTCTTTCTATAGGTTCATTAGCCCAATTATCATCGTTCCAAAGATTAACTTCATCTTTTCTTTTATTTTCATCTAACAATAATGATACTGGAATCCAATCTTCTCCATCCCAGAATCTTGCCTCAACAGTTAGTTCTCCATTCTTAACATCCGAAATAATCCTTTGAACTGATATTGGCCCATAGATTTCATCGTTTACTTTTACCGGAAATTTTTCATTTTCTACCGTCATTTATACCTCATATACGTATGCCTCATTTGAATCCAAATCAGGGAGTTCACCAAGCTTCCATCCAGGGGCTGTTGTTTCAGCATAATAATAACTAACTTCATTATTTTGATTTTTATTTAAGATGTAATTCACACCGCTTGCACCTTCAACACTAACTCCTACAGCTGCATGACCATAACCATCCCACGCTTCCGGAATTAAAATCATTGCAGTCTCATATCCTAATGATTCTAGTAATGAAATTAATAGTGCTGAAGTGTCTTCACAATCACCGGTTTGATCAACTAGTGTTTCTATAGGGTATCTAGGATATTCACCAACACCCGAGGTTACATTGTCTTCAGAATATTTTAATGATTGAGCAAAGCTCATAACAAAATTAACTTCGGTTAAATTGTCAAACCCATTTTCTTTAGAAATTTCTCTTAACTTTAATCCGATTTCAATAATGGCAACTTCTTCTATTGTCACAAAAAAAATATAATCTTTATACTCTTTAATTAGGTGTGGCTGAGCTTTATAGAATGAATATACCGTTGGATCAAAATTATAACTGATTTGATAGCTAATTGTATTAAATTCCCAATTATATGTTTTTAGGTATCCGAAATTATATGTTTCAATATTAATAAAAATGCGTGCATCATCATTTTCATTTGAATCATCTAATGCCCCATCAAGTGTCCCATTGTTTCCTTGTTCCCAAGATTCCGAGCTAAGATTATAGGTTATTGTAGCTCTATAGCTGTCATTAGAATTACTTATGTCAAATTCTTCCGGATTTCTAAATTTGTAGTATATTGCAATTACAGTGAACTGATGTTTCGTTTTGTTATCCGGTACATTTATTTCGAAGTTCACGTTCAATTCAAATTGTTCTTGCCATGGAACTCTCCAAGCCATATCATCATTGTCAAAACGATGTAATTCTTCTTCATCTTGATATAAGTAAAAAACAAGTGGCGCATAGTCCTTATTGTTCTGTTTATCAATTAATTCAATCCATTCAAATGTAAATTTTAGAGCTAAATCATTTAGAGGATCTATATCTTCAGTATCACGGTATCCATCATTATCATCATCTAAGTCTTCATTGTTTCCAATTCCATCTAAGTCATTATCTTGTTGTTCAGAAGGATTATTTGGAAATAAATCTTCAGTATCATTGTATCCATCATTATCATCATCTAAGTCAGCATTGTTTCCAATTCCATCACCATCGGAATCATCCCATTCAGTAGAATCATTAGGAAATGCATCTTCTTCATTAGATATCCCGTCCAAATCTTTGTCATACATATATTGATTAATGCCAGATCCAAGAAGAACTCCGATAACAATTAAAGTAAATATTTTAGCTTTAGCTTCCATTCAAATACCTAATAAATTAGATAATTCATGCATGGTTTTAAAAGGTCTGGCACCAGCATTTTCTAATTGTTCAGCAGAGCATAATTTTACCAATCCATAAACTTTGATATTGGCATTAACTGCAGCAGTTACTCCAGGTATACTATCTTCAATAACTATACAGTCTTTTGGTTTGAATCCCATTTGTTTTGCAGCATAAAGAAATAAGTCCGGTGCTGGCTTTGGTCGCTCAACTTCAGATGCTGTAAAAACATCATCATTAAAATAGTCAATTAATCCAGTCAAGGTCAATGAACTTTTGACGTGCCTAGGTTCTCCATTCGAAGCTACACATATAGGAATATTAATATTATCAAGCAATTCTTTTATTCCTTCCATAGGCCTTAAATCCGCTTCATAGGCTTTACTAACTTCTTCTACTAATCTTGGCAACCAATCATTTGGTATATCTTTACCTGATAATTCTTTCATTCCATAAATTACAGCATCAAGAGTTTTCCCCCCAAACATTTCTTGAGCTTCACGAAGATTCATATTTATTCCTAATTCCGCTGCCATTTTTGCAACAACACTGTTTGTAATGTTTTCACTATCCACTAAGGTTCCGTCACAATCAAAAAGTATACATTTTGCATCCATTCAATATGCCCTCATATTTTCACATTTCATTATTTCTCTGAGAAAAGAAGTAGCATATGTGCCCTTGTGTAACCAAAACTCTAAAGTTGGCTTTCCATCTTTTTCTATTTTCAATTTCAAATCATTCATTTTTTGGCTTAAAGGTCTATACATCCCTAATGAAGATAACTCTGGTATTTTCCCTATTGAAAAATCCTTGAAACTTATATTTTCATCATCCATAATTTGTTTTTCTAAATCTCCCTGAATTCCTTTCGTGTATTCGCTCTTAATTCCGGGTAATAATCCAACAATCCATGCCTTTCCCTCATTGCATCTTCTTTCTAATTTTTTTTGATTTCTTTCAGTAACTTCAATAATTCGTCTTTGATCTGGCCCTCCATATATGTCCACAGGAATTATATTATCTCCAATCAAAGGTTTGTGGATACTATATCCTTGTTCTATTCTTAAGTTAAGGACATGATTAAAAATCAAACTTTGATAGGCATGTACGAGCATTTTAGCAAGGTTCTCAGGTAATTGTCTAATTGCTCCTGCATAATCTTCTTTATTTCTTGTTAAATGTCCAATCATTTGTCTTTCGAATAATAATTTATGTGGGTACTGCTCTAGAGCGGCGTTTAAGTCTTCAGTTTTTTTTAGATTATCTCTTGCTTCAGAACCAAAGTCGTCGTATTTTCCACCACATAAATAATCCCAAACTGCCTCTTTATATTTATCTTGAACTATTTTTTTTCCAACAATATGCGTAATTGGACGTACAGCGCCAAAACGTTGAATTCCAAAGTAATTTGGAAATCCATCTTTCAATTCATCTAAAGTATTGGTGATTACCTTTTTATCATTTTTAGATTGTGAAATTTTAATTTTGAATTCATTTCCAACTAGGTTTCCTAGCCTTACCGGTTTTACAGACTTATGAAGAAATTCTATAGATACCCTTTCAAGATCTAGTTTCTCAATTTTTTTAGGTGAAGACATTATGGAGATGTATTGAGTTGTTAAAGCGCGTTTATCCTTTGTTCCTGCAAAGCCAATCGCTTTTTGTCCAATATCTAATCTTTTAGATATTTCTTTGATTAAAACATGTGTATCCCAATTATTGGCAGTTATCTTAACAATACTGTGTCTTCCATTGTCAGAGGGTTGCGCCCAAGCCCAATGCGCATTATGATCTTTTTCAATAATTTCATTTACTACAAAGTCTTCGGGGATTTCACGTAGTTTTCCATTTATTCCCTCTGTCTTTGAAAGATATAATTCTTTACCCACTTCCGGTCTAACCGGTGATTCCATGAACCTATGCTAGTCCGTCGCTAATAGTTTTGATATCAGCGATGATAGTCTCCACTGCTTTTTTAATCGCATTTTTTGGAGTTCCTTTTTTGGTTCTAACGTAAAATTTAGGATAATCTAAAACAATATGTCCCATATAGTAGGAAGCGTAATCCACATCGGGATTAGCTAAGGTATGATTCATTAGAGGTCCTAAGAGGGTCTCGTTAGCACCACGTATCTCAATTTCTAATTCGTTTTTGGTCTTGTTAACTACGGATACTTCCATGGGTTTTGCGGACTTTAAGGGGTATTATAAAGATTGGGCGAGTTCTAAAGCTTCATTTCGTTTCTTTTCAGGAGCTGTAGTTTTCACTCCTAAAGGTGAAAATACACTGGAACTAGCAAAATATCCTAAATTTTGTAGGGCCTTTACTATTTTTATTCTCCGAGGAGTTTGTCCAATACCTACTTCTCTAGCCATGTCATTAATATCATATAATCCCGGAGGTCCGTCAGCTTCTTCTCTCAGAATATCAAAAAATCGGCCTAATAATCCTTCACAGTCATCAGGAATCATTTTGGTTTGAATTATCCTTTCAGTCCACAAAGGTCCAGCGGCCCCATCAACTTCTTCATCAATGATTTCCATTTTGGGACTAATCCATTTTAGACTCACCTCGTTTTTTGTAGTTACTTTAACAAATGCTCGCAAATGATGCCCTTCTGAATAGCAAAGTAGAGGCTCAATCCCTTTTCCCATTGATGATGCTAAATTATGAATTCTAGCTAAAAGAATTCTAATTCCAATTTCTTTTGCCGCCACTCTTTTCATGGACATTGCACTATATCGCTTAAGACAAATAGATGGTTTAGCTCCGCAAAGAACCGCAGTATCTGTTGCAGAAATTCCCAATATTCCGTTATCATTTAATCCCTTTAATGCAGCTTCAATATATGGCGCAGGAGTACCAAATGGGTCAATATCGATACCGTCGTATTTTTTTTTAAGAAGTAATTCTTCTACTGGTAAATTATGAATCTTACTTTTAATTCCATTTAAATTTAAATTTGTAGCAATTGTTTCAGTTGCTAAGGCTGAAGTGTCGCAAAATTCCACATTAAAATCAGCTTCAATAGCTAGCCGAATACCCCTTATTCCCGATGCTGCGAGTCCATCTAATAAAATCCCACTAAAATCCAGTTTTTTGGCAAAGGCCACGTGTAAATCTCGGCTCAACTTCATAGCTGGATTGTAAAAAACACCTTTCGCTTTTCCAGGTCCTTTATCTTTACCTGAAAGGTTGGCTCTGAATACGGCTTTGCCTTCTTGGAACTCTTTCACACCATTCCGGTTTTTAGAATATTGACGGCCTTAGAGGGTAGTATTGCTGAATTTATGGGGGTAACTTCTAAGGTTCTCAAATCATCTCTTTTACGGATAGATTGTAACAGTGGATTACGGGATCTTTTATGCATTGTAATTAACATAGGTTTACCACATTTTAGAGCTTCTTTTAGAACTGCACTAAATTCTTTTGATTCAGATACTAGTTTACCAACTTCATCTACTAAAATCAAATCGCATTCTTCAATTGCATTAGCAACAGATTCAGTAGCAATTCGGTTGACTGCATCTAATCTAATTCCTAAAGGCGTTGATTCAGGTGTCTTTCCTGGAAGTCTTGGTTTAACATCCCACCTAACGGATGCAGATAGCTCTTCTTCACCAGTTATAAAATTTTTTAGATTATAGCCTATGGTTTCTCCATCTTCAACTATTGGGTGTGTAGTAAATCCACCTATTTTGAATTTATCTTCAAGCATCTTGGCTATTCTCAAGACTGTAGTTGTTTTACCTGTGCCTGGTTGGCCAGATATAGCTACTTTTACTGGTATCATTGCTTGGCCGCCATTATTGGTATGTGTGTATAAGGATATGTCTCACTGTTCAATTTTAGCCTCTCAACCTTTCAGGGCATCCCTTTCTTCTAGAACAATTATTACATTTTCCAGCTCTCTTATGATTTCTATGGGCTTCCATATCTCCATTAAGAATATCATTCATTTCTTCTAATTTCTCAGTTACTAAATTTTTTAATTTTGAATCCCATATAACTTCATGCGGCTCATTATCAAAGCCATATCTTATTTGACCGTGACTCGGTTTAGTCACAAATGTTTCTTCAGATAGTAAGCAATAGGCTCCAATTTGTAAAACATGGCTAAAAAATGGAGCTTTAGGTTTTCTACCAGTTTTAACTTCTACCGGAATTCTCATCTCTTTATTTTTAATTAAATAATCCGGCCTTCCAGCTAGGTTGTAATTATTTGATTTCAATACGGGCGTTTCCTTTGTTAGGGCATCTGGTGTTTCAATATCATTTTCGCCTAATTTATAATCATCACGTAATTTATCTATTTTTTCAGTTGATAATAATAATCTGTAAAGGAAAATAGATGCTACCAACATCCATCCAATTCCTAGAATAAGTAAAATAACTCCTAAATTTAGTTTTGATAAATCATCCTCATTTGAAATCCAGAGTATTGGAATGGCGAGCGTTACGAGAGTCATAATTAAACCAACAACAGTCATTAAAGTTGTAGATGTTTCTCTTGACTTTTTTTCTTCAACTAGTAGATTCTTTAATGAATCTCCTATCTCTTTATGTTTTTCAACCCCAGTATTAACTTCATCACCTTCAGCATCTATTCCTTTAAGATCTAAGTGCCATGATAGGGGGCAATAGCCATAGCGTTCCATTTCAGAAGCTGATATAATCTGCTTGGGCATAGGTTGAGTCCGGGGTTAAGTCCAGTGAATTACATGCATTAAGCCCTTATAAAGTATTACTTATTTAGAAGCTGAAATATTGGTCATGCCAAGCCAGATTTCCATAATCTGCAATTTTATAATTATAGATAATACTTTTCTTGCCATCTTTTTGATTAAAATCTAAAACAATAATAAGATCATATTCATCTGCATGTGGTCCATCAAACATAAGGGCTTCCAGTTTGACTGATTGTTTAGCATTTAGAATGCCAGGATAATGGGTGTCAGTTTCGAGCATTTCAGTTCCATTCCATACGCTAATCTTTACTTTCAAATCGGTAATTTCTTTAGTACCCATATTACTGATTCTTGATTGTACGAATAATCCGGAGTAAGAACTATGATATACCGTGTCAATTTCAATTTCAGTTCTTGGAAGAATGTATGAATATGATACCGATATTATGACGAAAGCAAGAATTATTGTGCCAAATTTCGCCATCATTTTCTTTTGTTGTTCATTAAAGCTCATATGCTCGCCTCCAAAGAAGCAATCAAACTCATGCCTGGTTCAGGAAGGATGTAATGCTTGTCATTATTACCTAACTCAGTATCCATTCCATTCTTTTGAACGCCTAGCCAAGTAGGCAATATATTTTTCCCTCCAACTTCTTTGATTCGTAAATCCATTAATACAACCGATGTTTCAAGTTTAATGGGCCCTATGCTCAACTTCCCTCCAATAGCAAAAGATAACTCTCCTCCTTCGGCATTAGCTAATTCAAATACGGGATAAATGCCAAAAATTTGATTTGGTATAATTTCAACATGTTTTACATTTTTAGCATGTATAATCATATAATCTAGATAAAATTGAGGTGTAGCTGGTGAGTTTGTAGCTTTCAAATATGCACTATCTATTCCATTAGGTGAATCAATTATGTAGTTTACACCATCTAAAATCATGCTAGTATTATCACCTACATTTGTCACGTCCATGAAAGTACCAGAATGTCCTCCAGTATATCCTTCATCAACCATTAATAATATGTCAATTTCCGAAGAACTAGTTGTAACAAAAAGGTTTGGGAATCCTTGAAAAGCAAATGCCAAATCCATGTCAAATTCATAATTTGGGTCAATTCCCATATGGAATGATTCTGGGACATCATGTACAATTGCTTGAGCAGATCTCCATTGGCCGTAGTCCTTATTTGCGGTTTTTACCCAGATATAATCCAAAGTACCCTCTGCTTCATAGATGATGTCTATTTCTTTTCCCACAATCAAATCAGCCCGTAAGTCTTTAGGTATTTTTGAAAAATAAATTTCATTAAATGAAGGCCTTGTTTGATTATGAGTTCTAAGATAAGAACTACCTATTCCTCCAGTATGATGAATGTCAAATATTGCATCTAAATCGCGGCCCTCACTTTTACCAGTTTGAAAATAAGCATTTATATTATTATTATCACCAATATCATCTAAGAAAAGTTCGATGGCAGTTTCGTTTACGCCTCTATCTAAATCAAGATAAATCCATTTTGTAACAGGGGACCAGTCGCCTAAATCCAAATTAATTATATCTGGTTCACCAAAAACAGTAGAAAGTTTTGCAGATGTGACGGTCCCTTCTAAATACAATAATAGTGCATCTCCGAAATCATTTTGTCTTAAAACAATTCCATGAGTCCATTCCATTTCCATTCCAGTTATATTACCCGATTCTAAGCTCAAGATTACTCTTGAGGGGGCACTTGAAGAGCTAAAATCAACGCTTATTTCATCACCAATCATAACCTCTAAATTAATTTTTTCAGGTACGTCAGGTATGGCCACTTCTAATTTGCTTTGAGATTTCTTATCACTAACCATTGCATAAATTGAACCTAATTGTTTGCTAGAATCAAGAGTGATATTTCCTATAAGTGCATCTCCCATTCTATTATCATCTAAGTAAATAGATGCATTAAGGTCAAAATTATTTGGTAAGTCGTCAATTCTGAGTAAAACACTCTTGTTTTCAAAATTATTGATATCAACCAATATTCGTTTCATTGCAGGAACATCATGATTAAAATCTTCAAGTGAGATATCTAATTGGGTTCCTTTCTCTTCAGGATCCCAAAGCTTAAGTCCAATATTCGGGGAAATTCCTCTAAGATATACTTTCATGTTCATTGCACCTTCATCAGACATGTCAAGACTAATACCTTCAGTCCAGTATGTTTCCAATCCATCCGAATCACCTAAATCAATTTCAATTGCTACAGTATCAATACCTTGATCAGAACTTATATTAAATTCTAATAAGTCATCATGAATTTCCATATTTATCGTCATACTTCCTGGAAGACTAGATACAAAAGCTTCAACGCGATATGGGTTATCTTCTTCAAACTGCTCTATAACTAAATAAATTGGGCCGACAGGTTGACTCGCATTCATACTTATGCTGCCACTAAGCGTTAGGTTCTCAACAGTAGCATTGAGTACTAAATCAGCATTTAAATTCAAATCTAGATCAACGGGTATTTCTTCAATAAATGCAGTTACTCTAGGTCCAATTATTCCTTCTTCTTGGAATATAATATAATCTGCAGTATCTCTATAGTTAAAATCATCCAAACTGAGTTCTAAATTGACGTTATCTCCCTTCGAAGTGTAATTAGCATCAACGGATTGTGGTAGTCCTTTTAGAAGTAGTCTAGCACCCAGAATAGTTCCGCCTTCAACATCTTTCTGACTAGACCAAAGTCCTTCAACCCATCTTGGATTTTCATCTAGTAATTCAATTTTTCCTTTATTGACCCAAGCAGTTACAGATACTTCTTCATTGATATTGTATAAAAATCTAGCCACAGTTTCAAATGATTCTACATTCGTGACTAAATTAATTGATAAATCAGCTACAGTATCTACTAGAGCCTTACCAATTTGGGAAAGCGCTTCAATGAATCGAGCTACATCTCTCAAATCATTAATTTCTCCAACATCACCACTAATTATACTACTACTGTCAAGCATAGGTACTGTTACAATAATTTCAGCCGGTAAGCTATCAATGAATACATATGCATCTAATCCTTTGTAGTCTTCTTCATATTCGGTGTCATCAATTGCTCCTACTTTGAATTGAACCGGTTGCTTATGATGGATCTTAAAATCTGCTAATTCTCCACTTCCATCGTCATCTAACTGTAAAGATTTAATCCAGCTTAAATTCCCAGACAAACTGGCAGTTTCATTTTCCAGACCCATATTATTTTGGTATAACATAACTGAGCTTCCGTTGTACGCTGAATGATTCCAAACCCATGACGTAGCTTTTCCATTTTCAGTAACATTAGTTATTGTGAATGTGAAATTGAACCAACTATCTGTAATTAATCTTAGATCCCCGTTCGAGCTTACAATTTCGGCAGAACCTGGTAAGTGTTCTAATTTTAGTCTAGAGTAAATCCCACTTGCAAAACTTGTAAAAATTATATTATCTATTATTTCATTAGAACTATCTCCGCCAGCATAAACTAAATTTCCATTATCAATATTCAAGGTTATATTGGTAGGAACATTGCTAAGTGTGATGTTTGCCCAGTGAGATGTATCTCCAACTTCATCTATTCCTTCAAAATAAACTCTGAATGGTTTATCTCTTATTGGATTCATGGATAGAGAAATATTAGTTATGCCTTCTCTTGAATAAAAATCGATATCTCCTATATCCGTTATTTTAGCACTAAATCCATAATCTTCATTATTTGAGGATACTGAAGATCTGGAATTAGGTGCATTGTTATCTAAATATGCAGATTCATTATATATTGCAAAATAATCATCGCCACTCCCATCGTTGAGAGTTAAATATTTGTCACTTGTAAGATATACAAATATTTCACCTATATATGCAAGTTCATTTTCCCTGTTTCTTAATCTTATTGTAACTTCTCCGTCACCTTCACCGATTGTGGATTGTAACACAGCTTTTGGAATAGATCTCAATAAGTCTCCAACATAAACAATTCTTCCGGCTAGTCCGATTAATAAATCACTAATCAATCCTCCAACAAGCGAACTATCTATATCCGTTACGTCATCATTTACAGGTATTGTACTTCCTCCACTTTCATCTAGTTGAAGATTACCTTCTAAGACTAAACTTTCGGGTAAGTTAGTTATTTCCAATCCCGTAAATAATTGATAATCATGGTCCAACCAAGTTGCACCTCTTCCATCGTCAGTATAATACTCATAGTCCCCATATACTATAGATTCAATTGGTTCAGTTGAATGGAATTCTATTACGGTCCAATTCCGATCTTCAGTAGATTCATTTCTAACTTCTAACCATAACGAAGCCTTAGGCATGTTTAATTCATTTAAGCATATTTCTTCACCTGATATTGAAGAGTCACAAACCGGGACTCCAGTAATATCAGCTTCTATATGTGATAAGAAAGGATCAAGACCTTCACCTGGATTTAAGTTGTATTCATAATATTGGAATTCTAAGTTGAACTTTTTATTAGGTTCATTTGGATCTGTAGTTTCAGTAGCAGGTGCGTATACTTCAATAGAGTCTCTTTCGACACCATCAACAGTTTGTGATACAAGCCTAACACCTAATTCTCGCGGGACCTTCCCTCTTGGATTGTCTAAATCAAGTTTTATGAATGTTATTTCTTCTAAAGCATCTCCAGGATTAATTGTAGTTCCACTGCTCCAATTATATTTTAGATATCCTATCGCTATCTCTAGGTTATCAATCCCATTATTGAATGGATTTCCAGTCTCATTATTCATTAAAATATTAATTTGGTATGGTGCATTTACATAATCAACATCACCTGGATTTAATCCAATGCCTCCACTGCCATCAGTTCCTATAGTAAATACAAATTCTTCGATTACAATAGATAAACTATATTCATCAGGAATTTCATTTGGTGGAAATTGAGTATTCACACCCCAAACATAAGTCTGATCGGCATTATCCTCATCATTATATGTTATTCCTCTAACAATTGCGATATCTAAAGTTTGATTCAATTCTTCAAGTTTTTCAAACTCAAAACTTAATCCAAGATTAGCTTCTAGTCCAACATCGCCATCTAGAGGATTAACGTCCGTATCCTCATTTAGAAGATCATTAACTACCGGTACTAATCTAGCACGTATTTCGTTATTTCCATCTCCATCTATATCAATTGGTTCCCATGCAGTATCGCCTTCATCTAAAGCATTAATAAATAATAAAATAAAATCAGACGCAACATTATCCAAACCAAGCGACTCAACCCATGCAGTAATTAATGCGGTCGAGGCGCCCCAAAGTGTTGACGCTAAATTTGCTTCTACTACCCCCTCTTCACAAGGTTCACCAGGCGGCGCATCATCACCACAGCCACTTACATCAATAATTTCATTACCGTTTGCATCATATGCCCAATAAATCAAATAAGTTTCAGTGAATATAGATAGTGCCGTACCTAAGAATGAATTTTGGTATAAATCGGCATCATTTTGCATAGTATCAATTATATCTGCTTTGAAAGGTTCTAAATCATTTACATCATTAGGCTTTAGTCCTCTTTCAGAATAATCATAGATAATAGTTTCATAATCTGTAAGATCTGCAACTACACTCTCACTTTCATCTTTACTATTCATTGCATCTTTACTAGTATCCAACAGAGATACGGCGAGTTCACTTCCTTCATGTAACGATCTTAAAAAATTCAATTCGTTAATTACAGTTTCATTTACTTCATCATTTCGTTGATTAACACTTTGAAAAAAAGTATCTAATTCTTCAGCAGTGCCATAATTAGCTTCTATATTTGCTGGCCCTACAACAGTAGGTATCATTATAACTTGAAGCATCATCAATAAAACTACTGAAATTACGAGTACTCTTTTTTTGTCTAATAATCTAAAAGAAGATATCTTCATTATTAATATTGAGAAACCATCGCTATAAATAAGGTATTAGTTAAAAATATAGATTGATTTTATATAGTGAATCAAAATCGATAGAAAGATGGATGAAGAGTCTCTACAAGAAATGCTTGCCGATGAAGGCACATTCAAAGGTGAGACAGATGAGAGTGAATTAGAGGCTTTAGTATCTAAATTAAAGACAAATATTTTGATAATAGGTAGTGGAGGTGCAGGTAATAATACATTAACAAGATTATACAAGGAAGGTATGAATTCTATAGGACTCCTAGCCTTGAATACGGATGCACAACACTTACTCAATACGCCAATTCCACATAGAATGTTAATTGGTAAACAATTGACAAAGGGTTTAGGTGCAGGTTCCGAACCAGGAACCGGCGAAGGTGCCGCTGAAGAAGCGAGAGTTGAATTATCGGAAGCCTGTCAAGATGCAGATATTGTGTTTCTTACTGGTGGGCTAGGTGGTGGAACTGGCACAGGTTCATTGCCAGTTATAGCTCGTTTAGCTAAGGAAAAAGGAGCACTTACGATAGCTATAGTAACACTTCCATTCAGTAATGAAGGTGCCCGTCGAACAAGAAATGCACGTTTGGGGCTTGAGAAATTACGTAAATCGGCAGATACTGTAATTGTAATACCAAATGATAAATTATTACAAGATGATATAATGAATTTACCACTCAATTTAGCGTTTCGACACGCAGATGAGATATTAGGCAATGCGATAAAATGTATGACTGAAATTACTTCTCATGGTGGATTAGTTAACATAGATTTTGCAGACATGCGGTCTATAATGGATGGCGGGGGTGTTGCTATGATTGGTATGGGTGAAGGGCAAGGGACTAACCGAGCTTCAGATGCTGTAATTGCCGCCTTGACTTCGCCATTATTAGAATTAGACATAGCTGAATCAAAAGGGGCATTGGTGAACGTTACAGGTGGAGATGATATGACGCTCCAAGAAGCACATGCAGTTGTTAAAGAAGTCCATAGTAAGATTAATAAAGATGCTCGAATCATTTGGGGAGCTTCAGTAGATTCTACCCTCGAACATCAGATACGAGTTATGCTCGTAGTTACTGGTGTAAAATCTTCTCAAATATTGGGCCCACCATCGGGAGTAGATAACGAAATGCAAAACAGATACGGCATAGAATTCGTACAATAACACATGAGTTTCATAGATAGCGTATGGCAAATGCAGCACAAGCTTGAAGAACGCTTCAAGCGAATAGGCAGAGGTCAGTATGGCCGTGTTTTACGTCTCGCACGTAAACCAACTTCGGATGAGTTTGTAAAAAGTTCTTGGGTTGTCGGTATTGGAATAGGTATTGTTGGTGCGATTGGATTTGTGATATATTACGTTTGGCTAAAAGCCCCCCCTATTGTAGCAGATTTATTTGGAATTTAGATTATTATGGCAAAATTCATTGAAGAAGAAGAAACCCCCGTAGAAGCCGCTGAAGGCCCATCATCAGATACTCAGATTTATACGATGAAATCCCAAATTGGCCATGAGCGAACTGCAAGCGAAAGACTTGCTGATCGTGCAAGAAGGAGCGGATCCCCGATATACGCAATTCTTGCCCCCTCAAAACTAAGAGGATATATATTCGTAGAAACCGATAGTCCTGAATCGCTTAGAGACAATTTAAAAGGTTTAACTCATGCTAGAGGCATGGTAATGAACAAAGGTAAAGGATATGGACGATCTAAAGAACCTGATACTTTTGGAACGACGTCGCTTAAAGAATTGATACCTCATTTGACACCACCTCCTGCAGTTTCAGGAATTGAAGAAGGTAATATCGTTGAAGTAATTGCAGGTCCATTCAAGGGCGAAAAAGCAAGAGTTCAACGAATTGATCTGTCTAAAGAAGAAGTTACAGTTGAATTATTCGAAGCTATGGTCCCAATTCCAATTACAGTTAGGGGAGACCATGTTCGAGTTTTAGAAAAGGAAGTTAATTAATGGGCGAAACAGTTGAAGCACTAGTAGACGCCGGTAAAGCCTCTGCAGGACCTCCATTAGGTCCAGCATTAGGTCCATCTGGAGTCAATGTTAAGCAAGTAATCGAAGAAATCAATTCTTTGACAAAAGATATGGAAGGCATGCAAGTACCTGTAAAAGTTAAAGTAGGAGACGATAAAAGTTTCACAATAACAGTAGGAACACCTCCGGCATCTTCTCTAATAAAACAAATATTAGGTATAAAAAAGGGTTCAGGAGAAGCAGGTACGGTAATTGCTGCAGACTTACCTTTAGAAAAAGCAATTAAAGTTGCTAAACAGAAGGGTCCTGGCTTAACTGGTGGAGATATCAAGGCAATGACTTCAGAAATATTGGGTGTTGCAAAATCTATGGGGCTAAGTTGTGAAAGTAAAGATCCAAAAGAGATTCAAGCATCAATTAAGTCTGGTGAATTAGACGATAGATTTTAATTAAATAAAATCTATATTTTCTTCTTCGATTTTACGGCCACAATATGTGCACTGAATTTGAAGATTAACTTCACTTAAAAGTTTAAAATTAGTAGAGACGCCTCTTTCATTATTGCATATGCAATTTTCGTTTGGACAATGCACTAATTCGGAAATAAATGTCGGAATTTCAATTTTCTTTTTTTCAGCTACAGCATAATTCCGAATGATATTAACAATCGCATCAGGAGATAACAATGCTAATTTTTCGATTTCAACTTCATTTAATTCCCGATCTTCAATTTTTATGATATCTTTACGCTTTTGAATCTTACTTTGAACATTAATTAATAAACTAATAGTAGTTTCACTTCCGCTTAAACTGAGAATATCTAGAACCTTCTTTCCACGACCTGCCTTGATATGATCAATGACAGTTCCATTTCTGATAGGCTGTACCCGAAGTAAATTATCGCTCATTATTCCCCTCCAATTAATTGTTCTAGTAATGCCATTCTTACTGGTATTCCGTTGAATGCTTGTCTAAAATAAGCTGCATGCTTGGTATTATCCACATCGGTTGATATTTCATCAACTCTTGGAAGTGGATGTAAAATCCTCATTTGAGGTTTTGCACCATTCAATAGTTCTGAATTAATTCTGTAGGCTCCAGCAACTCGTTTGTAGTCTTCGACGTCGGGGAATCGTTCTTTTTGTATTCTAGTAACATAAAGTACATCTAGTTCACCCAAAATAGAATCTAAATTTTGATGAGTGGACCATTCATTTGTTAAGTCATCAGTTACATATTCTGGCATTGCTAAACTTTTAGGAGAAATAAAGTATAATTTTGTATTAAAACGGTCAAGTGCTTGAGATAGTGAGTGAACTGTCCGGCCATATCTCAAATCCCCTAACATTCCAACTTTTAAATTTTCTAGTTTCCCAATTTCTTCTTTAATAGTAAATAAGTCAAGGAGTGTTTGTGTAGGGTGGTGTCCAGCTCCATCTCCTCCATTAATAATAGGAACATCAGAGACCTCAGATGCTAATTTTGCAGCACCTTCTCTTGGATGTCTAAGAACAACGGCATCAGAGTATCCAGCCACCATCCGTATTGTATCTGATAGTGTTTCACCTTTCAAGTGTGATGTTGCTGACGGATCTGCGAATCCAATACAACTTCCACCTAGTCGTTGCATTGCACTTTCAAAGGATAATCTAGTTCTAGTTGATGGCTCAAAAAAGCATGTTGAAAGAATTTTCCCTTTTAATTTATCTGATTTTTTCTTTCCTTCTGCAACAGGTAATAATTCACTTGCACGTTTCAGGAGGCTCATGATGCGTTTGTTATCCAAATCTTCTATTGACACGACGTGCTTCATGGTTGGCTAATGAAGGGGGTTTTTTAAATGGTTTAATGAGTTAGTCACTTAAACGCTATTGATTTATACTATTCTCTTTTTTAAAAAACAAGTAGAGGAGAATATACTTTGAAATGGCACGAAAAATATCAACCGTTGATGAAGTTGTAGAGCTCTATTTTTTCTCTAGTACTCCATTACGTAGTAAGATATACGTCATTCTAGGATTCGTATTTGTTTTCTTTGCAATAATTGGCATTTGGATTCCTGGTTGGCCTACTGTTTCTTGGGCAGTTCCTGCAGCATTTCTTTTTTCTCTTTCTAGCGAAAAATTATTCAGATGGACATTAACTAATGATTATTTTGGTTTAGTATTATTTGATTATTATGCCTCAGAAAAGACTCTTCCTAATCATGTTAAAAGAATTATTGCATTATTTATTCTTGGTATGTCATTAGGATCTTCTTATTTTGTTTGGTTAGTCTCAACCAAAGGAGATGGTGAATTGTTTATAATATCCTCATGGAATGGGGCAGACCCTGGTTTTGGATTCAGTACAATAATATTGGTTGGCTTAATTGGCGTTTGGTACATTTTCTTTCAGGTAAAATCGAGATAATAGTCATGTTAATAGTATAAACTATCACTTATTGATATATTTGTGACTAAAAGCGAGCGTACGCATCGACATGGAGTTTATAGATGGTATGCACCCATTTATGATCGATTTATGGCTCCCTCATTTGCCGATGGTCACTCCAAAATGTATAGTCCTCTTAATCTCAAATCTGGCGATCATATACTAGAAGTTGGCGTTGGAACTGGTATTTCTTTGAAAAATATTCCTGATTTTGTCAAGGTAGATGCTATAGATTATAGTGAGCCAATGTTAGTTAAAGCCCGTAAAAGGCAAGAAAAGGGTGATTTCGCAGCGCAAATAAATTTCCAACAAATGGATGCCCATGTTCTCGAATTTGAAAACAATCAATTTGATCATTCAGTTGTGGCCCATACTTTGGCAGTTGTTGCAGAACCTGAAGTAGTTCTTAGAGAGATAATAAGAGTTACGAAGTCCTCGGGTTTGATAGTTATAGTTAATCATTACAAAGATAGGAAGGGAATAATAGGTACGCTATGGAATCCTTTCAGGAAGCGCTTAGGACTTGGAAAACATGTTGACTTTAAGCAAGTAATTGAGAAGTGCGGATTAGAATTACTGAGTGAAGAAAGGGTAAATCGGTTTACGACACATTCAAAAATGCTAGTTTGTAAAGTGCCTTGAATTAGTGTAGCGTTTGTTTAATCCAGCTTAAAGTATCTCTTAAGGAATCTTTAAGTTCCATTGGGTTCCAACCCAATACATTTTTAGCTTTACTAGAATCATAATTGGTTATTTTCCCCATATATTCTTTTACAGTTTCAGGTGAAATAAGTGGTGTGTACCCAAACAATGCTTTTGTCGCTTGCCATCTTGCAAATAGTTGCATTTGCCACATAGGGGCTATTTTGGTAGGTAGTTTGAGTTCTGGTTCAAGTTCTTGAATTAAACTCATTAATTCAAATCCATCTAAACATTTAGTACAAAGAATATGTCTTCCTTCTGCATTATTATTTTCATAAGCTTTCAAATGTCCAAGGGCTACATCTCTTACATCAACATATCCAAAAGTTTGAGGAGGGAGTACGCTCAGTTCACCCTTCAAAAGTTTATCAAAAAGCATGGTACTTGGCGTATGTCTCTGAAAATAAGGGCCTATCACTGCTGTTGGATTAATTACTACTAAATTCATATCAACTTCCTTTGCATACTTCCAAGCTCTTCTTTCTGCTTCAGTTTTTGCATAAGAATAAGGATGCGTTGATTCAGAATTCCAATCACTTTCATTCAAAGCTTTACCATTTGGCCCACTTCTTCCAATAGCTGCCGTGCTTGAAGTAAAAATGACTTTCTTAATTCCGGCTTTATTGGCTGCTTTCAGAGCATTTATCCCTCCTATAATTGAAGGATTTATAATTTCTTCTTCTGGATTTTTAGCCCAACTTTGATATACTGCAGCAACTTGAAAAAGTCCATCCATATTTTGCATAGCAGCTTCAATGGTCTCAGGTTCCATCAAATCCATTTCAACTAATTCTATGTTCAGAGAGTCAAGATGAGAGATAAGCTTAGGATTATTTTTATTTCTTACTGATGCTCTAACATTATACCCTTTTTCCACTAATATTTTTGTTAGAGTATATCCAACATGACCATTAGCGCCAGTAACCAGTACATTTTTTCCACTCATTTATTTGAATAAATATTTCCGGTAAAATTTCAGTTCTTCAATAGATTCAATTATATCGCCAAGAGCTCGATGATTCTCTTTTTTTGGAGGTACAATTGCGTTGATTTCAGGATTCCATCTTTTTACAAGTTCCTTAATTGATGTAACATCTACAACACGATAATGTAATCGTTGCTCAAGCTTATTCATTTGAGCGTCTAAAAAACGTCTATCTGTTCCGATAGAGTTTCCACAAAGTGGTGGTCTGTATTTAGTACCTAAATGTTTTTCAATGAATTCTAATGTTTGTTTTTCGGCTTCTTTAATACTAATTTTACTATTTTTTACCTCTTCAATTAGCCCAGAACTGCGGTGCATTTCTTGGACAAAGTCATTCATTCTTTCCAGAATTTTATCGTGGGTATGTATTACTAAATCAGGCCCTTCAGCAATTATATTTAATTCAGAATCAGTAATAATTGAGGCAATTTCAATTATACGGTGTCTTTTAGGATCTAATCCGGTCATTTCTAAATCCAACCATACTAATTCTTGTGCCATAATATCAGATTAAGGGCCTTCTAAATAGAATTTATAGCGATAAATACCTATAGGGCTTTCTATATGGTAATTAGTGGCATTTTTTGACCCAGCAAAGTTTACCGAAGAGGCACTTGGTAGTCTTAAGACTCAGTTAACTACCAAGGCAATAATCGCAGCATCTGGTGGAGTTGATTCAACTGTGGCTGCAGCCCTTGCATCTAGAGCAGTTGGTGATAATTTGTTAGCTATTTACGTAGATACTGGGTACATGCGCCTTGGTGAATCCAAGTTTGTTTCATCAATGTTAGAAGATTTAGGTGTACGCTACAAAGTAATCGATGCCTCTAAACGGTTTTATGATGGTTTGAAGGGTATTACTGATCCTGAGCAAAAACGTAAAATCATTGGAGAACTGTTTATTCGAGTTTTTGAAAAAGAAGCCGAGGAATATGGTGGTAAATTTTTAGTTCAAGGAACTATTGCTCCAGACTGGATTGAATCTGGTGGAGGTTTACGTGATACAATCAAATCACATCATAATGTAGGTGGCTTACCTGAAGATATGGAGATGGAACTTTGTGAACCGATCAGAGAGCTTTACAAAGATGAAGTTAGAAGTTTAGCAGAATATTTAAAAATTTCAGTATCTCAAAGACAACCTTTCCCTGGCCCAGGTTTGGCAGTTAGAATTATGGGTGAAGCTACTCCTGAACGTACTGAAGTAGTTCGTAAAGCATGCCATATCGCTGAAGAAGAGATGGAATCTGCAGCAAAACGAAATGAAATGGAGTTACCTTGGCAATATTTTGCAGTCCTTATTCCTGTTAAAACCGTTGGAGTTCAGGGAGATGTCCGAGCTTATGGTAATACGATTGCAGTCCGTGCAGTTCATAGTTATGATGCAATGACTGCACAAGCTGTCGATCTTCCTTATTCAGTTCTTAAGAAAATCTCTGAAAGAATTACTCGTGAATTAAAGTCAGATGTAAATCGTGTTGTTTATGATATAACTGACAAACCACCCGGTACTATTGAGTGGGAATGATTGTAATACGAACCGAAAGATTATCAAATCATTGTTAAGATAATTTTGTGGTGCCGGGGGCGGGGTTCGAACCCGCGGCCTTCGGATGTCCCAGGCATAGCCGGAACTATTCTTACCCTATGAGTCCGACGCTCTACCAGGCTGAGCCACCCCGGCTCCTTCGAGGTTTATTCATTAGGGGATTTAAGTTTAAGTTTCGATGATTCTTTATAACATACTCTTAATCTGGAATAACAATGGTTAAAACTAGTTCAGAAAAGCAGCCGCTTAATTCTGGAGCATATGATCCAGTATCATTAGAAACGGAAGTATCTGAAAGATGGAATAGTGAAGAAACATTTAAGAAAAGCATTGAACAAAGAAGAAATTCCAAACCATTTACATTTTTGGAAGGGCCTCCTACTGCTAATGGTAAACCAGGAATACATCATGTTTTGTCTCGACTTTACAAAGATATGGTTTGTCGTTGGAAAACAATGGAAGGCCATTTAGTTGAAAGAAAAGGGGGCTGGGATACGCATGGTTTGCCTGTTGAAATTGAAGTTCAGAAGAAATTAAATTTAATGTCTAATGAAGCGATTGAAGCATATGGAATAGAAGCTTTTAATCAAAAATGTAAAGAAAGTGTTTGGACATATGAAGAATCCTGGCGTGAAATGAGTGAACGTATGGCTTTCTGGGTTGATATGGATAATCCGTACGTAACATTACATGATGAATATATTGAATCTGCTTGGTGGTCATTGAAGCAGATGCATGACAAGGGCCTTCTTTTTAGAGGTCATAAAGTTCTTCCTTATTGTCCGCAAACAGGTACTAGTTATTCTACACATGAAGTTTCTCTCGGATACAAAGAAGTGGCCGAACCTGCAGTTTATGTTAGGTTCCAATTAGTTGATGATAGTGCTGCAGTATTAGCTTGGACTACGACTCCTTGGACATTACCCGGTAATGTTGGTCTTGCAGTAGGTTCTGACGTCATTTATTGTCGCATTCGTATTACAGAACCTCCTGCTGGAAGTTGGGAAGGAAGAGGTGGCGCTAAGGTTGGCGACGAATTAATTCTAGCTAAAGATCTATTACCTGAAGTTATGCGCCATAAGATGGAAATCATAGAAGAATTTCCAGGTTCCGATTTAGTTGGTAAAGCTTACCATCCTATTTTTCCAGGGGCAATAAATCGTGGAGATTCAGAAACTGCTTGGACAATTGTAGAGGCTGATTTTGTTACAACGACAGATGGTACTGGTATAGTTCATACTGCTGTAATGTATGGTGAAGATGATTATAATCTAGGCATGGAAGTTGGTTTTCCAGCTCAGCATACCGTTGGAATGGATGGTAAATTTATCCAAGGAACACATGATGAATTAGATGGCCAATATGTTAAAGACTGTGATTCTAAAATCATAGATCTTTTATCAAATGATGGTCAACTTTACAGAGAACATATCTATACCCATGATTATCCACATTGTTGGAGAACGGATCATCCTTTGCTTTACTATGCTATGGACAGTTGGTTTGTTCGTATGACTGCGGTTAAAGACAAGATTATTGAATATAATTCCCAAGTAGAATGGGCGCCTGAATGGACTGGAACTGGCAGAGTTGGAGAATGGCTTCGAAATATAAAAGACTGGGCAATAAGTCGAGAACGTTTTTGGGGTACTCCGATACCAGTTTGGATATGTGAAGATTGTGGACATGAGCATTGTATTGGTAGTATTGAAGAAATGAATTCATTAAAGACTGCAGACTCTCCAACACCTAAAGAATTGCATAGGCCTTATGTGGATGATGTTAAACTTCATTGTACCAAGGAAAAATGTAATGGGAAAATGGTTAGAGAACCCTATGTCATGGATTGTTGGTTTGATTCAGGTTGTGCTCCTTTTGCACAATGGCACTATCCTTTTGAAAATGAAGATAAATTTAAGGGAAGTTTTCCTGTAGATTATATTTGTGAAGGTGTTGATCAAACACGTGGATGGTTCTATTCACTTCTTGCAGTTTCCACAACTGTCTTTGATAGTGTTTGCTATAATCGTTGTCTTTCACTGGGTCACATATTAGATAATGAAGGCAAAAAAATGAGCAAATCCAAAGGAAACATCATCAACCCGTGGGATCATTTTAACAAAGAAGGTACTGATGCAATTCGCTGGTACATGACAACTCAGAGTGCACCTTGGAGTCCTATGAATTTTGATCCAGAGGGAGTGCGTGAAACTTATGCAAAGATGTTTCTCACATTGTGGAATGTTCATCGTTTCCACGCAGATTATGCATTACTTGATGGATTTAATCCTTTAGATAAGTCTAATTTTGTTCCAGTAGGCCAACGTAGCCCCTTAGATCGTTGGATTCTTTCTAGAATTGCGACTGTTGCACAAGATTATCATAATCAGTTCGTTTCTTGGGAATTTCATAAAGCTGGTCGAGACTTAGAAAATTTTGTTATAAATGATCTTTCAAATTGGTATGTACGTCGTTCACGCCGTAGACTTTGGGATGAAGCAGATAGTAATGACAAGAGAGCTTGCCAACATACTTTGCATGAAGTTTTGTGTACTGTAAGCAAACTAATGGCTCCAGTATCTCCATTTATATCTGATAGAATACATTATGATCTTACTCGAATTTCAGTTCATATGACTGATTGGCCTTTAGGCTCAGATTTAGTAGAAAAAAACTTGCCACCTCAAGATTTAGAATTGGAAAAACAAATGGCTATTGTACGTAATTTAACTGAAACTGGCCGCCGAATTCGCGTAAATTCTAAGCGTAGACAGAGACTACCTTGTCAATCCGGTTGGATTGTTGGTGGGCCCGATTTATCGGATTTTCATGCTATAATTGCAGAGGAATTAAATGTAGAAAATTTAGAGACTGAAAATGATTTAGATAGATTTCAACAAATAGAATTATTTCCAGAACATAAAGTTCTTGGTAAGAAGTATCGTGCAGAATTGCCTAAGGTTTTAGCCGAATTAAATAAAGTTGATTCAGAGACACTACTATCACAAATTGAAAAAGGAACTGCAAATTTAGGAGGTTATGAGATAACTATGGAAGACGTTTCCATTAGGCGTGTTGAGAAAGAGGGTTATGCAGCTTCAACATTTACAGTTGATAATATAGGCGATATCTCTTTAGTTCTTGATATGAGTCTTAATGATTCTTTAATTTCCAAAGGATTGGCAAGAGAAATTACTCGTAGAATTCAATCAAAACGTAAGGATCTTGATCTTGAATTAGAAGCTACAATTTCACTGAATGTATGGCTATCAGAGGACTCACCAAAGTTATCATCCCAAGATTGGGAATATGTAAAGTTTGAAACACGAGCTAGTAACGCCGAACTTTTCTATTCTGAATCTAGTAATGTCTCCGATAAATTTGAAGTTGAAGGAAAAGAAATATATTTTAGTTTAAAATTGAATAAGTAGTAAAACTATTATTTAGCTATTTTGAATTTTGGTTTGTTCTTACTAACTGGAGTGAATTTTGGAGGTTTATTTTCCTCTTTAAAGGAAGGGACGTCCTTTGAAATTTCAAATGTTGGAGCACTGCTTATTCTCACGCTTTGTTCCCCCATAACTTTGATCCCTCCAGATCCACTTCCTAATGCCATAGAACTAATACTTCCTGAAGACTCACCTAGCATACTATCCGTGTCTAATTCAGTTAATTCCATGGAGCTAGTGTTTTTACTTATTTTAGATTGACTCTGTCGAGGTTCTTGTGTCTTTTTAACACCAGCATCAGACATTTCTCTGATTGCTTCTGCAGCCGCATCACGTACTATATTTGATCCATCTCCAGTCATGATGAGTGCACTATCCATTACCTCTGGCGGCATTTCCCAAGAAACACCCTTTGAAATAGAAGATAAAGCAGTTATTGCAGTTGCTCTTATTCTAGAGTCCCCAGAGACAATTTCCTTAAGAATTTTCCCAACAAGTTCGGTGAATTCTTCATATTTCAATTGACTAACTTCATTCCAGAATTTTTTAACTGCAAAAATATCACCTTTTTTGATAGGTGCAATAAATTTTTCTAGATTAGTTCCTTTACTCATTACTTTAAATTTCTTAACGCTTTTAGTTACACTTTTATTTACAATTCGTTTTCTAAGGGTGGTATTCTTACGAATAGCTGCCTTTTTACCCGATAATTCTCTAACTTTAAAAATCCGGCTACTAGGTTGTCCTGAGTTTTTAGGTGCAACTTTCCTACCTTTTCTTTTAGCTATAAGATCACTACCACTTTGGACTTCTAATCCAACCGGTGGTGAAAATAAATCAGTATTCTTGTCTTTAATTATGGCTTGTATTTTAGGTGTTTCAACTGCCACTTCATCTAAATTCACAACACTATTGAATATATCTTCAAGAAACTCTTCTTTAGATATTGTTGAATTGCTGCTACTAATCTCGGTCTCAAGCAAATCTTCTCCAGCTGAAACCACAAATACAATTTTGCTAATATTCAAATAATCTGATATGAATTCAGAAATAGACATAAATGATCCAATAGGTGCTCTTTCGAGACCTTGAATAATGACAACTAAAGGTTTTTTTTGAAGCGTTATTGCAGTTAATTGTTTAAGAGCTGAATCAAATTGGTGTATTAGCTCAATTCTATTTTCACTAGTTAGATGCGTACTGTTTAAGGCAGGAGCACTTTCATTTATTCGGTTGACGAGATCTGCGCTTGCTCCAGTAGTGTCAGATTGGGATTTTAATTCAGTAACTATTTGTTGTACTAATGGTTGCCATAAGTTATTCTCAGAAAGATATCTTCTTGCATTGAAATCTACAATATTTAAACCGGCACTGAAGAGGTCATTTGCCAGATCAGATATTGCTGTTTTTCTTTCACCTAGTGAACCTCCTAATAATGCTACTAATGAGGGTGGATTTGTGCTCCCAACCATCTTTATTATTTTTGTAGTAGCTGTAATATTCATAGATATTTACTTCTCCGTCTCTATTTTTTTCATGATGAAGCTCTCTTTAAAGGTTGTCTACATGGACAAGAAGTGCGGGGGTCGCATAGTCTGGCCAATTGCGCCGGACTTAAGATCCGGTCCTTAGTGGTACGAGGGTTCGAATCCCTCCCCCCGCACCATTAAATGTTAGTTATTAGGACGTTTAATCGCCATAAAAAGAAGATTACAAAAATTATTGCAAATACTTGCCAATTATCAATGGCAACTTGTCTCCAACTAATTTTCTTATATTCTAGTAATGGACTAATACTAGTAAATAATCCAACAAATAAAATTGAAACGCTAGTTAAAATAATGAAAAAGGCAAGACTAGGTGTATACTTTATCTCAGTTTCAGTAATATAATTTGTATTTCCATCTAGGCTTATACATTCACTTTCCCCCCAAATAACAGGCTCGCTCATCCAACAACCAGCTGCATTGTTCTGATTATTGTCTAATAAATGTTCATCAGCTATTAATGCATTATCAATTAATGTTGTAAATATTAACAGGCTTGCCATCGTGGTTATCAAGCAAAGTGCGAATATAATTGCAATAGGTATTCGATATTTTTCAGCTCTAAAATTTAAGAGTAAAAGTATAAAACAAAACAGAGCAGATAAGGAAAGAAAAGTGTCTATAGTTCCGAATAAGGAGCTCCGATAGTCACAATTATAATATTTATCAATATCACTAGTGCAACTAGAACTATTATAACTTGCAGTAGTTTCAGTATTTCCGGTGTATTCTAGAAAGCTAGAATAATGTTCTACTGTAAATGGTTCTTCTTCATTATTTTCGGAATAAGTCTTTATTCCTTCAACCTGAAACCAAACTTGATTTGGAGCTATTAGAAAACAGATTAAGCATACTACCGACATGAGTTGAATTCCTCTATCAGCCTCAGCATTTAATTCACTTAATGAAAAACTAAATCTATTAAAAAATGAGCTATTAGAATCGGTATATTCTTTATTTTTCCCCAGTTCGGCATAGTCTGGATTTTCAGTTATTTCATCTTTTCTTGCATCTTTATTGAAGCTTTTTAGAAAATCATCTTCATCACTTAGTATGCTTTTTATTTTCACTCTTTCCCAGTAAATAGCAGTTCCTAATAATGAAACAATAGCAAAAAGCAAGTATTGTCCCAGATTCATTTTAGCGATTCTACCGATGTAATCAATCTCTTCCTTTGTTAATTCGGTATCAGTACATCCGTCTTCATTAATGTCATAATCTTTGGCATTATCTTCCGGACATTTATCCTTGTCGTTAGTTATTCCATCTCCATCGTCATCTGTAAGAATGTAAATTGGAGTGTCACTTTCACTATAATGTGGATATATTGCAATAAGAAAAAATGCAAATATTACTGCTAAAAGAGGTCCATATTTCATTAGATTTCACACGTCCCGTGGCAATGCCACGTACTTGCTATTGATTTATAGATATAATCTAGAATATTCAAAGTTAATGGTAGATGTGAGAGTGCCCAAATAGGCGTTGTCCACCAGATTTTTCTCGATAAATAAACAATAGCTCTAGCTCCTCCATACAATTTCTTATCGCTTCCAATAACTTTCATTTCTGGAAAATCATCATTATCTACATTTAGTATTTTTAGTATAGTCTTATTTTGTAATGGCCTAATTTTACAACCGTTTCTGCCTAGGCTTGCTTTGAATGCATTAATTCCTGAAATACAAAAAGGACATGTTGCATCATACAGAACCCAAGTATAATTCATGATATCGCAGGTATATTCCAGTATACCATTGCAAGAGAAAATATGGCAACTAATATTCCAAAGTAAGCCGATTTACTCCAAACAATTACTTTGGAGCCATCTAAAGGCTGAACCGGTATCATATTGAATCCCCCAAGAATTAGATTGATTACAACAATAAATCGAGCTAATTCACCAATCAATGCAATAGGTTGTTCTAATCCTGCGGTTAGAAGATATATTGGAAAAGCTACCAAAGCTATAAGGATATTTGTAATAGGTCCAACAGCAGCTATAATTCCATTCTGTCTTTCTGTTATTCTTCCAGAAACCATTACTGCACCTGGTGCAGCTAGTAAGAAACCAAAACTGGACATAAGTAATGCAAAATATAATCCATTACGATTTCCTCTATATTCTGCCCAACAGCCATACTGTTGAGCCATCCATTTATGTGCCAGTTCATGAAGTAAGAATCCAGTCATAACTGCACCAAAAGCTAAGGGCAACTTCTTGAGAAAAACTAAAGGATCATTCATAACTGGAGATAATCCATTACTCAATGCAAGAGTAAATGCAATTGTTAATATTCCAATAGATTCAGTAAGTTGTTCTTTTTCATACTTTGAAAAAGACATTTTTGTGTCTGGCCTTCGATTAACTTGAATTGGTTCCCCCCATCCCTGGGAACTCTCATATTTTACTTGAAAAACTTGATTTCTATTATTTGAGCCCTTCCACATTATTTTATTCTATACAAGGTGAGTTAAGATAGTTTTGTGGCTAATAGTTTAAAGAGAGGTATAATTCATAAATTAATGGATGCAGCCGATAGCTTGAAGAAGAAAATACATGAGTTAGAGTCTCAAATAATTAAAGAGAGAGAAGCTCATGAATTAAATTTGAATAAACTCAAGTCTGAAAATTATGAAGCTTTAGAAGCTTCTCAAACACGATATCAAGGAGAATTAGAGATTCAACGAAGTAATTTCCAGAGGCAAGTGGAAAAGTTAAAGTCGAAATTAGACTCATTTGACGTTTAATTTTTATTTACAATAATATTAAATCCTAGCCCTTTAAGCTGGATGTTAGAGCTCCCGTGGTGTAGTCCGGCCCATCATCTCGGCCTTTCGAGCCGAATACCCGGGTTCAAATCCCGGCGGGAGCACCAAAGTTTTATCATATCATATCTTTAATTTCTAATAATGCTTGAAGACTTCATGAAAGAAGATGTGCGTTCAATTTTTATCTCTTGGCTAGTTAAAATTATAATTCTGAGTGCCTTGATAATAGGATATATCTTAGTGTAAGCACCATAGTTTTATCAAATCTATTATTGTTTTAGAAATATTAATGGACTCTAAAGGATTGAAAAAGGCAATGACTATTGCTATTTTAGGAGGAATAATAATTTCATTTGCTCCAATATTGTATATCCTTTCAGATGCAAATCCTCTAAGTGGGGCTTTTTTCCGAATGTTATATGCACTTCCATTTCTCGGACTTATAATTTGGTTTCGAGGCCTATTAGATCCGCGTTCAATGAATACAAGATTAATCGCTATTGGGGCTGGAATTATATTTTCTCTTGATTTTGTATCTTATCATAGCGCTATTGATTGGGTAGGAACTGGTATTGGAACGTTAATTGGTAATTCTCAGGTTATTATAGTAACATTAATGAGTTGGTGGTTGTTTGGTGAAAAACCGAATCTTTCAATTATTATTTCCTTACCAATAGTAATGTTTGGATTGTTTTTGATATCAGGAATCTGGGATGATGAACCTTATGGCTCTCATCCAGGTAGAGGTGTGATTGCAGGAGTTTTTACAGCTATTTTTTATTCAGGTTTTTTGATAATTTATAGATTTGCTAACCGAGATCTTGCTCCTGCAACGAATTTACAATTTGATTCTACAGTCGGTTGTGCATTTGGACTTTTATTTCTCAGTTTTTTACCATTACAGACCATACACATAGAACCTATTGATTTTCAGCCCACATGGCCAATTCATGGCTGGTTACTTCTATTGGCTATACTTAGTCAAGTAGTAGGATGGTTAGCTATAGCTTATTCTTTACCTAGATTGCCGGCAGCCTACACCTCTTTTGCTATTCTTCTCCAACCTGTTTTAACTATAATTTGGGGGGTTATCTTATTGTCTGAATCTCCGTCTCCTCAGCAATCCGTTGGAATGTTTCTAATCCTTGGTTCAATAATTGGAGTGACTATCTATGGTTCTGTAGAAGAATCTTCAAGTAATTAATTTCTGCCAAAAAGCCATGAAATGAATCCGCCAACGTCTGGTTTCTCGCAAGAACACCGTTGATTCTTAGCAATTCCCTTGAGTACCATTTCAATATGTTGACCACATCCTGCCCACGTTGCTTTTTCACATCTTCGACATGTTACTTTTCTACACATATTTCTTTCATATGAAGTGAACTTAATGTAATTTTACTCCTATTTTTGACTCTGAGGGTGAGATTTCCTTCACTAGATATTACTTCCCAAATTCTTCAAAGTAGTGCGATACCAAAGTTTTATCAAATCTATATTTTAATTGTGTTTATGTCAGAAGAGATGTGTATGATTTGTAATGCTAAAGCTTTCGAAATAGAAATACAAGAAAATAGTGAAGAAATACCGGAATTAAAAAAAGGGAATAAATATTGTTTGGATTGTTATGGGCCTCTTCAGGAACAATATAAGTTAACATTAGAAGACGTGGCCGATATTTCCTCAGTTAGTAAGGATTAGTTACAGACAATCTCGACAAGTGAGGCTGTCTACAAATTTTAGGTAATTTTACCACCCCTTTTTTGGACGCCCCTCTAATCGCCCAATATGAGCCCAAAACGACGTAATCTGTCAAACAGAACGCCGTCGAAAAGTAAAATGGCGCCGAGGGCGAGATTTGAACTCGCGAGGGATTGCTCCCACGGGCTTTCCAGGCCCGCGCTATACCAGGCTAAGCGACCTCGGCTGATTTTCTTCACCGCGTGGGGGGGTTTTAGAATTAATCGAGGGATACGTTTATTATGAGACCTTTCAGCTGAATGGTTATCTTTGAGGTGAGATTATGGACGAGCAAGAAAGAATAATTAAGGAGAAAAAAAGGAACTTGAAACTAAGAACCGCTTCAATTATAGCTATGCTCAAAGAGACCTATTATCCCGGACATTCAACAACGGCCAAGCGTGTTATTGAAAGACATTTAATTAGAGAATTTGGTCTTAAACCTCGCCAGGCAACTTATCATGGTAGTCACATTATTGAAGCTTTACATAACAAAGGTATTATCGAACATGTGCCTGAAGATACAGCCCGTAATGCACTTTTCAAGATTAATTTAAGAGTTTTACAGAAAGCATAAAGTCTTAAGATAATTCAGTGGCTATTTTTTCTAATATTATTCTTGAAAGATTATTTTTTGTTCCAGTAATCCAGTTTGTATTTTTCTTATCAACAATTGCAGCCTTGCTACTTTCGGAACCCATAGCATCAGTGTAATTGGCTATTACACAATCTGAATTTTTTAGTAACTCATTAGCTTTTGTTAATAATTCATTATCTTTAATATTGGATCCTAATTTGAATGAATAGAGTGGGCCCTTGTGTTTTTTACGAATACTTCCTAATATTTTAGGTGCTTTTTTCATTCTGAGAGTTATTGCTTTAGTTGAATCTATCTTCCCTTTGGTATATTCAGGTACAAAATCAGATAAGGCTGCAGGCACGATAATCGCATCATATTGGTTTATTTTGTCTACCTTTTTTTTTAAATCAGTTAGAGTATTAAATCGTGAAGTGTTAATCCATTCACCAGTATTTTGAGTGGCATTACCTAACCATAAATCTACATCAGCCCCAATCGAAAATGCAGTTTCCGATAAAGACTTAGCCATGAATCCACTTGATTTATTTGTTACTACGCGAACATCATCAATGGGTTCACTAGTACCTCCTCCAATAATGAGTATTTTTTTTTGACTTAATGACTTTGGACCTGCCATTTTACAGACTTCAGCGACTAATCTTTCTTTAGATGGTAATTTAGCCTTACCTTCAACCATAATCGGTTCTACTATATTTGCAAATTTATTAACCGTTTTCATATTTTTTTTGACAATCTCTGAATTAGCCATATTTTGGTCCATTGCTGGTGCAACAATCATTGGTGTTTTAGCCCCAATACAAGTTAATGCTACCAACATTGGAGGGTTGTCTCCAATTCCGTGAACCATTTTTCCGAGGCTTGTAGCGCAGCATGGTGCAATGATTAGCAAATCAGCTTCATGGCCTGCAATAACGTGTTCAACTTGCCCCGTAATTTCCTTAATAATTGGTTTTCCACAAGCAAATTCAAGTGCCTTTTCTCCAACTAATTCCAAAGCAGCTTTGTTTGCTACGATTGTGACATTTGCCCCATATCTAAGTAATTCTCTTGTAATTCCTATAGTTTCAACACATGATACTGAACCAGTTATTCCTAACCAAATATTTTTTCCTTCAAGATAATCCCCTTTACGTTCTACATTATTAGCCGGATGGTTTTGATTCACTATTTCTCCGCGAGTTGCTTAATGGTTCTCTTATACTTGTCTAATATAAGTTCGGTTTGAGTTTCAATTCTTTGCCAGCCTTTCTTGAGTGATCCATTACGTAAATGGAAAGCACTAGTTGGTGGTCCTCCGTCTGCAGCTCTACATCTTTCGATAAGCCCTAAGGTGATTAGACGATTCAGATGCCTGTATGCAGTAGGCCTTGTGGTTTCAATCCAGGCTGCAATTTCTTCAGCAGTCCAAGCCCGATCAGGTCTTTGAAAAAAGCATTCATCTATAATCTTGTAAGGCATTGATTCGCTGTATGGATGATGATGGCTTGATAGTAATCCAATACCTCTTCCTAATGCACCCAAGTCAGTTTCATAGTCATTATCATTTAGTTGGATTTCTCTTAAATCAATTTCAAAAGCTTCTTCTTTATCTAATACAATCATTCCTTCCGGTATTGTGTCTTTTGCATCTTTCAATTTTTTATTTAAATTATTAACAATTTCTCGATATGTATTCAAACAGATGCGTGCCCGATTTTCCACTCCGCTCCAAGCTTTTTCTAAATCATAATGCCATAATCTTATTTTTTTAGGATCTTCGGCTTTACCTGGAAAATCTTCTGTTAAAAATCCAACTTCTCTTAACCATTGTAAGTGTCTGTAAATTCCTTGTAGTGGTACTCCTAATTCCTTAGCAATTTCCGACGTTGTCCACGATTTCCCGTGATTTGGGATTAAACATTTTGTAAATAATAAAATTCCAGTTTTCGTTCTTTTTGTTTGTCTTGCTTTAGCGCCATCAGTACCCAAGAATCCGATGGCTTGTAGAAATTCAGCAACTAAATCTTCTTTTGTGGAGCCATAGGATTCATTTAGATTCCTTACTTTTAATTTGAACATCAGTCCCACTCCTTAGCATCTAATTTTTCCAGAATCGTAGCCTTGAATTTTCTTGCTTTTTGATTTCCAGGATTTAGTGCTAGGAGTTTATGAATGTCACCCATTGCATCACCTAATTTCTTAGTTTCAAAATGAGTTTCAGCTCTTTCCCATAATGCTTCCTCATCATCTGAATCGATTTCTAAAAGTCTAGACAGAGACATAATCAATAATTCTTTTTTATCTTGTGAACGGTAAACTTTAGTTAATTTTCTCCAACCTCTTTTCAAGTCAGGCCTAACATTAACTGCTTTAGAATATCCCTTAGAGTCTGCTCTTTCATAGTCTCCTAAACCGAAATAGATATCACCTCTAACCATGTAAGGTCTATAATCTTCTCCCATCAAAGTAATTGCTTTTTCAACAGACTTCAATGCTTCTTTGACTTTACCTAGTTTGGATTGAACGCGCCCTAATCCCAAATTTACAAGACCTTTATTTCCTTCTAATTCAAGAGCGATATGGTATCCTTCTTCAGCACCACTCAGATTGCCCAGTCTTTCTTTTGTTTGTGATAATTTGAGCCATGCTTCACTAAAAGTATAATCTATTTCAGTAGCATTTTGGAAACAAATTTCCGCCTCTTCCCATTGATTAAGTTTTTTATGCAATTCACCTTTTTCATACCATAATTTTTCATTTTGTACATCAATTTCCAATGCCATTGAATAATAGGTTATTGATTTTCCATATTCACGATGACCAGTCAATGCCCTAGCTTTGCTAAGCCATATTCTTGAATCTTGCATTAGAACACCATCTTGTTGTGCTCTAATCATCAATCGATTTGCAGCTTCCAATGAGCGGCTAGGATATCCAGTATCAATTAATTCTTGAGCCTCATCAAGCATTTTTTCTCTTGCTTCTCTATCAGTCCTTCTTAGAATAAAAAGAAGTCCAGAACCAGTCATTGGCAATCCCCCGCCCAAGAATCCTCCAGATGCTAGGTTTGGCTCTATCAACCAACCAATTCCGGCCAATCCGGAAATATAACACCCAATAACAAATCCCGCTAACTGATATCTCCGATGATGTAAACCGGCTAATCCCATTCCTAGAAAAAGTAAAGGTATTAGCAAGAGCCAAACTGATTGTTCAATCCATTCATAAACTGACATCAATAGAACAATGGAAAGTATTAGTGATCCACCGAAAGAGATGGATAGGGCATATGGGATTAATGGTTTATTTAATAATCCTAATCCATAAATTAACATAACAATACCAATACTTCCAAAATAAACTGCGATAGTGGTTACTGATCGCAAAGAGATATTCCCTTCACAATTTTCTTCAGCAAATTCCGTTAAACAAGAATTCTGACTAATTTCATAAAACATGAAAAATAGTGTTGCTAAAACGGCTCCACTTGATAGGATAAAGCCAGATAATCGAATGTCATTATTTGTTGAAGTCTCAGTATTATATACATTGAAAGAAATTAATATTCCAGCGCCGCATGCAATTAGAAGAATAGCAGCCAATACAGTTCCTACATATTTCAAAACTTCGATTTCTGTAAAATTCCATACAATAAAGTTGATTATACTAATTAGAAATACAACAAGAGTTGCCATTACAACATTTCTACTCTTTCCATTAAGATATTCAATAGTTCTTCTAGTATTTCTTTCTAAAAAAGTTTCATTCTCTTCTTCTTCTTCCTCACCTAGTTTTTGCGCATAACCAATTGGTAATTTGGTTTTACTATCTTCATCTTCAAACTCTAAATTTTCTATTGGGGTTATTTCATCGGAGAGCTCTTCACTTTCCGTATCATTAACAACATTTTCCTCTATGGGACTCTCTGTAAAATTAGGTTCTTTAGCCATGTTACCTTGTAAAGATAATATGGTAATATAATGCAAGTATTAAAACTGATGTCAGACTTTACTACTTACAGCCGCAACCGCCACTACTCTGGTCTTTACTGGAACTATTGCCGCATCCACAACCGCCACTGCTGCCACTTCCGCTACTGCAACCACAACCGCCTCCAGTGGATTGCTGAGGAAGAGGTTCAGTATAGTATGGATTCACTCCTTCAGAGTGATTAGTAATATCAACAATTTCGTTTACTTCGTCTACTTTTGCAATAATATAAGATTCTACACCTTGTTTTAATGTAACACTAGATGCACTGCAGCCTTGACAGCCGCCGC
>Ga0209709_10000566_pt1 | contig 35653 bp, 31 predicted proteins | sample ArcticOcean_MG_C_2_FD_187435 | JGI IMG/M metagenome (GOLD analysis project Ga0209709, IMG submission 187435) | Marine microbial communities from western Arctic Ocean - ArcticOcean_MG_CB4_136 (SPAdes) (version 2) | ecosystem: Environmental > Aquatic > Marine > Oceanic | place: Arctic Ocean... | reverse complement strand
TGGGTGATCAACTTGCGCAGCAGGGGTCTGCGACGATACCGCAGCAGAAACATACCGAACTTGGCAGTCAAGGTTATACACTTTTAACTGACTCCACGGCCGATGATAAAATTTATGCCGTTCTTGGGGATAATAAATACGAAATGTTTTTAGAGAAATTGAGTACAGACGGGAAAGCTTATGAGGGGCGCATAGATTTAGGAGAGCTGTTTTTTAATCAGGGGGGGGGGGATGACAAACTCGTGGCTTTTGATAAGATGAGGGCCGAGCAGGGCGGTGACGAAGGATCCATGAAAGCATGGCTCGACAAGATGGCAAAAGCCCATAAGGCAGCAACCGATCTGGCAGCAAGCGATCAGGCAGCAGCCCCAGAGTCAGAGCCATCGCAGACTGGCAAGACGGTTCAGGTAGATTCAGAGGCAAATGTGGAGGCATTGGGAGGTTCTGAGGGGTCAGGTAGCGATGGGGAGCGGGAGAGTCTGATTAATCAAAGAAAAGTGAATTTTCTCGCTTCGGATAGAGTCGCCGCCGGGAGGCCCGCGCCAAGTAACATCTTTCTTCACGCGTTACAATTCAAAAAAGGGGGGTTTTTTGCTAAGGGCGGCATAAGAAGAAACACTTGGGATGAGCTTCTGGAGATGATCAAGGATGAGCGGCAGGGACTGACCACACTCAAGCTCCTCCTCAGCGCCGCTCAGAAGGTGGAGCCCCAAGAGGGCGAACACCACGCCCAACTTACAAAGCAAAAATCTGACCTCATCGGGAAATTGGGCGACTTGCACGGCATGATGGTGAAAACGTTTAAAGATGATGCTAATTGGGACAAAAGAATCACGTGGATTGAAGAATTTATGAGCATTTTGATCCCCGGAACTGGCGGCCCTGCTGCCACGGCCGCCACGGCCGATGAGTGTCGGGATTATCTTGTGAAGGCCTGGACTTCAGATCCAGAAAGGGGCAACGTCCAAAGGCTGGTGATGGATGCTTATTATGCGCTGGAGTTCGCAAACGAAGGGTTGGATGAGACCGCTTTGAGAGCTTCCTTCTCCAATCAGTTCGACACAGCGACGCGAACGAAAGTGTTGGTCTTGATCATGGCGAATGAAAAGGCTTTGTCCGTAGTGCGTGCGGCTATTTCTTTAGCGCGTGTCGCAAAAAAGCAGGCGAGTCCTGCGTCGGCAGGGTCTTCAGAAAATCTTGAATCAAGAGTGGAGGCCGCGACGGCGAAGAAGACCGCTGTTCTTAGGGCGGAACTGGCGAAAGCATGGGCAACCGGAGGCGATGGCGATGAGATGTCTGTCGCACGAGCAGAGGTGGAGAAGTTGGCGACAAAGTGGTTTCGAGACAATCCTGGCGAAGATGCTGCAGATTGGACAATCGAGGCCTTGCGATTACAGGTCCAGAAAGGATACGATGCTGCCGATGGGGATGAAAGAAACGCGAAGCGCGATCAGGTTATTAATTGGATATTGAGGTGCGAAGAGGCGGGTCTGAAGGAAGCAGCGAAAAAAGAAATTTCCGAATCCCAGCCAGCGCTGGAGGCGGAGGTGGATCAGGATTTCTTTGCAGCGTCGGCAGAGTCTTCAGAAACTGTAGCAAAAGCCAAAAAAGATCTCGAAAATATTGATGTGAAGGTGAAGAAAGTAGATGACACATTGAACAAGTGGAACACTTGGTCAGGGTGCACGATCGGCGTTGAGAGTGGGCATCTGAAGATTGACTATCCTGGTTGGGGCAGCTGGTCTAAGTGGACACTGAGGCTGGATCTTGAAGATGTGAAGTTGGAAGAAGAGGTCGCGCTCGACGAGCCTTTACGAGACGGTTGGATTTCACTAAAGTGGAATGGGGAGACGACCGGTTACGCCGCGAATGCCGAGTTTGTCATGCCGGATGAATCGAAGAAGAAGAGCGCGAGCGCGCAGCAGCAGCTCAAGGTATTCTTGAAGGCGGGGAAAGGGTGGGACGGTAAGTCGACCGGTGTGAAGTTGGCTCGGACAAAGCGTATTCATGCGGTTTTGGCGAGCGGGTTGCCCGAGACCGGATCACTAGTGTCCTGCAATGTCGGAAAAGCCGAGACCGTGAGCGCGCCGAAAAACCCCTTGGCAGGGCAGGAGGTATCCCAGACGTCGCTCTCATCATCATTATCATCTATGACGATGGAGACGTCGCCACCAAAAGCCAGCGCGAGTGGCGCGGGTGGCGCGGGCGCGGGTGACACGGGTGGTGCGAGTGGCGAAGAAGCCTGGAAAGCGGACCTGCGCAGCGAACTCGAGGCGCTGGCATTCCGCCCTCTTCTTAGACGCGCTGCGGCGCTTAATGGAATAGATTCGAACACTCTCCATAAAGCGAAAGATGTGGGTGAAGTTATTGAACTGATCATTTCCGTGTCGACGGAGCCGGAGCAGGATGAGGGGAGCCTGCGCGCCGAACTCAAGGCGCTGGGCACGTGGGAGCTGTTCGCAGCGGCGGATGCGGCGGGTGTTGATGATGATACTGCGAGCGAGGCACAAACCATTGAGTTGATCATCGCGAAGAGACTCGGCACCGGCGGCGGCCAACAAGGAAGTATGGCTGGTGGTGGTCTATCAAGAAGGAAACGTTCTAAATCTAGAAAGAAGAGTTATCGTAAATCTAGGTCTAGAAAGAAATCTAGATCAAGAAAGAAGAGTTATCGTAAATCTAAATCTAGAAAGAAGAGTTATCGTAAATCTAGAGCAAGAAAGAAATCTAGGTCAAGAAAGAAGAGTTATCGTAGGTGAAGACTTAAATCATAAATGATTTAATCTTTCAATAAGTTCTTCCCTTAGTTGAGGATAATTGATCGGCATCATGATATTATAAATATTTAGTGAAATCTTAGCTGGTTGCGGATGTTTCTTCACTAAATCATCTAATCTTTCAATAATTCTATCTTTTTCTCCTTTCAAATGTTTTTTTATAATTTCATCAAATGGCATAAACATAGGATGAATCTCAAATCCATTTTTACGTATTAGATGATTATAATTATCATGTTCAACGACTAAATTATATAAATCATTCTTTTCACCAACTTCTTTCTCAAAACCAGGTTCATTGTGTAATGGATTATTACATAACAATGATTGTATTGATAGAAGAATACTACCAATATGCATCACAGTCGTCCACTTGGGACCCGACCATGTATTAATCGCCGATAAACATACCTTCCCAATGTGATTATCATGAGATCGTCCAACATATAAATTAGGATGAATTCTATAACGACTATGCGATAAATATCCTACTTTAGGAGGAGAAAAGGGATAATTCGTTGGAAATTCTATTATAAAATAGAAAATACCGTTTTCATAGGGTGTGTCTTTAGGTCCAATAATAATAGCGACGGCTTTCATCATGTTTTCTTCATTGAAATGAAGATGAATTCCTAATTCGGACAATTCCATCTTCTGAATCTCTTTCATGTCTTTATTCATAATACGCTTTAGAGCTTCTCTGGCCATTTATTATCAATACGCTAAATATTCTTAAATGATTTTTGTGATATCCACTTATTTTTGTAGAAAATTAAAAATTTGATTTTTTTGAGTCAATCAATGTTTTATATGCTAGAGAACCGTAATAGATAGACTGAAAAAAATTTGATAGTGTGTTTCGTTAATTTAATTAAAGAAAAAAATATTAAGATATCATTATTTGATATGGATGAATTTTTAGCAAAATACATTGTTAAAAAGGATAGTGATAGCAAACCAATCACTCATACAGCGATGGATGGTGGTAAATGGTCTATCCCAGAAAAGAAACTTCAAAAATTCTACAAACTAACAAATGAATGTATCATTAATGGTCAGAAAAATAAATTACTCGTTGAAAAAATGAAAGATACTTTTCCCTTTGTCGTTGATATTGATCTGAAGTACAAAGATGAACTTGAAGAAAGACAATATAACGAAGATACGATAGAAGTATTAATTGAATTCTTATGGTCAAAGATATCTGAATGTATTCAGATTGATGATATCTCTGGCAAAGGAGTTGTTTTCCTCATGGAAAAGGAAAAACCTTATCCTTGTAACAAACAAGATTATAAATCAAAAGATGGTATTCATATCGCATTCCCTGAAATTATCATTGAGAAAGCCGCATTCAAGAAGATTGTCTCTCTTATTCAGGAAGGTGATCATATCAAACAGATTTTCACCGATACATGTGAAATCGGTCCAGACAATGAAAACAAACAAATATTAGATTCTTCTTTCTCATCGTGGCAATTATATGGATGCTCAAAGGCAGGAGAAACTCCCTATCTTGTAACTAAGGTATTCAAATTAGCCGATGATGGATATCCTGAAAAAATTGATGATGATATTTTCCAAGAATATTATACCGATCCAGTTCAGATTATGGAAGCGATGTCTATGTGTTATCGTAAAGGAACAAATATTGAACTGAAATCTGAGTTCAAGAAAACATTTAAACAGAAGAAGACTAGTAGTAGTAGCAGCATGATGGCTAACAATGATGATAATATTTATGGTAATGGATACTATGTAGATAATAACAATATCATAAATCCTTTCAAGATTACGGAAGAAGAGGAACTTAAACTGGTGAAAAGTCTTGTTAAATGTTTATCCAAGGAACGAGCATCAGATTACGGTAAGTGGTTTGATACCGCCTTATGTCTCCGCAATATCAATGATAACCTCCTTGATTCATGGAAAGAGTTCAGTTCACAAGCGTCTTCTTACAATGCGAATGAATGTGATACGAAATGGCAAAGTATTAACAATACTCATTCTGGAGAGAGAGTTGGTAAGGGTTCTCTGCATTTCTGGGCGAAGAATGATAATGAAAAGATGTATATCAAGGCAAAGGAAGCCAGTTTATCTACATTTATTCATAAATCTGTTACGAATGGAGCAGATGCTGATTATCTAGTTTCAAAGGTTATTTATGAATATTACAAAGACGAATTTATTTCAGTGAATGTTAAGGATGAATGGTTTCATTTCAATGGTCATCGGTGGGAAAGGACACTTGAAGGAACTATTCTGAAGACAAGAATTCACAATGATATCTATAATATCTATAATGAATATGAGAATGACCGCGAAAATGGTTATCGTAAGAAGATGACCGATGCAGTGGAGGCAGCAGATGATCCGGATGAAAAGCAAGATATTCGCGATGGTAAGACCAAAGAAGGACGATGGTTAAAGAATATCTTGAATATCAAGATGAAACTTCTTCAGGGGAATTATGTCAATGGTCTCATGAAGAGTGTGAGGGATCTCTTTTACAAGAAAGAAATCATGGAAAAGTTTGATACGGATACAAGTCTGATTGGATTTGATAATGGTATCTATGATCTTAAGAACAATGTATTTAGGGAAGGACGACCTGAAGATTATGTTACGATGACTACGAAGGTTTCTCTACCAGTGAAACAGACCGATATGCCTATCAAGCTTGACGATATGCTTAACTCTTTTGATAATCCGGATTTAACTGCTCATCCGGAAATGAAGAATTACGGTCGTTTCTATGATGATATGAATGATTTCATTGATAAGATTGTTCCAATTCCTGCAGTGAAACAATATACTCTTCGATTTTTAGCGAAGTGTTTATCTGGTGAAAATCGGGATGAGGGATTTTATATCTGGACTGGGACAGGTGGAAATGGTAAGTCCAAGCTGATTGATTTGATGTCGATGTGTATGGGTCAGTATGCCTGTAACATGCCTATTTCTCTCTTAACTCAGAAAAGAAAGGCCTCAGGTGCGGCAAGTCCAGAGATGGCTGTCACATTAGGCAAGCGTCTCTGTGTCATGCAAGAACCTGATGTCAATGAGACTCTGAATGTTGGTCAGATGAAAGAAATTACAGGCAATGATAAAATTTCAGCCCGAGGTTTATATAAGGAACCATTTGAGTTTACTCCTCAATTCAAACTTATCTGTATGTGTAATGATCTTCCGAATATCCCATCTAATGATGACGGAACATGGCGTCGTCTAGAGGTTGTTGATTTCATTGCTCGTTTCGTTGATTACGAGAAAGAAGTAGATGAAGATAAACATCGTCATCTCAAAGATAAGAGTATCAAGAATAAGATTCCGATGTGGGTCATTCCGTTCTATGCGATTTTACTGCCTCATTGGCGTGATTATGATACGAATGGTATTGATATTCCAGATGAAGTGAAAGCAAAGACAAATGAATATCGGAGCAATAATGATCTTGTTGGTCAGTGGATTGAACAGAATTGTGAAGAAGCAGATAACATTGGTTCCACCGATGGTATTACGGAAACTGCTCCGACCGATTTTGAAGATCTTTACAGTGACTTTTCCGAATGGTGTCAAGAACTAGGTATTAAGAACACTCCTGAGAAAATGAATGTGAGGACTGCACTCAAGAAATGGCAAGATAAGTCTCGTTTTGGATTATCATACGCCAAGAAAAAGAAGGATGCAAGTGGTTGCGCGAATGGTCATGAAGGAGCAATGAAATTCAATCTTAAGAAGACTTAGATTTATGTTTGAATTTACCCAGTGAAGTCATTATAGAAATATTTTATACTGAATAAGTATATGAAAACAATAAAAAAAACTATTAGGAATAGAGGAAAGAAAGTCGTAATTAAAAAATCTACGAATCAGAAAAAGAAATATATGGCGGTATTCTATGAAGATGGCAAAAAAATTAAGACGACTCATTTTGGCGCCGCAGGGATGAGTGATTTTACGAAACACAAAGATGAAGCAAGGAAACAAAGATATATGAATCGTCATAAAGCGAATGAGAACTGGGAAAATCCTATGTCGGCTGGATCATTAAGTAGATATATCTTATGGAATAAGCCAACTCTGAGAGCATCTATCACTGATTATAAGACAAGATTCAATCTCCGGTGAAATATTTATCAGCATGCTGTATTACAGAATCATAACCTAATTTTATCATTGCTTCTTTCTCTTCTCCGTTTAAATCAAAATTTAATCCACCATTGATTTCGGAGACAATGATTTTTTTATTTTCATTTTCAAATGGAGTTTTTTCATTCATTAATGATAAAATAAAATCAAGGATTGGGAAAATTTCAACGAGTTTGTTATTCTTTGTACTACATGTTTCACCTTTGATAGCAAGACCTAAATAGTTATCAGAATTACAATTTTCTATCGGTAATCCACCTCTGATACCGCCATCTACATATAAACAATCGTTATATTTTACAGGTTGAAAGAAAAAAGGTATTGCTGTCGTCATCTGACTTAATAATGATACTGATAAATCAGGATTGGTCAAATGATTCATATATTCTAATCTTCTTTCAGTTGAATTATAAACTTTTACCGTCAATTTAATGGGTATTTTATCATATAATTCTTTTAATGTGATATTTTCTATACCTAGTTTGTGTTTGCAATATGAGTTTATACTTATTCCGATTCTATCATTTTTAAATAATCCTAAATCAACTAATAAATTGTCTATTCCTATTTGAGAAATATCAATGAGAGAAGATAAATCCGTCTCCAAGATTATTTTCTTAATTTGATCCTGAGTTAGATCTAACATGTATAAGATAGAAAAAATGATACCGACTGATGTCGTTATGATTTCTTTGATATCAGGTAAACCCTGTTTAATGATATTTTTTTCAAAGAGAGCTTTGAATATCCCTATATATGCTATCCCTGATGGTCCTCCACCCGATAAGATTAAGGTATCAATATTCATTTACTACTCTAATTAAATCTAATCTTTTAAATAAACAAATATATATAAATGATTATTACAGGATTAGACTTCGGGTTAATAATCGTCGTGTCTTATATGGTTGGATTAGGTTCGGGTGTAGGATTATTTTGCAAATATAAGGATAACATTATGATAAGATCCCGAAGTAGGGATAATTTATCTCAATACAATCATCAGACACAAGTTCCTCAGTTGGCGACACCCGTTTTGCCCTCTGCTCCGGCACCGCATGCAGTCGCTAAAATTACAATAGAATAAATTTGTGAATTTATTTTCTATGATAATAAATCATAGGCATGTCACAAATTGATATGAAAGAATTATATTCCACGATTAACGCGAAAACATTAAGAAGAATGGAATTATATGACTCTATCCTTAAGAAATGTCATAGTCGTATCCTCTATAACTCTGGTCTTCAGAGAAACTACTGTTTCTATCAAATACCTGAATTTGTAATCGGAACGCCTTTATATGATATCATGGAATTAAGAAATTATGTCATGAACAGTCTTAAGACTAATGGATTTGATATCTTATATGTTGAGCCGAATTGGCTCTTCATCTATTGGAACGTAAAAGGATCTAAATCTTTAGTAAAGAATACAGATATAAGTAAACAAGTCAATAATCAGTATAAATCAACAGATACCTATAAACCATCCAATAATTTCATTTATGATGATTCATCACTAATGAATATGGCTGATAAATTTAAGATTTAATAAAATGAATTATCTTTTCCTAACTTATAGATATTATCATAAATCATCAAGAGGAAGAAACCTGTAAAAACATATAATAATAATTCATTAAATTGTTCTTCAGTTGAAGTCTGTGCTAAGACAGGTTTTGGCGGTGAAGATTGATTTCTCATTTTCATTCGTTTAAATTCTAAAAAATCTTGATAATCGGGATCATCTGATAATGATTCTTTACGAATATTTCTTGTCGTGCTAGGTCTCACTATATTTTCATTGAATTCCAAATCAACTCTTCTGGAAGTATCCTGATATTGAACTTCATCATCAGTATAAGGACTCACTCTCATGCCCTTCAATCGTCTTCTCGGTTCTGAATCTTGTGGGTCATCTAATAATTCAGTTTCCATTTCATCGGGTGTTAGAGGTGGGTCTAATAAAGGATCATCAACTTTCTTTTTCTTAAGTTTTTTGGTCTTCTTTGGTTTTTGAACCATATCTGGCCATACTTCGGATAATAATGCTCCGGTCATTTACTAGTATAGAAAATATTTTATTTTAATCTAAACAAAGTTTAATCATAATTTTAATCTACTTAGTTAATAATGGAGAAGTTTATTGATTCGGCAAAAGATAGTCTATCATGTGTTAATGAAAATAAATACATGATAGGTATCACGATGATCATGTTAAATATCGGAGCGCGATTCATCATTGATGAATTAGATGATGATTTAAGAAAAATGATATCAAATGTCTTTGTAAGAAGAGTTGTAATCTTTTGTTCTTTCTTCATGGCGACAAAAGATTTATTTACAGCAACTGTCCTAACAATTATCTTTGTTATCCTAATTAATGAAGTATTCGCTAAAGAATTAGATGAACTTGATGATGATGAAGAGGATGAGAAACAAGGGGGTTCATTTAATAAGAATGAACTTGAAAAAACAATACAAAGTCTAAAGATGATTCAAGTGAATATGTAAAATTATAATGTATCCCCGGGATCTACATCACCTGGCAAGGCCGCTCCTCCTCCGCCATCATCAGGCTCCTCCTCGGCGTCCTGATCCATCTAGAGCGATCCAACTGGGTCTCCCTGCTCGGCTTCGGCCTCCTCCGCAAGCGCCCGCACTGTCAGATCATGCAACTGCGATGCTCTCTCCACCATAAATAACTTTGTGAATATATCAATATCTTTTAATTTTAATTTAACATCAATTATGTCCGGAAAGAAAGAAACTTTCTTGGATTCACGCAATATTAATCTCAATCCTTTCTTATCGACGCTTCCCGCACAATCTTCTAGTTCAGAGAAATGAAATGATACTGATGGGAAAGGGGGTAATTCCATCTGGAGGCCATCATCTTTCAATATTAATTGATTTTCATTACCCGACAAACCCTCTATTTTACTTTCTTTCTCCCCGGCTGTTTTGAATTTTAGACCATCTAAAGGACAAACAGTAGGCGGTTGTGATATCCTATTTATACTATCAATAAATTCATTTTGGGAGTGCTCATCCTGAATATATATTGGAAATCTTTCCAGTCCTCCTTCACTTTTAACATACAATACACATACATCAATATCGTGCTGCGCGCCGTCCGCCATCGAAACTCTCTCATTCTCTTTTTTTGCGAGGCGATCACATATGTTCAAGTCAACGTGTTTTACCTTCTCGCATATTACAAAATCAATTGACGCCGATGCGGAATCATCTTTAAAATAAACTTGTCCCTGATCACTTAAATGTTTGTATATCCTCTTTGACCCCAAAAACGTATAGCTCAGTAGAAATAATAACTTCCAACTTTCCTGATGCGTCCCCGCAGCGGGGGCATCGCCAAAAGTCGGCTTCTTTATGTCACTAGAAAATACCCACCCGTCTCGCGATAGTTCGGCGATGGTCGGGTTCGCGCCTAATAATTCAGGCGTTAGACCCCCCCCTCTCTGAATCCTTTTCTTGTAAGTATTGTTTCGTTTCTTATTATATCTCCTTGTCTTTCTTTTCTTACGATTATATTTCACATTACTGTCCCCCCTTGAAGATTTCCTTGTCCTCCTCTTATTAACCATTTATAATATAAATATATATAAATATTTTTTTTATAAATTCAGAGTAATTCCTCTATCGGTTGATTTTCTATCAGTATCGCCACTCATAAGCGATATCGCATCTAAATCGGGTATTTTATCAGGTTGTAAATTCATTTTGTTAATTAACTCATCAATTCCATCGGGTCCCGACATGTCAGATCTAGCAGGGGATGTTGTTCTCTGAGGACCTCTCTGTTGCTGAGGACCGCCCATACCGCCCATACCGCCCATACCGCCCATACCGCCCATACCACCCATAGGACCACCTCCGCCCATTAGACCACCCATTAATCCCCCCATTAATCCGCCTAATGGATTACCTCCACCTCCTCCTCCACCTAAGCCCATCATGGCAGCCAATGGATTAGGTGGTTCGGGTGCCCTCTGTTGCTGCTGTTGCTGTTGCATACCAGGTCCTTTATTCATGGATCCTACAGCAGCCTCGGCGAATTGTTTCATTAATTCTGGATTCTGTTGTAAAACATCATCCATACCTGGAATTGAAGATTTGAACATAGTATTACTTAGGTGAAACATGAATGCCGAACCAGCTAAAGTAAACATTAATCTTAATTCAGGTGCCATTTCTCCTCCTCCGCCATATTTCTCACTCAATTCTTCAAATATTTCATCATAATCATTGAGATTTTCATTTACAGATTCACCCCAGCCATCTAATTTTACAGCGAATGGATCAAATCTTCCGTTCAAAAACTCTATCCCTGTAACGCATGCCATGAGCATCTTACGCTGAAATTTCACAGAGTTATCTATCTCCCTCTGTTTCCTAAGCTTGATATATTCATTTCTCATGTCTTCCAAATGAGAATTCATATTGTAATTCATAGTCGTCCGAATACCTTGTCCTTCTAGTTTCTTAAATTTATAGAGTAAATCAATTTTTTCATTCTTAATATCCTGAGGAGTTAGACGATGGATCGGTTTAAAATCTTGAGAAGATTCTTGTTGTTTCGGATTAACTAACATATCATCAGTATCAGTAGTTATCTTGGGTAAATTTCCATCAACGATTCCGCCTTTATCTTCGGATGGCTTGAAAAAATTAAACTCTTCCGTAGTAGATTTAGGAGTATTTTCTGCACTGTTTGGTTGAGAGTTTGGAATAGTCTTCGTCAAAAATTCAATACCCATTGGATCAGATACGGATAAACTAGGCTGAGATTGCTGACTAGGTTGAGATGTTTGGCCAGGTTGAGGCGATGAAACATGATTATCGGAAGACACCTGTATATTGCCACCACTTGACTGACCCATCGTTACACTTTTTAGACCCGTATCAAAATTTAAATTCAAATCAGACATCTTTTAAATTCTCATAGAAAGAATTGTTTAAATGAAAACGCATCAATTTAAATAATCCGCGATATTCTGAGGCATCTCATCAATCTTCGTATCATAGAATTCTTCAATATGTTTCATATACTCTACATCTCTATCGCTGATAAGATTTATAGCGACGCCTTTACGTCCATATCGCCCTGATCTACCAATGCGATGAATATATGTTTCTTTCTCTCTGGGCAAGTCAAAATTGAGAACTAAAGACAATTGCTGAATATCAATCCCACGCGCCAATAAATCAGATGATAATAATATCCTTAGAGTCCCCGCCCTAAATTGGTCCATCACTTCGTTCCTTTCCTGAACCGACCTATCACCTGTTATAAATCCGACGGGGAAATTATCTTTCATCAATTTATCATAAACTTCTTCAATCTTATTCTTGCTATTCATGTAAATAATACACTGACCTACATTAATAGTATCATATAAATCAGTAATTACATCATATTTCCAATCATTGTGTTTCACATTGATGAAAAATTGCTGAATACCCTCTAATGTTAATTGTTCTTTCTTCACTAGAACTTTCTGAGGTTCATTCATGAATTTCTCAGTAAGTTCTAGAATCTCTTCAGGCAAAGTGGCTGAAAAGATACATATCTGCGTTTCTTTTGAAAGACACTGAATGATATTATGAATTGATTCCTTAAATCCAAAAGATAAAATTTCATCTGCCTCATCTAGAACTAACATCTTAATATCAATTGTTGGTAAATCCTTGCGTGAAATCATATCTAAGATCCTACCGGGTGTTCCGATAACAATCTGAGGATTCTTTCTCAGATCTTCTCTACACATAGAGACATTTGTTCCTCCGATAACTTTCAATACACCGATATCCATATAGGATGATAAATCCTTAACAACTTTATAGACCTGATCGGCCAATTCTCTTGTTGGTACTATAATGAGGCTTTGAATTGTTTTCTTTGTTACATCAATATTACACAGTGTTCCGATTGAGAAAGCACCCGTCTTTCCTGTACCGGATTGTGCCTGAGCAACAACATCTTTACCAGATAAGATTATCGGTATAGATTGTGTTTGAATTGATGATGGTTTCTCAAAACCATGTGCGTATACTCCCCTCAGGATCGTTTCATTAATATTTAAATCGTCAAAGCTCATTTACATAGATTCATTGAAATATCTTTAAATTAAAAATATTTTATAAATGAATATTATATATTATATGAGTGTTGGTAGAATATTTAGAGAAACTCGTCAAGGAAGTAAGAGTCGTAGCAAGTCGGCTGTTTATGATTATGAAAGAATTGGTAGAGCAAAGTGTTATAGTCATGGAGCGAAAGGATTCTATAGAGATAGAAATGAATCTTCGTGTAATACTCTTAGAAATGCAGGGTGTGTATGGAAAACAGATGAGAAAGGTGCTTTCTGTGATTTACCTGAAGAAAATTCAGAGATGATGGAAAGATATCTGAAGAAAGATAGTAGCGGAAGAATGGCAACTAAGTCTATTGCTGCTTTAAAGAAAAAAAGACGGTCTAAAAAGAGAAAACCTACTAAAAAGAGAAAGTCTTCCAAAAAGAGAAAGTCTTCTAAAAAGAGAAAGACTTCTAAAAAGATGAAGGGAGGGGGCGATGCTACTAAAACACGATTAATTAGTGAAGAACTAGCGTTTCTATATTATATAGCGATAGCTTGTAACACGGAATTAACATTCTTAGAGACTACTAAAGAATTAGTAGATAAAATCTTAGTGGCGCATGAGCATTGGAAAAAAACTGGGAATGAGGCGGGGGATTTGGAGTGGTGGATTAATCATTATAAAACTGGATATGCTGCAATTAAAGATTTACAAGGAGAAATTGAGGGATATCTTTCGACGCACACCACAACAGATCTTATCCTCTTGAGTGGAGAGATGAATCTCACCTCAGGAAATGAATCTAATATATTAGAGGGTGGTAAGGGAAAAGCAGCAAAATATATGTCGGTCGTCATGGCGCGGAGGAGTCCCGGCATCCGAACTATTAATGATTTTACAAAATGGGTAGGCGAGACGAAGAAGCGGGTGGGGGAGGAGGCGCGAAAGAAGGCGCAGGATGAGAAGGCGGCGCAGGATGAGCGGCTTGCGGTTGCGCAGGGTGGCGATACCGGATTGATGTTCGCCAAAGCGATGGGACGCTGAAATCACTTGGTTCATAAACCCTCACTTCAAAGAGACTCTAAAAAACATTAAGTTCATTTAAGTTCATTTATTCCATCGTTTTCAATAATTCTTGGACTTTTTTGATATCGGCACCACCTGTTTGTCCTTTTAACTCTTTTTTATGATACAGATAAAAAGTAGGAACACTTCTTATCTTAAATTCAGATGCTAAATTATCATTTTCATCAATATCAATCATATAAACTTCTAGTTTTTCAGGATCTGCTCCTTCGGAAATCTTTTCTAAGAGAGGTTTGATCTTCTGACACGGACCACACCATGTTGCTGTAAAATAAAAAAGTAAATAACAGTCTTTGTCTTTACAAACTGAAATATCATTTTCTGTAATAATCTTCATTTAATGATATCAACTAAGAATAATTTTAAATAGAAACTTAATAGTCGTCAATGTAGTCTGAATCAGAACTTACCTGTTCTAGATAGGCTGTCCGTTCATCTTCCATGAAGAGTTCGTCTCGGACCTCCTTTAGCAATGGATTAATCTCAATTTGCTCGTCTTTCTCCTTGAAGTATTTCTCTTTTTCAGAATCATCAAGGTTATGAATCTCGCCCGCTGTGAGATATTCAAAGCTCTTCTTTGATTGTGTCATGATCGGTCTTAGAAGACCTTCATAGTCTTCTTTGTTCACGATATGCGACCATAGATTATTCGGTAGAGATTTGCTTTCCGTCAGTCTCTTGTAACAAGAATATCCACAGATATGTTTGTCTGTCATGATGATAGATGAGTCTTCTGATACATCCGAAACATCAGGGATGTCAGTCAGATGAAGCCATGACTTCATCTTAATATCGTTATTGCAATGGAAACAATACATTATGATGATTGTTAAGTTCTGTTACTTAGAACAAACTTGAGAAAATCAAATTTTGCGGGTTCTAGATATGTTCTTTCTTCTCTTAGTTTTCTTTCCCTTAGTTTTTCTCTTGAGTGTCTTTTTATGTTTTCTTTTCTTAGTCCTCCTGTATCCACCATCCTGGGGAGGAAAACCATGCATTGTATTTTTATATGACCCCTTGGCGTCTTTGGATTTAGATCTACGTCTGCTTTTTTTTGATCTTGATTTTAGACCCGATTCAGGTTCCGATACAGGTTCCGATACGGGTCCCGATTCAGTTGGGACAAGTGTATATTTCCATCCCCGCCCTCCCATTGACTTTACTGTTTTAAGACCAATTGACGCAATAAAATAATTAAATTCGTCTGTTTTACGCGCGGAATCTATTTTAACCAATATTTTGGCGATATCTGTCCCTATTTCTTTTTTTAATTCATGGGTTAGATCAGATAAAGCAGCAGAAAATTCTTGTTTATATTTTAATTCTAAATCTTCTCTTTGCTTTTCTCTACTTGCGTGTGCTCCAGCCGATGCTGTAGTGCCGATTGCGGCAATTGCGCTCGCCGTCCCGGCAGAGGCAAGATCAGTCATAGCCAGAGCAAGAGCTCCTACAGCCGACGATTGTGATAGTGTTTCCAGTGGAGCAGTAATAGAATCTCTTAAACTCCGTCTCTTCCCCTTGCTATTTTTTGGATTACTACTCATATATTAATAATTTAAAATAGATTTAAATTTGATATTATTTATAAAGGTTATTTAAAACTATTCCACGATGGTATTAAAAGATACACGTATGACAATGATATTGCCTGAAGATCTCTTCAAACATCTATCAAAATATGACCCGATAATTTACGAACATGTTAAATCTGATAAGAATGAGGAAATGGAATCCATAAAGAATGATGTATATGAAGAATTAGATGATATTTATGAATTAAATGATAAAACCGATCATTTTTCGGTAGCAAAAGAGAGATATCTTAGAGAATATGTTATTTCATATTTCAGAGATAAAGTGATTGAATTTAATGGACGTATTGAGAATCGTAAAGATATCCTTGAGAAGTTAGAGAAAATCAAAAAACTGAAATTACCAGAACAAAGGTCTGAAGAATGGTATAAAATTAGAGAAACGATTTTGACCGCATCATCCCTAGCTGATGCGATTGGTGAAGGTCATTTTTCGACGAAAGAAGAATTAGTCCTTCAGAAATGCGGTGGTCCGAGAGGAGAGGTTCCTTTTCATATCGTTGAATGGGGTGTGATGTATGAACCCGTCGCAACTAAATTCTATGAAAAACTAAATCATCTAACTGTCTTAGAATTTGGATTAGTTCCTCATCCAGAGTTTAAGATTTTCGGAGCATCGCCTGATGGTATTTGTGATACAAATTCACCGCCAGATTATATCGGACGCATGTTAGAGATTAAGTGTCCTCCGAAGAGACAATTTACAGATGAAGTCCCGAGGCATTATTGGATGCAAATGCAGGGACAACTTGAATGTTGTGATTTAGAAGAATGTGATTTTCTTCAAGTGAAACTTGTAGAATATTTCAATGAACAAGAATACAATGAAGATTTACTCATCGTAGATGGTTCTCTCAAAGAGGGTTATTCCTCTCTTGATCTTCCAAAAGGATTATTAATTGCGTTTGTAAAAGATAATCTTGAAGGTAATCCCACGATTCATTATGAATATTCAGATTTTGACCTATCTTATGATGAATTAATTAAATGGTCGTCAAATGTAATTGATTCATGTGATAAACCTCATGATAGGGTGGTAAAGCATTGGTGGAAGATTGAGAGATATGAATGTACATTAGTTGGGCGTGATCGTAAGTGGTGGTTAGAAACCCAACCTAAGATTATTGATTTCTGGGAAGATGTTGAACATTATCGTAAAGTCGGTATCCAAGAAATCCTTGATAAAAAAGAAGCAAAGAAAACAAAGCGAATTAAACTTTCGCAAGATAAAAAAGATAAGAAGAATAAAGCAACCGTATTTGAAATCCAAAAAGCAGTCGTTGATAAGATTCAAAATGATTATCTGATTGATTCAGATTGATTCAGATTGATTCAGATTGATTCATATTGATTCAGATTGATTCAGATTGAATCAGATTGATTCAGATTGAATCAGATTAATATCTATCTATCTTATAAATGGAGCCCGAACCCGAAGTTTATACCGATAGCGGCGATCGGAAAAGTTTCACAAAGTTGAAAACAAAATATGGACGGAAGATACCTATCAAAGGTGAAGAATGTGCTTTCCAAGATTATCGTAAAGATAACGATGAAGCCGTTCATACTATCCTTGATATGATGGATGCTGAGCATCAAAGTTTGAAGGAATTAAAAGATGATGTTGAATTAATCAAAGATAGGCTCTGTATCCATAAGGAGAGAGGACAAATGAAAAAAAAGAAATCTAAGAAATCTAAGAAACGCTCTAAAAAAGGTGGAATGCCACCCGATATGCAAAGAGAAAGAATGAAAAAATATGGAAAAATAGATATAAGATCAAAGAAAGCAATTCTTAAGGCGGCAAAACGAAGAAAGAAATCTACTAAGAGAAAGCAATCTAGAAAAAGACATTAATACGCCATTTTTTTGCCATACTGAAACCAGAGGACAAGAGATACTACAAAACCTACAATCATGCCGTAAGTAAATCCGTCTTTTTTATCTAAGACGTGTCCAATTGTCGACGTAATGAAAACTACGAACATATAGAACCATAATATTACGTAATGACTCTGAAGATCAACATAAGTTTTGATTTTCAATAAATCTTTCATATTTGACAAGTTCATTTTATACTATCGCATATAAATTAATTTATTGAATGAACAACATTTTCTTATATAGTGATTTATTACATCTTAAAAACATGAAATCAATATAATCTATTAAGAAATGTACGACGATAACTGTTGTTAAATTCGTATTTGCATAAATGTAAGCGAATATTATGCCACCGAAAATAGCTTGAATTATGACGCCCATTGTATTATAAATATTAACTCCAAATGATATATATTGATTGATATGAGTTAAGCCGAAGATAACCGATGAGATAAGTATACTTTTAGTTAATCCTAATTTGAAATATTTTATTAATATTACATTGAATATTAATAATCTAAATACTAGTTCTTCAGGAACGCCCGCTAATATAGCATCATAATATGAATTTTGATAGCAATCGGGTGAGGGTGGTTCATCTTTTTTCAAGTAATCATCTAAATAATTATATGTTATAAAGTCTTCTATATATTCAATGACAAATAATACAAATAATGCTATTAAAACAAAGACGATTTTATTCATTTTTAATTTTTTCATGTTAGTAACTTTCAAATAATCTGTATTCATATCAATCAAAAAAATGATAATAAATATTAATGTGGCTATTTTGCCATATAGACTCGTATTCATTTTATACTATCACATATAAATTAATCTATTTATAATTCATCTACTGGTCCTTCGGATAATGAGACTGGTTCCCATTTCTTAAAGAAATCATTGTATTTACATTCTACTAAGACTTCATCGTCATAATTTTTATCATTGAACCAACTTAGCAAACTATGACTTAGTAATGTTGTTTGAACTAAGGCGATATCTTGTTTTATGAGATTATCTCCGTTCGTTAAATATAGTTCATAAACATCCGGTTTCATTGTTTTCATGATCCTGAAACATTTCGTTTGTTTCTGTGGTATCTCTTTCATTTGGACAGGATTAGATTCTTTTGGAAAGATATAGAGGATATTTGAATAATCAACTCTTAAAGGAACAAAATATAATCCTCGTGTATCATAAGGTAAGTTCGGAGCAAATTCATTTAGCGCGATATCTAAGTCTCTGTAATCAAAGTACTTTTTAATGAATAAAGGACAAGTCTTTGTAAATTCTGATTCAGTATAATGAGATGAAAGAATATCATGAATTATATTAACACGATCAATAATTATTGTTTTTTTCATGTTTTTACCTTGATGATAATAGATATCATTAATACCAATACACCATTTCTTGTTCCTCTTGCGAATCAATTCACATTCAAGTAAAGTCCCTTTATATAAATCTGATGAAAACTCATAGGGTAAGATAAATATCTTGGGATAATCATATCCTTCTTTAATCTTCTTATCAATGAAGAAACAATAATTTGTTCCATTAATCTGACTTAAGAAAAGTAAGTAAGGTGTTCCACTACTCTTAAGGAAGAATATATGTGGATTATTTAAATTTTTTGAAAATTGTTCATTAAATACTTTCGCATAACGCGAATTATATTTAATGCCCGAACATAAAAGACTGCATTGATTTAAGATATATTGTTTAGATTCGTTCGTCGTAATGTTATCAATCTCAACGTTACAAAAAGAAGTTTTAGTGAAAGAAGACGGATCCATGTTATATTACTAATAAGTATTAATCTTTTAAATCAAATTTTAATTATATATATTATACATTATGAGTGAAACCGTCAAAATAGATGCTGTCACAGCATTGCCATCAAAATCAAAATATAGAAAATACGCTCCAGTCATAATTATTTCTTGTGGTATATTCATTGTAATAGTTGTAGCATATCATAAATATTCTTCATCTAGTACCGATTCTCTTAGTGATAGTGAATTAGCCTTTACAGATACTTTTGGCGAATCATATGGTGGCGGCGGTGGTCTAGATAAACTTTATGATAAAATAGGTGGTTCTGAATCTCTCAATAATGGTAATTTATCATCACAGATAGATGTAGATACTGAAAATTATTCATGTAGTTTTGATGTAACATACCAAGGTGATAAAAAGAAAAGAGTTGAGTGTAGGAGTGGATGTTTTATTGATGATGATAATTCTAAGTTCTGCGAAAAATACATCTATAATAGTCGTGTTGATGGTGGTGGGAGTTTAGATACAATTTATGATGATGCGGGTGGAAATGAATCTGGTAGTATCAGTCGCATGATATCAAAAATAAACGTGGATGCGGGTGATAAAACCTGTGGATTTTACGTAGATTATGAAGGAAATAATAAAAGGACAGTTGTCGTTGACGAGGGTGGACCTCCTATCTGTAATAAATTTAAGTATGGAGATGGTGACCCGGGGGATTTATGGGAGACTTTAATAGATGATACATATATTTCTGGACGACGTGACCTGGACCGAGCAAATAAGGATGCCGATGATCATGACTTAACTCCGGCCCCAGTAACGCCAGTAACGCCAGGAACAACGCCAGGTCCAACATCAGGACATCCACCACCGCCTCCGGGACCATCAGAACACCCATCACCCTCTCCCCCACCTGAACAGGAAACTGCCAATGTGATAATAATTTTCTTGACTGTTGTGGGTTTAATAATTTTGGGGGTAATTGGTCAAAATATTCCGCGATATAATATGTCCTCTGAAAATATTATAGGGATGTGGTCCTTTATATTCGTCGTTAGTTTCAGTTTATTCGTTGGGTCCATTGATGGAATGATCTCACCACGTAGTAGTGTAGCGGGCTGGGCAACCGTGGTCATTCTGAATATTCTAGCCATTATAATCACTGTATCCATCTCCATCATGGGCGGGAAGTCATTACAGAGAGGGCTCCATCGAGCGCCAGGTGAGAAGTGGGCGCCGATCGTGTTTGGGGCGTTTGGTCTGATGGCGTTTATCGTTTCTTTAATTGTCGTGTGATGGGACTAAAAAAAGCCGATAAGCGCTGCTCCTAAACAATATCCGATCCATAATTGCCTTAGCATCTTTTCACCGGGTTTCGCCAGCATCCCATACGCAACGAGTAAGACAGCTAATAAACCGTAAAGATGCCAGACTGAATATTTCTTTTGTGAATCATCCTGATCAACAAATCCTGCGTGACCACAACTACTCATTATTTTATACTAGTATCAAATAAAAAAATTTGATTAAATTATTAATAATACAATATATATACTCTTTAATGGAACATCAGGACTGGACGCCAGTTGTTGTAAAGAAGAAAAATAACAAAGATAACAACCCCGACAACCCTGGCAACCCTGGCAACCCTGGCAACCATGAGAAATCTAAAGTAACAAAGTTAGAAGAACAAGTTGAAGAAGGGACTATGAAACATAAAAAAATGGATATTACATTCGGTAAAACCCTCCAAAAATATAGATTAAGTCAAGGATATACACAAAAAGATTTAGCGACTAAATTAAATATCCCTGTTAAAGATATCAATGAAATTGAAGCGGGAAAAGCAAAGCATAATGGTCAGTTAATGGGAAAAATTAAACGAATCATGAAATAAAAAATCTATTATTAATATAAATGGATGTTGATTTGACGACGTTGAAAAAAACGAATGATAAGAAACCTAAAGAAGATCCTAATCAGAAGTGGACTCCTGCTCAGGAACAATTATTAGCCGAATGGTCTGAAAAGGCTGCGTGCTTCAGATGGTTACACAGTCGTTCAGAAAAAGCATATCGTTTTAGGAATTATTCTTTTACTATCCCTGTTATTATCCTATCCACGCTGACTGGAACTGCTAATTTCGCGATGGATTCATTCGTACCTGAAGAATATAAACAGATCGCAATGGCATGCGTCGGTGGTGTGAATATTTTCGCTGGTATTCTATCAACTCTTCAAAATTTTTTACGGTATGCTGAATTGATGGAATCTCATCGCTCATGTGAAGTTCAATGGTCCAAGTTTGGTAGAAATATTTCGGTGGAGTTAGCAATAGATCCTAAAAGAAGAAAACCCGCGGATGATTTCTTAAAAGTTTGTCGCGCTGAATATGATAGATTGATTGAACAGAGTCCTCCGATAGATGATCCTATCATTAAGCAATTCAAACGCAATTTTAAGGATTCAGATGTTAGAAAACCCGATATTTGTAATGGTTTAGATAAATGTAAGATATTTCAACCTAGTGAAGAAGAGAAACATGCTGCAATTATCGCGACCGCTGGATCAAAATTATTAGAACGCCGAAAATCAAAACAATGGAACCCTGTTGAAGTAAAACGTGATCTGCCTAAAAAAATAAATCCCACATTTAAGTCACATTCTAATGAATCTAAGAAAGAATTAGATGGATTATTAAATATGGGAAGAGTTTCTTCATTTAAAAATCCACCTAACATTGATATTTCACAAGATGCGCGGCCATTAGAAATTATACATGAAATTGTTAGAAACAATAAACCATGTACAAATTGTAACTCCGAACCCTTATCTGAACCCGTCCCTGAACCCGTATCCGAACCCTTATCTGAACCCATCCCTGAACCCGTCCCTGAACCCATCCCTGAACCTATATCCGAACCCATCCCTGAACCACCCGAACCTGATCTTGAAAATGGATTAAATAGTGATGAAGTTATCATAGAAGAAACTAAATCTGAAACTGATATGCAACATGATTTCTTAGAAGAGATGGATAGATTTAATGATAAATAGAGTAACCTTCAAAATTAAATTTTAATTTTTTATATCTTTTAAATAAATTTATTTGTTTAAAATATAGCGATGAAAGGTAAAAAAGAGAATCGTAGTCTTAAGAAAAATAAGCGATTATCTCGTAAGGGCAGACCATCTCGTTCCAGAAATAAGACTCCGAAGAGAAAGTCATCCAAAGGTCCAAAGGAGCCAAAGAATCAGAAGAAACGGACATTGGCCAAGAATACGAAGCAGAAGGGTGGGGGACTTCTCGCTGCTATAGGTATTGGTTTGGCGGCAACCGCTGTTACTGCTGCTGCTTACAAGGGATATCGTTTAATCAGCAAAGTAAAAGATACAGGATATATTCGTAGATTATTAAACCAGGATTATGTTTCTTATGCTCCTAAAGTCATCGTTACTGAAACTCCAGATTTCATTAATCATTATTTAGAATGTATTTCAACGATTGAATTCTTTCAGTTTGTCCTAAGTAATCCGGAATATCTGAAATCAAAAACTCTTCAGAGTATTATTCAGAGGACTTCATCGGAAGAGAAATCAAGTAAATCTAAATTAGATTCTGGATTTGGAGGTGAATTTATGGAACTAGAGCAACTCCTCACCACTAACAGTAGTAGAGACAATAATTTACTAGAAAACATGGAATTGAAGGTTGGTAAGATAGAAACATCTGATAGTGGAAATGTTCAAAAACTCAGAGATTTATTGTTACTGACTGCTCGTATCCCTGGTTCCGGATTAGATGAAAGTCAGGTAACTAAGGATGAAGAATTAGAAAAATTAACAGAATTAGATCGTATTAATCCTTATTTATCTGTGAATACATTCAGATGGCAAGAAGTTGTTTATTCTGGTCTTTATGATGAATATTTTACGGAAGAAGTTGACCAGATATTAAGAGAACGAGATACGGCGAATTCATTGTCACCTGAAGAAAAAGTGAGAGTTCAAGGTGTAATTGAAAGATGTTCAACAAATATAAATTTCATTGATGCGATCCGTAGTAAGATGGTTGAGTGTTCGTCAAAACCACGCGGTTACTTAGATTTTGTATCTCCGACGATTTCATGGGATAGTCAGAAGAAATGTCTCGCTTGTCCAAACCAAGATTGTTTAATTTATATTTATGATTTTTACTACAAGTTTTTACAGGATGAAAAAGATAACATTCCCATTATTGATAAATTATACGCACTGATGATATGTGAAGCACGAGTATGTGTCTTATCTAAGTGTCTGGCATTAGAAGCGATCCGTGTTCAAGACAATAAATCGGGTCGTGTCAAGAGGATAATTCATGAAATTTACTTGGAGGATAAAAAATCATTAACCGGAATCAGTTCCGAACTGCCGAATGAGATATTACCTCAGGGCCAAGTGGGTGGATCGGATACATCTGCGATCAAACCGAATCCTATATCGTCACCAGGAACTGAACCGACTCCTTCGCCGATACCTACTATAGCACCAGCAGCACCAGATCCAGCAGCAGATCCAGCAGCACCAGCAGCACCAGCAGCACTAGCAGCACTAGCAGCAGCAGCACCAGCAGCATCAGCAGCACCAGTAGCACCAGCAGCACCACCATCTACTCCTACGCCTCCCGCACTTCCAACATCGGGTCTGACGACTTCACCAACATCAGCCCCTACAGCAACAACAATCTCTACAGCAATAACCCCTACACCAGTAACGCCTTTGGAAAAATCAGGGGATGATAATAAGAAGGAAGGAAATTTTTTCACCAATTTATTCAAATCAGATAATAAGGAACCCGAACAGCCGACTCCACCGACTCAGCCGACTCCACCGACTCCACCGACTCAGTCAACTCCACCGACTCAGTCAACTCCACCGACTCTACCGACTCAGTCAACTCCACCGACTCGGTCACCTCAGGATAATAAATCAAGTGTCTCTGAAGATAAAAAGGAAGATGAACATGACCCGATATTCTCTCTCCTAAGATCAGATGTAGAGAGCGAACTTTTTTCTAATCTCAAGACAGGAACACCTGAAACAACTAAATTATGTGAAGCACTATCTATAGACACAAGTTTAGATGGGAAGAAGATAGTTGAATCCTTTATGAAACATACAATGGGTCCTAAATTTGGCGGCGGTGTAAAATTATCAACGATTCTCATGAATGTCTTCAGAGATTATGCTGAAGTAAGTAATGAAGATGTAAAATATAATAGCCAACGTAATGCAATCGTATTATTGAACAAATTAATTAAACAGGAGGGTATGGTTTTCCTTGATTTTTTCAGACCGAAATTCTTACTCGGAAAAAATAAGTTCTTCGGAATGAATCAAAGTTCTGATATATCATTTGCTACTAGAGTTAGCGATGAAGTGCTATTATTATTTAATAATAAACAACAGGATAGGGCGAATCTCGTTAATGTTGCATTCTTGGTTGAAGCAAAGGGTCAAGATTTGAATCGTGGACTTAAGAAATCTTCCTTCATGGAGGAGATCTTTCAGAGATTAGAAGATGATAATATAAATAAGATATTATTTTCATCTTGTCTTGATTTAGTAGAAATTGAGAATAAAGAAGAATTATTACCCCGAGTCGCTGTGATATATAATTCATTACCTGAGGGAGACCGCGTTAAAGTTCATCGTCATGCTGTCTGGTTAGACTTAACATCGAAAGAGAAAGAGTTATTTAATATACCAGTGTTTTCCGCTGATGACATTGGGTCATCTGATAATAAGTCTGATAGGAAATCGGATAGAACATTAAGAAGGAATGGAAAATCATCAAATCCACGGTGTATTGAATTGGAAAATAATTTACAGACAAGATTGAGAAATAAGGAGAAAATAATTGTGGATAGCGGCATGATTAATTCACTTGAAAGATGTTCCGGAGAGAGAGTTAATGAAGATACATTAGACGATGATTCTTTACCTACGGATGATTCTTTACCTACGGATGATTCTTTACCTACGGATGATTTATCTGAGAATTTAAAACAACAGAGGGACCGGACTATATCCGATATATCCGATGAAAAAAATAAAATGAGAGAGAGAGAAATAGATAATAAATCAACCGACCCATCCATACCTAAACCGATGACAGAGGATACTTCTTCACCTAAACCATCAGTCACTGGATTACCACCAACGGGAGATAGACCACCAACAGGAGATGGAATACCCACTGGCTCACCACCAACAGGAGATGGAAAGTACACTGGCTCACCACCAACAGGAGATGGAATACCCACTGGCTCACCACCAACAGGAGATGGAATACCCACTGGCTCACCACCAACAGGAGACAAACCACCAACAGGAGACAAACCCCCGACGACATCGCCTAGTGGATTAACGGCGCCAGGACCAATGAAAGATAGTTCGCCCATTGGACCGCCATCTGGATCATCATCAGACGAGCCATCTGGATCATCATCAGACGAGCCATCTGGATCATCATCAGGACCGCCATCTGGATCATCATCAGGACCGCCATCTGGATCATCATCAGGACCGGCATCTGGATCATCATCAGGACCGCCATCTGGATCATCATCAGGACCGCCATCTGGGTCATCACTAGGCGAGCCTGCTGGATTAACGCCTCCAGGACCTCCATCTGGGTCATCACTAGGCGAGCCTGCTGGATTAACGCCTCCAGGACCTCCATCTGGGTCACCATTAGGACCTTCATCAGGCGAGCCATCTGGACCTCCATCTGGATTATCATCCGGACCTCCATCTGGATTATCATCCGGACCTTCATCTGGATTATCATCCGGACCTCCATCAGGATTATCATCCGGACCTTCATCTGGATTATCATCCGGACCACCATCAGGACTGCCATCTGGGTCCCCATTGTCACAATCGTCACAACCATCTGGACCATCTTCCGTCCCTCCACCTAGCGGCTCTAATTTACCATCAGACCCATCGGAGCCTGCTGATAGAACGGTATGGTAAATGAAGTTATAAAAAAAGTTAATTATATATTTTAATGATGATAATTTATTCAAATGAGAACTTGAAATTATCAGTAGCACATTCTCCTTCTTCTTCTATTGTCATGAGAGTATCAATATCTGTAATTGTTTCTTCAAATTCATCTTCCATATCCATTGCATTTTTAGACATTGTTTCTTCGTCCAAAAGAATATTACATAATCCAGTTCCAGATTTGATAGTTTGTCCCATCATGATATTACTAGATACACCTGAAAGATTATCTTTTTCTGAAAAGATACCGGCTTTGATTAATTGATCTGTTGTATCTTCAAACGAGGATTTAGCGAGGGGGCCAACATCGCCCCGATTAATACCTTGCCTATTGACCGATGTTAGCGACCCTTTACACGTCATTGTATCACATAGTAATTCAATGTGTCGGATATTAATATATTCGCCAGCATGATCAACAACATCGGTAATTTCATCTATCAATACAGACCTTGCTCCTTCAATCCCTAATACATTTACAATTTCAATGATATCATTTGAGGATGTCTTATCCTGATTAACGAAAGCATTATTCATTATTTCCAATAAATTGACACCGTCGGTCACCAATACATGTCTGGTAACGGTTTCTATATCATGTTCTTTCTTTTCTTGTAACTGAATCTTTTCATCATTTATTTTACTTGCCGAGATATCGCTTACAATAATATCTGAAATATTTGGAACGCCCTTAATTACGATATTGTTAATGATGTCTTCATTAATATTCTTGATAGTCGAGATAATATCTGACTGGTCTTGTATCCCATTAACGTCTTCTTTCTCATTATTGATTTTGATAGATATTCTACCGATAAGATTCTTAGAATTATCATCTGTATATGTAAATATGATTCTTTCTGGGTCATAGTCTAATAATTTCATATGTATGTCTTCCATAATAACACCTTTGTCCATCATGGCTTCATGATCAAATACGAATCTTATAATCCATGGAGAAATATTGTCTTCAGATGAATCTGATAGTAATTCAAACTCTTTGTAAATAGATAGCAATTCTTCGTCTTCTTTGATATCAGTTTTACCTTCTCTATTTTTTGGATCGTAATAAATACTGCTCTTGAGTATTAAGTCTTTTAGCATTGTATATTCAAGTTGATTCTTGGCATATGCGATTTTGGTTTTATCATTGAAATCATCGTTGAGATAGATAGTCGTTGATGGAGATTTAATATTCTTACTCACATGGATTAATTCCTTTAATCTCGGAATACCACGAGTTACATTAGATTTCGCACTCACTCCGGCGAAATGAAATGTATTTAATGTCATTTGTGTAGCAGGTTCGCCAATACTCTGAGCAGCGAGAGCACCCACCATTTCACCGGGGGTAATCTTTGCATTGTGATATTTCTCTCGAATGATTTTTGTGATAATTTTATATTCTTCGCGTGTAATCTGATATTCTGAAATCAGTACTTTCGGATTTAGATGAACATGAACCAGGATTTCAAAGATCTTATTATTCTTGAAATCATCCCGAATATAGAGAGAATTAATCAATTTCTGATTCCCTTTGTAAATATCTATCGGTAAAATATTACTCTTCTTGTTTTTCAATCGCTTCGTATTTTCTACAATCCTTTGAATATGAACAGGATAATTGATATTATTTTGAGTGTTTCCATTGAATATATCCGAAATCAAACATTCGCGATGATCTAGCAGTTTCAGGAAGATATCGTCAAGTTTTGATTGGTCTAACGCTTTCGCTTTTTCTGCGGCAGATTTATTATAATACTTTGTCCAATTCGTATTTTCATCAAAGTAAAATTTATCCATTAATTCTTCATATGATAATTTAGTTAGATAAAGTGGTTGTGATTCTACATGACAAGCGTCCATGCCGTCATTTCCATAGATAAATTGAATGATTGAACCAGAAGATGTTCTAACTGAATAATCATATCCTACCATTAAATCTTCCATCGCCTTTACAAGTTTTCTCTGAACATATCCTGTTTGAGAAGTCTTTACCGCAGTATCAATTAATCCTTCACGACCACCCATCGCATGAAAGAAGAACTCTTGTGGAGTTTGTCCTGAGATGAATGAATTCTCAACGAAACCCCTTGCCTCGGATGAATCATCGTATTTATGATAATGAGGTAATGTTCTGCCTTCAAATCCATAAGGAATACGCTTTCCATCAATATTCTGCTGTCCTAAGCATGCTATCATCTGAGCAATATTAGTTAATTTGCCCTTTGATCCAGAATTAACCATAAACGTAGCTCGGTTCTTTGGGTCAAGATTAGATAATCCAATTCTCCCTGTATCATTGATTGTCTTATTCAAGATAGAATTAACCTTGGATTCAAAATAATCTTTATTACTTTGACCCGGAATCCCTTCAAAGATATTGAGATGAAATTCTTGCATGATTTCTTCAATTTGCTCTTTCCTTTCCGAAATAGTCTTCTTAATTTTTTCATTTGTTTCGGTATCAGCGATCATGTCGCTAATTCCCACACTAAACCCTTCAATTAGCAACACCTGAGTGATAATCTTTTGTAAATCATTGATGAAATGATTGGTTCTTTCTTGCCCTAAATCATTGAAGATTGTGTGAATTAGACCTTTGGATGTCTTTGAAAACATGCCTTTATCAAATGTCCCCTGCTTAATGATGCCGTTTACAATTTTCACGATATTGATTTTATCGTTATTCTTGGATAATAATCCGTTCTTGGTATTATCATCTGAAGAAGTTAGATTATCATAAGAACCATTTACCATCTCTAAATTGATATTTTCGGGTAGAATATATGATAAGACAGATTTACCCGACCATAGTGGAGTGCTAACGCCATTCAATTCAAAACTGTTATCCGATGGAGGAATTGTCCCATTGAATGTTGACAAATCCGAAATAATATTAATAAGTTGATTGCGTGTATATAGACATGAATCCACTAATTTATGAGTTGTATTTTTATCAGATACTTCGTATATATTCGCATTAGGGGCATAATGGATTGAAGAACCTTCGTTAAATTGAATGATTTCTGAGTGGGTCATCTTATACATTCCTAGGAGAGTATCTTGAACAATCGTAATGATAGGTTTGTTCTCTCTTGGAGAGATAATCTGAGAATTCACCGAACAGATATTAATCAATTCAGCCATGGAATGAATACTTTGAGGAACGTGCATGTTCATTTCATCTCCATCAAAATCAGCGTTATAAGGCGGAGTAACGCTAACATTTAATCTGAATGTGTCACCTTTCATAACCTTTACTCTATGTCCCATCATACTCATCTTATGAAGAGAAGGTTGACGGTTAAATAACACCCAATCATTGTCTACAATATGACGATTCACTTTATCTCCATATTCTAACTTATGATTACCCTTATTTGCTTCTGTGATAGAAAATCGTGATCCATCTTTCTTAATAATACTTTTTGCTCCAGGCCATTTGTTAGGACCGTTCAAAATATATTCCTGAAGTTCATCCTTATTAAAAGTATTCACAATTTCAGGGAATGTTAAATTTAGGGCGATCTTATATGGAACTCCAAGTTGATCCAGATCAATATTAGGGTCCGGTGTAATAACACTCCGAGCAGAGAAATCAACACGCTTACCCATAAGATTGGACCGAAGACGACCTTCTTTGCCCTTTAGCCTCTGCCGAATAGCCTTAAGAGGTCGCCCTGAACGATGTGTTGACGGAGATATTCCAGGCTGTTCATTATCAATGAACGTAATTACATGATACACTACCATATTATACCAATCATCTATGATCTCTTGTCTGGCAAAGTTTTCAATCTTCTTTTTTAAGGAATTATTATACTTAACAATCTCAGCAAGTTTATGAGTTAAATCATCATCCATTCTCTGTGAATTACCCTGTTTAACCGACGGTCTCACTGTTGGAGGAGGAACAGGGAGTATGGAACATATTAGCCATTCAGGACGACACCATACTGAACTAAATCCCAGCAAATTACAGTCTTCATCTGATATCTTTTCAAAGAGAGATTTAACATATTCAGCCTTTAGCATCTGCTTCTCATCAGAGGTAGTTAAATCTTTCCAAATTGTCTGTAGTCCTGCCACTCCATCCAGCTTGTACCGATGAGGTTGCATACATCCACAACCATCTTCAGTTTCTTGTCCACAACGAGATATCTTAGAAGATAATTCATAGATTGTATTCCATCGGGTTTTATTTGACTTTGATAATAATTCAGAAATGATAGGTGACTCTTTATTCACTCTCAATTTACCACATCTGAAACAGATACATTTCAGAATCTTAATTATGATATCCATGAAATGATAATTATAAACAGGTCTTGCTAACTCAATATGACCGAAATGTCCTGGACATCCCATATTATCCAAACCACAAGTATTGCATACCTTTCCCATATCTGTTGTTCCCATACGATTATCAAACAGACCTTTGATTACAGGGACATCCTTATCATATGTTTCATGTTTTGTAATCTCAACTACAGAATTTTTTCGAATCTCTTCTGGAGACATAATACTAAATTGTAGTCCCGTAACATTCTTAGTGATGGGCTCAAAGTCAGTCATATATGATATTGATTATATAATTATATTTTTAAATCAAATTTTTAACTAAATTTGATTTAAAATTAAATTTGATACCTTTAGTAAATGAGTAATAATTTACACGAAATGACAACACGATCCAAAGTTAAATCTCAAGAAATGAATTCACCATCATCCGAAGCATCATTTGATGACAGTGATGTAGATGAGCATGGTAATCTTAGGGGACTTATTGATTATGAATGTGAAGACGAAGACTTTGATCAGAAAGAATATGATAAAGCGATTCAAGGATTATCAGGGAAGAGGAAAATATCTACTAAGAAATCTGGAAAAAAGAAAGATAAATCAAAACTCAATGATGTATTCATGACATACTTAATCATGAAAGCAACCGAGAAAGCCAATGAAGAAATAAAAACAAATCGTAAAAAAAACCACAAGAAAAAACGGGTAAAAGTTTCTGAAGAACCATATTTTCCTAAAGAAGAAATTAACTTAGATCCAGATAAGGAAAAAAAGAAGAAATCTTCATTGATCACAATACTCAACGCGGATCTTGCCGAAACTGAATCCGATGATGAGTCCTTTACAAGTTGTGATAAATCTGATGATTTATCAGAAGATACATCAGATAAATCATCAGATAAATCATCAGATAAATCAGATAATTTATCTATTGAATTATCCTCCGATAAGGATGAAGTTGATGAAGTTGATGAAGTTGATGAAGTTGATGAAGTTGATGAAGTTGATGAAGTTGATGAAGAATCATCCGAAGACTATACTTATGAGTATGATGATTTAGATGAAAAATATGAAGGGTTAATTGATAAACAGATGTTATTAAATTCAGAAGAATCTAATATGGAATATTATCATTACTTGTCAAAAGAAAAGAAAGAGCATTATCTTGAGAAAACCAAAGAAATCTATGATATTAATGGTTCAAATACTCCTCTACGATTCAAGATTATTGAATCTGATATGGATATGAAAACAAAAGCAATTGCTCTTGAGAATGTTGATAAGATGAGTGAAATGGATGTATCAACTGGAGAACATAGCAAAATGGACCATTGGATCAATGGCTTAATGAAAATTCCCTTTGGGAAATATAGCACAATTCCTATTAATCATGAGAGTTCAACTGATGTAAAAAGAGACTTTATTAAAAATACATATCAAACCCTCAATAAAGCGATTTATGGTCACAAGGAAGCAAAAACTCATATTCTCCAAGTAATCGGTAAATGGATCCGAAATCCTGATAGTGGAGGAAATGTTTTAGCGATCCAAGGACCAATGGGTAATGGTAAAACAACATTGGTTAAAGAAGGTATTTCAAAGGTATTAAATAGACCCTTCGCATTCATCGCTCTTGGAGGTGCTTCGGACTCAGCATATTTTGATGGTCATTGCTTTACATATGAGGGTTCTCATTGGGGTAGAATCGTTCAGATTCTGCAGGAATCGAAGTGCATGAATCCAGTCATCTATTTTGATGAATTGGATAAGATTAGCGATACAAATAAAGGTGAAGAGATTGTTCACATGCTAACTCATCTCACAGACCCATCTCAGAACGCATTGTTCCAGGATAATTATTTTCCTGGAGTCAATCTTGACTTATCAAAAGCCCTATTTATCTTCTCTTACAATGATGAATCTAAAGTAAATCGTATCTTAAAAGACAGAATGTATGTAATTCATACAAAGGGATTTAAGGTAGAAGATAAACTTAAGATCTGTAATGAATATCTTATCCCAGAAATATTTGATACATTTGCTTTTGATAAAGAAATCATCTTTACTGATGAAATTATTAAGAATATCATTAATGAACATACTGGAGATGAGGAAGGTGTAAGGAATCTCAAAAGATGCGTTGAGACAATAGTTTCTAAGATTAATATTCATGTCTTATCAGAGGGCGATGATGATTTATCATTTACGTTGAAGGATTTCAGTTTGCCCGTTACTCTGAATAAAGAACATATTGATATTTTATTGAAAGACGGCCCAAGAGAAGATAAAGTTCCTTTCGGAATGTATTGCTAAATCATTACTATTGTAAATGAATACTATTTTTCCATTGACAGAAATACATATGATCATACTTATTTTTATCATATTTCAGTAAATCCTGATAATTAGCGTCCCTATCGTAGCCATTGGACCCGCCGTCTCTTCTCTTAAAGAGAAGATGATTCTCTAGATCACAAGACAATACCATTACATGCCCCATACCCATATAGGTAAGCGCGATGTCAAAAACTTTCTCTTGACCATCTTCGCAATATTTTTTGTAATTTTCTAGACATTTAGTTAAGGACATGATTGTCCATTCACCAAGATATACTTCAACATCAGGATTACCGATCAATTCATACATTATCTTGATATGACGATTAAGTGAATCTGGGAATTCTGGCAATTCTTTATGTTCCATCTGATAATCACAAGATATATTTTTAGAAAAGAATGGTTCTTGAGTGCTATCATGGTTCTCCCCTGATACTTTCGCCGAACTTAATAGTTCTTGAACGGACATCACTTGTTTCTTCTTGGCTTCAATAATCTTATTCATTCTTTACTAATAAAAAGTAAATAAAGTCTTAAATCAAATTTACATAAAGAAAGAATCATAGAAAATATAAATGATAAATTTATCGGCTAATCCTGAGTCTGAGGATAAAAAATATACACTGAAATTTTTAATACTAACTGATGTAATATGTTTCTTCATTGGCTTTGGCTGCCATTATCTGGTAGAAGATCATTAGCACCTAGATTATCATCTAATTCATTGTAATGAACCATAACAAGGATGGTCAATACAATCAAATAAACGAATGCCAAAATACATAGAACTAGACAGCAAAACGTATATATCTTTCTACAACATTCATCTTCATCTGCCCTCCGTTTTTCATGCCTCTTAATCTCCTCTTCGGTCATCACTTGAACACGATGAACCATTTTTCCTTTGTTATACTGATAAAATAACATAAAATCAAATTTGATATCAGTCTTTCTTATGAGCTTTACAATGCTCATATCCTAAGAGGCAATTTTTATTACATTGATTACCCTTATTTTTTCCCCTTACCAGGATATGTTTACATGGTTCGCTATAATTTTCTTTTAATTCTTGTTTCTTAAGAATAAATTCTTTAGTTGAGTGATTACAATGAATACCCGGAACAACTTTTTTAAGACCGTTTACTAGTGGCAATAAATCTGTATTCTGACGACAATAAGGACAACTATTATGATTAATCTTATTTGATGATATCATGAATGTTTTCATCAAGCAATCATAATGAAATTTATGAGAACATTTTAATTCATAACAAAATTTATCTTCGATATCTACTCCGCAAATAGAACATTCTTCGGATGACATATTACCATTGATAAACGATAATTATTTAAGTAATTATTATGTAAATAGCATAAGTGATATGATAATTCATTACAAAGAAGATTTATCACAATATTCAATAGTCTTATCTGGGCCTTTGAAATATTCAGAATCATTTACATTTGTTCCTATTAAATTCCATAAAGATAATGATTATCATAAATGTATTTTGCAGACGCCATTATTATTCTCTCCTTTTGGTATTCAGACTTTACCGAATGGTAAGAGAGTCATAGATATTTCATTTCAGAATAAAAATAACGATAATTCGCAATCCTCATTTTTATATAATTTAAATCGTATTTACAAGATCATTAATAGAAAATACAAAAGCAAATACAAGGTTAATCCTTTCATTAAGAATACGGATTTTAATGAATGTATTCGTCTAAAACTACTTGAAACTACATCTTTGTATGATGAATCGCGAAATAATATTCAAACTATCAATCGTTTTACATATGGATCCTTTATTATTCATCTTGAAGGATTATGGATTAATAAAAATGATATATGGTTTCAGTGGACTCTACTGCAGGCATGTGCCAAAATACCGATTCATTTAAAAGAATATTCATTTATAGATGAAATCCATGAAGTAAAAGATAAAGAGAAGAAAATATCTGATAAGTATGATAAAATGTTAAAGATGGGGGTTCCGAAAGAGGCCGTTATAAGACAACAAATAATGGACGGAAAAATACCTCCGCCGCCACCGCCACCGGGTGGAGGTGTCCAAGTCATGACCAAATCCAAAGATATCCCTAAAATAAAAGCATCAGATTTAATGAATATCAAATTAAAAAAAGGAAAATCTCGTCCTAAAAAGATAATTGAAAAAGATCCTAATCACTTTGAACCACCGACCCTAGAAGAATTACAAACTACACTATCAAGACTTAGACCAACTAAGTAATATTAGTCATTAGTGATGGAATGCCGGCCATATCTTTTTCCATCTCTGATACCGAATCCAGTTTCACATCTTCATGTAGGTCTAGGATAGATTCTAATACATCATTGTTTTTTCCTCCAAGTTTGATTACTTCCTTGATAAGATAATCAAGTTTCAGAGCATTAAATTTCCATTTATTCATTTCTGAAAGTGAATCTTTATCGTCAATATAAATCTTTCTTTCAGTACCTTCATGGATATTAATCTGACAATATGGTTCAATAAAGAACTGTTTATCTGTCTGAGGATGATAGGGTGGATTAGTGTTCAGACGATGA
>Ga0209709_10000565_pt1 | contig 35661 bp, 29 predicted proteins | sample ArcticOcean_MG_C_2_FD_187435 | JGI IMG/M metagenome (GOLD analysis project Ga0209709, IMG submission 187435) | Marine microbial communities from western Arctic Ocean - ArcticOcean_MG_CB4_136 (SPAdes) (version 2) | ecosystem: Environmental > Aquatic > Marine > Oceanic | place: Arctic Ocean... | reverse complement strand
TTTTTTTTTTATAATTAATTGATTAGTTTTTTTTATAACATTTATTTTTTTTTCTTTTTTTCCTTTAAAAGTTGCGCTTATAAAAATTAAATCATCTCCTAAATCGCATCCTCTATAATGAAAATTAATATCCTTAGAGTAAATTATCCTCATATTTCCATTAAAATCTACAGCTTGGACTGAAAGTAAAATTTTTGAAAAATCTTCTTTATAACAACCTGAATTCATTCTAATACCTCCACCAATTGTACCTGGTATGCATGACAAGAACTCAAAACCAGATAAAGAATTTTCAATAGCATAGTTTGAAACATTTTTATCTAATGCTGAAGAGCCTGCAATTATGGTGTTTTCATCAAATAATGAAATATGAGAAAAAGATTTTCCTAATTTAATTATAATTCCATCAAAACCTCCATCTCTTATTAGGGTATTTGATCCAGCACCAAGTACTTTTATTTTACTATCTTTTATACTTTTTAAAAAAATAGAAAGTTCACTTAAGTTGATGGGCTTGAATACTACTTTTGCAGGTCCACCAAGATTAAACCAAGAATATTTAGATAGATTTTCATTAAATAATATTTTGCTATCAATTTTACTTTTTAACTTTTTGATCAACTCCATTTCAAATCTTCTCCAATCTGTCTTATCCAAGTTGAAATACTACCAGCTCCTGCACAAATTACTAATTCATCTGCAAGTAAATTTTTTTTAAAATAGTTTTTTAAATCTTTTTCATCTTTAATGTTAATTACTTGAACGTTGGATTTTTTTGAAATTAGTTTAGAAAAAGAATCTCTGCTGTATTCATATTTATTTTTCTCACCAGCTGAATACACGGGGCATAAAATTACTTCATCCGATGATTTGAAAGATTTGGCAAATTCATTTTTAAGTAATTTTATACGCGAATATCTATGTGGTTGAAAAACGCATATTATTTTTCTGTTTAAATAAACATCTCTTGCACTTTTTAAAACAGCTACAATTTCTGTTGGATGGTGGGCATAATCATCATAAAATTCTATCTTATTCATAGAAAATATTTTTGTGAATCTTCTTTGAATACCCATAAACTTTTTAAGTGCATTATTTATTTTTTTTATTTTGATTCCTAGGTTTAAGGCGATAGCAATTGCTGCCGTAGCATTAGTTATATTATGTTCTCCTATCAAGTTTACCTTTATATTTTTTATTTTATAAAATTTTTCTCCAGAATGTCTAATTTGTAAATCAAAAATTGAATGATCTATTTTTTTTTTAACATTTATAATGAGATAATTTGCTTTTTTATTAAAGCCATAAGTTAAAAAATTATTTGTTTTACACTTTTTTAATAAATTTTTTAAATGATTGTTATCAATACAAATTAAAGATTTTCCAAAAGATGGAGTTTTTTTAATAAAGTCACAAAAACTTTTTTTTAGATTATTAAAACTTCTATAATAATCTAAATGTTCTTTATCAATATTTGTTACAATAGAATAAGTTACAGGTAGTTTTAAAAAACTCCCGTCAGACTCGTCTGCTTCAATTACAGCCCATTCTCCTTTTCCTAGATGAGCTGTGTTTTTTAATGAATTAATTACGCCTCCATTAATAATAGTTGGATCCAAACCTGCTTCTGCTAAAATATTAGCTACAAGAGATGTTGTTGTTGTTTTGCCATGTGAGCCTGTGACTACAATATTCTTTTTTAATGCCACTACATTCGCTAACATTTCCCCTCTTTTAAATACAGGAAGTTTTTTGAGTTTTGCAATTTTTAATTCTTTATTATTTTTTTTGACTGCAGAAGAAATAACTATCATAGTGGCTTTTTTAATATTTTCTTCATCATGCCCAATATGAACTTTTATTCCTAGACTTCGTAATCTTTCTGTATTCTTGTTTTGATTTTGATCACTACCCTGGATAGTAAATTTCATATTTTTCATGATTTGGGCCAATCCACTCATTCCTATTCCTCCTATCCCAATAAAATGAATTACTTCATTGCTTGCTATACTTATTTTCATTATTAAATAAATTCTTTCAGTTGATTTTCTATATCAGCATATACATTTTTATTATAATTTTTTTTCATATTTTGACGAATAATATCTAGTTTCTTTTGATCTTTTATATATTTTTCAATTAAATTAAATAAATTTTTTACATTAAAATTTTTTTGCTCTAAGAGAAAGCAGCAACCTTTATTTTCATAATATTTAGCATTTAGGAATTGATGGTCATCGATTGAATTGGGTAATGGGACAGCTATAAAAGGTGTTGCAATATGCACTAGTTCAGCGGTAGTAGAAGCGCCACATCTTGTAATAGCTAAATCGGACGATAGAATCAAATCAAAGATACTTTTGTTAAATTCAAATATTTTATGTTTAATTTCATTTTTATTATAAAATTTTATAATTGAATTTTTTTGCTCTTTAAGACATTGTTGAATAACCTCTACTTTATATCCTTTGTTTTTAAGTTGATTTATAACTGGGGGAACTATACTACCAAAAACTTCTGTACCCTGACTTCCGCCTAACACAAAAATTGTAAAATAATCTTTTTTTTTAATTTCGTGATTTCTTGAAAAGTTTAATATATTCTTATTTAAAATTGTTCCTACTTCAAAAGTTTTATTTCTATGTTTTGCTTCAAAATTTAATGACATTTTTTTTGCTATAAAAATTTTTTTTGCAAATTTTGATAAAAATCTATTTGAGCGTCCAAACACAACATTAATTTCATAAATTACTAACGGCAAATTAAATAATTTTGACGCAAATGAAATAGGAAATGATACATACCCCCCAAATCCAAATATTAAATCTGGACTTTCTTTTTTTATTATGATCATAGACTTAAATATTGAATAAAAAATAACTATTAAAGCTAAACATTTTCTCAATATATTTTTATTTGTAAGGGTTGATGTCTTTATAATATAAGATTTAAATTCTGCATGATCTTTAATAAAATTTTTACCTCTTGAATCAGTAACTAATATTACTTCGTTTCCTTTGTCGTGAAAGTGCTTCATTAAGTTTATTGTGGGAAATATATGACCTCCTGTTCCTCCTGTTGTAAAAATTATTTTTTTTTTCATTAACCTCTAGATGAATCCTTTCTTGTAAAATTTGTAATTATTCCAGCTGCTATAGCACTTCCTACTAATGATGATCCACCATAACTTAAAAAAGGTAATGTCATTCCTGTTGTGGGTAATAATCTAATATTCACTCCAATATGTATAAAGGTTTGGATCACTAAAAGTGAAATTAAGCCAACTAATGCTAATTTGATAAATTCATTATTTTCATTAAAAATTTTATTTAAAATTTTGTAACCAATAAACAAAAATATAAAGATTATAAATATAACAAATATTGCACCAAATTCTTCTGAAATAACAGCTATAATATAATCTGTGTGTGCTTCTGGCACCTTATCTTTTAAAATGCCTTCTCCCATACCTTGACCTGTCAAGCCTCCTTGTTTAATTGCATCTAGGGACTTCTGTGCTTGAAAATTATCTCCAGTTTTGGGATCTATAAATGTTTTAATCCTTATAAAAATATAGCCAAATTTTTCTGGGGAAAAAAAAATTAAAAATCCAATAATAGAGAAAAAAATAAAAACTAAGAGCGCTAAAACAATCATATTGAATCCTGATACAAAAATCATTGTTAACCAAGTTGATGTTAGTAACAATACTTGCCCAAGGTCAGGTTGGTTTGCTAAAAAAATTATTATAAGAAACAGAACCAGAAATGAATACAAATATCTTATATAAATGTAAGTTTTTGTATTCGAGATTATTATTTTTGCAGCAAAAACAATAAACAATGGTTTTACTAATTCAATTGGCTGAAATCTCGGGAGAAATGGGAGACTCATCCATCTCTTTGAGCCATTAACCTCAATTCCATATATTGGAAGCAAGATAAGAAATAAAATAGAAATAAAAAATAATATAAGTAAAATTTTCATTAAATTCTTTTTATCTTGCATAGAAATACTAATTAATACTGCAAGCGAAATTAAAACAAAAATCAAATGCTTAGTAAAAAAAAAATAAGTTTCTTTATTTAATTTTTCCGCAACTATTGAAGATGTAGATGAAAATGAAAAAAAAAGTCCCATTAAAAAAAGAGAAATAAATAAAAATAAAATTTCCTTATCTACGTTTCTCCACCACCTAGCTACTAGACTTATATTTTCTCTGTCTAAATTAAACATTTTGTTTTTTTTTGAATTTTTTTACTATTATATTTTTAAAATAATTTCCTCTTAACTCAAAGTTTTTGAACTGGTCAAACGAGGCTGCAGCAGGACTTAATAAAATTGTTTTTTTTTTTTCACTTGATGATAATATGTCTCTATAAATATTACTAACTGCATTATTTATATTTTTTGAAATTTCATAAGGAATGTATTTTCTTAGCTGATTTTCAAAAAATGAGATATTCTCACCAATAATGTAAGCTTTTACAATTTTTTTCCTTACATCTTTTAGGTTAAAATAATCTTCTTTTTTTGGAATGCCCCCTACTATCCAGTAGATTTCTTTGTAATTTGATAATGATTGCAAGCTCGCATCAAAACTAGTTGCTTTGGAATCATTAATGCATAAATATTTTTTATTTGAGAATACAATTTCTTGTCTATGTGGAAGAGTTTTGAAATTATTAATTGCTTTAATTATAATTTTATTTTTTATATTTAAATTTTTAGCAATACTATAAGCAAAAGATAAATTTTCAATATATCCATTGCTGTTAAAATTTTTATTTTTTATTTTTTTTAACAAGAAATTAGAATTCTTTTTAGTTACTTTAATAAGTTTTGATTTTATTTTTTTTGATTTAATTATACTAGCTAATACATTTGAGTGTTTATTGCTAAAATTAATATAAGAAAAATCTGATTTCTTTTGTGCAAAAAATATTTTTGATTTTACTTTTATATATTCCTTTAGATTTTTATGTCTATCTAAATGATCTGGTGAAATATTTAATATCGCTGCATGCTTTGATCGAAATAGTTTAGAGTATTGAAGTTGGTAAGATGACGCCTCTATAATAAAAACTTCATTTTTTTTAGACCCAATAGAAAATAAAATTGGATTTCCAATATTTCCTACTGTTTTAACATCATACTTTGCGCTTTTCAAAATTTTTTCAAGTAGTTTACATGTTGTTGATTTTCCATTTGTTCCTGTGATTGAAATAATTAGGGCATCTTTATTAAGTCCAAAAAAAATATCTAAATCTGTAATTATTTTACTCTTATTTTTTTTTAAGAAACTCTCGATTTTGCATTTGTTGATATCAATTCCAGGACTTATTACTATAAAGTCAACTAAGTTTTTTTTTAACCAAAATTTACGTATAGTAAAATTATCTTTATTCATTTTTTTTCTGATAATTGCGCTATCATCCCAACAAAAAATTTTAGTTTTTAGTTGTTTGAATATTTTTGCAGCCGAAATACCAGTGATGCCCATTCCATAAACAGCAACTGTTTTGTTTTGATATTTTTTTAAGTTAACCATGCACTATCTAAGTTTTAGTGTAGCTAGTCCTATTAGTGCTAAAATTATAGATATTATCCAAAATCTAATAACAACTGTGGATTCTGCCCACCCTTTTTTTTCAAAATGATGATGAAGTGGTGCCATCATAAATACTCTTTTTCCTGTAAGTTTAAATGAAAGAACTTGAATAATAACTGAAATAGTCTCAAGAACGAATATACCTCCTATTATTCCTAAAACAATTTCATGTTTAGATATTATGCTTATTGCTCCTAGTGAACCACCTAAAGAAAGTGAACCAGTGTCACCCATAAAAATTTTTGCTGGAGGTGCATTAAACCATAAAAATCCTAAGCAAGATCCAACGATGGAACCACAAAAAATAGAAGCTTCCCCAACATTAAGAATATAAGGTATCTGTAAATAATCTGAGAATAAAACATTTCCAGTTACATAACAAATAAGTGTAAATGATAACGCTACAAGCATTACCGGAACGGTTGCTAAACCATCAAGACCGTCAGTTAAATTTACAGCATTTGAAGAACCTACAATTATAAAAAGAGCAAATGGAATAAAAAATAAACCTAAATGAAGAGTAATATTTTTAAAAAAAGGAAAATAAAGATTTTTTAGATGTTCGTTGTCTCCAAACTTTAACAATAACAATATTGAGATTAAAGAAAGAATAGTTTGAAAAACAATTTTTAATCCAGATGATATTCCTCTAGAATTTTTATGTTTTATTTTTAAATAATCATCTATGGCACCCAAAAAACCAAAACTTGTTGCTACCATTAGCAAAACCCAAATATAGGGATTGTTTAAATCAGCCCAGAGCAAGGTTCCAAAAAGCATTCCTACTAAAATAAGTACTCCACCCATAGTAGGAGTGCCTGCTTTTTTAATTATATGATCTATAGGACCATCATCTCTAATAGGTCCTGTAATTTTATGCGATTCTATAAATTTTATAAATGGTCCACCAATAAGAAAAACTATTGTCATTGAAGACATCACGGAAAGTCCTGTTCGAAAAGTTAGATAACGAAATACATTTAAACCAGAAAATTGATCTACTAAGGAGATTAAAAAACTATATAGCACTATTTTTTCCTTTTTTTATGTTTTTTACGAAGTGATTTAATCCTGTTGCATTAGATCCTTTTACCATAAGTAAATCATTATTGCGTATTATTTTTCTAAAATGAACATAAGCTTCTTCAAGGTTTTTAAATATTTTACCTTTTTTATTTTTAGATAATAGATAAAAAGTTTCTTTTATGTGTTTTCCATAAATGAATACTTTATTAATATTACTTTTATTAATTAATGGCGCAAGTTCTCTGTGTAATTTTTTTGATCTTATTCCTAATTCTAACATGTCACCTAAAAAAGCTACTTTTTTTTCTTTTTTTTTTTTTTTTTTGTATAGTAGTTACTCATATTATTAATTGCACTTTTCATAGATAAAGGATTTGCATTATAACTCTCATCTATAAGTTTAAATTTTTTATTAAATTTTGTAACTAGTTTGATGTCTCCTCTTCCTTCGGGTATTTTAAAATAAGAAAAACTATTTTTAATTTTATTTAAATTTAAATTTAAAATATGAGCTGTAGCAATGCAGATTAAAATATTTTTTATAAAACTATTATTAAAGTTTTTAATATTAAAATAAAAATTTTCATTTTTTACTTTTACTTTTATTTTGAGTAAATTTTTAACTCTTTTTTTGCTAAGTAAAAAGATATCTGATTTATTTTTAACTCCAAAAGAAATTACATTTATTCCTCTCTTCTTAGCTTTGCGTGATAAGAAATCAAAAAAAATACTATCTTTATTTAAAACTAAACTCCCATTTTCAGAAATATTTTCAATTATCTCTGACTTTGCTTTTGCTATATCTTTTATACTTCGAAAATTTTTTAAATGAGCTTCTGATATATTGGTAATAATACCTATTTGTGGTTTTACTAGACTAGATAAATTTTTTATTTCTCCTTTTTTATCCATCCCTATTTCAAATATTCCATATTTAGTACTATTTTTTAAGTTAGATATGCTTATTGGTACACCGAATTTATTATTATAAGAATGTGGTGAGCAATGAACTTTTCCAAAAAAAATTAAAATATGATTCAATAAGTTTTTTACAGTAGTTTTTCCAACACTTCCAGTTACTCCTATAATAGTTGATGATGAATATTTTCTAGTGTTGAAAGCAAAACTATTTAATGAAGAAAAGGTATTTTTTACTTTAATAATTTTGTTATTTGAAACACCCTTTATATTTCTATTTACAACAGCTTTTATTGCACCTTTTCGAATTGCTTCTTTTACAAAATTATGTCCATCATTATTTTTTCCTTTGATAGCAAAAAAAATATTATTTTTTTTAATACTTTTTGTATTAATTGATGCCCCTTCATAATTTATATTTTTAATAGTATGGTTAAAAGTATTTTTTAGAATTTTATGGGGTATATAATTTTTATTAAAAATTAGTTTCTTTTTTTTAATCACATTTTTTATTTGTTGCCTGTCAGAAAAATGAAAAATTCTACTTCCATAATCTTGTGTTGTTTCATGACCTTTTCCAGCAACAAGCAGCAATTCATTTGCTTTTAGTTCCTTAATTGCAGATGCTATTGCCTTTTTTCTATTTCCAATATTTGATGCTAAATTTCCACAACCTTTAATAATTTCATTTCTTATTTTTTTAGGATTTTCATTTCTAGGATTGTCATCTGTAATAAAAATTTTTCTACAATATTTTTTGGCTATTTGACCCATTTTAATACGTTTTTTTTTATCTCTTTCCCCTCCGCATCCAAATACTATTACTATTTTTTTATTAAATTGTGTTTGTATGGCAATTAAACTTTGCTCTAAAGCATCAGGTGAGTGCGCGAAGTCTAAAATAATATTAGAATTATTATTAAGCGTAGCTACGCACTCAAGTCTTCCTGGTACGGATTTAATTTTATGTATTTTTTTAAATATTGTAGTTAATTTTATTCCACAGCTATTTGCTGCTAAAGCCGCCATCAATAAGTTTTTAATTTGAAAAAACCCTATGAGAGACACCCTAAGTTTTATAATTTTTAAGTTTATTAAAAGTTCAATTATTTGTTCTTTACCATTATATTGACAATTTATAATTTTAATATTTCCAGATTTTTTTCCAATAGTAAGTTTTTTTAAATTACGTTTTTTAATTATTGATTTTATTTTTTTGAATTCTTTATTTTCTTCGTCTGTCACAACTGTTGATTTTTTTTTAATCAAGTTTATAAATAAGTGCTGTTTTGCTTTAAAATAAGATTTCATATTTTTGTGATAATCTAGGTGATCATGACTAAGATTAGTAAAAATGGCAGTTTTTATATTTAAACTATCTAATCTTTTTTGCTCCAGACCATGACTGGAAGCTTCTAAAATTACATAATTAATTTTTTTATCTGAAAGAATTTGTAAATTTTTATGTAATGATGGAGAGTCAATTGATGTTAAGTTCATTTTTTTATTATATTTTTTAGATTGTATTCCTAAAGTTCCAATAGAAGCTGCAGACATTTTGCTAAAACTTAAAATTTGGTAAAAAAAATTAGCAACAGAAGATTTACCATTTGTGCCTGTAACGGCAATTATATTTTTAGGTTTTTTTTTATACAAATTTGAACTTGCTTCAGATAATTTTTTTCTAACATCTTTGACTATAATAAAAGGAATTTTTGTATCTTTATGATTTATTTTATTATTGCTTACTATTGCTGAGGCACCTTTTGTTATTGCTGAATCAATATATTTTAGACCAGATGTTTTGTTTCCTTGTATTGCAAAAAAAATATTTCCTTTTTTTAAATTCCTGCTATCAAAAGAAATGCCATTTACTGGTATTTTTTTATATTTTTTATTTAACGGTTTGATTATTTTTCCTAAATACATTTAAAAATTTATAGAAGCTTCTAAGTTATTTATGGCTAAAATAGGACCAATTTTTTCTATAATCTTACCCGCCACAACAACAGCATTCCAACCAGATGTATTGCGTGTTTCTCCTTTATATTTATAACCATTAGGAAAATTTTCTGAAGGTGGAAATTCATACACAAAATTTGGTGCAGCTTTAGGTTCATCTAACATTACTAACAAAACATACTTGGGTTTGCTTGCTGGAAATAGCGATACAAATGTATTCAACTTAGCTTTTGATTTGTATTTTAATGCTGTTCCTGTTTTTCCCGCGACCTCATAACCCTCAATATCAGCAAAGTTTGCTGTTCCCTCCTTTAAGCTTACCACTTTTCTTAGCATTAGGTTAATAGCATCGCTAGTTTCATTAGATATGATTTGTTCCCTATTTTTTTTAAGATTGTTTTCTTTTGCTAAGATTGATGGTTCAACTTTATACCCTCCATTACCTAAAATTGCATATGCTTTAGCTAACTGTAATGGAGTAGTTGTAATGCCATGTCCGTAAGATGTAGTAGCAAGTTTACATTTACCCCATTTAAATGAAAGAGGGGTCCCAATTTCTTCTAAAGAAAAATCAATAGTGTTTAGAAGTTCTAATTTATTTAAAAAATTTTTATATTTTTCAATGCCAATTTTTTGAGCTATGCGAACTGCTCCTATATTTGAAGATCTAATTAAAATTTGCTCAACACTTAAGTTTTGAGGTAATTTATCATGTTCACTAATGGTATACTTGTCACAAGTAATTTTATTTTCTAAATTTTTAAATATAGTTTTTGAACTTATTAGTTTATTTTTTAAACCAGCGGCAATAGTGAAAGTTTTAAATACTGAACCTAATTCATAAACTCCTAATGTTGCTTTATTTAAATAAACATTATCATTAATTGAAATTCTTTTATTTAAATCATAGTCTGGTAATGAAACTAGAGATAATATTTCCCCATTCGTCACATTCATTAAAATTGCTGCACTACCAATATTATTAAAGTCCGATTGTGATTTAACCAATTCTTCTCTAATTAGGTATTGCAGATTTGAATCTAACGTTAGAGTTAAAGGGGTTTGAGTTTTTTCATTATTATTTAAGCGTAAATTAAAATACTTTTCTACACCTGAAATTCCATCATTTATATCGTCTGTTTGACCTAAAATATGACTGAATAAATTTTTTTGTGGATAAATTCTAGATGGTTTTGGTTCAAAAACAAAAGCCTTATTTCCAATTAACCAAATTTGATCTTTTTCTTTTGGTGTCAGTCTCTTTTCTAACCAAAAAAAATCTTTATTGTTTAATTTTTGTTTGATTTTTTTTAGATCTAGTTCTGGCAATAAAATTCCTAGCTTAATTAATAAAATTTTTTTTTCTTTATTATTTAATAGCTTAGGTCTTATACCCACGTCAAAAAGATTAACATTTGTTGCTAGAATAGATCCATTTCTATCGACTATATTTCTTCTTTCTGCAATTTTTTTATTTTTAGCATAGCTTGAGTAAAAATTTTTATCTGTTGATAAAGATAAATAAATAATTTTAATACTAAAAATAACTAATAAACTGAAGAATATAAAAGATAAAAATGCAACTCTATTCAAATAAATTTTTAAAACTTTAGAATTTTTAACTTTATTATAAATTTCTGTCTCTTTATAATCTTCAAAATAAAAACTTTTTTTTTTATTTTTATTCATAAAATCTATTTTCCAGGAACAAAAGGCACTCCAAAAAATGCTTTAGCAACTTGTAAGATTACCCATCTTTGAGCTTTGGTTTTAGTCATTGTTTCCTTTGGAGAGGTATATAGATTTTTTATTTGTAATTTTTTTTCTTCAATAGATTTTACTATTCTTGTTTTAATTTCTCCAGGAATTTCTACCGGGTTAGAGGCAAGTGTTTGAAGTTTTTTTATCTCATTTTTTCTTTTTTGAACTTCTTTAAATATTAAATTTTTCGTCTCTTTCTTTGTATTTTTAGTCTTTTTTTTGAATACATTTTCACTTTTACTATTATGATTTAAACTTACTATCTGAGATTTTTTATACGTTCTAAATTCATCATTTAAATATTCTTTAGCTAGTATAGATAAATTTTCTGGGGATGTAATAACTTCAAAATCTAATATTGCTTGTTCGAGATCGTATTTTATTTGATTATTTTCTACCCTTAATCCATTGATATTTTTTTCTAAATCTCTCGTTTCATTTTTAACAATAGAAACAAATATTAAACCCAGGACAAAGAGTGTTGTAATTATTGAGTATTTCCCTGCTGTGTTAAATCTATTTTTTTTTTCAGTATAATTTATCTGTTTAGATTCATTTACTTCATGATTTGTATCATTTTTTATTTCAGTATTTGTATCGTTTTGGTTTAAATTTATTTGAGCAATTGTATTAATCAACTTTTCTTTTTTTATCATACTTTTTTTCCCTCTAAATTAAAATAATTTATAAATTTATTCTGAAATTCACTGGGATAAAAAAAGGAATTGTTACTTCTTATTGAGTATCTAAGTTTTGCAGATCTAGATCGATTATTTTCATTAATTTCTTTGGCATTTGGTGAAATTGGTTTTTTAGTAACTGATTTAAATAGACTGGATTTTTTTTCTGAAATTGGAAAATATCTTGATGGATTTTTTTTAAGGTTAGAATAAAGTGTAAAAAAATTTTTAACAATTCTGTCTTCCGTTGAATGAAAGCTGATCACAACTAATTTTCCTCCGTTTGAAAGAAGTTTTGTTGCTTCAATTAAACCTAAAATTAATTCAGTTAATTCTTGGTTTACAAATATTCTTATAGCTTGAAAAGTCTTTGTTGCTGGATTTTTTTTATACTTATTGTAATTTCTTTTTACGCTATTAATTATAGAAGCTAATTCTTCTGAGTTCTTAATTAATTTTTTTGATCTATATCTTTCTATTTTGTTTGCAATAATTTTTCCATCCTTTTCATCTCCTAAAACTTTTATTATGGTTGCTAAATCTTCTTTGCTATAAGTATTTATGACGTTGTATGCAGTTTCGTCGTTTATTCCCATTTCCATATTTAAGTAATTCTTTGAGTTGAAAGAAAACCCTCTTGTTTCATCTGATAGCTGGAGCGATGAAAGTCCTAAATCAAATATAATAGCTTTTGGAGTTAAATTTGAGTCTATCACTTTATTTATGTTGCTAAATTTTTCTTGAAAAAAATTAAATCTTTTTGGAAAGCGTTTAGTTAACTCGTCTGCATATTTTTTTGTTAATTTGTCTCTATCTAAAGCAAGCACCCTTGTTCCTGGAAATTTTAATATTGCTTTTGAATATCCTCCACCTCCAAATGTGCAGTCAATAAACGTGCCACCATGTTGAGGGGATATAATACTCAATACTTGATTGAGCATCACGGGATAATGATTTGATTTTTCCAGTGACATGGTGGCATTCATAAATCTCTCTTTTGTTTAACATTTAATTTTTTTGTTTACGTAAAAAAGCTGGTATTTCAAAATCTTCTTCTAGATTTGATTCTTCAAACATTTCTACTTCATTTTCTAGATTTTTTTCTTCTTGTTTCGAGCTATCAAATATTTGAGGCTCGGATGCATTATTGTCTTGGTTATATGAATTATTTTCTAAACTTTCAGAAAAAAGGTCTGGAGTAGCTAGTTCAATACTATCAATTTCAAAAGTTTCCATATCTTTATTTTCTATATAAGCAGCACTTTCCATTGACACATTTTCTATCGATGGCTTTTTATCGAAATCTGAGTTTTCATCTTTAATTATTTCTGGTGCTTCATCTTTAATTAAATCTGATATTTTCATTTCTTTAGGTGATTCTTGTATGTCTAGCTTATTTTCTGTTACAGCGTTTAAATCTAAAGCAGTTGCACCTTCAGTAGCGCTTAGTGTTGTTTGGTTTATTCCAGCGGGACTTATAGAGCTATCAGAATAACCTATGTTTCTATTTTGCAATCTATGAACCATGCTTATGACTGGTTTTGATTGTGGAACTTCACCATCTAATGATGTAGCAACAATAGAGACTCGAATTTTTCCATTTAAACTTTCATCTTCAATTGAACCAAATATTAAGTCAGCTTCAGTGTCTACTTCAGCTCGAATTTTATTAACAACTTCATCTACTTCGAATAAAGTAAGATCGTTTCCACCAGTAATATTAACTAATAGCCCTTTGGCTCCTTTTAAAGAATACTCATCTATCAGAGGGTTGTTGAGAGCTGCATTTGTGGCTTCTTCCGCTCTTTTTTCTCCATCAGATTCACCTGTACCCATCATTGCTTTTCCCATTCCCTTCATGATGGTTTCTACATCAGCAAAGTCTAGATTAACTAATCCTGGTCGTACCATTAAATCTGTAACACTTTGAACACCTGATTTTAAAACATCATTTGATAATCCAAAAGAATTTTTTAACGTTGTTTTTTCATTAATAATTTTAAATAGATTTTGATTTGGAACTATAATATTTGTATCTAAATGTTTTTTTAATTCTTCCAAACCCTGAAGTGCTATCTTCATTCTTTTAGGACCTTCATAAGAGAAAGGAAGAGTTACAACACCTACGGTAAGTATATTTAATTCTTTTGCTGCTCTAGCAATCACATGGGAAGCACCAGTGCCTGTTCCACCACCCATTCCTGCGGTAATAAAAACCATATTACTACCTTTTATATAATCTACTATATCGTTTAAGGATTCGTCAGCAGCAGCTTGTCCAATATCATGTTTAGCTCCAGCACCTAATCCCTTCGTTAAATTGCAACCTAACTGTATTTTTGCATGTGCTTTATTTAATTTTAAATCTTGTGCATCAGTATTAACTGCAACAAATTCTACTCCTTGCATGCCAGAGTCAATCATACTATTAATTGCATTACCTCCTGCTCCACCAACTCCAATTACTAAAATTCTAGGTTTAAGCTCTCTTAGTTCTGGTCCTTTTATATTTATTGTCATTTTCCCTCCTTTTTAAATTGATTTTCCCATTTTAGACTGGCCCTATTCAAATTAGCTTTTTTCCTAGCTTGTGTTTTGAATTTTTCAAAAAGTTTTGGTTCCCAAATTTGAAAAGTTTTTCCTTGACCAACAAAAAGCATTGTATTTTTAATTTTTGCATGGCTAAGTAATAATTTAGATAAAGAAATTCTACCTTCGCTATCAAACTGAAGGTTTTCACTTTCTGACAATACTGAGGTTGCAAAAATATCTCTTTTTTCTTCAAATGGACTTAATAAATCAATTGAGTCTGACAGTTTTTCAATTCTATTTTGTGAACATCCTTCTATTGAAGGGTTATTAAAAGAAGGATAACAAATTACCCCGTTATAACCCATGCCACTTAAGTAAGATCTAAAACTTGCTGGCACAGAGACCCTCCATTTTTTGTCTAATTTGTTTTCGTAAGTTGATAAAAACATATTTTTTTAAGTCAGCAGAGCTCTCGAAAACATCAAGAAATTTTATCTGATTTACTTTTTTAAGCTCCATATACCCCTCCTATGGGAATACATGGGATACTATGGGTTTTCAACCTATACGTCAATACCTTTCTTTTGGCTCTTCTTCATTAAAATTGACTATATTTCTGACCAATCTCAGGAGTTGAAATTTTGGCACAAAACAGAATCTTTAATGAATCAAAACATGAACATTTTGTTTATTCAATTTTTTGATGTGTTTATAAAATTTTCTATCAGCCAGACAATCTATAAGCCGGGTTCTGTCATTTAAATTAGTCATTTGTCTGGGACTAAATTCACATTTAGCCTCTAGCAACCAACCCAGATAGCTAACTAAGAACTGTTTTTAGCCTAAAAGGCAATGCTATCTCTATTTGGTCTTGCTCCCGGTGGGGTTTTCCATGCGTTTTTTGTTACCAAAAAACCGGTGCGCTCTTACCGCACCTTTTCACCCTTGCCTTGATAAGGCGGTTTATTTTCTGTGGCACTATCCCTAAAGTTACCTTCGCCAGAAGTTATCTGGCACCGCGTTCTTATAGAGCCCGGACTTTCCTCTCTTGTTTATTCAACAAGAGTGACCAATCAATTGTCTGGCAATGTTTTTAATAATCAAGAAAAGCTCTTAAATCAAGGGTTTATTTATATTTTTTTAGATAGATTTTGTGCAATAATTTGACATTCTTTGTCAATAACACCATTAATTAATTCCGTTCTAAAGCGTCTTTGGAAGGCTTTTACACATTTTATAGACAGTAGCCTGTTGTTACTTTTGAAAAAATATCCAATTTTTTTTAAATTTTTAATAAATGATTTTTTTTCATCTTTTTTTAATTTCTTTATATTTCTAAATTTTCTTAATTTTTCAATTTTAGAATTATGCCAAATACCTAGATTTTTTTTAGCTAATATTTGCCATGGGAATTTTTCCCCTGGATCAATTTTTCTCAATGGAGCAATATCAGAATGACCAACTAAATTGGTCTTCTTAATTTTATATTTTTTTACAAGAATTTTGCATATTTTAATTAAACTAAATAACTGTTTTTTTTCAAAACTTTGATATCCAAACCGATGGCCTTTATTCACTAATTCTATGCCTATTGAATTTTTGTTTAGATTTTTGAATTTACCCCAACGAGATTCTCCTGCATGCCATGCAATTTTATTTTCCTTAACTAATCTATAAATTTTTCCATTTCTGGTAATTAAAAAATGGCTGCTCACTTTTGATTTTGGGCTGCAAAGTCTTTTTAAAGATTCACCTTCAGATTGCATTCCTGTGTAATGAATCACTATTACTTTTATTGAACTATCTGTTCTTTTTTTTTTATTAAAATTTGGTGAGTAAGTATCTTTTATTTTCATTTGATAAAAATTATGTTAATAACTCTTATACAACCTAATGTTGTATCAAATTTTAGCTAGTTATTAAAATAAAATAATATATATAGTAATTTAAATGATTAAAAAGCTTATATGCACATCAATAATAACATTGCTTTTACAAGCAAACTTGGCTTTTGCGGGAAGCACAGTTAGTGAGGAGTTAAAAAAAACAAATTCTCAGGACACAGCAAATGAATGTTTTGAAGGGCTAAGTAGAATTATGTTTAAATTTAATCATACCTTAGATGGTGCAATTTTTGAGCCAGTAGCAAAAGGTTATAGGTCTTTACCGGTTGCTATAAGAAAAGGAACGGGCAATGCAGTTGATAATTTACGTTCTCTATTAACTTTAACAAATAATATTTTACAGGGTGATTTTTCTAAAGCTGGTAACACAGCTGGAAGATTTACTATAAATTCAACGGTTGGAATTTTAGGAATTTTTGACCCAGCAGCAGGTTTAGGGTTTGAAGATACAGGTAAAGAAGACTTTGGACAAACCATGGGTGCTTGGGGCTCTAACAGTGGTTGTTATTTTGTTTTGCCATTTTTGGGACCAACTACAGCAAGAGATGCTGTTGGTTTGGTAGGAAATATGTTTTTAGATCCTGTATATCAAATTACTCATAATACTGAAGTTGCAAACCGAAGTTATTCTGAACATAATTTTTGGTACTACAGAGGAACAGGTTCAGTAGACTTTAGAGCAAAAAATATAGAATCATTTTCAAGTCTTGAAGAAAATTCAATTGATTTTTATGCTTCTTTAAAAAGTTTATATCTACAAAATAGAAATAAAAAAATTAGTAACTCAACTTCTACAATAGAAACCCAAAACGATAGTGATTGGGAAGAATTAAATACTAATTAATTTAAATAAAATTAAATTTTATGAAAAAAAAAATTTTCATTACATTTTTCATTTTCTTTCTTTTGCCAGAATTAAGCTTTGGCTTCAGTAGTGATCCTAAAGAATTTATTGGTGGAATAGTATTGGAGGCTAAAAATATTCTTAAAGGAACAAATACAAAAAAATATAAATCAAAAAAACTATCAGAAATGGCCTTGAAAACTGTTGATATAAAAGGTGTTGGATTCTATTCGTTAGGAAAGTATAGAAAAAACCTTACTGATAGTCAGCTAATGACGTATAATGAATTATTTCAAGAATACTTTTTAAAAAGTTTTACTTCTAGATTGATTGACTACTCAGATCCAAAAATTGACGTTCTGTCAGCTGAAGTTTTAAATCCAAAATATACGATAGTTAAAAGTTTGCTTAAGGGCACAGATAAAAGGCCAGAAGTTAACATAGAGTGGAGAGTTTATACAAAAAATCCAGAAAAGCCTTTAATTAGAGATTTAATAATAGAAGGTTTGAGCTTAGCAAGAACTCAGAAAGAAGAGTTCGCTTCTGTAATAGAAACAAACAATGGGGATGTGACAAAATTATTTATTACCTTAAAAAAATTTGTAGCGAATAATAATTAAACTTACTTTGTGGAAGAAAAACTAAGAATCTTAAAAAAAGCAAATCAAGATAAATCAAGAGCAGTCTCATTTGATGATTCCTTTGGTGGAAGTGAAAATCAATTAAGGTTTTTACTAAAATATCTTTCGAATGAAGATTTGAAAGATATAAATCTAATTTTAAACAATGCAAATCATGATTTAATAGAAAAAGATAAGATTAATGTTCTTTGGATGCAGCATTTTGTAAACCAAGAAGAAGCAAAAAATTTAGGATCTGAGAATTTTTTAAATAAGTTAGATTATATAGTATTTAATTCAAACTGGAATTTTGAAAAATTCTATTATCAATTCAAAATACCTGAGAGCAAGTGTATTGTGATCAAAAACGCTGTTGAAAAAATTGAATTTCATGAAAAGCCAAAAGATAAAATTAGTTTAATTTATCATACCACTCCTTGGAGAGGCTTAAGTTTACTGTTGGAAGTTTTTAAAAATTTAAATTTAGAAAATGTAGAACTAAACATTTGCTCATCTACAAAAATTTATGGAAAAAAATTTAGCGATAAAGTTGATAAACAGTATGAAAATATTTTTAATGAATGTAAAAATACAAAAAATATTAATTATTTGGAATTTTTAGAAAACAAAAAAGTAATAGAATTATTAAAAAAAATGCACATATATTCTTTCCCTAGCATCTGGCCAGAAACAAGCTGCATTTCCGCAATTGAAGCTATGATGGGGGGTTGCGAAGTAGTATCTACAAATTTAGGAGCCTTGTACGAAACTTGCTCTCCTTTTGGAACTTTTGTAAGTTTTGACAGAAACTTGGAAAATTTAAAAAAAAAGTACGAAAAAAAACTTTTAAATAGTATTAAAAACTATTGGTCAGAAAGTAATCAAAAAAAACTTAAATTACAAAGAGAAACGTTTAATACAGTTTATTCTTGGGACGCGAGAGCTTTGGAATGGAAAAGTTTTTTTAATGATGTAAGAAATGAAAAAAAATAAAAATCTATATTATTTTTCTTATTAAATCTCCAAATCTTCCATTTTTAAACAGCTCTTCTAAACCTTTTTCTGATAAAATATTTTTAAAATCTTTTCTGATTATAAATAATTGCGTCATTTCTTTTCCCCATTTTTTTTCAAACACTTTTGTGTAGAGTTCATTTCTTTTTTCAATTTGTTCTTTGTTTTCACCCCCATCCCAAGTTGATTTTCCATGAAAGTGGAGTAAATAACTATCTATTAAAAAATTAACTTCATGATTCTTTACTGCACATCTTATTCTATAATCGATGTCTTCTCCTCCACCTTTGCCAAAAGATGTATCTAAATAACCAACATCTCTTAAGACTTCATATGGCACTTTAAAACAAAAAAAGGGCATCAATGGTGTTTGAAACTTTAGGTTTGGTTTAAATCTTTCTTTATGTTGCAAAACAATATTGTCAAGCAAATCGTAATTTTCATTAAATTCACCTAAAGTCATAGTTGGCGTTAAATTTAAGTTTCCACAATCTGATTTGTAAGTGAATATTTGATTGTTAACAGGAATCGATATATTTTTTAAATTTGAGTTCATTGCATTAAACCAGTTTTTAGTGAAAATGATGTCATTATTTAAAAAGATGAGATTTTTTTTTTTTTTAATAGCTTCATCTATTGCTTGATTAACATTTTCTGCAAAACCAAGAGGCTTCTTGTTTTCGATTATCTTAACTTTACTATAAGTAGAAAATTTTTCTTTATCAGCATAGTCATTATTTATTAATAAAAATTCATCATCACTTTCCATCTCTGTGTTTTTAAAAAATGAAGCAAGTGCATGTTTTGTATAAAAATTTGAACTTTTTAAAGTTACCATTGCGAATATATTTGTCATATCAAAGTCAAATTTTGGTGGGCCCACCAGGATTCGAACCTGGGACCAATACATTATGAGTGTACTGCTCTAACCAGCTGAGCTACAGGCCCTTGTATATAAATTTGTTTTTACTAGGGTTTATGATTTGTTTCAAGAGTTTCAATTATTTTCTATAAATGCCAGTTAATTGGTTTTTTAGAGAATTAATAGCCTCTGATCTTAAATTGTTGTCCAAAATTTTTTTTTTTAATTCATAGTTCCCTAGAACACCATAAATTTCACCAAGCAAATTGTAAGTCTTTTCACTTTGCTCGAACTCTAAACCAATTAATAGAGCATCTATAGCAGCATAATATAATTTATTTAAATATGATATTTTTCCTCTTAAATACAAATAATCAGCACTTTTATTGTACTCTTGTCCAAGTTTTGATAGCTCAAGTTGTGCTTCATCAATTTTTTCTTTTTCTATCAATTTTTCTATTACAGTAAGCTTATCTTTATTCATGAGTTAATTTTAGTAAATAATTCTTCTTTAAGTTGATTTTTATAATTTTTCCACCATAGTTTACATTCATTTTTTTTTTGTAAAACTCTTTCTTCATTCCATTTTTTAACTATAGATTTTGCATCCATCCACTTATCAACTTTTATAAATGGATTGTTGGGAAACAATCTATCATAGTATTTAAATGCGTTTTCTACGATAGGTATACATTCGCACTCTAAAGCTTCATAAATTCTATATGTTTCAGGGTGAAAAAAACCATTTGGACAAGGTATAAAGTCTGTTGCAGATAATATCTTGCTCATTTGATCTGTATTTATAATCTTTTCATTAAATCGGTTTGTTTTGTGACAAAACGATGGTTGGATTTCTGAAAATTGAAACAGTATATCCTGTCTACTAGATCGGTGTGGAGTACCAATAAAAGACCATTTATATTTTTTATTTTCCTTATTTTCATAAAATTGAACACCAGACTTATATCCTATAGGTAAACAACTTACTTTTTTATTGTTAAAAAACCTATTTAAGCAAAAAGATCTCCAAACAAAATTAAAGCAATCATAAATTTTGTTTAAATTGTTAATTCCCGTTTCATCACCAAGGTGAATAAGATATGTTTTAGAGCATATTATTTTTAATTTATTATATAACTCAAATTTTTTTTCTACACTAGAATCAACAATTATCAAAACATCATTATTTTCCAAATCATTTTCACTATTAATTATTTTAAAATTTACTTTTTTTAAAATATCAAAAATCCATTTATTAGAGTTTTTTTGGTGATAAATTCCCCAATTATATTCTGCTATTTCTTTAAGATTTTTTTTATCAGGATTAGCTGTGTCTTGATTTTGTGTATTCCAAAGTAATTTAATCATCAAAGATCAAATTTTTATTTTTCCAAGAAACTTTTTAAATGTTTAGATCTGCTAGGGTGTTTAAGCTTTCTAAGAGCTTTCGCTTCAATTTGTCTTATTCTTTCTCTAGTTACTGAAAATTGCAAACCAACTTCTTCCAGGGTGTGATCTGTATTCATTCCTATTCCAAATCGCATTCTCAAAACTCTTTCCTCTCTTGGTGTTAAAGTTGCTAATATTTTTGTAGTGGATTCTCCTAAATTTGATCTAATTGATGCATCAAGAGGCTGCAAAGCATTTTGGTCTTCAATAAAATCTCCAAGACTACTGTCTTCTTCATCTCCAACGGGAGTCTCTAGTGAAACTGGTTCTTTAGAAATTTTTAAGACTTTTCTAACTCTATCTAAAGGCATAGCTAATTTTTTTGCTAATTCCTCTGGCGTAGGTTCTCTTCCTTGTTCACTTAAAATTTGTCTAGATGTTCGAACTATTTTATTAATAGTTTCTATCATATGAACGGGTATTCTAATTGTTCTCGCTTGGTCAGCTATAGATCTTGTGATGGCCTGTCTTATCCACCAAGTGGCATATGTTGAAAATTTATATCCTCTTTGATATTCAAACTTATCTACTGCCTTCATAAGACCTATGTTTCCTTCTTGAATTAAATCCAAAAACTGCAAGCCTCTATTTGTGTATTTTTTTGCAATTGATATCACCAATCTTAGATTGGCTTCTACCATTTCTTTTTTTGCTATTCTTGATTCTTTTTCACCTTTTTGTATTTTACTTACTAAAATTTTAAATTCATTAACTGGTAAGCCAATTTTTTTACTAAACTCTATTAATCTTTCTCTAACTTCATCACATTCTTTTTTCTTTTTTTTAAAAAAACTTTTCCACGTAACATTTTCATTTAAAAACGTTTGAAAATTAGGGTTAATCTCATTTCCTACATAATATTTTAAAAATTCATCTCTGGATATTTTGTTTCCTAGCGCTAATCGCATTAAATAACCATCTAAAGCAACTACTTTTTTATTTTCTACATAATGCGCTTCTACTAAAATTTCTAACACAGATGGGTTTAGTTGGAGTGATTTTATTTTTTCAATGATATCAGTCTTTGTTTTTACATAACTTGTTTCTTTAGCTCTGGTAAATTGTTTAGCTACCAGTGCACAATCAAGTTTTTCATTTTGATATTTAAGTAATTTGGTATAATTTTTACAAAGATCATTAATAGTTAATATAACCTGAGGTTTAATTTCTTCTTCCATTGCTGCCAGAGATGGGTTGAATTCATCTTCATCAGAATATTCATCGTTACCTTTTTCATTTTTATTTTTTTCATCAGATTTTTCTTTTGTATTTTCTTCTGATTTTTCTACCTTAATATTTTTTTTATTTTTTGATTTTGAAGATTCTAAGTTTCCTTCAGATTCTATATCAATATAAGTGGCATCTATATCTATAATTTCTCTAACCAATAGTTCATTCTGTTCTAGTTTATCTCTCCACTCAAATACCTTTTTGGCTGTTATTGGGCTTTGCATTAAAGAATTGATCATTACATTTTTTCCTGCTTCAATTCTTTTTGCAATTGCAATTTCACCCTCACGGGAAAGAAGTTCTACACCACCCATCTCTCTTAAATACATTCTTATAGGGTCATCACTTTTATCTTGTACAGCTGCTTTTTCACCATCGCCTTGGGATGACTGTCGTTTTTTTAGCAATCTATAATCTGTCTTTTTTTCAACTAAACAAATTTTATTATCGAAAATATATAAAAAAGCTTTTTCGATATTTTCATTGCTAAAATGTCTTTTACCTAGTGATTTGGTTAATTCCTCAAAAGTTATAAATCCTCTATGGAGGCCTTTATCTAACAACCTGTTAAATGACTTTGTTATTAATTTTTCTGATGTGTTTTTCATTTCTATTAATAGATCGAGGATTTATATATAGTAATATAATAAATAAAATCTATAGCTTATTTACCCACTTTTTAACTGGTTTCTGAGCAATAATAGTTCTGAATATAGTTTTTCATCAAGATTCGATGAAACTTTATCCTCTAAAGAATCTATTTTCCTACGTAGCTCAATAACTTTAATTTCAGAGATTATTTCGCTAAACAGCTGCATGATTTCTGATTCACTTTTATTTTTGTGGATCACCTTAATTGGGGCATTCCCATTTACTAATTTTATTACATTTTCAAATTTTTTATCAAAGTCTTCTAAGGCTAATTGTTCTCTATTAAAAAAGTTTTCATCCAATAAATAATTAACTAAGCTTTGTTTAAACTCATTCATTATGTTGTCAGAAAAATTTATATCAGAAATCATTTCAATATTTTTTCTAAAGATATTTAGATTGTTCATTATGAGAAATAAAATAGAAAATTCTTTTAGTTCTTTTTGTTGAAATTTATTTCTTTGTATATTCAATTCTTTTGTTTCTTGTAAAGGATTTGATTTTTTTCTAAATTTAATGAAGTTATTCTTTTTAAAATTAATATTGGGTGTAAGTTCATTTATTTTGGTAATAAAATTATTAAGAAAATACTTGGCTAATGTTTTGTCTCTTAAGTCATTACAAAGTGCTTTTATTTTTTTTTCAAACATTGTTAAAGATTGTGGGTTATTTTTATCTACATCTTGATAGTAAGTTTCCCAAATAAAATCTTGGATGTTTATTTTTTTTTCAGCAATTTTTAAGAATGATTCTTTACCCTTTTGATTGATATATGCATCTGGATCTAAATTTTCAGGCAAGGTTAGAAAATAAATATTAGAATCTGATTTCATTAATGGAAATAGTCTTTCTGCAGCTCGCAATGCTGCTTTTCTACCGCTAATGTCGCCGTCTAAACATATGATTGGATTTTTAAAAAATCTCCAAATTAAATCTATTTGTCTTTCTGTAACAGCGGTTCCTAAATTAGCAACAACATTTTGAATACCAAATTTATGTAAATTAACTACATCCATGTACCCCTCGACAATAAAAACTTCTTCGTTTTTATTTTTAATCTCCCTAGCTTCATTAATATTATATAAATTATTTCCTTTTTTATAAAATTCCGTTTCTGGAGAATTAATATACTTTGCAAAAGAACTTTTTAATAAAGCTCTACCTCCGAAAGCAAGTATTGATCCATTTAAACTTTTTACTGGAAAAACAACTCTTCCTTTAAATCTATCGCTATATTTTTTTTTCTTTTCATCAAAATAATAAATGCCTGATGTTTTTATTTGATTTTCATCAAATTCTTTAATTAGAGTTTCATAAAAGTTTGTTTGTGTTGGGGCATATCCGATTTTAAAAAAAACAATTTCTTTTTTTGTTATTTTTCTTTTATATAAATACTCAAGCACCTCGGGATATTTGCCAGTTATTAATTCTTGATGACAAAAATTTGAATATTTTTCCAAAATAGTTTTATAAACTTTCCATTTTTTTTCTTTCTCCTCATCTAGTTTGGTAAACCTATAAGGTTGTAGTCCTGCATCAGATGCTAATGCCCTAACTGCTTCTCCAAATTTATAATTTTTAGTTTTCATTAAAAAATCAAAAATATTTCCATGTTCTGCAGAGCTAAAACAATGATAAAAACCTTTCTCATCATTAACAGTAAATGAAGGAGTTTTTTCATTTGAAAATGGTGACAATCCCACAAATTCTTTACCACGTTTTTTTAATTTTACTGATTTACCAACAACTTGAGAAACTTTTAACCTAAGCTTAATTTCATCAAGATATTCTTTTGGATACTTCATTAATTTAATAAATCCTTAACTATTACGCTGACTTTTGAAAAATCAATCGAGTCAGAATATTTTTTTTTTAACAAACTCATAATTTTTCCCATATCTTTAATGTTTGGTTTTCCTAATGATTTTATAACCTCTTCGCATATTTTTTTTGTTTGATCCTCGCTAAGTTGTTTGGGTAAAAACGAATCAATAATTTTAATCTCAGCCTCTTCTATATTTAGTAAATCTTCCCTGTCTCCTTTTTTGTATAGCTCCGCAGAATCTTGTCTTTGTTTCTTCATTTTTCTTAATAATTTTATAATTTCATCATCTTTAACGTTATCTTTCTTTTCGCCCGATCTATTAGCTATGTCTTTGTCTTTAATAGCTGACAAAACTAAACGTAAGGTAGAAATTAGAGTTTTATTTTTGCTCTTTAATGCAGAATTAAACTGTTCGTTAATTTTTTCTCTTAATGTCATGAATTATAAAAATATTAATTTACTTTACTAACTCAGTTTCTTCAAAAGAAAAAAGTTCTATCTTGACGAGATAAAAACTTTTTCTTATGTTGCTCCAAATCAAGTTTTGTAGTAAAAGCCTTTAACTCATGAGTTGTATTTGGTAGCAAAAACAAATTTAACCCATAATTCAAAAGATAATCTTAAAAAGATTAATCCCACAGGCATTTTAGTTTTAGAAGATGGTAGTTTTTTTGAAGGCTATGGGTTTGGCTTTGAAAATACCACAACGGGAGAAGTTTGCTTTAATACTTCTATAACAGGCTATCAAGAAATAATATCAGATCCGTCTTACGCCGGACAAATAATTAATTTTACATTCCCTCACATAGGAAACGTTGGAACAAATAATGATGACGATGAATCTGATAAGATTTGGACAAAGGGTGTGATCTTAAATTCAGAAATTTCTACTCCATCAAACTATAGAGCCTTAAAACATTTAGATATCTGGCTAAAAAAAAATAAAATAGTTGGTATAACTGGCCTAGATACTAGAAGCTTGACAAATTTCATAAGGGAAAAAGGAGCACCGAAAGGAACTATTTCTTTTTCTAAAAAAGGAAAATTTAATATTAACAAATTAAAAAATTTATCAAAAAAATGGAGTGGTTTAGAAAATTTAGATTTAGCAGAAAAAGTTACTACCAAAAAAAATTATAAATGGTCTGATTTCAAAACCTGGACAAAAAAAAATAGATTTTTAAAAAATAAAATTAAATCTTTTAAAGTTGTAGCAATTGATTACGGAATTAAAAAAAATATACTAAGATATCTTTCAGATTTTAAATGTGACGTTACTGTCGTTTCTTGCAAAACGGACGCAGCAGAAATATTAAAAATGAAACCTGATGGTATATTTTTGTCCAATGGGCCTGGAGATCCAGCGGCAACCGGAAAATATGCAATTGATATTCTTAAAAAACTAATTAAACAGGGGGTTCCTATTTTTGGAATTTGTCTTGGTCATCAAATACTATCTTTGGCGCTTGGAGCTAAGACAAAAAAAATGAAGCTTGGTCATAGAGGGGCCAACCATCCTGTAAAAAATTTAATTAAAAGCAATGTAGAGATTACATCTCAAAATCATGGTTTTGAGATTGTTAAAGAAAGTCTACCAAAAAATATTGAAATAACTCATGAATCTTTATTCGATAACTGTATTGAAGGAATTAAATTAAAAAATAAACCAGTTTTCTCTGTCCAGTATCATCCTGAGTCTAACCCAGGTCCACAGGATAGCGTCTATTTATTTCAAGAATTTATTAATAATATGAAAAAAAATGCCAAAAAGAAAAGATCTTAAAAAAATATTAATAATTGGTGCTGGACCAATAATTATTGGCCAAGCATGTGAATTTGATTATTCAGGAACACAAGCTTGCAAAGCTTTAAAAGATGAAGGTTACAAAATAATTTTGTTAAATTCAAACCCAGCAACAATTATGACTGATCCAAATGTTGCTGATAAAACTTATATTGAGCCAATAACTTTAGAAGTTTTAGAAAAAATTATTAAGAAAGAAAAACCTAGCGCAATTCTTCCGACTATGGGTGGTCAAACTGCTTTGAACCTGGCAATGGAAGCTGAAAAAAAAAATCTTTTAAAAAAATATAAAGTTGAACTAATAGGTGCAAAATCTAAAGCAATTTCTAACGCTGAAGATAGACAAAAATTTAGAAAAAATATGATTGATATAGGTTTAGATTTACCTAAATCAAAAACAATTAAAAGCATTAAAGATGCTGATAAAGTTTTAAAACAAATTGGATTACCAGCTATTATTCGACCATCTTTCACTCTTGGTGGTTTAGGTGGTGGTATTGCAAAAAATAAACAAGATTTTTATAGAATAGTCAAAGATGGTTTGCATGAGTCTCCTTCAAACCAAGTTTTAATTGAAGAATGCTTAGAGGGCTGGAAAGAGTTTGAGATGGAAGTGGTTAGAGACAAAAAAGACAACTGTATAATCATTTGTTCTATTGAAAATATTGACCCTATGGGAATACATACGGGAGATTCTGTAACTGTAGCTCCCGCTTTAACACTAACTGACAAAGAATATCAAATTATGAGAAACGCATCCATCGCATGTCTTAGGAAAATTGGTGTCGAAACTGGAGGCTCAAATGTTCAGTTCGCAATCAATCCTCGGGATGGAAGAATGGTAATCATAGAAATGAATCCACGAGTATCAAGATCTTCAGCTCTTGCTTCTAAAGCTACTGGTTTTCCAATCGCAAAAATTGCCGCTAAACTTGCTGTGGGATATACCCTGGATGAATTAAAAAATGAAATTACAAAAACAACACCAGCTTCTTTTGAGCCCACTATAGATTACATTGTGACAAAAATTCCAAGATTTACCTTTGAAAAATTTTCAACTTCACCGGCAATACTTGGAACTTCAATGAAATCAGTCGGAGAAGCAATGGCAATAGGAAGAAATTTTAAAGAATCTTTACAAAAAGCATTAGTATCTTTAGAAGTTGGATTTTCAGGTTTAGATAGAATTTTTAAACTTAGTAAAAATCAAATAGAAAAAAAACTCAAAGAAAATATACCTAATAAAATTTTGTTAGTTGCTGAAGCTTTTAGAAAAAAAATTAACATTGAAAAAATACAAAAACTATCGAAAATAGATAGTTGGTTTTTAGAACAAATAGCAGAAATCGTAGATTCTGAAAATAAAATTATAAAAATGGGTTTGCCTAAAAGTTATGTTGAGTTTAATAGAATAAAATCAATAGGCTTTTCAGATAAAAAATTATCACAGTTAACAAAAGTCTCTGAAACAATAGTAAGAAAAAAAAGAAGTGCTCTTAAAGTATTTCCAGTTTTTAAAAAAGTGGATACTTGTGCTGCTGAATTTAAATCTTTTACACCGTATATGTATTCAACATATCAAAGAAGCTTTTTAATAAAATCTGAATGTGAAGCAAATCCATCTTCCAAAAAAAAAATAATTATTCTTGGTGGTGGACCAAATCGTATTGGCCAAGGAATAGAATTTGATTATTGTTGTTGTCAAGCAAGCTATGCTCTTAAAGAAGAAGGTTTTGAAACAATAATGATTAATTGTAATCCTGAAACGGTTTCAACTGATTATGATACAAGTGATAGACTTTACTTTGAACCTCTCCAAGAAGAGTATGTGAACAATATTATTAATAGAGAAAAAGAAAAAGGCAATTTAATAGGAATAATTGCTCAATTTGGCGGTCAAACACCCATAAGGCTAGCTAAATTTTTAGACGAAAATAAACTACCAATTCTTGGAACGCAATATACATCTATAGACCTAGCTGAAGACAGAGAAAGATTTAAAAATCTTTTAATCAAATTAAAACTAAAACAAGCTAAAAGTGGAATTGCAAAATCTTATAGTCAGGCAATTAAAATTGCTACAAAAATTGGACTACCTTTAGTTGTTAGACCCTCCTATGTTTTGGGTGGCAGAGCAATGGAAATAGTTTATGAAAAAAATCAATTAAAAAATTTTGTAGAAGAAGCTTTTAAAGCAGCAGAAAATAACCCAATATTAATAGACAAGTTTATTAACAACGCAATGGAAGTCGATGTTGATGCCATTTCAGATGGTAATGAGGTGTTTGTTGCTGGAATAATGCAGCATATTGAAGAAGCTGGCATTCACTCTGGTGACTCGGCATGCTGTTTACCTCCTATATCTATTAAAGAAAAATTAATAATTGAAATTAAAAAGCAAACAAAAAAGCTAGCTTTGGCTCTAAAAGTAAAAGGTTTTATGAATATACAGTTTGCAATTAAAAATGATGAAATTTACGTAATTGAAGTTAACCCAAGAGCTAGTAGGACCGTTCCTTTTGTTTCAAAAGCTAAAGGAATACCATTAGCTAAAATTGCATCAATAGTAATGACTGGAAAAAAACTATCAAAATTTAATCTAAAAAGTAAAAATGATCATATGTTCGCTGTAAAAGAAGCTGTATTTCCATTTAATAAATTTCCTAACGTAGATGTATTGCTAGGGCCAGAAATGAAATCTACTGGTGAAGTAATGGGTCTAGATAAAGATTTTGGCCTTGCATTTTCCAAAAGTCAAATAGCTGCTGGAAATTCATTGCCGACAAAAGGATTGGCATTTATTTCTTTAAAAAAAAAACATAGAAATGAAGCTGTAAATTTAGCAAAAAAATTAGTTCAATTAGATTTCACCTTGTGCGGAACTGAAGGCACTACTGAAATAATAAAAAAAAGTGGCATCAAGTGTAAAAAAGTAAACAAAGTAAGTGAGGGCTCCCCTCATATTGTAGATATATTAAATTCAAAAAAAATTGCTTTGGTAATTAATACTTCAGAAGGAAAGCGCATTTCTGCTGTTAAAGATTCAACGTCATTAAGAAGAGCAACATTAATTAATAAAGTTCCTTATTGCACAAACATGTCTACTGCATATGCTTGTTTAGAGGGTATAAAATCACTTAAATCCAAAAAAATGAATGTAAAAGCTATCCAGAATCTTTAAGATTTAACCTTCCAATCAGTTTTAAATGTTACATAGTTTATTTGCAAACATCTTCTTTCTTTTTTAATTTCTTTTTTTTCCATGCCGTGCCAAGTGTCTGCTCCACTAGTAAAAAAATATCCATAATTATTTTTGTATGGGACAGTTTTAACCTTTTCTAAATTTTTATTATATAAGTCTGTACCTAAGTTTTCTGACTCGTTAAATGGATTAGCAAAGATTAAGCCTGAAATTAACTTTTCTTTAATATCACAATGTGGCTTTAGCCAAAATCCCTGGCGATCACATATTATTTCTACTCTAACATAGGAATTGGTTAAATCTTTTTTTATCAAATCTCCTATATACTCATAAACATCTTTTGATTGGAGCTCTTTTATTACATCAACTAGGTGAGGAAAATTTTTAAAATTATTTTTTTCAATAAAACTTCTAAACTTTATTGCCTTTCCTCCGTGTAAAATGCCTTCTCGAAATTTACCTTCACCGCCATCTATAGCTCTAGTCCCATCATATTTTATATTCATTTTTTTTACATCTATAATTTCAGTTTTACAAATTTCATTTATAGATTCTTCGCTCAATGGTTTGTTTATCTCCCAATGATTAAATGGTGAGCTGTAGTGTGTTAATCTATTTTTTAAAGAATTTATAAATTCCATAATTTTACTTTATTATTTATCAATGAAGCTATTCTTTCAGCTTCATTGAATTTTTTATAATCCCAAACTTCAACTTTTTCACCAAGATCTCTAGTAATCCCCATAGTCTTAAATAACTCATAGAATTTTTTAAATCTATAATTATTTTTTTTGTTTTTCATGTGTGCAATAAATATAGGTTTACCAGATATCGCAGCTTCTGAAATCATTGAGGTAGAATCGCATGTTACAATTATATATGTAGCCATTTGAAATGAAGATAAATAAGCTTGTTTGTCAATAGAATTTAATACATATCCATCTTCCTTAAATTCTTTTACAGCCAAATCAATAATAGTTTTAGGTGTTCGCATGGATGGAATTACAATAATTTTGTACCCTTCTTTTATAAAACTAGATTTTACTTTATTAAAAATTTTTATTAATTGACTTGAATCAAACCTATAGTATTTATTTGGTCCCCCTAATATTAATGAAACTATTTTTTTGTTTTTAATTTTATTAATTAAATAATTTTTGGCTTTTTTTATTTCTGATTCTGTAATGTAGTGAATCGCTCCTTTAGAGCTAATCACATTAGCTCCATTTAAATTATCATGTTCAGGGGCAATAATTAAATCAAAATTTTTTGAATTTACTTTTGGATTTTGTATATGGATTGTGAATATCTTCGGATTTTGTTTTTTAAGGATAATTGAAGGAATTACACTTTTTCTTCCACACGAAATAATTAAATCTGGGTCTTCATCTTCAGTTAAATATATTTTATCCTTTAAAATTATTTGTGAAATTGGTGTATATTTAGGAGGTACTAAGCCCCATGGAAAATTTAATCTTACAATTTTATGGGTATATATAGCATTTAAAGCTTTTGCCATTCCCTCTACTTGACTTATCATACCATGCATACCCTCAGTCAAAAGTAAGGCTTTTGGTTTTTCCATATATACTTGTATATATTTCTAAATTTAATTTATCCACAGCATAATAAATAGGTTTTCTTTAAAATGATAAACCTTTATACATCCTCCATGGAACTATGCGTATTGAAGAAGATATTAAGTTGGATTATGCCGATGTGCTATTTAGGCCTAAAAGAAGCACCTTATCTAGTCGAAAAGACGTAGAGCTAAAACGTACCTATAAATTTAAATACAGCAATCATCAGTGGACTGGAACGCCTATTATAGCAGCTAATATGGATGGAGTTGGGGAGTTAGAAGTTGCAAAGAATTTAGCTAAATTTGAAATAATGACTTGCTTAACAAAACAACACGATATTAAAAAAATTAAACGTAATCCCTCAACAAAAGAAATTTTTTCACATCTTGCTCTTAGCACCGGAACAAGTGATAAAGATTATAAAAGGCTTAATGAAATTTTGAAAGAATTTAGTTTTTTTGAATTTATATGCATAGATATCGCAAATGGTTATTCGGACCATTTTAGCAAATTTGTTAGATCTGTAAGGGAAAAATATCCTACTAAAACTATAATTGCCGGCAATGTTGTTACAGCTGATATGACTCAAGAGTTAGTAATGAGTGGTGCTGATATAGTAAAGGTTGGTATAGGACCAGGAAGCGTATGTACAACACGAATACAAACAGGCGTAGGTTACCCTCAACTAAGTGCTGTTATTGAATGTGCTGATGCAGCACACGGGTTAGGAGCACATATTATTGCAGATGGTGGTTGTACGTGCCCAGGTGATGTTGCTAAAGCTTTTGGTGGTGGAGCAGACTTTGTAATGTTAGGTGGAATGTTTGCTGGCCATGAAGAAGGTGGTGGAAAGAAAATTAAAAAAAATGGATCACAGTTTATTGAATTTTATGGATCTAGCTCTGACACAGCTCTTGATAAACATTATGGCGGCCTTGCTGATTATAGAAGCAGTGAAGGTAAAAAAGTTCAATTAAAATATCGTGGGAAGATTAAAGATACTGTTTTAAACATACTTGGCGGTGTAAGAAGTAGTTGCACTTATGTTGGAGCTCCATCTCTTAAACAACTAAGTAAATGCACAACCTTTATTCGTGTTAACAAGCAGTACAATGACACTTTTGAGTAAAATTTAATTACTTTAAATTTTTTACAAAGTAACCATATAATCTATAAATATGAAAAATAACGCTTCAAAACATTCCAAGGTATTGATTATAGGGTCTGGTCCCGCTGGTTATACTGCTGCTATTTATGCAGCGCGAGCAATGCTAAAACCAATTTTAGTTTATGGATCAGAACCTGGTGGTCAATTAAGCAATACAACCGATGTCCAAAATTATCCTGGTTATTCTGATGTAATTCAAGGACCTTGGTTAATGGAACAAATGAAAGAACAATCCAAAGCTGTTGGAACAGAGATGATTGAAGATCATATTAAAAAAATTAATTTAAAAGAAAAACCTTTTAAAGCTATAGGAGATAGTGGACAAGAATATACTGGGGACTCAATTATAATTTCTACTGGCGCTCAGGCTAGATGGTTAAATTTGAAATCGGAGCAAGAGTTTAGAGGGTTTGGTGTTTCTGGTTGCGCCACATGTGATGGTTTTTTCTTTAAAGATAAAGAAGTTGCAGTAATTGGTGGGGGAAATGCTGCTGTGGAAGAAGCAATGTTCTTAACTAAATTTGCAACAAAAGTAAAACTCATTCATAGAAGAGATAAGCTGCGTGCAGAGAATTTATTGCAAAAAAAATTAAAAGAAAATCCAAAAATTGAAATTATTTGGGATTCGGTTCTAGAAGAAGTTGTCGGAGACAAAGATCCAAAAGGTGTGACAGGAATTAAAATTAAAAATATTAAAACCAATGAATATTCTGAAATTAAGCTTCATGGTCTTTTTATAGCTATCGGGCATGATCCGGCAACATTATTATTTAAAGGACAACTAGAAATGGATAAAGAAGGATATCTAATAACTAAACCAGATTCTACTGCAACCAATATCCCTGGAGTTTTTGCGGCGGGAGATGTTAAAGATAAGATTTTCAGACAAGCAGTAACAGCTGCAGGCATGGGGTGCATGTCAGCACTAGAAGCAGAAAAATTTTTATCTTCTAAAAATTAAAATATAAAATACTCGAAAATTCATAAAAAATAAATTGCATAAAAATTTATCTTTCAGAACGTCGAATTTGCTCATATCAAATAGCGAGTAATCAACTATATTTCATTTATGATAAAGGGGAAATATATTAAGACTTTTAAATTATTACTTCCTTACTTATGGCCGGAAAAAAGAAGAGATTTAAGAACAAGGGTTAGTTTTGCTGTTGTTGCTTTAATCTTTGCAAAAATAGCAAGCGTTACTACACCATTAGTATTAGGAGGTGCAGTAAACTCTCTAACAGAATTAAGCTCAGGTATTAATTTATTCATGTTGGTGCCAGTTGCTTTAATAGCTGGTTATGGCGTAACAAGAATAATTGCTTTCACATTCGTTCAAGTTAGAGATGCCTTATTTTCAAAAGTTTCACAACACTCTATTAGGCAAATATCTTTAAATATGTTTAGACATTTGCACAATCTTTCATTGCAATTCCATTTAAACAGACAAACGGGAGCGCTAGCAAAATATATAGATAGAGGTACTAAAGGAATAGATTTTCTTTTAAGATACGTATTGTTCAATGTTGTACCTACTTTTTTTGAAATCTTTCTAGTTTCTGGAATTTTGTTTTATCTGTATGGACCTTGGTATGCAGTTATAACACTCACAACTATTGGGCTATATTCTTATTTAACTTTTCAAATAACTGAGTGGAGAAATGAATTTAGAAAAAGAATGAACCAGGCTGATAACGAAGTCAGTACAAAAATGATTGATAGTTTGTTAAACTATGAAACAGTTAAGTATTTTAATAATGAAAAATTTGAATTTGATAGACTTGATGAATCTTTAGAAGATTATGAATTAGCAGCCAACCAGAGCAGACATTCACTTTCATTATTAAATGTAGCCCAAACATTCATTATAATGCTTGGAATTACTATCATGTTGGTAATGTCTGCATACGGTATTAAAGATGGAGATATTGATGTTGGAGGTTTTGTAGTTATCAATGCTTATATGTTGCAGTTATACCAGCCATTAAACTGGCTAGGTTCAGTCTATAGAGAAATTAGACAAGCGTTAACTGATATGGAAAATATGTTTAGTTTATTAGAAGTGACTACAGTTTCCAAAGATAACCTTGAGGATATACCTCAAGATAATATCGCTGAAATTAGATTTGATAAAGTTAGTTTTGATTATGACGTGAGAAGAACTATTATCAAAGATATTTCGTTTACAGTTCCAAATGGAAAAAAAGTTGCAATTGTAGGACCTACTGGGGCTGGAAAATCAACAATTAGTAGATTGCTTTTCAAATTTTATGATCCTAAAGCGGGGGGAATTTATATTAACAATAAAAATATAAACAATATTTCCCAAGGATCCTTAAGACAAATAATCGGTGTCGTTCCACAAGACACGGTTCTATTTAATGATACAATTTATTATAACATAGCTTATGGAAATACTGAGGCCTCTAAAGGGAAGGTTATTAGCGCAGCTCAAAATGCAGATATACATAATTTTATATTAGCTCTTCCAGACGGGTACGAAACAATCGTTGGAGAAAGAGGACTAAAATTATCAGGTGGTGAAAAACAAAGAGTAGCCATTGCAAGAACAATTTTAAAAAATCCTAAAATATTTTTCTTTGACGAGGCAACATCAGCCTTGGATAGCAGTACTGAAAAAGAAATTCAAAGAAACCTAGAAAATATCTCTAAAGACAAAACAACTTTAATAATTGCACATCGTCTATCTACTGCCGCAAATGCTGACAATATTATTGTCCTTGATAAAGGTACTATCATTGAACAAGGAACGCATGAAAGCTTATTGTTACAAAAAGGTAAGTATTTTGAAATGTGGGAAAAACAAAACTTGAGTAAAGATTAATTATGATTTATTTATTTCAACAATTTGGCTAGACTCAAAAATTGTTTGTTGAAAATCATTTTGGGCAACAATTAACATCACTTTTGCAACTTTTTCAGAGTGAATCGGTTTCATCTTCTTTAATCCTCTTAAAAATAAAGGAGAAAACATTTTCATAACAAATATACCTA